>SXGT01069900.1_pt1 | contig 13560 bp, 9 predicted proteins | sample 3176221 | NCBI WGS metagenome assembly SXGT01 (sample SAMN11356862, study PRJNA531348) | freshwater metagenome | isolation source: freshwater sample F1-120 | place: China: Fuxian Lake, Yuxi | collected 2017-12-25 | reverse complement strand
TTCGGCTACGACCGCACCGATCGCCTGCACGTGGAGGCCGATTTTCTGCCCAATTCGGCCTGGAAACCGCTGAAACGGCCGGCCCGTCACCAAGTCAAAACCCAGCCCCGCGCGCGGCCTGAACGCGTGAAACAACAAATCGTCGAAGCCCGCGGCTTCAAGGACATCCAGCTCGTCGACGAGTGGGTGGCGGAGATGCCGTATCGACCGGTCGCCTGCCGGCACACGTATCGTTTGATCGTCGTGCGGAAGAACCTGAGGGTGAACGATCCCCAACAGGGGCGGTTATTCGACGACTACGTGTACTTCTTCTACATCACCAACCACAAGGACCTGACGCCCGCCCAGATCGTGTTCTCGGCCAATGACCGTTGCCACCAGGAGAATCATCTGGCGCAGTTGAAGGCGATCTGAGCGCTGCATGCTCCGGTCGATAACCTGCTCTCGAACGAAGCCTATATGTTGATGACGGCGTTGGCCTGGAATCTCAAGGCCTGGCTGGCGCTGCGATTGCCGGAGACGCCGGGGCGAGGCCAGGAGAAGCATCGGGCCGAGAAGCAGAAACTGCTCAAGCTGGAGTTTCGCACGTTCGTCAACAGTTGGCTGCGGATTCCCTGTCAGGTGGTTAAAACGGGGCACAAGCTTGTGTGTCGGATGCTGGCCTGGAACGGGTGGCAAGACGTGTTCTTCCGTCTGGCCGAACAGTTCCGCCGACCGCTGCGTTGCTGAGAACTCGGCTCACCGGAGTCGCGCGGCCGACACACCGGTGGGCTTATCTTGAAGGTGGAGTACGTACGCTCCACACTCGCCGCCACGCCCGACCCCGCAAGGAACCCCATCACATGCAGCCACGACAACTCGACGCCGACCATCGCCGCCACGACGAACCGCTGACGGTGCGCCCGGCCGCGTGGTGCCTGTGAGCGCCCCGGACTACGCTTATTTAAGGCCTAGTACGTCGGCGGAAGTCAGCGGCAGACGAGTGTTTGTAGATGTTTCTGACATTATTTGAATCCGTGATGGGTATCGGTCGGGTCAGTTATCGAGCAGCGATTGCTGTTTCTGCCGCTTCTCGTGCCCGTATACTCGCTCGATTATGTAGCTCTTGTTGAGATAGTCGTTCGTGGCTGGGTCAAGCGTCTGGTGAATGAGCAACGCCACGTCAAGGCGGTCGCCTGCCCCAAAAACTTCGATGCCGGTCTGGACTCGCTCCAGAAACTCCGCGTCTTCGATTTTGGTAGCGATAATGTGCCCCTGTCGGTTAAATCGCCACTTGCCGGTTCCCTCAAAGACGATAGACGCGATGCTCAGCATCTCACGACTTCGCAAGTCGCGTTCGTTCGGTGGCAAAGCTGATGGCGGGGCCGATTTGTAGTAGCTGAATTCGCTTCTCGCGACTGTGACGAAGGAGACTCGCTCATCGCCTCGCAGCAATTCAAAGCCAGAAATAGCTTGGTCCTTTTCGAGTTCCGCCGTCGCGGCGGCCATCTGGCGATTCGCATTGGAGGTAGGACTCAGAAGGTTGAGGGTTATGGTCCCAATGGAGACTTCTTTGCCGTCAATAGTGACAGTGGATGTTGTCGTTGTCGGCGGCTCGGCACCTTTCAAGCTCCTTTTGATGTCAAAGTAGTTTTGAAGAATATCGAGCACAGTCTCGATGAGCGGACTGGACACAAGCATGGCCCCCGCCGTGACCAGGATTAGGTCAAGCGGAATCTCAAAGCTGCCCTTCGCGAATGGTCTCGCTTTTATGAGAAGCTGCTCATTCTCGGAGATTTGTTGCTGAGCTTCGATTATCAGGGCCACGACGGCTGACATCGTGCTGGACACGGCGGTAGCGTTGACCTGGCTATCTTCAGAAGCAAGGCGGACTACCAGCGATTCAGTTGTGTCGTGTTCTGGGGGCATTGGTGCCCGTCACTTTCAAATGGGAAGCTGTCGTTGAAGCAGTTCATCTGCACCGGACACGAACGCAATTAGGTCTTCGATTCGCGTCTTGGTCTTCGCAGGGTCGATAGCTCGCACTCGGCTGTGAGCATTGAGGTCTCCCTCATGTGCGATGCAATGACGCCGTTGCACGAGCGTTGTCAATGATTTGAGAAGCGTCTTGCGTCGCTTCAGTTTCTCAACATTGCTGGAGAAGTCCTTCAGTCCGTAGGCAAGAAATAGTTCGTCGATAACGGTATGTCTCTGTGTCGTGATATGCTGGTGGTATGCTTCAACCAGCTTACGGATGCGGCGATATGGGCGGTCCATCGCAAGTAGCTCAAGAGCACATTCAGTGTTCAAGCCCGCATCTTCAAGAAGTTGCACCATCGCCTTTGTTGCACCCTTCTTCTTCAGAAAAGGGACGAAGCGTTCGGCGAATACATCTGTGAAGTATGCGTCCATCGCCGCAACGGCGAGCACGACGGCGGCTCGCGTCATGTCGGATAGGTCGATTGGCGGCGTGGTTGGGGCAAGTGCCATTATTCTCTCGACGGGAGCCTGAAGTGCGATAAGGTCGAGGCTTCGCTTAGCGACCGTCTCGAAGGTCGTGTACGATTTGCTTGGTTGCGGCGTCTTTGTTGTAGTTGTTTTGGCCACGATAGCTGTCTCCGATTTCACTTTAGGGCCCATCGGAGCGTGTAAAGCGGCACAAGGTTCTCGCTCATCCGCAGTTGACCTTCAATCTTGGAAATCAGCCCTTCGCGTTGTCCGTCGATGGCGTCCTGTGCATCGTAAAGTTCGCGTCGCATCTTATTGCGTTCGGATTCGGCCGTCTTGAGCCGCTTTTGTGCGGCGAGCTTCTCGGTCAGGGCCGTGGCCGATTGGCTTTCGCGGCGAATGTCTTTGATTTGCTGGTCGAGGTCTTTGATTTCTCGCTCCAGCCCCAGCTTCAGGTCGTCCGACCATCGCTCCAGCTTGGCGACTTCCTCGTCGAAGAAGAGTCCATTGCGGTCATCGACTTGTTTGACGCAGCGGCCGGCCTCCTGCTTCCGAGCTTCGTCAAGGGTTGACGCGGCCGGTTTCGAGCTAGACTTGCTCGATATGCTGGCCGGCAAATTAAGCAGCTTGTAGCACAAGTCGCTGTCGAGCCGGGTGCCGTCTTCGGTGGCGGCGGCGAAGACGAGGAACTCTTCGCTCTCGAACGACTGCACGGTAAGCTTCGATAATTCGAGCCAGCCGGACGAGCCTTTGAACTTTTCGAGTGCGGCAATCTTGCTGCCGTGGGCGGCGTAGTCGAACGCGACTTCCGCGACGCCAAGCTCTCGCTGCTTGGCTCGCTCGATGAGCATCACGGCCAGCGGATGGTCGGCCCGATAGAATGCGTCGCCGTCCTTCTCGGCCTGCTTCCAATCCAGGTTGTAGTTGCCCTTGCGAAACTCCTCGCCCGTGAAGAAAAAGCGGGGCTGCTTCGGGTTGAACGTCGCTTGGTCCCCTAGCTCGTGCTGCGTGAGTGCCAAGAGCCAGCGTTCGCGGTCCGACAGACTGGAGAACGCCTGCTTGCGATGGACCTTGAGCCGTGCGTGAACGTCTTCGTCGAAGTTGTCGAGCAAGGCTTCGCGGGTCTGGGCCATGCGAGACTGTACTTGTTCCTCAAGTTCGGCCTGCAAGCTGTCGAACGCAGTCTGAATCTCTTCGGTCGTTCGACATTCCTGATAGACCTGAGCAATGCGGCGTTCAATATCGACGCCCGATTCCAGTGCTCCGAGAACTTCGTCGCTGGCTCCAAACACGCCGTCGAATAGCTGGAATTTCTCCGACAGTAATTGAAAGACGCGAAGGTCGGCTTCGTTGCGACGATTCAGGAAATTGACCACGACAACATCGTGTTGCTGGCCGTAGCGATGGCAGCGGCCAATGCGTTGCTCGATGCGTTGCGGGTTCCAAGGCAGGTCGTAGTTCACCACAAGCGACGCGAATTGCAGATTGATGCCCTCGGCTCCGGCCTCGGTCGCAATCATCAGCGTTGCTCGGTCGCGGAACTGCTCGACGATGGCGGCCTTGGTGTCAACGGACCGAGAGCCGCTGACGATGCTCTCGCCTTCGTGCCGTTTGGTCCATTGCTCGTAGATTTCCCGCGAGTGTGGGTCGGTATTGGTGCCGTTCATCAGCACGAGCTTGTCTTGGTAGCCGTTCTTGCTGAGCAAATCGAAGAGATAGTCTTGGGTGCGACGTGATTCGGTAAAGATGACGGCCTTGCGTTTCGCTCCAAGAGCGTCGGCCTTTTCAAAGGCAATCTTCAAGGCGGAAAGCAAAGCACTGCCTTTGGCGTTCTGGCCGATGGCGTCGGCGAGGTCGGCGTATTTCTTGAGTTCGGCGAGTTCTTCGCGAATCAGGGCGGGGTCAATCTCCGGCTCTTCGACCGGCTCTTCCTCCCATTCGTCTTGAAGCTCATCCAAGTTTTCAACGTCTTCCTCAATCCGGGCCGTGTCGGATACTTCATTCTTAGCGAGCAAGTCTTCAAGCCGGGTCACGAGCCTTCTTAATGTGCCGCCGATGGCGAAGCTGGATGAAGCCAAGAGCTTCCGCAGAATCATCGTCATCAACATTCGCTGGCTCGACGGCAAGGCGAGCAGCGTTTCTCGCTGCAAGTAGGCTGACACTTGCTGATAAAGCTGGTGCTCAGCATCGGACGGCAGAAATTCCTGCGTTATCGGGACTCGATTGGTGAAGCGGATGTATTCGAGCACTTGCTTTCGCAGCGTTCGTTGGCAGAGCGGCTTCAAGCGTTCTTTGAGCAGCGTGTTGCGTTGCTCTTCATCGTTCGTGCGGACAAATTTCTCGCGGAAGGATGCGGCGTCGCCGAAGACGTGCGGGTCGATGATGCTGACCAGTCCGTAAAGCTCCATGAGGGAGTTTTGCAGCGGCGTCGCCGTGAGCAGCAGCTTGGGAGAACTCCCGACGGCGTCGGCGATGTTGCGGGCCATCTTGTTGCCCGGCTTGTAGACGTTGCGAAGTCGGTGGGCTTCGTCGATGACGACTAAGTCCCAATTGACTCGGCGAAGCTCCTGCGATTTCGCGGATGCGAAATGATAAGAGCAGGCGACAATGCGGCCATCTTGCTCGAAGGGGTTCGAGTGGCCATCGCGTTGGTATTGATTGAAGTTGCGTGACTCCAGCACGACGGTCGGGAGAAAGAACTTCTCTTCGATTTCTTGCTGCCATTGCTTCCGCAGCGTGGCCGGCAGAATGAGGAGTATGCGGCGGCGGCGTTCGGCCCATCGCTGGGCCAACACGATGCCGGCCTCAATGGTTTTGCCAAGGCCGACTTCGTCCGCGAGGATGGCTCCCTTGGCGAGCGGAGAGCGAAACGCGAACAGGGCGGCGTCGACCTGGTGCGGATTGAGGTCCACCTTCGCGTTCGCGATGGACCGCGACAAATTGTGGACGCTGTCCGACGCACTCTTGAGCGTCAGAGCGTGTGCCCAGAACTGACTTTGATAGTCGGTGTGCATAGTCAGCGGGGCTTCGGTCTTCGCCGGGACGGCGAGTTGAGCTTCTTGCGAATTCGCTCCAGTTCACTCCGACTGAAGAGCCGATAGTTGTTGACCGGGTGCCGGTACTCGGCGATTTTGCCGTCGCGGCCCCACTTGCGGATTGTGTTCGGTGATACGCCGAGGAGGTCGGCGGCCTCGTTGACTAATAGGTATTCGTTTGTTGAAGGCACGGGTGCGTCTTCCGTGGTCGCAAGGGACGGACTGCAAGCGTGTAGAAACCTTACCAAAGCCCGCCAACGATTAGAAGCACCTGCGGCGGTCCGAGTTTGAAAGATTGGCTGGCCCTTCCGGGCCAGCCGGGCGGCTCAGGCCGCCTTGGCCTCGGACTTTCGGCGGGCGTCGATGGACCGGATTGCCTCTTGGGAAAACTCAACGACTGCTTCCAGTTGTTCGCGGCTTAGGCTGCCGTGTTGCCACTGGCCCTTTGCGTCCTTGTATGGCCGCTTATGGGTTGCTTTTTCATGGTTTCCTCCATTTGAAAAAGCCAGCTTGTGGTGCAAATACACGACGATTATGGTAGAAATCCTGCAACTCGGCGGGCCAAGATAGGGGGACAGGCACAAGAACCTTGCCAGGCAAGCTGGAAGTGACCTGGTGGAAAGAGCCTTTCGAGCACCGTGACGAATCAACGGCAAAAACTGCCCAGCGGTTTGGCGATGAATCGACTGCGAGCGAGACGCGCCAAATCGAAGCCTTCTTGAGTCATGAAGAAACTGCCGCTGCGGTTTGCACGAAGCAATCTTTCCGCCGCGCGCGACGATTACGGCGTGCCGCACGTGCAGGCCGATTCCTGGCTCGATGCGCTCTACGCACTCGGGTACTTGCACGCCTTTGACCGGCCGACGCAAATGTTGTTCGCCCGCGTCGTCGCCAGCGGCCGTTCGGCGGAGCTGATCGCGGACAAGCCGGAACTGGTTGAAACCGATCGCTTCTTTCGGCGCGTCGGCCTGGCGCTCAATCTGGAACGCGAGGTGGAATTGCTCGAGCCGCGAATCCGTGCCCAACTGCGGGCGTACTGCGCCGGCGTGAACGACGGCCTGAAAGAGACAGGCCGCTCTTTGCCGATGTGGGCCACCGGTTTCGTGCCGACCCCCTGGGATGAGGCGGCCGTGCTGCTCGTCGGCAACCTGTTGAGTTTCGGCGGGCTTGTCGTGGGGCAGCAACAGAACGAGCGCATCTTGTTTGAGCTGGTCCAAGCCGGAGTGGCCGACGAGAAGATGCGCGAGCTGTTCCGGCCCGAGCTTGACCATGCTGATTTCGATCTCCTTCGGCAGCTAAAAATCTCCAGTCAACTTTCCGATGGGGCATTGGAGCTGATCACCGACTTGCCTCGACTGGCCGGCAGCAACGCCTGGGCGGTCAGCGCCGAACGAAGCGCCACCGGTTCCGCTCTCTTGGCCGGTGATCCTCATCTGGAAATCAATCGCTTGCCTGCCATTTGGTATGAAGCCGTGTTGCGTTGGGGCGACCGCTACGTGATGGGTGCATCGCTGCCGGGCTGTCCGCTGTTCGCCGTTGCCCGCACCGAGCGATTGGCGTGGTCGGTCACGTATCTCAAAGGGGATACCAGCGACTACTTTGTGGAGGATTGCCGGGCGGGAGGCACAACCGGCTGGCAGTATCGCCGCGGCGACGCGTGGCGCGATTTCGACCTGCGGGTCGAGCAGATCGTCCGCAAGGGCAAGCTCGTCGAATCGTTCCGCGTTTTTCATAACGAGCAAGGCACGCTCGATATCGAGCCTGGCGCCGGTGAGCCCGGTTATTACCTCTCGCTCGCCTGGACGGGCCATAGCCAGGGCGCTAGCCGCTCGATTGGCTCGTGGCTTGAGGTGATTGCCGCGGGCACCGCCAGCGAGGCGATGGCCCGCGCGCGAATGTGTCCCATGCCCACGTTGTGTTGGGTATTCGCCGATCGCTACGGCCACATTGGCAAACAGGCGAATGGTTGGTTTCCGCGGCGCGGCGGCGGCCACTCGGGGCTGCTGCCGATTCCGGCTTGGGACGAGCGCAATCTCTGGCAAGGCCGATTGCCCAGCGAGGTGCTGCCGGCCGAGTTTGATCCGCCGCGCGGATTTGTCAGTTCGGCCAACGAGAGCATCAATCCCGCCACGGGCCCACGATTTTCCACGCTGCTGCTGCCCGACTATCGCAAGCGGCGGATCGACGAGCGATTACACAAGTTGTCGCAAGCCACGATCACCGACATGCAGTCCATTCAATACGACGTGGTCAGCATGCAGGCGCGCGAGCTATTGGCCGTCCTCTTGCCGCACTTGCCCGACAGTCTATTTAAGCGTCGACTGTCGGACTGGGACTGTTCGTACCATCCTGATCGCATCGAGCCAACGATGTTTCTGAATCTTTATCGCACGCTGCTGCTGGAAGTGTTTGGTCACGAAACGAACATCGGCTGGAGGCGGATGGTGTTCTTGATATCGCGCATCGGCTATTCAACGATGGTGCTGACGGCGATCGACAATCTACTGAAGCAGGAACATTCGCTGTGGTGGAAGGGACGCGACAAGGGAGATCTGATTCGCAAGGCCGCCGAGCAGGCCGCCGCCAAGCCCGCCGTGCCCTGGGGGGTAACAAACCGCTTTCATTTCGTGAATCGTTTCTTCGCCAATTGGCTGGTCGGGCGGGCGCTCGGCATGCACACCCGAGCGATTGCCATGCCCGGCTGTCACGCCTCGCCGTTTCAAGGTCACTTGCTGAGGACCTCCACTCGCGAGACGACGTTTGCGCCCTCCTATCATTTCGCGACCGATCTCTCAACCGACGCCGCTTGGACGAATCTGCCGGGTGGTCCGAGCGAAAGCGCGCTGTCGCCGTATTATAAGAATGACATTTCACGTTGGCGAAGCGGGGTCTACAAGCGATTGAGTGTGTGAGGTAACCGTTCACGGGCCAAGACATGTACCTGGCGACTCGATTGGCCATTCTGATGTGTCGCAGACACTCGTCAGCTCGAGCAGCAGGTCATGCATTACCGAACTTCAGGGTCGCTATCCGTGGTCGTGGCAGTGAGGACTGCAAGCAGGTCCCGCAGCTCCTGATCCGCCAACTGCGCCACCAGGTCCGTCGGCATGAGCGAGGTCTTCAACTCCTTGCGCTGCACGATGTCGGCTGTCTGGAAGGTACGCTCTTGCCCGGTCGCATCGCGGAAGACCTCCGTGTTGGAGGAACGCAACAGCAGGCCGCTGAAAACGGTGCCATCCGCGAGTTCGAGTACCGTCGTATAATACTGCGGAGCGACTTCGCGGTTCGGTTCGAGAATGGATCGCAGAATGCTCGCCTGGTCGCCTTGCCGCGCGATCAGGCTCAGATCGGGGCCGACGACATTGCCACGTCCACGGTGGCGATGGCAAGTGGCGCACAATCCCAGTTTGGAATGGAAGAAGATGCGCCGGCCCGCCTCGGTATTGGGTTGTCCGGGCAGAGCCGCAAGTCGTTTCAACCATGCAGCCGTGTCGTCGAGGCCGGGACGCCCATGATGGATCGACGAGGCATCGAGAATCGCCCCAACGAGCGGTTGCGATTGAGGATGGCTTCGGGCGATCGCGGGTAGGGATTGCCTGGCACTGTCATCGACCAATGCCGAGCGCATCGCGCGCAGCGCTTCATCCCGGATTGGGGCGTGGTCGTGGCTGGCCAGCTTTCGGAGCAACTCTTTGTGGCCGGTTTCCGACGAACGGGCGAGCCCGGCGATGGCATCGGCTCGCAGCTCGGCGTTGAGCGAATCGTTGGCGGCGATATCGGCCAACACTTGCCATGCATCTTCGGAATCGCGCGCAGCCAGAGTATGCACGACCTCCAGCGAGAGAACTGGATCGTTCGCCGCGAGGAGTTCGCGAAGCAGCGGCACGGTGATCTTCGCGTGCGAGGCGGGAGCAAGACGTAAGGCGTAGCCCTTCTGGCGTGCAGGCGTGGCGGTGTCGGTCACGCGCTCCACAAGCACTTCGGCATCGGTTACGCCGGCGCCAGGATTGCCACGGAGTGTGTTCCAGGTTGCAAGCACAGCTTCAAACAGGCGATAGTCGAGATCCGGCTGTGTGAGCATTTGCTCCACTTCGGTGCTGAAGTTCGTGAGTACCGCATCGGCGATCCACCGCAGGCATTCGAAGCGCACTTCGGGATCCGAGTCGTTCAGCAAGGCACGCACCCATTTCTCTTCGTTCAAATCCACTCGACGCAGCGCCACGAGCGCCCAAAGGCGATCCCCGGGGGGCATCGCACGCAACGTGTCGGGCGTCCAAGAGTTGCTCTCGCGCGCAAGTGCGGTGAGTGCGGCGTCTGAGAGATAGCCGTCGCTGCCGCGCGCGTGCTCGAAAAGCTGTTGAGCGGTCAGCCTGGCTTTGCCGTTGCGCAAATCCTTGGCGAGGCGAGCGGCTGCGTTCCGGGGTTCCGGCACATGTTTCATCCAGGCGGCCTTGGATTGGTCGATTTCCAACTTCCAGAGCCTGCCGCGAGCGTGAAGCTGATAGGAGCTGAAGACCCAGTCGGTGAGGTAAAACGCACCCTCCGGACCAGGTGCCATACAGACCGGACGAAAGAAGTCGCTGCCTCGCAAGAGTTCGATTCGTTGCGACGTGTAGCCCGCCCCTTTGCCCTCTAGCGGGAAGTAATCGATGCAGTGGCTGCTCCACGAAGGGATCATCACGCCCCCGCCAACTTCCACCACGGCGCACGGCCCTTCACCTGAAGGATGCACCATGCCCAGTGTCCCACGCAGTTCGCCGTTCCATGCCACGAACGGATGCACCGCTGCGCTGCCATACACCCACTGGAACCCATAGTCGGCTCCTTCGATGATGTTCAGCAACCGGCACGGCGGGCGGCTGCCGGGATCATTATCGGCCGCAAACATCTCGCCATCCTTGCGCACCAGTAGTCCAAACGGATTCCAGAAACCGCGGGCGATGCGGCGCATCCGAGTGCCATCCACGGTGCACCAGAAAACCCCACCCTCGCCGCGACCACTTGCCTTGGAACCATCGCGGGCGGTGAGCGTCCAATCCTTGCCAAAGTTTTCACCCAAGGAAAAGACCAGCCCTCCGTCGGGATGCCACGCCATGCCGCTGAGTCCGTTGTGCGGGTAATCAGCGACCGTATCGAGCGAGGCAAGGTTCTCCTCGGTGTCGCCCGTTCCATCGCCATCCAGATCCTTCACGCGCAGTATGCGATCACGTTCCGCCAGATAGACCCAGCCGTCTGGTCCCAGCTCGACATGCATCGTGGCATCGGTCTTGTTGTAGAACACTCGGCGGTTCCTTCCGTCCCTGTCGAACACCAGGATCTCATCGTGCACCGGTCCCGCGTAACCTTGGGGTCGGAAGTGGGTATGGCAAGCCGCCAACCAGATCCGACCTTGCTCATCCACATCAATGCCCGTTGGCGTCACCAGGTCCGGGTGCTGGGCCAGCAGCGTCAGTGTCACGCCCGGCTGCAGCGTTTCAATCTGCGGCGGTAGCTCGGCAGGAACATCAGGGGCTTCGATGACCGTGTTCTGAGCGATGGCACTAGCATGTACAAGCATGCTCACGACGAACGGAGTCAAGATCAGGAAGTGTCGAAGGTTCGTCATCATGGGTCCCGGCAAGGCAATAACTGGAATTTGGAACTACGCGAGCTGTAACCGTTCACGGGCCGGGGACTGGCTCATTTTCCCGGCGAATGCGCGAGAGGCGCATCGTTCGGTCGGGAGGTTGTCCAACGTGGTTCCGGGGAAAATGTGCCTGTCCCCCTCTCTTGGCCCATGAACGGTTACCAAGTATACCCGATCCAAACCGCCGCGTTGGGACGGCGAAACCCTCGGCCGCCGGCAGGGTTAAACCATATGGGACCGCGGGCAGTATCCGTTCATGGGCCGGGGAGGGGCTCATTTTCCCGGCGAATGCGCGCGAGGTGCATCGTTCTGTCAGGAGGTTGCCCAACGTGGTTCAGGGGAAAATTCGCCTGTCCCCCTCTCTTGGCCCGTTCGACGGCGGGCAAGCCCGGCCGCTAAACTGACCATAGATCGCTAGACTGATATTGGTTTTTTCGTTGAGCGTTTCGAGTTCCGCGTTGAGCATTACCGAATCCACGGCCCGGCGTTATGAGCTGCAAGACCCCGACGTGCGGCTGATGCTGTCGGTGCGCGACGACAATGCCGCCGCGTTCGACGAGCTGATGGTGCGGTACCAAGACCGGCTGATCACCGTGCTGGATCATCTCACTGGCCGGCGCGACCTTGCCGAGGACCTGGCCCAGGATGTTTTTTTGCGTGTCTATCGGGCCCGCAAACGGTACGTGCCCGGCGCGAAGTTTTCGACCTGGTTGTTTACGATTGCCAACCATGTGGCGTCGAACGCGCTGCGGTCGCGATCGCGGCGGCCTGAATTAAACCTGGACTCGCGAGCGAGTGGCCCGATGGGGGCTAATCCACTCGACCAAATGGCGCTCGCGGCCAGCGGCATGATGCCGGCGCGGCAGATCGACAAAGCGGAGTTGCGCGAAATGGTGAGATCGGCGTTGGCCAACTTGAATGAGCGACAGCGGATGGCGGTGCTGCTCAACAAGTTCGAAGACATGAGCTACGCCGACATTGCCACCACGATGGAACTCTCGCAGGAAGCGGTGAAGTCGCTGCTGATGCGGGCGCGGGTTAACCTGCGCGAAGTGTTGGAGCCGTACTTGACGGAGGGAAGCGTACCAACGGACATCAAAGGGTAGCCGGTACAGCTATTGCTGGCACGGCGCCGAAGGCACAAGAGGGTATGTGTGCAGATTAAACTCGTAAGCAACCTCGTTCGTGAGTAACCTCAACCATACCCTATCGTCGCTTCACAACCCCGGAATTTGAACGAACCAGCCATGATTCGTGACGAAACTCTTCAGGAAGAGCTGACCGCGTATCTCGACGGCGAGTTGGAGAGCGAGCACCGGTGCCGGGTGGAAGAACGGCTGGCGCGCGATCCCGAGTTTCGCGTCGAGTTGCAGCGCATGCAGCGTGCGTGGGACCTGCTGGATGGGCTGCCGCGTTCCACGGTCGATCATTCTTTCACACGAACCACCATTGAAATGGTTACGCTCGCAGCCGTCGCAGAAGCCAGAACGCAATCGCTGGAGATACCCCGACGTCGACGTCGCCAGGCAATACTGGCTGCGCTCGCAATTGCGGGAGCCGCGCTATCAGGCTTCGCGATCGGAGTCACGCTGTGGCCAAACAAGAATCGCCAGCTGCTGCAGGACTTGCCGGTGATTGAGAATTTTGAACTCTATCGCCACGCCGAGTCGATCGATTTTCTGCGAAAGCTCGAAGCGTCAAAGCTGTTGGACACCCATGGAGACGACCAGGAGGCAAGCGATGGATCATAGCGGCAGGTGGCAGGCAGCAGGTGGCAGGAGGCTTTTGAGCCGCGGACGAATGTCCGCGCGAGCATTCCTACCCGCGATCTGCTATCTGCTACCCGCTGCCGCCTATGCTCAAGACAATCTTGCTGTGCGACAGGAACAGATCCACAAACTGTCGCCCGGCGAGCAACAGCAGTTGCTGCGATCCCAAGAGCGATTCAACGAGCTGCCAGTGGACAAGCAGGATCAATTACGCAAGTTGCACGAGGAGCTCGCGCGCGACCCCAACGCCGAAAAATTGCGGGGTCTGCTGGAGCGCTACCACGCGTGGCTCAAGACGCTATCACCCGAGCTGCGCGCCGAGTTGGTGGAGTTGGCTCCCGACGAGCGACTCGAACGCATCAGGCAACTGATGTCCCGACAGCGCGACGAACAAGAGCGGCGCCGGCCGCGATTCGCCGGCAGCGGGCCCTCCTTGCCCCCCGCCGATCAGCAAGCCATCTTTCGCTGGTTTGGTGCTATTGTTTGGCGGAACCGCGAACAACTTCTGGAAGGAGTCTCACCGCAGATCCGTGAAGAAATCGAACGCCTGGACGAGACCATGCAGCGACGCCGTCTGAGTTTCGTCGCTCTGCAACAATGGAAGAATGGGCCACCGCCGGTGCGGCCCGAGGATCTGCAGCAACTCACGCAAATTCTTTCGCAAGAGACGCAGGCGAGGCTGGCCGGTGCGGATCCGCAGCAG
>SXGT01679890.1_pt1 | contig 13563 bp, 10 predicted proteins | sample 3176221 | NCBI WGS metagenome assembly SXGT01 (sample SAMN11356862, study PRJNA531348) | freshwater metagenome | isolation source: freshwater sample F1-120 | place: China: Fuxian Lake, Yuxi | collected 2017-12-25 | reverse complement strand
CTACCGCTACTGGACCGTCGACGCGATCGTCGCCGACCTCGACACCCGTCGTCACCCGTTGCACGTGGCCGTCGAGAACTGGCAGCACGACTTCAACATCGGCTCCGTTGTGCGCACGGCGAACGCGTTCAAGTCGCCATCATCAACAACCTCGAGCTCGACCACGCCGACATCTTCCCCGACGTCGCGTCCGTGCAGAAAGCCTTCAGCCACTTCATCCGCCTTGTGCCGCGCAACGGCCTCCTCCTCGCCAACGGCGACGAGCCGAACCTCGCGCCGCTGCTCAACGTCACGCATTGCCCGGTGAAGCGCTTCGGCCTCGGGGAGAACAACGCCGTGCGCGCCACCAACCTGCGCTTCGGCGCGACGGCCACCGAGTTCGAGCTGCCGAGCTGCAAGTTCCACCTCAACCTCGTCGGCGAGTTGAACGTGCGCAACGCCCTCGCCGTCGTCGGCGCGGCGAAGCACTGCGGCCTCTCGAACAAGCAGATCCAGGCCGGCTTCGACACCTTCCAGGGCGTGAAGCGCCGCATGGAGGTGCGCGGCATTGGCGGGGGCGTGACCGTGGTGGACGACTTCGGGCATCACCCCACCGCCATCCGCGAGACCCTCAAGGCCCTGCGCATCAAGTATCCCGGCCAGAAGCTTTGGGCCGTCTTCGAGCCGCGCACGCAGAGCACGCGCCGCAACGTCTTTCAAAGCGACCTCCCCACCGCGTTCGGAGAGGCGGACGCTGTCATCATCGCGGAAGTCGCCTTCGCGAGCGTGCTCACACCAGAGGAGCGGCTGGACACGGCCAAGCTCGAAGCCGACCTCAAGGCCAACGGCAAGCCCGCGCACTTCCTCCCCGACGTGGACACCATCGTGCATCACCTCGGCCAGCATGCGCAGGGGGGCGACGTGATCTGCGTCTTCACCAACGGCGGCTTCGGCAACATCCACGCCCGGCTGCTGGAGCGGCTGGGGAAGCGGTGAGGGAGGGGAGCGGGTCAGAAAGTGGGAAAGTGGGAAAGGGTGCATGACCACTTCCTTATCCCTTCCTCCGAGGAGGGGAGCTGACGGCAGGCATCACGGCTGCGCGTGCGGCGACGTATGACTTCTATCGCAAGGGGCCGGGGGACTCGGCGTTTGTGAAGGTGGTGGACCTCTCGACAAACAACGAATACAGCGCGAGTGGCCTGCCTCCGGGGACGTATCTGCTCAAGGGGCAGGGGCATAACAGCGGAGGCTACGGGCCGCTGAGTGCGGAGCAGGCGGTCGTGGTGGGGTAACTGTAGCGGCGCTCTGTGAGCCCCGAGTTGCGTCCGCCTCTGCGCGAGGGATGCCCTGGTCGGCGGTCATAGACCGCCGCCACAGGTTCATGGAGAGGGGGAGTTGAAGGTTGAGGCTTCATGGTTGAGAGTCGTGAGAGTGTGCGGTGGCGGAAGCAGATTTATCCGTCCTGTTGGGGTATGAGTGGAGCGGACATCACAGGGGCCGGACGAGGACGGAGTCGGTTGGTATCGGCCGGGCCCCAGGTATGAAACGTTGCCGGGTGACGGCGTATAATGCCCGCATCACCCACTGAAGGCGTCAAAGTGATCCGGCGCCTTCTTCTTTGACCGGAGGAAGGGGAGGGTCGGATGGCATTTTCTGCCCATGAACCTCTGCGTCTGTCCCGCTTCTGCGGTCCTCGCCCCGGAATTTGCACCGCAGAGACGGGACAGACGCAGAGGCCGAAGTTCAGGAGTTGAAATCGCGGAAGGTGGTGGGCCGTGGGTTTCCTGGCTTCGGTTCATGGAGAGTGTCGGGGTGAGGGGTTGCGGGCGTCGGCGTAAGTGGCTTCACCCCTCATCCGACCTGCGGCCACCTTCTCATGAGACTGGTAGGGCCCACCTGCGGTCGGCCTCGTCAATCCATTCACAGTGACGAAGCCGCGCCCCGTATGTGACGACGTGAGGAGGCTCTGACTTGGTTCCACGTTTCGCGTTCCGCGTTCCCCGTTGGTTGGAGACTTGTCGCCTCGTCCTTTACGGCGGGAGTCTGGCGCGGCCCGCGTGGGCAATCTTTGCACAGAGAAATCGCGTCATCCCCCTTTGCAAGTCCCCGGGCGTTGGCCTACGCTAGCTGCAACACATGAAGAGCTTGTTGGTCTGGCTGGTTGTTCTCGGCACCCTGGGCGGCGGCGGTTACTACGCCTACCAGAAGTGGCCAGACAAGGTCGCGTTCTGGAAGACCGCTGAGAAGGCCGACGCCGCGAAGAAGTCCTCACGCCCGACCACGGCGGAGGTTTCTGCGCGCAACATCAGCTTCGCCATCAGCGCTGCCGGTGAGATCACGCCTGCCGAGCAGGTGTCCGTGCGGCCCGAGGTCAGCGGTCGCATTGCCACGCTGCCGGTGGATATCGGCGACAAGGTCAAGAAGGGCGACATCCTTTTCGCGCTCGACGACTCCGACTTGCAGATCGAGCGCAGCCAGCGCCAGACGGAGATCGAGGCGACCAAACTTCAGATCGAGGGCGCGCGGCTCACGCTCGAGAAGCTGCAGCTCGACTACGAGCGCACGAAGCAGATCTTTGAGAAGAAACTTCCTCTGGATCGCAGCCAACGGCAGACGGAGATCGAGGCGGCCAAGCTCCAGATCGAGGGCGCGCGGCTGGCGCTCGAGAAGTTGCAGCTCAACTTCGACCGCTCCAAGCAGCTCTTCGAGGACAAGCTGCTCGCCAAGGAAGTCTTCGAGAACGCCAAGACCGAGCTCGACCAGGCGCGCAACGCCCATGCGCTCGCCCGCAACAGCTACGACAAGCTCCTCGCGTCGGAAGTCCTAGAGAACGCGAAGATCGAGGTGGACTTGGCCCGCAACAACCACGCGCTTGCCCGCAACAGTTACGAGCGTTCGCTCAAGGCGCTGCAGCTCGTCGAGGACAGGCTTTCCAAGACCAAGATCACCGCGCCCTTCGCCTGCACCATCCTCACGCGGCCCGTGTCTGCGGGCCAGGCCGTGTCCGGCTCCGGCGGCGTCAACAGCGGCACCGAAGTGCTCACCATCGCCGACTTGAGCGAACTCATCATCAACGCCCACATCAACCAGGCCGACGTGACGCGCTTGACGGTGAACCAGCGCGTGCAGATCGAGGTCGAGGCCGTCGCGGGCTTGAAGCTCTTCGGACGCGTGGACCGCATCGCGCCGCAGGCGACCATCAAGAACGGCATCAAGGGCTTTTCCACGCGCATCATCGTGAAGAACGACGAGAAGTCCGGCGTGCGGCCCGGCATGACGGCGAACCTCACCATCCCGCTGCAAGCCGCCGACAACGTGCTGGCCGTGCCGCTGGCCGCTGTGTTCAGCGACCAGGGGGACCGCTTCGTGTATGTGAAGCAGGGTGACAAGTTCTCGCGCGCGCCGATCCTGATTGGCGTGACGGACTACGACTACGCCGAGGTGACGAAAGGGTTGCAGGGCGGCGAAACCGTTTCGCTCGTCACGCCCGCCGAGGAGGTCGGCAAGGTGCAGCAGGCCTTCGGTGCCGCAGCCAAGGGCGTCAAGGGCGGCGGCAAAGGCGGCAAAGGCGGCGAAGGCACCTCCGGCTCCAAAGGCGGCAGCGGCGGCACTAGTGGTGGCGGTAGCAAAGGCGGCAGCAGCAGCGGCTCTGGCAAGACCGGCTTCGGCCCCGGCGAGCGCAAAGGCCCGCTCGGCCAATAGCCCCTATCTTCTATTTCCTAGCTTCTATCTTCTTCCCTGATGGCCCTCATCGAACTCCGCAACGTCAGCAAGATCTACCACCTCGGTGGCGAGGAGATCCGCGCGCTCGACAACGTGGACCTCGACATCGAGGGCGGCGAGTTCATCTCCATCATCGGCCCCTCGGGCAGCGGCAAGTCCACGCTCATGCACATCCTCGGCTGCCTCGATTCGCCGTCGAAGGGCAGTATCAAGCTCGACGGCACCGAGATCGCCAGCGCGTCCGCGCGCGAGCTTGCGCGCATCCGAAACCAGAAGATCGGGTTCGTATTCCAGTTCTTCAACCTGCTGCCCAAGTTGAACCTGCTCCAGAACGTCGAGCTGCCCATGGTCTATGCCGGGTGCAGTGCGCGCGAGCGACGCGAGCGCGCCATGGACGCGCTCAAGCTTGTGGACATGGAGAACCGCGCGAAGCACCGCCCGATGCAGCTTTCCGGCGGCCAGCAGCAACGAGCTGCCATCGCCCGCGCCTTGGTGAACAGCCCCAAGATCGTTTTCGCCGATGAGCCGACTGGCAACCTCGACTCGCACACCGGCGAGACGATCCTGAAACTCTTCCACGAACTCAGCCTCAAGGGCCGCACCATCATGCTCGTGACGCACGACCCCGAGATCGCCGCCGTGACGCCGCGCAAGATCGAGATCCGTGACGGCAAGATCGCTAAGAACGTGGATGCGCGGCTGGCGGGGAAGCGGGAAGGCCCTAAATTTGCCTTTGGCAACCAGCAGAACTGAATGTCCAATGCCTGATGACGCAATGACCAATAAATGCCCAATGTCCTATGTTCTCCGCACGCCCAGCGCGTTGCGATGCATGGGTCATTCGTCATTGGTCATTCATTGGGAATTGGGAATTGGGAATGGGTCATTCCTCCCGTCGCCATGAACTTCTTCAACGCCATCGCTGTCGGCTTGAAGGAGATTTGGGCGAACAAGTTCCGCTCCCTCCTGACGATGCTGGGCATCATCCTCGGCGTGTCGAGCCTCGTGGCCATGTCGGCGCTCGTGAAAGGCATGGAGAACGGCATGAAGGAGGCGCTCATCGCCATTGGGGGCTTGGAGAAAGTGCGCGTCGAGGAGCAGGACATTCCCGTGTGGCAGCAGCACATGGCCGATCAGGCGGTGGGCACCACGATGGGAGACGTTCACGCGCTCCTGCAGAGTGCGCCGCTGATCACGATGGTCGTGCCGGAGATGCGCACGCGCAGCATCACCATGACGCGCGGCAGCAAGAGCATCAGCCCGTATAACTTCATCGGCACCTGGCCCAATGCGGTCGAGTTGAACCAGCACGTCGTCGCCCACGGACGGATGTTCAACGAAATTGACGACGAGAACGCGCGCAACGTGTGCGTCATCGGAACGGCGGTGCGCAACGCGCTGTTCGGTTCGCCGGAGCAGATCGGGCGGGAGATTATTCCCATCGGCGAGTTCGTCAACATCAACAGCCAGCGCTTCAAGATCATCGGGATGTTCGAGCACTACGAGAGTGAGCAGGACAAGAAGCTGCGCGAGCTGCAGAAGGACAAGCCGCAGGAGCCGAAGAGCGGGCCGGATCGCAGCAAGGGCTTTGGCAGCAGCAAGAGCAGCAGCCGCAGCGGCGGCTACATCTTCGACTTCAAGAACAACACCATCTACATCCCGCTGAACACGATGTGGCTGCGTTTCCGCGCGGCCACGGGCGTCTCGGGGGCCGGCTCCGGCAGCTACAGCCGCAGCAGTGGTTCCAGCGCCAGCAGCACGTCCGGCAGCACGGCGGAGTTCGTCCCTGACCCGCGTCTCTCGACGCTCTCCATCAAGATTGCCGACATTGACAAGATGGACGAGGCGCTGCAGCAGGCGAAGAACGTGATGCTCCACACGCACAAGGGCATTGAAGATTTCTCCTTCCGCACGCAGGAGAACATGTCCGAGGGCATCACCAGCGCCATCAAGAACGCACGGATGAGCGGGGGCATCATCTCCGCGATCAGCCTCCTCGTCGGCGGCATCGGCATCATGAACATCATGCTCGCCAGCATCACCGAGCGCGTGCGCGAGATCGGCATCCGCAAGGCCATTGGCGCGACCTTCTTCGACGTGTTCACGCAAATCCTCGTTGAGAGCGTGGTCATCGCCATTCTCGGTGGGCTAGCCGGCCTGTTCGCTTCGAACATGCTTGTGCAGCTTCTCGTGGCCATGTCACCGGCTGACAACACGCCAGTCATCACCGCGGAGAGCATGATGTTGGCGTTCGCGTTCAGTGTGGTGGTGGGCGTGCTCGCGGGCATCTTCCCCGCGTTCAAGGCGGCGAAGCTCAATCCGATCCAGGCGCTGCGGTATGAATAGGGTTTCGGGTTTGGAGTTTGGGGTTTCGAGTTGAACCATCGTTCCCGTGCGTTCGCCGCCAACTCGACACCCCAAACTCGAAACTCGGAACAGTGTCTTTGCTTAACGCCATACTGGTCGGCCTGTGCGAAATCTGGGCGCACAAGTTCCGTTCCCTCCTGACGATGCTCGGCATCATCCTCGGCGTCTCCAGCCTCATCGCCATGTCCGCCATCGTGAAGGGCATGGAGCACGGGATGAAGGAGGCGATGATCGCGCTCGGCGGACTCGACAAGGTGCTCACCCGCGAAGCCCCCGTTCCAACGTGGCAGAGTCATCTCTCCGACCAGGCCACGGGCCGCACGATGCGTGACGTCGAGGCGCTTCAACGGAGCGCGCCGTTGATCCGCATGGTTTCACCGGAGATGGCGCTGGAGCGTGTGACCATCTCGCGTGGCGACAAGCGCACGCGGCCCTCTGAGTTCGTCGGCGTCTGGCCCGTGGTGATCGAGATGAACCTGCACCGCTTGGAGCACGGGCGTTTCTTCAACGACGTGGACGAGGCGAACGCCCACGCCGTCATCGTCATCGGCACCGCCATCCGCGACGACCTGTTCGGATCGCCCGAGCAATTGGGCCGCGAGGTCATCCCGCTGGGCGAGCGCGTGCAGATCAACGGCCAGACTTTTACCATCGTCGGCATGTTCGAACATTACGAGGGCGAACAGGATCGCAAGAAACGCGAGTGGGCGCGCGACCATCCCGAGGTGGCCGCGCAGAAGCTGGCGGTGGCGCGGGGCCATCCCGGCTACGGCGGCAGCACGTCACGCAGCGGGTGGGCCTTCGACCGGAAGAACCGCACGGTTTATTGCCCGATGAACACCATGTGGCTGCGCTTCCGCGCGGCGTCTGGCACGGGCAGCATTCCCGACCCAACGCTCACGGATATTGATTTCAAGGTGGACCACCTCAGCCAGCTGGAAGACGCCTTGCAGCAGGCGAAGAACGTCCTGCTCACCACGCACAACGGCATCGAGGACTTCAGCTTCGCCACGCAGGAGGGCAACATCGAAAGCGTGGACCAAGCCATCCGCAACGCGCGCATGAGCGGCGGCATCATCTCCGCCATCAGCCTGCTCGTGGGCGGCATCGGCCTCATGAACATCATGCTGGCGAGCATCACCGAGCGCGTGCGCGAGATCGGCATCCGCAAGGCCATCGGCGCGACGCTCCTCGACGTGTTCACGCAAATCCTCGTCGAGGCCGTGGTCATCGCCATCATCGGTGGATTGGCCGGACTCGTGACTGCGCACCTGCTCGTCCAGTTCCTCGCCTCGCTTTCCCCGACCGGCAACTCCCCGATCATCACCGTGGAGGCAATGGCCTTGTCGTTTGGCTTCAGCGTGGCCATCGGAATCCTCGCGGGCCTCTTCCCCGCTTTCAAGGCGGCCAAGCTCAACCCCATCCAAGCGCTGCGGTTGTAAAGCGATAATACAGTTTGTAACTCAGCAGCGCGCTTTTGGTCGGGGATTCGCACTGCTCCCATGCTCAATGAGACAATAGAGCTGTGAACTCACCGGTCAAATTTTAGGGATTGGTTTGTCGTGCAAACAATAAAGTTGTGAACTGAAATGCCAGATCTCGGCGCGGGCATACATCTGGGAGGGTTACATTGACAGTCCCGGCAATTGGGTGGAGGCCAAGGCGGCATCGGTTGCAGCCAGGATCGATTCAGAACTCTTGCGCTCTGGGTTGATGCCGGCGGCGGGCAAAAACTCCGAGCGGGAGGGGGGCGTGCGGACGGCTACGAAACGCTGCGCTACGTAGTGGATACGCCGCAGGCAGAATTGTTCCTGAGTCTCGATGACGCCCTGAAGAACGTGGCGGTCAGGGGCATTTTGCTAAGGTTGAGATTCAAGGCTAGGCGTGCCCGCATTTCGCAGTTGATCGTGGCGAAGGTGACGCGCTGCGGTTTTTCGGAAGCGTTCTTGATCCGCAGCGCGATCGTGACCACCTGGCCGCACATCTGCTCATCACGCTCCTGCCAGTTCACGACCGTCTTTGGCTGAACCCGCTTGGCCGTGGTCAGGGCAGAGGACGTTCAGGCACGGGTAGCCGGCTCTTTCTGCGGTCGGATGGCCGCTGGCGGACGTATCGAAGAAGGAATCCGCCGTGTCACCGAAGAACGTCAGCAGCAGCAGATGGCATGGGGCGCATTGATGCGCTCGCGCGCGGAGAACATCGGCGCCAGCCATCCGCCGCCCGGTTTGTCCGGCAAATCGCTCTGCAGCAGGGTCAGCATCGGCGCGGGGAAAAACTCGACCAGCGCGTCGCGCAGTTCCTGCACTCGGACCGCCCCGCCCGCAGTCAAAAGCCCCTGGGATTTCAACCGGTCGAAGTAGCGCTCGCGGAGGGCGGCCGAGCCTGCGGGCAAACGCAGCCTCTCCATAATCCCGGCCGCATTCTTTGCGATTGACGCCAGCAATCCGTGCGAGCGATTGGCGGTATCAACGCGCTGAATGCTTTCCGAGCGAACTGCCTGCTGCGCCGAGTGAAATTCGTGCCGGCTTTTGCTGCTGATCCGCAGAACATTGGAGTCCTGCAAGAACACGTTGTGAACCGGACAGATTTCCACGCCGGCAACCTGATGCACCCGGTGCCAGTAGGTTTCCCCGTAATTGCTTAAGTTCTCGGCGTCGCAGCATGGGCGCGTCGGCATCATAGGAGTGGCTGGCGGGAAGGTTGGCCACGAGGCGGCTGATCTGATGCGGCAGGTCGACGACGGGAATCGCCAACCGGTTGCCGAAGAGCTCCAGATTGGTCGCGCCCAGCGTCGGATATTGAATGCGGTCGGCAAACCGCGCGCACCCGCTGTATAACAATTCGCCGGGATAAAGCACCGGGAAATGGCTGATCATAAAGCCGCCCCCTGAAGAAATTTCGCGGGGTTGGCGATGAAGCCCGCGTCGTTCAACGAGCCATAAACGTCGCGCTTGCTCTTCAGGCTTTCAGCCGCGGCGGCCATCAAGCCAGTCGGCTGGGGTCTGCTGCCAGACTGGTTCGACGTCGTGGTTCTAGATTTTGGTGCCGCCGGCCGCTTCAGCGGGTTTGCGTGCACCATGCCGGGGTTGTTGTAGAGGGTGGCCGCTCCGCCGAGGCTGTTCATGGCCTTCAGGTCGTTGAACTGATTGAGCGTGGAGGCGTCCTGCGTTTTTAGCGCGCGCATCGCATCGTGAGCGGAGCGGAGCCTGTCATGATACACCGAGCGAATGAGTTCGGTCGTGACCTCTTCGATGCCGTTGCGGATGGCGCGATCCTGGGCGGCGATGTAAATTTTCACGCAAAAGTCCGCAACGACCTGGCTGGTGTCGTAAAGCGCTTCCCGCAGTTCCGCAGTATAGGGCGTGACTTTTTGGGTGTATTGATACGGCCATAGGCATTCGACAAAATGCTGCCAGACCGCGTCGTTTTGCATTCTGTCCCAGACCAGATCGCCGTTTCCACAGTTGCGGCGGATCTGGCGAAACTCGTCGTTAAGCACCGCCTGCGCCTCGTAGGTGCCGACCAGCACGACTGGCAGACCGATGGTATTCATGAGCTGGCAGAAGAAATTCAACATCAGCCGCTTGCCGCCGCTCCGGGCCTGCTGCAGTTGCTGGATCTCATCGATGACCAGCACCCCTCACCCGATGCGCAGGAGGCAATGCTGCCGCTCGCTCGAACTGAAAACCGCTTTGACATCGCCCGCCACCTGAAAATCAAGCCGGGCATGCCTTCCGAGCTAGCGAAGGACTTTGGCTACCTTTACGGTTCAGCAGAACGGTTGGCTGAAAAAGACAAGAAAGAAGGGGGCCTTCACCACGACTTGCTTCACGCCTTGAACGCGTTCCTTTCCAAGTTCTCGACAATCAGCGCAAGCCTTGAAGTTGACCCGAAAGCCAGAACACAGCTTTCTGATGAATGGGAAACCGGTAAAGCTCGCATCACGTCATTGTTTACGAAGTTCAGAAAGGCACTTGATGTCAGGCCATGCCCGCGTAGCAGCATCCAAGGTTCGCTGCGACTCGTGCTTCGCACACAGTCGCGCTCAGGGTAGAAACGGAGCTCACCCCAATGCCTCGCGGCAGAACTTGATGGACTTGGCCAGTTCCGTCATGCGGTCCGAGCCGGCGGGCACCTTGTATTCGAACTCGATGGTCGCCTGGATGGGCCACTTGTTGTCACGGATGAGGCGCAGGACTTCGCCAATCGGCGTGTCCGCCTCGCCGAAGGGGGTGTTCGGGCCGTTGCCTTTCTTGCGGTCCTTCACGTGGACGTGCGTGATGCGCTTGTGGTGCTTCTTGATGAACTCGACGGGCGAGCCGTGGTCGCCGGCGACGAAGTGCCCGAGGTCCACGTTGGCCCCGACGTATTCGCCGTGCGCGAAGGCCTTCTCCCAATGGTCTGGACCAGTGCTGGCATGGCCATGCAGAGCGAGGTGAATCTTGTGCTTGTCCGCAAACTTGCCGACGCGCTTGTGGTCGTCGTCCTTGCCAATCTCGCTGGAGATGCCACGCGCGCCGAGGGCCTTGGCGAGGGTGAAGGCGTAGTCCAGCTCGCTCTCGCCCATCTTGAAGATGCCGTCCACCTTGATGACCTCGATGAAGACGCCCGTGTTTTCCCAGTGCTTGCGGAAGTCGCGGGCCTTGGCCATGTCCACGGTCTCGCGCCAGGTGCGGAGCTGCTTGGCGTGGTCCTCGGCGGCCCCGGCGGGAAGCACCTTGGCCTTGGCGTTGGTGAGGTTGGCGGGCGCGCCAAACTGGGCCTCGACGGGCTGCGTGCGAAGCTCGATCGCGCTGAGGTTCAGTTCCACGCAGGTCTTGAGGATGTCGGCGGCGGACATCGCGGCGTTGCCGAAGCTGTAGGGCGCGTTGATGCCGATGTGGACGCCGCCGACCTTGGAGTTGGGCTTGCCCGCAGGCGCGGCGGCGCGGACGAGTGAGGGAGTGAGCAAGGCTCCAGCGGCGAGCTGGGCGAAACGGCGGCGGTTCAAGGTGTGCATTAGCGACGTGGGTGTTTGGTTTGTTCTGGCGACTGGCATCGCGCTGACAGGCGGCATACTTCGGCCAGCCTCTCTGGACGGGCAAGCTTGTTTTTGCCCCGCCGTGGCCTTGCTCAGTCAAAAGTTGCAGGGCGTCTTCGAGAGTTCGGGATCGGTGTCTGGGCCAGCTGAGAGCCGTGATTCAAACAGTCGTCGCGTAGAGATACTGCTGGAAGCCGGCGAAGACCTTTCCGATCTCCTCCGGCTTGCCGAGGTCCGCCACCGCGTCGGCGATGGAGTTGTGGTATTTGAGCCGCACCATGACAAAGAAGGAGAGACGGCGGCGCGTGGTCCCCACCGGGACGGAACCGTATTGGCCCCAGTCCACCTGGGCGCATTCCCCCGCGGCAAACTCCAGCATCAGGAAGGCGGGCTTGCGGACGGGCCGGATCCGCCGGACGTAATCCTTGAGGATGCTGTAGCCACCCGCATAGCCCTGCGCTTCGAGTTGCTGGAGGATCTGCTGCGCCGTGTAAGGATGGCCGCCAGACCAAACGGCGCTTCCGGGTGGCGCTCACGGCTAATCGAAACTGCTTGGCACTACCCCCCCGCCCTGTGATAAACACTCGAGTGCAATGACACTGCGTGACAACCCCCAGGTGCTCGTAGCGGACGATGAGGAGGCCACCCGGCATTTGCTGGACTTCATCCTCGGAAAAGCCGGGTTCGATGTGATCGCGGCCAGCGACGGAACCACGGCGCTCGAACTGCTGCACCAGGACATCTCCGTCGCACTTTTGGATATTCGAATGCCGCGCATGGACGGTATTGAGGCGCTGAAGGCCATTCGGGAGCGGATGCCGGATCTGCCGGTGATCATGATGTCCGCACATGGGGATATCCACGAGGCGGTGCTGGGAATGAAGCTGGGTGCGTTCGACTACATTCAAAAGCCTGTCGAGGCCGATAAACTCATTGGCCTAGTGCGGCAGGCCAGCCGGATGAAGGCCACGATAGACCAGAATCTCACCCTCAAGGCGAGCCTGGCCGAGGTCACCGATTCGGTGGGCTTTGTCAACAAGTCAGCAGCGGGGAAGGAGTTGTTCAGAGTGGCCGAGAGGGTGGCGGACACTGAGTCAACCCTGCTCCTGACCGGGGAAAGCGGCGTGGGAAAAAGTTTGCTCGCGCGCGCAATACATAAGTTGAGTCGGCGGCGGACTGGCCCCTTCATCTCGGTCAGCGCGCCTTCCCTGCCACGGGAGCTGCTGGAGGCCGAGTTGTTCGGTCACGAGCGGGGGGCGTTCACTGGCGCACATCAGCGGCGCTTGGGCCGCGTGGAACTTGCCGATAGTGGAACCCTGTTCATCGACGAGGTGGGGGAACTACCGCTGGACCTCCAGCCCAAGCTGCTGACCTTCTTGCAGGATCGTCGCTTCCAAAGGATCGGAGGGCGGGAAGAAATCACCGCCAATGTCCGCGTCATTGCCGCCACCAATGCCAATCTGGAGGAGCAGGTGCAGAACGGTGAATTCCGCGAAGACCTCTTCTTCCGACTGAACGTCATCCCCCTCCAAATCCCTCCGCTCCGAGAGCGTCAGGCGGATGTGCTACCTTTGGTCAGGCAAACCATGGAACGAATCGCGCGCGTCCGCAGCCAGCCCATCGCCACTCTCGCCGAGGAGACGCGCGAGGTGCTTCTGAACTATCCTTGGCCGGGAAATATCCGGGAACTCGAGAACGTGATGGAGCGCGCCACAGCCCTTTGCACCGGGGGTGTGATTCACCCGGTGGACCTCCACCTGCGCGGGGTGGCAAACCGACGCGCTTCAGAGAAACCGGAGGCTTCGATGCCCCCAAGCTTCCTCAGAGGATCGCCCCTGATCCCCTCTACCCCTGAGGCGATCATTCCGATGGCTCAACTGGAGCGCACCTTCATTGAGCAGGCCATCCACGCCTGCGGCGGCAACAAGGCCGTGGCAGCCCGTCGGCTGGGCATCAGCGAAAAGACAATTTACAATAAAATCAACCGGTTCAAGGCGGCGGATCAAGAGTAGAACGGCCACCTAACTCAACTGAATCCTGCCTCGCGCGCGGTGCACAACGATGTTCAGCCCGCCGGGGCAAGGCCTGCGGGGTCTCTTTAGTTGTCGGCTGGGGGAGATTGAGACTTCACTAGACCAGCATTGGCGTGCGTGACCACTTCAGCCGCCATCCCCCCACATGCAAGATTCGCAATACAAGGGCCGATGGGGTCCGTGGTGGCGTAGAAATTACGCTCATACCAATTCCGAATGACATTTGGTGGAATTGCTTTGTGACCGCGACGCGCTCCGGCTCCCTCTCCCTTCCTCGGGGAGAGGGTTGGGGTGAGGGGTTATCAAACCAGCCAGCGCATTCGCAAGCGGGTCGAAGAGATCTTTGGCTGGATCAAAACGGTGGGCGGCCTGCGGCGCAGCCGGTATCGGGGCCGAGAACGAACGCAAGCCTGGGGCTACTTTGTAGCAGGGACATACAAT
>SXGT01854067.1_pt1 | contig 13565 bp, 14 predicted proteins | sample 3176221 | NCBI WGS metagenome assembly SXGT01 (sample SAMN11356862, study PRJNA531348) | freshwater metagenome | isolation source: freshwater sample F1-120 | place: China: Fuxian Lake, Yuxi | collected 2017-12-25 | reverse complement strand
GGCATCTGTGATTGTCGGTCCCGCGAAAGCGGGAACCCATAACCACCACCCGGAGTATGGGTCCCGCCTTCGCGAGGACGACGGTGGAGAGAGCATCACGCAACCAAATCGGGCGTCGCATCAGCCAGCGCCGGCGTACCGGTGAGCTGCATCGCACGAACAAGCTCCTCGCGGAAATGCTCCAGCACCATCGCCACGCCGTCGGCGCCATTGACGGAAAGACCCCATAACGGCGGTCGGCCCACCAGCACGGCGCGCGCGCCGAGCGCCAGCGCCTTGAGAATGTCGGTGCCGCGCCGGATGCCACCGTCGACATAAATCTCGGCATTGCGCCCCGCTGCGGCGACGACCTCGGCCAGCACCTCCGCAGTCGTCACCGTGGTGTCGAGATGGCGGCCGCCATGGTTCGACACCACGATGCCGTCGCAGCCGAGGTCGGCGATGCGCGCCGCGTCGTCGGCCCGCTCCACGCCCTTGACGATCAGCCGGCGCGGCCACTGGTCGCGGATGCGCGCGAGGCCCTCCCAGTCGAAGCTGGCGTCGAGCTCGCGGCCCACCGACGAGGCGACGTCGGTGGCCTTCGCGCTGGAGGACACGAGGCCTTCGAGGTTCTCCATCTTCGGCATGCCGTGGCGCGCGAGGTCGAGCAGCCACGGCAGCTTGCGCCACATGTCCCGCGAGTTGCGCCAGTTGGCGCGGAACGGCGACGTGAAGCCGTTGCGCGTGTCGCGCTCGCGCTTGCCGCCGACCGGCAGGTCGACGGTGACCACCAGCGCCTCGTAGCCCGCGGCGTCGGCACGCTTCACCAGACGGTCGCGGAACTCCTTGTTGCGCAGCACGTAGAGCTGGAACCACAGGCGCCCGCCCGCCTCCGCGGCGACGCGCTCGATGGACGCGGTGGCCGGGGTGGCGAGCGTGAACGGGATGCCGAAAGCCTTCGCCGCGCGCGCGAGGAACACCTCGGCGCCCGGGCGCCCGGCGCCCACGGCGCCGGTCGGCGCGATCACGATCGGCGCCGCTGCAGGCACGCCGAACAAGTCGATGCGGGTGTCCACGGTCTCGACGTTGACCAGCGTCCTCGGCAGCAGCCGGATGCGCTCGAACGCGGCGCGGTTGCCCCGCAGCGTGGTCTCGTCCTCGGCGCCGCCATCGAAGAAATCGAAGATCGCGCGGGGCAGGCGCCGCTGCGCCAGCAGGCGGAGGTCGGCGATGTTGCAGGCATCCGCGAGGGCGTTCGACATGGGCCGAAAGTTTACCGGACCCGCGCCACCGCAACTTCAGGCTGCGGCGAACCCCTCGCGCCGCAGCAGCTCCGCGACTTCCGCGCCGTTGACGATGACGCGCGCGATGGCGCGGCCATAGCCGTCATTGGCGATGCGCCACACCATCACCGCCCCGGATTGCAGCAGTTGCTGCAGGCGATCGCGCGCGGCCGCCCCCTGCGGCGTCGAAACGTCCCAAGTGCGCAGGCCCGACAGCACGTAGGTGACGCCGCCGGCGATGAAGGACCCGCCGTCGAGCGCCATGAACGGCCCGCGGGCCGGGTACCAGCCGCCCGGCGGCGTGCCCTGCGGATCGGCCGGCGGCGCGTACACCGTCGGTGCGTCGTGCACCGGCGCCGGCGCGTACACCACCGGGGGCGCGACATAGCGGCCCACGGGCGGCGCCACGTAGACGGGCCGGGGAACGACGACCACGCGCGGCGGCGAGTAGTGGTGATGATGATGGCGATGGCTGGCGGCCGGAGCGGTGCCGTGCAGGCGTGCGTTGGCCGGCGGCACGTAGGTACTGCGCGCGTGAGGTGAAGGCGTGGCGTTGCCCCGCCGGTTGTTGTGGGCATCCGCGGGCAGCGCCACCGCGGCGCCGAGCGCCGCCGTGGCGAGCCATCCGATTGCATGCAGGGTCGTGGTCATGGTCATGGTCTGCGAAACGCAATAATGGTAGCCCCCGTGCACCCCCCGTAAAGAAGTGTTACATCTCGGCCGTGGCGCATAATTGCGCCCTCGACAACGGAGTGAGGCAAACCATGATCTTCTATCGCGCCGCGGCAGCGGCGATGCTGGCGGCTGTGTCCTTCGGGGCCGCGGCCCAGTCCTTTCCCACCAAGGCCATCCGGCTGATCTGCCCCTTCCCGCCCGGCGGCGCGGTGGACATCGCGTCCCGCGCCATCGCCAACGAGCTGCAGAAGAACCTCGGCCAGGCGGTGACGGTGGAGAACCGCCCCGGCGCCGGCGGCAACCTCGGCGGCGAGGCGGCCGCGAAATCCGCTCCCGACGGCTACACGCTTTTCATGACCACCAGCGGCATCCAGGCGATCAACCCCGCGCTGTACACGAAGATGAACTACGACCCGAACAAGGAGCTCGCCCCGGTCGTGCCGCTGGTGTCGCTCAGCAACGTGCTGGTGCTGCACCCGAGCGTCAAGGCGGCGTCCGTCAAGGAAGTGATCGCCATGGCCAAGGCGCAGCCCGGCAAGATCGCCTACGCCTCCAGCGGCAACGGCACCAGCATCCACATGTCCGGCGCGATGTTCACGCAGCTCACCGGCATCGACCTGCTGCACATCCCGTACAAGGGGAGCTCCCCCGCGGTCACCGACCTGCTCGCCGGGCAGGTCAGCATGATGTTCGACAACATCCCGTCGGCGCTGCCGCACATCAAGTCCGGCAAGCTGAAGGCGCTCGCCACCACCGGCGCGAAGCGCGACGCCGCGCTCCCCGACCTGCCGACCATCGCCGAAGCCGGCGTACCCGGCTACGAGTCCGGCGTCTGGTTCGGCATCTCGGTCCCCGCCGCCACGCCGAAGGACATCATCGCCAGGCTCAACGCCGAGACGGTGAAGGGCGCGAAATCGCCGGAGTTCGTCAAGCGCATGACCGACCTGGGCTACAACCTCATCCCGGGTTCCGCCGACAACATGGCCGAGATGATCAAGGCCGAGATCGTGCGCTGGACGCCGATCGTCAAGGCCTCCGGCGCGAAGGTCGACTGATGGAACGCATCGCCTTCATCGGGTCCGGCATCATGGGCGTGCGCCAGGCGGCGAACCTGGTCCGCGGGGGCTACCCGCTCACGGTGTACTCGCGCACGCCGTCGAAGGCGGACCCGCTGGTGGCGATGGGCGCGACGCGCGCCGCCACGCCGGCGGAAGCCGTAAAGGACGCCGACGTGGTCATCACCCTGATCGGCGCGCCGAAGGACGTCGAGGAGATGTACTTCAAGCACGTCCTCGACGCGGCGAAGCCGGGCGCGCTGCTCATCGACATGACGACCTCCAGCCCGAAGCTCGCCGAGCGCATCTGGCAGGCGGCGAAGGCGAAGGGCCTGCGCGCGCTGGATGCGCCGGTGACGGGCGGCGAGACCGGCGCCGAGAAGGGCACGCTCACCATCCTCTGCGGCGGCGAGAAGGCTGATTTCGACGCCGCCCTGCCGGTGCTCGGCAGGATGGGCACGAACATCGTGCACTTCGGGCCGGCCGGCTGCGGCCACCGCGCCAAGGCGGCGAACCAGATCCTGGTGCAGCAGAACGTGCTCGCCGCGGTCGAGGCGCTGTTCTACGGCAAGCGCGCGGGGCTGGATGGCGAGCTGCTGCTGAAGGCGCTCGAGACCGGCACCGGCGATTCGAAGGCGCTGCGCGGCCAGGCCGCGAAGGCGATGCGGGGCGATTTCTCCGCCGGCTTCTTCCCGGTGCACGCGCTGAAGGACCTGGAGATCGCGGTCGAGGAATCGGACGCGCTCGGCATGGACCTGAAGGGCCTTAAGAACATGCGCGACCGCTGGAAGGAACTGTTCAAGCGGCACCCCGAGGCGAAGTCCATCCAGGACATCGCCCGTCTATACATCTAGGATCACCATGGCCAAACGCATCGAAGGCGTCCTCTCGCCCGTCATCACCCCGTTCCGCAAGGACCTCTCGCCCGACCCCGACCGCTTCGTCAAGCACTGCCGCTGGCTGATGCGCAACGGCTGCTCCGGTCTCGCCGTGTTCGGCACCAACAGCGAGGCCAACTCGATGTCGGTGGACGAGAAGCTGGAGCTGCTGGAGGCGCTGGTGAAGGGCGGCGTGCCCGCCGAAGTGCTGATGCCCGGCACCGGCCACTGCGCGCTCACCGACTCGGTGCGCATGACGAAGGAGGCGGTGCGCCTCGGCTGCGGCGGCGTGCTGATGCTGCCGCCGTTCTACTACAAGGGCGTGTCCGACGAGGGCCTGTTCCGCAACTTCGCCGAGGTCATCGAGCGCGTCGGCGACGACCGGCTGCGGCTGTACCTGTACCACATCCCCCCGGTGGCGAACGTCGGCATCACCTTGCCGCTGATCGACAAGCTGCTGTCGCGGTATCCCGGCATCGTCGCCGGCGCGAAGGATTCCTCCGGCGACTGGGCCAACACCAAGGCCATGCTGGACGCGTTCAAGGACCGCGGCTTCGACGTGTTCCCGGGCAGCGAGGTGTTCCTGCTCGACGGCCTGCGCGCTGGCGGCAAGGGCTGCATCACCGCCACCGGCAACGTGAATCCCGGCGCCATCGACAAGGTGTTCCGCAACTGGAAGGGAGTGGACGCGGACAAGCTGCAGGCCGACATCACCGCGACGCGCAAGATCGTGCAGAAGGTGCCGATGATCCCGGCGCTGAAGGCGATCACCGCGCACTTCGGCAACGATCCGGCGTGGAAGACGGTGCGCCCGCCGCTCACCGAACTCTCGGCGGAGCACGAGAAGCAGGTGATCACGGAGCTGAAGTCCGCCGGATTCTCGATGCCGGGGCTGTAGCTTGCCCACCGCCCTTGTGACCGGCGCGGGGCGCGGCATCGGCCGCGAGACCGCCCAGGCCTTCCTCGCCGCCGGCTGGCGTGTGCTGTCGCTCGACAAGGCCTTCCCCCGGCCCGCCATCGGCGAGCGCGTGGACTACGACCTGCGCGACCTCGGCGGCATTCCCGCGCTCGTCGCGCGCCTCGGCGGGATCGACACGCTGGTGAACAACGCCGGCGTGCTGTATTGCGAGCCGTACGACGCCATTCCCGAGGAGCACAAGCGCGAGATCCTGACCGTGAACCTCGAGGCGCCGGCGAAGCTGATCGAGGCGCTGGCGCCGCAGATGAGGGCCCGACGCAGTGGAAGAGTGGTGAGCGTAGCTTCGGTGGCGGCATTCACGGGCCATCCGGACCTCTGGTACGGCATCACCAAGGCGGGCCTGCTCAACCTCACCAAGGCATGGGCGAGGGAGCTCGGCCCGCACGGCGTGATGGTGAATGCCGTCGCGCCGGGCCCGACGCAGACCGAGATGTACGAGCAGCTGCCGCAGTCGCGCAAGGACGGCGTGATGAAGAGCGTCTACTCCGGGCGCGTCTGCCAGCCCGGCGAGGTGGCGCGCGCCATCCTCTGGCTCGGCAGCGCGTCTCCCGACTACATCAGCGGCACCACGCTGGACGTCAACAACGGCTCGTATCCGCGCTAGCGTGCGAACGCTGTTCGACAAGGTGTGGGACGCGCATGTCATCGCCGACCTCGGCGGCGGCCTGGCGCTGCTGCACGTCGACCGGCACCTGCTGCACGACCTCGGCGGCGGGCAGGGGCTGCGGGAACTGGGCAAGCGCGGCCTCAAGGTGCGCAACCCCGAACTCACCTTCGCCACCGCCGACCACGTCATTTCCACGGCGCCGGGCCGTACTGGCGGCGCGCATGACTGGGCGGTGACGCTGGTCGACTCGCTGCGCAGCGAGACCAAAGCCGCCGGCGTGCGCCTGTTCGACGTCGGCGGCGACCGCCAGGGCATCGTGCACGTCATCGCGCCGGAACTCGGCATCACGCTGCCGGGCACGCTCGCGGTCTGCGGCGACAGCCACACCTGCACCAACGGCGCGCTCGGCGCGATGGGCTTCGGCATCGGCGCCACCGAGATCATCCACGTGCTCGCCACGCAGGCCGTGGTGCAGAAGAAGCCCGCGCCGATGCGCGCGAGCTTCGAGGGCCGGCGCGCGCCGGGCGTCTTCGCCAAGGACATGATCCTCGCGCTGGCGGGGACGATCGGCACCGCCGGAGGCACCGGGCACGCCATCGAATACGCGGGCAGCGCGGTGCGCGCATTGGGCATGGAGGAACGCCTGACGCTCTGCAACCTCACCATCGAACTCGGCGCCAAGTTCGGCATGGTGGCGCCTGACGAAACCACGTTCGAGTGGCTCCGCGGCCGCCCGTTCGCGCCGACCGGGGCGGACTGGGACGCCGCCGTGGCGCACTGGAAGACCCTCGCCAGCGACACGGGCGCATCCTTCGTGCGCGAGGTCGCGATCGACATCGGCACGCTGGCGCCGCAGGTCACCTGGGGCACCAGCCCCGAGGACGTGGTCGGCGTCGACGGCCGCATCCCGGCGCCGGCCAGCGAAGCCAAGCGCGAGGCGCTGGCCTACATGGGCCTGCGCGCCGGCGACGCCATCGCCGGCACGAAGGTCGACCGCGTGTTCATCGGCTCGTGCACCAATTCGCGCCTGTCCGACCTGCGCGCCGCTGCCGCCGTCGCTCGCGGCCGCAAGGTGGCCGCACACGTGTCGGCCTGGGTCGTGCCGGGCTCGGTGGGTGTGAAGCGCGCCGCCGAGGCCGAGGGCCTGCACGAGGTATTCCTCGCCGCCGACTTCGAGTGGCGCGAGCCGGGATGTTCGCTGTGCGTCGGCGCGAACGGCGAGCTGGTCGCGCCGCAGGCGCGCTGCGTGTCGACCTCCAACCGCAACGTCGTCGGCCGCCAGGGCCCCGGCGCCCGCACGCACCTCGCCAGCCCGGCCACCGCCGCCGCGAGCGCGATCGCCGGCGCGATCTGCGACCCGAGAAGCTTCGCCGCATGACGCCCTTCACCGTCCTCACCGCGATCGCGGCGTACTACCCGCGGCCGAACGTCGACACTGACCTCGTCATCCGCGTGGAGCGCTGCGCGCGCGTACCGCGTCCCGAGCTCGGCAAGTGGGCGTTCGAGATGGCGCGCTACCTGCCCGGCGGCGGCGAGAACCCGGATTTCGTGTTGAACCGCGATCCCTGGCGGCGCGCGCAGATCCTCGTCGGCGCGGAGAACTTCGGCTGCGGCAGCTCGCGCGAGATGGCGGTGTGGGCGATCGCGGGGATGGGCATCCGCTGCGTGATCGCGCCCTCCTTCGGCCAGATCTTCTTCGACAACTGCTTCCAGAACGGCGTGCTGGCGATCCGGCTGCCGGCCGACGCGCACGCCAGGGTCGCCGCGCTCGCCTCGGATCCCGCCACGGCAACGCTGAAGGTGGACCTCGAGGCGCAGCGCATCAACGGCGACATCGCCTTCGACATCGACCCGCTGAGGAAACGCATGCTGCTGGAAGGGCTGGACGAGATCGGCCTCACGCTGTCGCGCGCCGCCGAGATCGATGCCTTCCAGCAGGCCGACCGCGCCCGGCGGCCGTGGGCCTGGCCGGAGCCCGGCTAGTCCTTCTTCCCGTCCTTGTCCTTCTTGCCGCGCTTGCCGCCCTTGCCCAACGCGGCCTCGACGCCCTCGACCACGGTCTTCACCACCTTCAGGCGGGCCCAGTACTTGTCGTTCGCCTCGATCAGCGTCCACGGCGCCTGCGCGGTGCTGGTGCGCTCGATGAGGTCGGACGCGGCGACCTGGTAGCCGTCCCACTTCTCGCGGTTGCGCCAGTCCTCCGGCGTGATCTTGAACTGCTTGAAGCGGGTGCGCTCGCGCAGCTTGAAGCGGCGGTGCTGCTCGGCCTTGGAGATCTGCAGCCAGAACTTGAACACGATGGCGCCGTTGCGCACCATCTGCTCCTCGAAGTCGTTGATCTCGGCGTAGGCGCGCATCCAGTCCGCCTCGGAGCAGAAACCCTCGATGCGTTCCACCAGCACGCGGCCGTACCAGCTGCGGTCGTAGATCGTGAAGCGGCCCTTGCGCGGCAGGTGGCGCCAGAAGCGCCAGAGGTATGACTGCGCGCGCTCTTCGTCGGTCGGCGACGCGATGGGGATGGTGCGGTAGAGCCGCGCGTCGAGCGCGGCGGTGATGCGGCGGATCGCGCCGCCCTTGCCCGCCGCGTCCATGCCCTCGAACACGCAGACCACGTTGCGGTCCTTGAACGCCGGGTCGTGCGTCAGCCGCGCCAGCCGGGCCTGCAGCTTGTCGAGCTGCTTCTCGTACTTCGGCTTCGGCATCGCATGGCTGAGGTCCATGCGGTCGAGGATGCGCACGCGGTCGGCGGGCTCGACCAGCGGCGGCGCCGACGACGCGGCCGGCAGCGAGGCCTTGCCGGCGCGCGCTTTGGCGTTGTCGGCGACGCGCTTCTGCATGGCCTGCAGCAGCGTCCTGCCGACCGTGACGGCGCGGTACTCGGGATCCGAGCCTTCGACCACGATCCACGGCGCGGCGGCCGTGCTGGTCTCGCGCAGCGTGTCCTCGCTGACGCGGTAGAAGCGGTCGTACAGCTTGAAGAAGTCCCAGTCCCGGCTGGTGATCTTCCAGCTGGTCTCGGGATCGGACTCGAGCTTCTTCAGACGCTTGCGCTGCGCCTTCTTCGACAGGTGGAACCAGAACTTCAGGATCAGCGCGCCGTCGTCGGCCAGCATGCGCTCGAAGTGGTTGATTTCCTCGATCGACTGCAGCACGTCGGCCTTGCCGGCGCGCTTGAACACGCGCTCGATGATCGGCGAGGTGTACCAGGAGCCGAACAGGATGCCGATCTTGCCCTTGGGCGGCAGCGCCCGCCAGTAACGCCACATCGGCGGCCGCTCGCGCTCCTCGTCGGACGGGGTGTCGAACGCGTGCGTGAGGATGTGGCGCGGGTCCATCCATTCGTTCAGCAGGTTGACCGTCTCGCCCTTGCCGGCGCCGCGCACGCCGGAGATCAGGATGATGACGGGGAACCTGCCGTCCTTGGACAGCGCGAACTGGGCGTCCAGCAGGTCGGCGCGCAGCTTCGGTTCGATGCGCTTGAACTCGCCCTTGGACAGCTTGTGACCGATCTCGGCAGCTTCGAACACGGCAACCCCTTTCAGCGGAACCTGCCGACAGGATAATCCAAGCGGCACGCCGCGGGCGGCGGGGGGTTTGACGCAGATCAGGCCGGAACGCCGCGGCGGCCGCGGCGCGGGTCAGCGGACCCGGTAGACCTCGTCGGCGAAGTTGCCGCGGGAGACCTCGAGCTGCACGCGTTTCTTGTCCTGCAGCGCGGTGAGCACCGCGCGGTCGCGGCCGGCCTCCCAGAGCACCTTGTAGACCTCGCGGTCCTCCTTGCCCTTGCGCGCGAGGATGTCCCTGGTCTCGGCCTTCGGCGGTCCCCAGTCGCCCTTCAGTCCGCCGACGAACTTCTGCACGTCCTTGTAGTCCAGGCGCACGTCGAAGGCGACGATGGCGCCCGCCTTCAGGTAGTAGGTGATGCGCGACTCGACGCCGGCCACCACCACCTTGGCGTCGTCGCAGCGCCGGTCGGCGGCGTCGGTCTTCCACTCCAGCGCCTTGCAGTGCGCGGCCGGGTAGCGCTTCTTCACGTCGGCCTCGCTGCCGCCAAGCCCTACGCCGTTCACGCCATAGGGCTTCTGCGCCTGGGCGGTGCCGAGGAGCGCGAACAGCAGCGCGGCGAAGGCGAGGAACCTCATGGCTTGCCGTGGCGGAAACACCCGGCCACATGGTCGTCGACCATTCCCACCGCCTGCATGAATGCATACATGATCGTCGTCCCGACGAAGCGGAACCCCCGCTTCTTCAGGTCCTTGGACAACGCATCCGACACTTCGGTTCGCGCCGGCACGTCGCGCATGCCCTGCCGGGGGGTGCGCAGGGGCTTGCCGCCGACGAAGCCCCAGACGTACTTCGAGAAGCTGCCGAACTCCTTCTGCACCTCGAGGAAGGCCTGCGCGTTGGTCACGGAGGACTCGATCTTCAGCTGGTTGCGCACGATGCCCGGGTCGGCCATCAGGCGGCGGATCTTCGCCGCGCTGTAGCGCGCGACCACCTGCGGATCGAAGCCGTCGTAGGCCCGGCGGTAGTTCCCGCGCTTGGCGAGGATGGTGTCCCACGACAGTCCGGCCTGCGCGCCCTCGAGGATCAGAAACTCGAAGAGCTTCCGGTCCGAGCGCACCGGCACGCCCCATTCCTTGTCGTGGTAGGCGATGGCCAGCGGATTCTTCGCCCATGAACAGCGCTTCTGTTCCATTCCGCCTCCTACACCAATCCGATCTTCTGTTCCTGCAGCACGGCGAGCAGCCGGCCGCCGAGCATCGAGATGCGGTCCGCCATGATCGAGAGGAACGCCTCGGTGAAGCGGCCGCGGCAGGGTTCGGAGAAGCCGTCGAGGTCCGCGACGCGCAGCGACAGCGTCCAGCTCGGCTCGACGGCGGTCACGGTCGCGCTGCGCACGGTCGAGCTGCGCCGCGCGTAGGCCATCTCGCCCACGCACTCGCCGGGGCTCACCGCGTTTAGCAGCTTGCCGCGCTGCGTGACCTTGAGCAGGCCGGTGGCGACGACGTAGATGTGGTCGTCCTCCTCGCCCTCCGAGATCAGCACGGACCCGGCGGGGTACTTGCTGCAGCGGCCGACGCGCACCACCTCCCACAGCTCGCTGTCGGAGAACAGGCGGAAGAACGCGAGCCGCCGCATGGCGTTGTACTCCTCGACGTCCGACAGCGTGTTGTCGCGGTCGCTCTCGGCGGCGAGCATCGGCTCGAGCGCGGCGGCGAACTCCTCCCAGCTGGCGAAGCGGCTGTCGCGGGTCTTGCCGAGCGCGCGGCGCACCACGGCGTCGATCTCGCGGGGCAGCCCCTGCCGCAGGTCCGAAGGGGCCGGCGGATCGGCGGTGAGGATCGCCTCCATCAGCTCGTACGCGGTGCCGCCGTTGAACGGCTTGTAGCCGGTGAGCATGTGGAACAGCACGCCGCCCAGCGAGAACATGTCGGAACGGAAGTCGATCTCCTCGCCGCGGATCTGCTCGGGCGACATGTACGCCGGCGAGCCGACGCCGGAGACCTGCGTGACGTCGGCGCGCGCGAGCTGCGCGGCGCCGAAATCCGAGACGCGGATGTCGTAGTCGCCCTTGATCATGATGTTCGCGGGCTTGATGTCCCGGTGCACCACGCCGACCGTGTTCGCGTACTCGAGCGCCTTGCAGCACTTGTACGCGATCTGCGCGATGCGCGGCAGCGTCAGCAGCTCGCCCGGCTCGCACAGCGGCGCGAGCGAGGTGCCCTCGACCAGCTCCATCACCAGGTAGCGCAGGTCCTTGCCGTCGACCGTCTCGACGCCCGCGTCGAAGATGCTGACGATGTGCGGGTGGCGAAGCTTGCCGGCGAGCGAGGCCTCGTTCTGGAAGAAGCGCAGCTGGCGCCGCGCCTCCTCGGGATCGGCCGCCGGGGTGTCGAGCACCTTGATGGCGACATCGCGCTCCGCGAACGGATCCCGCGCGAGGTACACGGACCCCGTGGCGCCGCTGCCCAGCAGGTGCTTGATCTCGTACTTGCCGATGCGCTCGACCATGGAGGCCGCCATGCTAACCCGCCGCAGGATGGGCGGCGAGGCTCTTGCAATCTCTGACCTCAGGCAATCTTCACGTCGCGCGCATAGCCGCCGTGCAGGTCGAGGACGCGTTCGCGCCAGGCCCGCAGCGGATCGTCCGCACCGGGCAGCACGTCGGCCGCGCTCATCACGCGCGCCCACTGGAACACCGCGAAAAGCGCGTAGTCGGCATACGCCGGCGCCGCGCCGCAGATCCAGGGGTGGCGCTTCAGCGTCGAGCGCACCGGGTCCACCACCTTCGAGAAACGCGCCATCGCCTGGGCGGCGCCGGCGCCGGCCTCCTCGAGGGTGCAGCCGAGGAATTTCTCCATGTTGCCGCGGAAATAAACCTGGTCCGCGGGATCGACGTTGGCGTGCACGTCGGCGACGATCGCGGGCAGCATGGCCGGCACCACGACGCGGTCCACCCACAGGTTCCAGCCCAGCGACAGGCCGTGGCCCACGGCGTCCCCCAGCAGCGAATAGCCCTGCGGATAGCGCTTCTCGAGGTACTCGGCGATGGCCCAGGAATCCCGCACCACCGTTTCGCCATCGCGGATCACCGGCACTGTCCTGCCACCGGAGAACGCGATGGTCTCCTTGTCCGATTGCAGCACCGCCCGGGTCTCGAACGGCAAGCCCTTGTGCTTCAGCGCCATGCGCACGCGCCACGAAAACAGGCTGTACCTGCGGTCGTCCCTGCCCTTCAGTTCATAGAGCGCGATCATGCTCAGGCCGCTTTCTTTCCGCTTGCGGGGGGCGCCTCGCGCACCTCGTGCGTCGGCGGCTTCAGCGCCTCGCGTCCCGCGCGCCAGTCCTCGCGGTCGCGCGAGGCGAGCCGGTAGGCCTGGTCACGGCCGGAGAGGTACGGCAGCGGCCAGTGCTGCCCCGGGAACTGGTACCAGGCCGAGGCCTGCAGCGTGAAATACGGGTTGGCGAGGTGCGGCCGCGCCAGCGCGACGAGGTCCGCGCGCCCCGACACCACGATGGTGTTCACCTGGTCCGCGGTGGTGATGTTGCCTACCGCCATGGTGGCGATGCCGACCTCGTTCCTCACCTTGTCGGAAAACGGCGTCTGGTACATACCGAAGGATGGAGTGTTTTGCGCCCACATCGCGGATGCAATTGCGAACGAATTGGCTCCAAAGGAGATTGTCGGAACTCCCAGCCCGGTTGATGCAAAAGCTCGGTTGTGGCTCGGTTTCAATGAAGATCAGTACGAGGGTCTCAAGCAAAAAACGGCGGAGCAGGTTGCTTTGGCGAAAGATATGTTGGGTGTGATGTAGGGAAAACCTGAAAGGAATGACAGGTTGAACGGTCAAGGGTTATGCCGAAAATTCGGTTTGTTGACTTGACTTTAGGAGTAACACAATGAGCGTAAGCGGAACAGGAGTTCGATTTTCGGGGCTGGCCTCGGGAATCGATGTTGACAGCATCATCTCACAGATGATCCGGCTGGAGCAGTTTCCTGTCCAGCGCTTGCAAGCTCAACAAGCCCAGCTTTCGGCGCGTCAGACGATTTATGGTCAGTTCAAGTCCACGCTAAATGGGCTCAATTCGGCGGCTTCTTCGCTGAACATTGCTTCTAGTTTTCAGCCGAACAAAGTTTCGAGTGGTGACACGACAATTGCGACGGCGACGGTCACGGATGCGGCGGTGCCAGGGAACTACGGAATCGATGTGTTGGCGATTGCTCGCGCGGACAAGATGACAAGCTCGGCATTTGCGAGTACATCGGATGCGCTCGGATTAGCCGGATCGTTCATGGTGAACGGCAAATCGCTTGACGTTGCCGCCGGCGACTCTTTAACCGCGATTGCTTCAAAGATCAATGGGTTGAATGTCGGGGTTTCCGCTAACGTGATCAACGGGGGTACCGGACAGTCTTATTTGGTTTTGGGCGGGGGGAAAACGGGCGCGCGCAATGCCGTATTGCTCGCAGACGTGAGTGGGGGAGTCACTCAATCGTTGGGACTTACTACGGGTAGCTCAACTTTGCGGGACTTGACGGGTTCGGTGGCTAAGTCTGCGGGTTTCAAGAACTCGACGGATACGCTCGGCACCTTGACTGGAGCG
>SXGT01398108.1_pt1 | contig 13565 bp, 13 predicted proteins | sample 3176221 | NCBI WGS metagenome assembly SXGT01 (sample SAMN11356862, study PRJNA531348) | freshwater metagenome | isolation source: freshwater sample F1-120 | place: China: Fuxian Lake, Yuxi | collected 2017-12-25 | reverse complement strand
TCGCCAATGCGACCCAGCGGGTACATCGACAGCGTCTCACCCAGTCGGTCCGGATCCTCCCAGAGTGCCCTGGCAAAATCGGTGCGGATCAAACCTGGGGCGATACAGTTGACCCGGATGTTGTCGCGCCCCCACTCGACGGCCAGATTGCGCGCCAGCTGGAAGTCGGCCGCCTTCGAAATGCCGTAGATCCCCAGCGCGTCGTTCCCCTTGAGGCCCGCGATGCTGGAAACGATGATGACCGCTCCGTCTTTGCGCTCAGCCATCTGCGGCAGCACATGGTTGCAGAGCCATAGGTTGTGCTTGACGTTGGTGGACAGGACCTTGTCATACGCCGCCTCCGTCACGTTCCGCATCGGTCCGTAGGCCGGATTCACAGCGGCGTTGCACACCAGCACGTCAATACGACCCCAGCGCTCCAGGGTGCGGTCGACCAGTTCCCGCGGCTGGTCGAGATACGACATGTGACACGGGATGGCGACCGCCTCACCGCCCGATGCGTTGATCGCATCGGCCACCGGCTGACAACTCTCAAGCCTGCGGCTGGACACCACGACTCGGGCGCCCGCCTCCGCCAACGTCTCGGCGATGACCCGGCCGATCCCCTTGGACGACCCGGTGACCACGGCCACTTTCCCGCGTAGGTTGAACAAGTCGAGATGTGCCATGGGGAACTCAGGTACAGACGGTCGTTGAAGATGGGGCAGCGGCCGGCGCCGGTGGCAACCGCCATCCCTGTGCGACGGTCATTATACGATTGACCCTCCCGCGACCGACCGCGGCCTGCCAGGAGGCACCAGCGTGAACGCGACTGACCGTATGCCACCAATTGCGGATGCCGATATGACGGCCGAACAGCGACAGGCGGTCGCCGACTACGCCGCGACGCGCAACACGACCGTCTTCGAAGGACCGTTCGTGCCACTGCTCCGTAGCCCCGAGTTGCTCGACCGTGTGCAGCGCGTGGGCGAGTATCTGCGGTATCGCAACGCCTTGCCGCGTCGGCTCAGCGAACTGGCCATCTTGACCACGGCCCGACACTGGTCGCAACAGTTCGAATGGAACATCCACGCGGTCGATGCCGCGACCGCCGGGCTCGCCCCGGACGTGATCGACGCCATCGCGGAAGGGCGCCGCCCAGAAGCCCTGGCCGACGATGAGGCCGTGGTCTACGACTTCAGTCTGGAGCTCCTCCACAACCGGAGCGTGAGCGACCCCACCTACGACCGCGCGATCGCCCTGGCTGGAGAACAGGGCGTCATCGATCTGGTGGGGATTCTGGGGTACTACTCGTTGCTCGCCATGGTGATGAACACGGCCCGGACACCCCTGCGGGACGACATGACAATGCGGCTCGAGCCCTTTCCCGCGCCCTGCTAGCGACGCTGGTCAAAGCGCCGTCCCGCAAGGGCCGAGGCGATGTTCACTTTCTGGATGTCGATGGTGCCGCCGGCAATGCCCCACCCCCAGGCGTCACGCATGCGGCGTTCCATCGGATAGTCACGCGAATAGCCGTAGCCACCCATCAACTGCACGCCCGCACTTGTCACTTCGCGCGCGGCCTCGTTCGCCACACACTTTGCGATGCTGGAGTCCAGAATGGAGGGGAGGCCACCTTCCGCGCCCTGGGCCGCCCGGTAGATCAGCAGTCGCGACGCCTCGACGCGCATCGCCATCTCGGCCAGCTTCAACTGCACGGCTTGAAACTCGATCACCGGTTTGCCGAACTGGCGCCGGTCCTGCACCCAGGTCAGCGCTTCCTCCAGGGCGCCCGATGCCTGACCGAGCGCCATCGTGGCGTTGCCGCACCGCTCGAGATCGAAGGCCTGCATCAGTTTGGGAAATCCTCCCGCGTGCACCACGATCTGGCTGACCGGCACCGAGACCTCGTCGAAGTAGAGATCGGAATCGGGAATACCGCGGAACCCCATCAGCTGCTCCTGCTCGCCGAAAGTGAACCCCGGTGTGTCGTTGTCGACGAAGACCGCTCCAATCCCTTTCGCGCCGGGCGCGTCTGACAACCGGCAGTAGACCAGATACGCGTCCGAGTGCCCACCGCCGGAACACCACCGCTTGGCCCCGTTGATGACGACCCGATCCCCGCGCACCTCCGCCCGCGTCCTCAGGTCGGTCAAAGCAGTCCCCGCGTCAGGCTCCGACATCGCCACCGCGACGATCATCTCCCCACGGCACACGGCCGGAATCACGCGTTGTTTGAGCGCCTCGCCGGCGAAATGGGCCAGCGCATGGACCGGGCCGGCCACCGACTCGAAGATGGGAAACGCGACCGCCGATGACACCTTGGCGAACTCCTCGAGCACCAGAAACGCGTCGACATTCCCCAACCCCAGTCCCCCATACTCGGTGGGCACATTCACCCCGAGGAACCCCATGTCGGCGTACCGGCGCACCCACTCCCGCGACAGCGGTGTCCCTTCACGCTCGGTCGTCTCCGCCACCGCAATCATCTCGCCACGCGCAAAGTCGCGCGCTGCTGCCTGCAATGCCTGCTGCTCATCAGTGAGCCGAAAATCCATACTGTCCTCCCACCTCAGCCGTCGCTCGCGGGATTTCCGCCAGCCGCCGACGCGGTGAATGGTACACTCGCCGACCGTTTGACCATCACGAGGCAGGTCAGGCCCCCTGGCCTGCTGCCTCAGGGAGACCCACGCGATGTCCACCGTAAAACACGATGACGGTTTGCAGGCCCGCCGACGCGTACTCGGCGACGAGTACGTCGACCGCGCCATGGCGGGGATGGACAGCTTCAACGCCGAATTCCAGGCGATGGTCACTGAGTACTGCTGGGGACAGGTCTGGACCCGATCCACCCTCAGCGATCGCCAGCGCAGCCTGATCAACCTCGCGATGATCTCGGCGCTCAACCGTAGTCACGAATTCAAGGTCCACGTGCGCGGCGCTATTCGCAACGGCTGCACGGTCGAGGAGATTCGAGACACGTTGATGCAGGTCGCCGTGTACTGCGGCATTCCCGCGGGGGTGGAGGCGTTTCGTCTGGCCCGCGAGGTCTTCGACGCCGAGGGGGTGAAGCCGGACGCGATTCGTTAGCCGCTCCCTGCACCCGGTGGTGCGGGCGCTCGGGGCTGGTTTGATTCGGGCTGCCCGCCGGGCTGCTAGGCGGCGGCTCGGGGATCCCGGACGCGCTGCAGCAGCACCAGACCGAGGATGAACAGCCCCGTCAGGGCCAGGAACGCGGGCCGTTGGTTGCCGCCCGCCCACAGCGTGACCGTGCCGAACAGCATCGGACCGATCACCGATGACGACTTGCCGCACAACGCGTAGAAGCCGAACATCCCGGCCTCCTTGCCGTCTGGGACCAGCGACGACATGAACGCGCGACTGGCCGCCTGCACCGACCCCAGGCCCAGACCGGCCAGCACCGCCATCCCGTAGAACAGGACCCGCGATTCAATCACATAGGCGGCAACGCCCACGAAGATCCACAGCGCCAGCACACCGTTCAGCACACGCTTCGGACCATACCGATCGGTTGGCTTCGCCAGCGCGAAGGCGCCGATCAGACCCGAGAACTGGACGACCAAAAACAGCACGATCGTGCCCTGCTGGTCGAAACCAAACGTCTCGGTGGCCACGACGCCGGCCATCACGATGATGGTCAGGACCCCATCGATGTAGAAGAAGAACGCCACGAGAAAGTTGCGCAGGTCGCGAAGATCCCAGACCTCCCCGACGATCGTCCGAAAACTGGTCAGGCCCCACCGGGCGGCTTGCGCGATGGTCATGTCGGTCGGCTGGTCCTTCGGCAACACCAGGAACGCCGGAATGGAGAACACCAGGAAGAAGCCGGCCACCAGGAACCAGACCAGGTCGATGCGGTCGCCGGCGAACGGAATCACCATCAGGAGGCCCAGCGCGGACCCCAGGTAGCCGACCCCGAACCCCAGGCCCGACACCCACCCCTGGCGATCGGCCGGCGCGATGTCGGGCAGATACGCGTTGTAGAACACCAGGGCGCTCTCGAACCCCACATTGGCGACGACGAACAAGACAAACCCCTGCAGCACCATCCCTGGTTGCAAGGTCGACATCATCGCCACTGCGGCGAGACAGATCGACGTGTAGGCGAGCATGAACCGCTTGCGCGCGCCACCACGATCGGCCACCGCGCCCAGCAGCGGCGAGGACACGGCCACAACCAGCGCGGAGAGCGAGACGGCCCGCCCCCACCAGAGCTCGCCCACACCACCCTCGCCTCCGACCACGAACGTGATGTAGAACACCGGGAACACGGCGGTGGTCATCACCGCCGGATAGACGGAGTTTGCGAAATCAAAAAGCGCCCAGGCGCCAACATGCTGCTTGTTCATCGCCGTTCGTTCCACGCTGCCTCATCATTAGACCACCCTTGTTGAACGGCACGTACAATGCACATTGGCATGATTTACGTGATTCGACACGGGCAAACCGCCCTCAACGCGCAACGGGTCGTCCAACATCCGGAGACGCCCCTCGACTCCGTCGGCATCGAGCAGGCTGAACGGCTGGGCGCGCGTCTGGCCGGTATCGGGCTCACCAGAATCCTCAGCAGCGACTACGCCCGGGCGCGCCGCACCGCAGCCGCGCTCAACCCGGTCGGCACCATTCGGACGGACCTGATAGCCCTGCTGCGAGAGCGGGACCTGGGACACCTGAGCGGACGGCCGTATGCGGAAGTCGAGCATCAGTTCTTTGGGCCGGACCATGACCCGCCTGGCGGCGAAGCGTGGCCCGCGTTCCTCGCCCGGGTTGCGTCGGCGTGGGCCCATGTGGCGTCGGTCGCACGCAGGCCGACGGAACAGGTCGCGGTCGTCACCCATGGACTCGTCATCAGAGCCCTGGCGGAGTTGCACTTGAGCTACGGGGGTGAGGCCGCGCGACCAACCCGTTTCCGCAACACGTCCGTCACGATCGTGGATCCGACGCCACCCTGGACCGTCCGACTCTCGGCCTGCGCCCGCCACCTCGACGAGTACGGCGCCGAGGGGAGCGGCGCGCCGTCCTCCACGCCGACACGGCCGGCCCGCTCCGCTCTATAATCGGCAACGTCATCAAACATCAAACACGCACGCCACTCCCGGGAGGGCACCATGAGCACAAGACGACGAATCGCGACCGGGCTGGTCGCGCTGGGCTGGATACCAACGCTCGCCTTCATCGGTGCGCATTGGGTTGGCGACACGCACGCGGACGCGCAGACTCGGACGCCAATCAAGGTCACCCGCATTTTCAGCGGTCCGGACAATCAGACCCACGCCGAGGAATACGAGGTACCGCTCGGCGCGCCGCGCGGCGCCACGGAACTGTCCGAGGAGGTCGCCGTCACCAGTCTGCAGTTCCGCCGGACGTCATCGGCGTATGATCTGCCCTTCCACACGGCACCGCGTCGGCAATATGTCATTACGCTGCGGGGGGAGAGCGAGATCGAGTTGGGCGACGGAACGAAGATCCGGTTGCACCCGGGACACATTCTGCTGGCTGAGGATGTCACCGGCCAGGGGCACATTTCGCGAGCGATCGGGACGGACGATAGGATTTCGCTGTTCATCCCGCTCGCCGACCAAGACTAGTGTCCTCGCGACCGCCATCAGGCGCGAGGTCAGAGGACGTGCCAACCCACGACAACACGATCGATACGTCGACGCTGTTCGATCTGAGCGGCAAGACCGCGCTGATTACGGGCGGCTCCAGAGGCATCGGCAAGATGATTGCCGAAGGCTATCTCCAGGCCGGCGCGACGGTGTTCATCTCCTCGCGCAAGTCGGCCGTGTGCGAGGAGGTGGCGACCGAGTTGTCCTCCTTCGGTCCGTGCCACGCACTCCCAGCCGATATCGCAGACACCGCTGACCGCGCGCGGCTCGTTGCCGAACTCGGTGCCCTGACCGACCGACTCCACGTCCTGGTGAACAACGCGGGCGCCGCGTGGGGTGCGCCGTACGACACATTTCCGGAGGATGGATTCCGGAAGGTGCTTGAACTCAACCTCACGGCGCTGTTCTTTCTGACCCGCGATCTCACCCCGCTGCTCTCCGCCGCCGGCCAACCGACCGACCCGGCCCGCATCATCAATATTGGTTCGATGGACGGGCTCAAGGTGCCAACGGTCTTGCAAACCGGCACCTTCCCGTACTCCGCGAGCAAGGCAGGCCTGCATCACATGACCAAGGCCCTGGCCCTGGAACTCGCGCCACGACACATCACGGTCAACGCGGTCGCGCCGGGCTTTTTCGAAAGCAAGATGACGGAAGCCTCCCTCGGGCGATTTCGTGCGGACATTGAGCGCAACTGCCCGCTGGGCCGGATCGGACGTCCAGAAGAAATGGCCGGGATTGCGATCTACCTCGCGTCGCGCGCGGGCGCCTATACCAACGGCGCGGTCATTCCCGTGGATGGCGGGACGTCAGTAGCGTAGGCCACACCGCGTGGCGCGCGGTCCTGAAGCGTTTGTCGAGCCACGACTCGGCTGGCATACTCTGGTACGTCCCCACGGCGTTGCGCAGACGACACCTCACGGAGGCAGGATGATCCACCGGAGCCCCTACCCTGACGTGCAGATCCCGGACGTCTCGCTACAAGACTTTCTCTTCGCGCATGCGGCCGCCTATACGGACAAGGCGGCCTTGATCGACGGCCCGACCGGGCGAACGCTGACCTACGGACAGCTGGTCGCCGCCGCCCGCCGGACCGCGGCCGGGCTCGCCGCCCGCGGATTCAGGAAGGGCGACGTGCTGGCTATCTGCAGCCCCAACGTGCCGGAGTATGCGATCGCCTTCTTCGGGGTCGCCACCGCGGGCGGCATCAACACCACGGTCAACCCCCTGTACACGGCGGATGAGCTGAAGCGGCAGTTGCTCGACAGTGACGCAAGCTTTCTGGTGACGGTGCCACAGCTCCTCGCCAAGGCGACAGAAGCGGTCGCGGGCACGCGCGTCCGCGAGATTTTCGTCTTCGGTGACGCGGACGGCGCGACCCCGTTCGCCGCGCTGGCGACGGGCGATGGCCCTGTGCCGGAGATCGAGATCGACCCGCGCACGGATCTCGTCGCGCTGCCGTATTCAAGCGGCACGACCGGTCTGCCGAAGGGCGTGATGTTGACGCACCACAACCTGGTCTCCAACGTGTGCCAGACCCATTCGGTCGAACAGCTGTCGGACGAGGAGGTGCTGATCGGCATTCTGCCCTTCTACCATATCTACGGCATGGTGGTCGTCATGAGCGGCGCGCTCCGAGCCGGGGCCACCATCGTCACGATGCCGCGATTCGATCTGGAGCAGTTCCTGGAGTTGCTCCAAACGCACGCGGTGACGATGGCGTACCTGGTCCCCCCCATCGTGTTGGCGCTCGCCAAGCATCCGCTCGTGGACAATTACGACATCAGCGCCTTGCGCAACGTCCTCTCTGGCGCCGCGCCGTTGCCAGAGCCAGTCGCGCGGGCCTGCGTCGAACGGCACGGACTGATGTTGCGACAGGGGTATGGCTTGACCGAGACCAGCCCGGTGACGCACGCCAACGGGAAAGACCGCGAGATCAAGCACGACTCGGTTGGGGTCGCGTTGCCCAATACGGAGTACCGGATTGTCGACCTGTCGACCGGAGCTGATGCCGACACCGAGGGCCTGGGCGAGGTCTGGATTCGGGGGCCGCAGGTCATGAAGGGCTACTTGAACAACCCAGAGGCCACCCGCGACATGCTCGATGACGACGGCTGGCTCCACACCGGCGACATCGGGTACGCCGACAGCGGCGGCTATCTGTTCGTGGTCGACCGTGTGAAGGAGCTCATCAAGTACAAGGGGCTCCAGGTGGCACCGGCAGAACTCGAAGGCGTCATTCAGGGGCACCCCGCGGTGGCTGATGTGGCCGTCATTCCAACGCCCGATCCGGAAGCAGGTGAGATCCCGAAGGCCTATGTCGTGCGCAGGCCGAACATGGAGGTCACGGCGGAAGCGATCATGGCCTACGTCGCCGACCGCGTCGCACCCCACAAGAAGGTGCGAGAGGTCGAGTTCATCGACGCGATTCCGAAGGTGCCGTCCGGCAAGATCCTGAGGCGCGAGTTGCGGGACCGCGACCGTGCCGCCCGGCAGGGCGCGAGCGCCTGAGGTCGGGCGGGACGCTACTCCGGCAGACGGAACGCGAGTAGCTCGCCTGCCACGCCGCCGCCACTGGTGGCCACCACGATGTACTGCGCGCCCTCGTGCATGTAGGTCATCGGCGAACCGGACACGCCGACCGGCATGAAGACCTCGCCGACCTCCGCTCCCGTCTGTTTGTCATACGCGCGCAGCATGGCGCCCTGCTCGCCGGAAGGCGTCATGAAGGTACCCGGTTCTCCCGCGATCACCAGCGTCTGCGTGATCAGTGTGCCGACGCGGCCAATGCGGCCGGTGCGCGGGATGTCGACGCCTTGCAGATCGGGGTGCTCTCGCACATTGTCTGGCGTCTCGCCGTGCGCCACCTGCCACAGGATGTCCCCGGTCTTGAGGTCGATCGCGGTGATACGCCCCCACGGTGGCTTCACCAGCGGCAAGCCGCGAATCGTCAAGTCACGCTCAGGCGCCGGCACACCCGCCGGATTACCCCGAATAAAGTTCATATCCGACCGCTCAGCGTCGTGGACGAGCCCGAGCGAGACGACCTGCGTGAACGAGTACTGGTAGAAAATGCCCGTCTCCGGGTCCACCGAGCCACCTGGCCAGTTCGTTCCACCACCGGTCGATGGCAGCATCAGTGTGCCGTACTGCCCATCAGGGTCGGCGACCACCGGCGGTGTGAAAATGGGCCCCATGCCAAAGCGCGATGCGCGCTCGAGTGCCTCGGCTCGCAGCTCCGGAGTGAAGTCGATCAAGTCGTCGACACTCACGCCCTGCCGGTCGTAGGCGGGCGGCTTGCTCGGGAAAGGCTGAGTCAACGCGAGCAGCTCGCCCGGAACGTCGGATGCTGGCATCGGCCGCTCCTCGATCGGCCAGATCGGTTCACCCGTCTCGCGGTCCAGCACGTACAGCCAGCTCTGTTTGCTGGGCTGAGCGATCACCTTGGTTAGCCCCGGTCGGCCCTCGATCGCGACGTCGACCAGCACGGGCGCGCAGGGAAAGTCCCAGTCCCACACGTCATGATGGATCGCCTGGAAATGCCACAGACGCTCTCCGGTCTCGAGGTCCACCGCGACGATACTGTCTGAAAACAGGTTATCGCCGTGACGATGTCCACCGTAGTAGTCATTGGTGGGCATCTCGGTCGGGAGATACACGATGCCAAGCTCGAGGTCGACACTGATCTGGTCCCAGACGCCGGTATTCCCCGTATACCGCCACGAGTCGTTGAGCCACGTGTCGTTCCCGAATTCGTCGCCGCCCGGTATCGTGTGGAAAATCCACTTCCGGGCGCCGCTGTCGGCGTCGAACCCTCGAACGTAACCCTTGGTGTTGCGCATCGACTCCGGCGCGCCGCCGGACACGTGGGCGGCCCCGATGATAATCGTGTTGCCCGCCACCAGAGGGGTTGCGTGGAGTCCAATCTCCCCGGACAGCGGATCGATGTCCTGGTCCATGTTCTGCATCAGATCCACGATCCCGTCGACGCCAAAACCCGGTATCCGCTGCCCGGTGACTGCATCGAGCGCGACCATGCGGTACCCCGGTGTCACGTAGATGATCTGCCCGCGCCCGCCGCTCGCGGTGTCGTCCCGATAGGCCAGACCGCGGCCAGACAAGCGACGCGGTGCGGCGGACCCTCGCTCGCCCTCGTCCAACCGGTGCATCCACAGGTACTCTCCGGTCCCCGCGTCGACGGCAACCACGGAACGCCGGGTACCGACGGTCGAGTAGACGACCCCACCGACCATCAGCGGTGTCGACTGGAAGTTGTACTCCGGCTCGGGACCGAAGTTGTCCGTCTTCATCCGCCAGACCAGCCCCAGGTCGCTGAAGTTGTCGGCGTTGATCTGGTCGAGCGGCGAGTAGCGCGTGTTGCCTTCATCGCCGCCGTAGTGCCGCCACTCGCCACGCTGTGCCCCCTGCTGCGCGTGCGCGCTGGACACGGCCACCGCGAACAGCAGGCAGACACCCATCGTAGGCCATAACGAACACTGTCGTGAGGTCATCTCTCATGCTCCAGTCTGCACCACCACGTCGGCACGCCGCGGGGCCAGGTCGACCCGGACCGCTACGGGATCGACCCGCCGGTGGTCAGGCGAATCCGGTAGAGGCCGGTCCGACCAGTCATATACAAGGTGTTGCCGTCATCCCCCCAGGCGGCGTTGGCAGGCACCTCGTCAGGCTGGATGGAGCCCAGGTGCGTGCCATCCGGGCCGATCACCCAAATGCCGCCAGGGCCGGTCGCGAACAGGTTGCCGTCGCGGTCAATGGTCATGCCGTCGGCGGCGCCAGGAGCCTCCGCGTCGTTCGCATCGTAGAAGACGCGGCCCGGTCCCAGGGTACCGTCGTCCAGGACGTCGTAGGCGTACCACACCTTGTTCGCGCCATCGGAGTTGGCGACGTACAGCGTCCGCTCGTCCGGCGACAAGCCGATGCCGTTCGGCGCGGACTGATCCGCCAGCCGGGTCAGCGTCCCGTCTGGGCTCAGTCGAAAGATGCCGTTGAAGTCGAGTTCCTTGTCCGGGTCGTCGTTGCCTTCGCGCAGCCCGTAGGGGGGGTCGGTGAAATACAAGGCGCCGCTCGAGTGATACACAGCATCATTCGGGCTGTTCAGTCGCTTCCCCTCATAACGGTCGGCCAGCACGGTGACGCTCCCGTCAGCCTCGATTCGGGACACGCGCCGGTTCCCGTGCTCACACAGAATCAGCCGTCCTTCCCTGTCGATCAGCAGCCCATTCGATCCAACGGAGCGACCGTCGGGGTCGCCGTCAAAGACCGGATCGAGAAAGACGCTGGCCCCCTCGGTCGGCGACCACTTTCGAATCACGTTGTTGGGAATGTCGCTGAACAGCAGATAGGGATCGGGGTCGCCGCGACGCACCCAGACCGGCCCCTCGGTGAAGCCATAGCCGTCGTCCAGCTTCTCGATGACCGCATCAGCCGGCACCAAGGCGTCGAACGCCGGGTCGACCCGCAGGATCGTCCCTGCGCTGTCCGTGCTCTCGGCCGCCACTGGCTCCGGCTCGGGTATCGTCTCATCCACGGGAGCTTGGGCGCCGCAGGCGACCAGGCCAAGCGCCGTCACCAACACACCGAGATATCGTCGATTCACAGTTCCTGTCCTCCGCGACGCAGGGGCGCTCCTGCGCGTCCTTGTCGCTACGGTTAGACGCCGGCGGCAACGGCCGGCACGATTTCTTCTTCCATCAGATCGTAGAGTGACTGCCGATGCGCTCGGAGTCCCTCGCCTGGGTCTGGCGACGAGGTCATCACTGCCACGAGGCGCAGCCCGGGGACGACATAAATGAACTGGCCGCCGTACCCCCACGCGTAGAACGCGTCGTGTCCGTCGACCTCACGTACCCACCACCCGTAGCCGTAGGTCCGTTCAGGTCTCCAGTCGCGGGTCGCGTGGGTGCGAATGGACGAGTGGACCCATTCCTCGGAGACGATCTGTCGGGTGCCGACGCGGCCGCAGTTGAGATACATTTCGCCGATGGCGAGCATGTCGCGTGGCGTCAGCGACATCTCGTTCCCGCCGAAGAAGACCCCCTGCGGATCGACGGTCCATCGGGGCACCGATATGCCCATGGGCTCGGCGAGGTACCGCTGAGCGAAGCGGTGCGTGTCCATCCCGGACGCTTTGGTGATGATGGCAGACAGCAGGTGCGTGCTGCCGGTGCTGTAGATCATCTCGGTGCCCGGGGTCGCCACAAGCGGCCGAGTCAGCACATGTTGGACCCAGTTGCGGCTCTGCACCCACCGCCCGTAGTTCCGGTTGCTGGTCGTCTCCAGCCCGGCCCGCATCGTCAGCAGGTCCTCGACCGTGATCCGGCCCTTCTCGGGGTCGTCGAGATATTCCGGAAAGAACTCGCGAATCGGCGTGTCGAGGCTCTCGATGTCGCCGCGATCGAGCGCGATACCGACCAGGAGCGAGATGATGCTCTTGGAGGCGGACTTCAAGTTCGCCGCCCGATGTCCTGCCGCGCCGTGAAAGTACTGCTCCACGCGGAGACGCCCATCGACCGACACGAGGAGTGAACGCATCCGAGGGAGTTCGGCCACACGTTTCACTACGGGTTCAAACGCCGGCGCAGTTTCGATCGCGGTGGTGGCGCCAGCGACACCGATCCAATTCACCGACGCGACGCATAGGACGCATAACAGGACCGACGCAACGACGACGTAGCGGGCGAAGGAGTTCACAAGTCGCATATCTCGGGCGGGCGCCGCTAGGCGAACGGGTTCTCGTCAGCGCTTGGCCCATAGATGGACGGCACCGGCACCTCGAGCAGCCGGAGATACACTGACAGCTGCCCACGATGGTGATACCAGTGATTGAGCATGATTGCGCGCAACCAGCCGATCCGGGGTATCGACATGAGCGTCTTGTCACCCGCCGCTATGGACCACGACTCCATCATGGCCGCGTCGTTGAACCCGCCTACGATCTCCTTGGCTGTGCTCACGCTCTCGTCGAACGCCGTGAGCAACGCGTCGACGGACGTGGCTTCGGGCTGATCGAAGGATGTCGGCGCCGGGGATGGGTTCGGCACGGCCATGCCGGCCACGTTGCCGGGCGTCGTAGCCACGTGCAGTGCGAGTTGACCGAGCGACATCGACTTGTCGTGCGGCTTCCAGGTCAGCTTGTCGGCAGGGACCCGCTCCAACACGCGGCGCGTCGTGGCGGCTTCCTGCGTGAGTTCTCCAATCAATGCGTCTGCAATGGCCATGCTGTGCTCCTTGGGAAAGTGTCCAGTGTGCCGCCAAGGCGGTTTCCATCAGACCCGCCATCACTCCCAGCTGTCAAGCCCCTGACCACGCATATTTCAGGTGCGCTATGATCGACCCGCTTGTGTCGGGACTTCTCCCGCGTGCGCAGCCATGAAGATCACCCCGACCCATCTTGACGGCGTTCTGCTGATCGAGCTCGACGTCCACGGCGATGAGCGTGGCTTCTTCATTGAACGCTTCAACCGCGATCGCTTCCAGGACCACGGTCTGCCCTCTGTGTTCGTCCAGGACAACCACTCCCGGTCGGCACCCGGCGTGCTTCGAGGGCTGCATTTTCAACACACGCCGCCGCAGAGCAAACTTGTCGGGGTGACGCGGGGGCGCGTCTGGGACGTGGTCGTTGATATCCGCCCGAAATCGGCGACCATCGGACAGAGCTACGAGGTCGAGCTGACCGACATGAACGGACGGCTTCTGTGGGTCCCTGCCGGGTTCGCCCATGGGTTCTGCGTCCTCGGCGACACCCCGGCGGACATGCTGTACAAGGTCGACGCGCCCTACAGTCCGGACGGCGAAGGCGGGATTCTCTGGAACGACCCGGAGCTTGGAATCAGCTGGCCGACTCGTGACCCCGTGGTATCCGCCCGCGATGGCACGATGCCGACCTTTGCGGAACATCGCGCCGCGCAAGCTGGTCAGGACCTCGACTAGTCGGGC
>SXGT01367472.1_pt1 | contig 13570 bp, 22 predicted proteins | sample 3176221 | NCBI WGS metagenome assembly SXGT01 (sample SAMN11356862, study PRJNA531348) | freshwater metagenome | isolation source: freshwater sample F1-120 | place: China: Fuxian Lake, Yuxi | collected 2017-12-25 | reverse complement strand
CGGCAACCGCAAAGTAACCAAGACGTTCCGCGAGAATCAAGTGCAAGCGTTCATGAGCTTGGTCCGAACAGTGTACCCCTGAACCCCGGTGGGCCCCTTTTGGGCGCCGATGTGGGTCCCTTTTGGGCGCCGATTACCAACTTTTCGAGAACAAGTGGGCCAATCGCTTCACCAAGGAAGGCGATGACTGGCAGGCTGCACCTGGAAATTCGTCCGGCTACGCCTGGGCCAACACAGAAGACGGTCGCATCTCTTGGGCGGCGCTCAAGTGTGCGTGGCGGCGGGCGGCTCCGTTGATCTGCCAGAACTGCGACACGCCGACTATCTTGACCAACTTCGGCCTTCGTCCTGTCGGCATGTTCAATCGTTCGGCGAATTTCGTCAGCGCTTGCTCGAAGTGCTGGCGGTCGTTCAGGGATGATTCGGTGAAGGATGTGGCGGGCTGGATGGCGGCGAACCTGGATGGGGAGGTATTGCCCGGTTACGAAATGCTTTGGGGGCGTCGAGTGAAGGGCCAATGACGAACCATCCAGCGCCCAACCCCGTCTCACCCCTGGGGGATAAACGAAGGAGATGCCATGTTCACCGGCATTCCGCTTGGATCAACGCCCCTGGCCCCTTACATTCGGTGCGGCAGCGGATTTCTTCAGCGCAAATGTGGTAAACCAGTTGGCATTCTTCGACTCTCGGTAGACCTTCGAGAGTTCGAGGACGAAATCGCCTGCGTTGAACTTGAACGTGGCGTAAAGCGTGGCTTCGCCGTCGCCAGCGCCTTCTTTCCAGGTCGCCATGCCACGTTCCACTGGCCCCTTTTCTCCGATCCCGGCCCGAAGTAGGTGCAGCGGAGCCTTCTGCACCATCTCGTCCTTTAGACCTCGTGTGGCCCAGGCTTCAACCCAAAAGCCCTTGCCGTCTTTGGTGACGACTAGCCGAGTCAGCAAACGGTTGGGCGCATTCTCAGCAGTCCAGGAACCTTGAATCTTGTTTTCAAATGTGGCCTCGTCGCCAGCAATGCAGTGGTTGCAATTGACGACGAGTGGCGCTGCCACGAGGACGCCGAGCGCAATGAAGGTGATGGTGTTCCGCATGGTTCCTCCCCTTGAATGCCGTCTACTTCTTGTACGTCCGATGTCCGACCGTCTTGCCGGTGTTGAGGTCCACGATCTCCAAGTATTGTCCGGCGCTCTCGTTGCCGAAGACCCGGATGGCATCATTATTGATTACCTCCAGGTTCACCGAGTTGGAATAGCGGAAATGGTCAATGGGACCGAGGCCCTTGAGATCGGTTTTCCACAACTGCTTCTTGTTTTTCAAATCGAAGGCGACCACGGAACACCCCGAACGGCTCGGATAGAAGTCGGCGTACACCAGCACGTCACCGCTCAGAGAAAACACCGAACGGTAATGCCCCTCCCAGGCGACGAGTTCCTTGCCATCCTCCGTCAAGCGAATGGTGATTTCGCCATACTTGTTTTTCTTGCGGACCAGTTCCACCTGATAGGTGTTGGGGAATTTCAGAAACGAGTCGCTGACGCTGGCACGCTCGGCTGCCCAACTCCAGGCCGTAGCGTCGGCGATCTTCTGGTAATCTTGCCCGTGCGCAAGATTCGTGCAAAACAAGGAATGGATGGACCCCAGCAGGAGAAACGAGATTCGCTTCATGATCGCCTCGATGTTCACTTCACCGAAATAGTCACTTCATTTGCGGACACGGTTCCGGTCCAGACATTTTCCAGGCCGAATTGTTTGCCATTCTCTTTGTTGACGAAGCTGACCGTGACCTTGTGCTGCCCCACCTGGGCCACGTTGTCAAGATTGGTCGCCTTGTCGGTGGGAAGATGGAACTTGATCTCTCCCATGAAACGCACGCCACCGGGTTGAATGACCACGAAATCTTTCCCGCCCAGGGCAGCGATGCGTGCTGCTTTTAGCCATTCATAATGCTTGCTCATGAGCAACTTCCCATCGGAGCCGATCCAATTGACCTGGAGGGGACGGTTGCCTACGTAATCACACACAGTAATTGGTTTGTCGCTGACATTCTTCAGGCTGAACCGGACCTGAAATCTGCCGGGGGATTCCAAAAGTTCCGCCCTCGCAACGACGCCGTTGACGGATTTGCCGCCTTGTATCTTTGCCCTCGCTTCGATCAGGGCGGTGAGTTTTTGCTGTTCCGTTTCTTTCTGGAATTGGCTCGGATGTTTCGCCCAATAGACGTTTCGCTCCGGGTCTGGAACCAGCATGTCACCTTTCATCACCACGACCTTGTTTTGCCCTGGGTCTTTGCTGAGGAGCCAAATTCCTTGCTGGCCTGGGACAAAACGAATGTCAGCAGATGTCAACTTCCCCATCGCCTTCTGACCGATATGGACTACCTTCGGCTTGCCGAACGCTGGCGATGCTTTCAAGATTGCTGAAATCTCCACCACCGCCACATCTTGTTTCACGATATGGTCGGATTTATTTGGGCCAAGGGTAAAAAATCCGCCGTCCTGAACTTTCGTCACTTTCCCAACAACGATTAGGTCGGCCTCATCAACCAGGACTTCGAGAGGAACCTCGGCCCAATCTGCAAGGACTGGTGTGGGGACGGCGAAAAGCACCACGAACAACAATTTCCGCATCGTTGACTCCTATTCTTCTGGAACCGCTTATCGTTCAAAGTAGTTCAGGCTGACCGAGACGACTTTTGGCTCGGTCAGCAATACCTGCCGCAAAACGTCCGTGAGTGATTTTCCGTCGCCTCGGAAGCCGCTTACTTCTTGTACGTCCGATGCCCCACTGTCATGCCGGTCTTGAGGTCCACGATCTCCAGGTATTGTCCGGCGCTCTCATTGCCGAAGACCCGGATGGCATCGTTGTTGACGATCTCCAGGTTCACCGAGTTGGAGTAACGGAAATGGGCGATGGGGCCAAGACCCTTGAGGCTCGTCTTCCACAACTGCTTCTTGTTTTTCAAGTCGTAGGCGACCACTGCGCAACCTGTGCTGTTCGGATGAAAGGCAGCGTAAACGAGAATGTCACCTTGCAGGGAAAACACCGAACGATAATGCCCCTCCCAGGCGACGAGTTCCTTGCCGTCATCCAGCAAGCGAATCGTGATCTCGCCGTACTTGTTTTTCTTTCGGATCATTTCCACCTGATAGGTGTTGGGGAATTTCAGAAACGAGTCGCTGACGCTGGCACGTTCGGCTGTCCAGGTCCAGGCCGTAGCATCGGCTATCTTCTGGTAGTCCTGCCCAGAGACAGAAGTGACGAAAGCCAATGAGAAGACGGACGCAACGAGGAAAGTGAGACGGATCATATTGCTCCTATCCCTCGAAGTAGTTCAGGTTGATCGTGGTGACTTTCGGTTCGGTGGAGAGAATTTGCTGAATGACCGCCTCAAGCGATTGGCCTGGACCGATCTGTAAATAGCAACTCGGTCGAAACTCGGAGTTGAACTTTCCGACGAGCGTGCATTGGTATTTCTTGCAAATCTTTTGAATGTCCTCGGCGGTCGTGCCTTTCTCGACATGAAGGCCGAAGGCGTTGGTCTTGTACCCAGCACGAGCATTGGGTGGATTCGGCGGGAAACCTTCAAGGACCGAGTGAACCATGTCGAGACGCCTTGTGCCATCGACGCTTGCACCCACTGGCGCAACCTGCTTCGCACCAGCCTTCTTGAGATCGGGCAGCACCTCCTTGCCTCGGCGAAAAATCTCCTTTGTGGCGACGATCCTTTTTGCGCCGTCAGTTGAACTCAAATCACCGATCAAGTTTTTAATCGGCATTTTCTTTACGTCCTCTTGCCCAATGACTTGCCAGGCAGTTGCCGCCAAGATCAAAGCCGACATGCCGAACCATTTTGCCAGGGTCATGGTGAAATTCCTCGTCGCTTGCGTTCCCGAAGAACAAGACGAATGTTGAGCCGCCACGGATTGCGACGGACAAGCCCGGCACGACTTCAAGAACGATTTACGCTTTTTCTTGTTCGTCAGCTTTGCCTTTCGGCTGATACCCGTCGCATCGCACAATCGGCTGCGGTGGATATTTCGGATAATCGGCGTTCGTGAGGGACAACTCGCACAGTAAGAACCGTGATCTTGCCGTGCAGATTTCTCGCACGTTCTGACACGATTCGCACAAACTCTGGGTCATGGTTTACTCTCTTGCTGCCCACACTCGCACGTCCTCCTCCTCGTCAACCTCGATGTGAATGACATTGGGACGGCAGCACACCGGACAATCCTCGACATACTCTTGCGAGGAGCCAGCCGACAGGTCGATGGGTACGATGATTTCTTCGCCACAGGAATCGCAGATGTAACTGGCCTCGTCTCTCATGGCGTTGTCCCCGGCTCAGGAGGCTTCGGGGCGCTCAACTTCTCCAACGTCGTCTTCTGTTCGGCCAGCATGTTAGTGAGGACCACGATCAACACTTCCAGGGATTCCTTCTCGCCGAGGCCGGAATAGCTCCGAAAATCCTTGCAGATGCCTTCCAACGCAAACCAGAGTTGATCACGAGGTTGCATGGCAATCGTCCCATGTTGGTGGTGATCTCAACCGCCGATACGTTTCACTCGAAAACCCATTCCTTCAAGGACTGCAACCAGCCGTTCTCGCTGATCGCCTTGAATTTCGATTCGACCATCTTTGACCGTGCCTCCAGTGCCGCACTTCTGCTTGAGCGTGGCGGCGAGATCGAGCAGACCCGCTTCATCGAGCGGCAGATCGAAAACGGTCGTCACTCCTTTGCCACGCCGACCCTTGGTTTCCCTGCCGACCTTGATGACGACGGCGCTCGTCGAAATCTCCTTCTTTGCCTTTGTGCCGACCGTTCCTTTAACGACATTCTCCGCAGCAGCTTCCTCTCGTTTGCCGCCTCCGATCAGTCGAGCAGTCAGGCCCACGACCTCACGCTCGATCAGGCTCAATACTTCGGGCGCATCGTCAACGTGCCAGAACTCAACATTCTCGACCCATGCCGGAAACCGTTCTTGCAGCAGCGGCAAGTGTTCGGCCCGCTTCAAAGCGACGATGAAGGCGGCTTGTTCCAGGTCTTCCGATGTCACCTGAATGGGGAACCGTGAAATGGCTTCGGCGTCACGCAGCCGCATTGCCTCAAATGCCTTGATCGCCAGTGCCGAGATCGGGCCGATATTGTTGATGCCTCGCTCCAGAGCAAGTCCCCTGGACGTTGCTTTCCAAGGCAGCCCCATCTTCAATGCGACGGAGTTGAAATAGATTTCGGCAAATCGGCTCCGGTAGTAGTTGCCGGTGCAAAGAAACAGGACCGTTTTTTCGTTGCGATTCGCCATCGAACTCCCTCGGTCAAATGCGTTCCAGCCGTTCGACCGTTCGCTCGTTCTGTACGTTGCCGGTTTTCAGCGTCGAGACTGGCTCGAACATAAGGACCACTGGCTACATCAACTCGTAGAAAGATTCCTCGCCGAGATGCGGGGCAAACTTCTTCACCATCGTCGAAAGATCGCCAGAACCGCCCAACGGAAACCAGTCGTCGATTGATCCCCGAAAGCACCACCGCTCCACGGAAAACCGTCTTCGTTTTTCATCCACAAGGTTGAAACGCATCATCGGCATGTACGTCAAAAAACCCTGCATGGCCGAGGCCAACTTCTCACGGTCGCTGATTCCGAACTTGGATGCCACGGTTTCTTCGAGGAAGCCGCCCTGTTGGTTGGCAACGAATACGATGATGCTGTCGCACTTTGCTTCCACCAGGAAATAGCGCACCTTGGCAAATGTCCGCACGCCTTTTTCGACCGTTTCAATTTCTTCTTTCGTAACCAGCGTCGGCACGATGATTCGCAGGAAGACTTGGGCGTTGTGGTTCTCGTAAATCTCATAGTCAACAGGGATCGACTCTGCCAGCGTCCCCTCGGTCTTCTTGGAAAAGAACCACTTTGGCTTCCCGGTCTTCGTCTTGCTCTCGTGGAGGAAGTAGATGTCGCCTCTGCGGTTGACGTGTTGAATTGGCATGGCAGAAATTCCCAGCGGGAATGGATGCTCTCGTAGGCAATTTTATGGGATCAGGAAGCATCTGCCTTTCGGAATACAACAAGCACGGTCTGACCATCAAATACAATTCCTTGATGAACATCCTCTTCTTGCACGGCTGGCAGTCGGTCCCTGGTGGCGTCAAACCGACGTACCTCAAGGATCAGGGCCACCGGGTCATCAACCCGAAGCTCCCCGACGACGACATGGAGGAAGCCGTCCGCATCACCCAGGCCGAGTTCGACAAGCACCAGCCGCAGGTTGTCGTCGGGTCGAGCCGAGGCGGGGCCGTCGCAATGAACATCAAGAGCGGCGATGCGAAGCTCGTGCTGCTCTGCCCGGCCTGGAAAAAGTACGGGAAGGCCAAGAAGGTGAAGCCCGGCACGGTCATTCTGCACAGTCGAGCCGACGACGTGATCCCGTTTGCCGACAGCGAAGAGTTGGCAAGGAACAGTGGAGCCATGTTGATCGAGGTCGGGAGCGATCACCGGCTGGCCGACCCGGAGCCGTTGGCGGCAATGTTGCGGGAGTGCGAGGGTGTTGAATGAAACCAATGGGCAATCGAAAGGACTGATGACGATGGCAGAACCAAGAGATCCGTGGAATATCCGCCCCGCCAGGAAACGAGCCTCCGTGACCGCCTCCCTCAAGACCGAGGTAGAAACGAAAGCCAGGGATTTGATCGAGAACGTATTGAAGCCCAGGCACGTTCTGCCGCCGCCAAAGGAAAAGCAGGGCAACTACATCATCGACATCGGGGCGAAGTGGTACAGGGGTTACTTCTACTTCTTCACGACCTACGCCTGCCCAAGTCCGAACGCACTCTCGCCCACGTTCGAGTGGATGTTTGCTCGGATGGAACCGCTCCGTGACGGCACGTTTGCGCTCTACGCCATGCGTTACACAGGAAAGGAATGGGTCGGCGTTTTAGACGCTCTTTCGGTGGACGAGTGTATGAACGCCATCCAAGATGATGAGTGGTTTGCGCTGTGAGGAATGACCAATGGACCCCAAGACCGTCGCAAAGCCCAAAGGCAAGTTCGAAGTCGCCATCGCCGAAATCATCGTGAAAATGGGCCTCAAAAAGATGCTGCTCCTTGCCAGCACGCCAGACCATGAACCTGTTGGCGAAGGCGGCGGTAGCGGTCTACGAAGCGGAAGTGGAAATGTCGTCGGTCGTCCACGACCGTAAAGCGAATTCGTCGGCAGACGGTTGAACGAACCGGGATATTTCTCCATGCTTCTCGATGTCTTTGGTGAGGGCGTCACGCACGTCGGCTTCGCTCGCTCGCCAGAGTTTCATTTCCATGACCTGCGATGCCAGCCAAAAACTGCTTTGCGGTTCGCCTTGTTCGTTCAGGACAGCCTCACAAGCATCGAAAAGGGATTCGGTCTTCGGGTTATTTCTCCAGCCGTTTCGATCCTACATTCTCCACCAGCGCCTTGAATACGTCTCGTGGAAAGCCGTAGGGTGCGCCGTCGTGCATCAGCGCCGACATCGGGATTTCTTTGAGGCGGGAGCCGATCTCGAAGGGCGACACATCACCTTTCGCCAACCAGTACGCCGCATGTTTTATCATGTCGTTCATGGACCCCGTAACCGAACGATTCAGCGCCTTGGCAAACTGCACAGTGGCGCTGGCCGGTGCGATGAATCGCTCATAGGCGGCTCCCTGCTCATCGTTTTCCATGGCCTCCCGGATGCTGCTCAATGCCCGTTCGATGAACTGGGTGTCGTTCGTGATGCCCTTGCCGAGCAGGACCGTGGAGTAGAGAGACTTCGTGTTGCTCAGGAGGATGTACTGTGTTCGATCCGCAAGGAACAAGTGCGCTGACCAGTCCACAAGTGGGTTTTCGTCAACGGGCAGTGCAGGTAGAGTCCCAGCCTTGATCTTGGCGTTCAGCTTTTGCGACAGTCGGAAGATCATCGTGTCCTCGCCAATCGGTCACTGTGCTTGATTCGGCACTGCAATGAACGCATCCCCGGCCCGCACGATGATTGGCTGAGGTAAGTCCACCCAGCCGCCTTCACCCACGGTCGCCTTCGCCAACAGTGTGAGGCGCTCGCCCGTGGTTGGGTCGATCTTGAAGACCGACACTTGCCGTCCGGCCTCAATGCCTTCAAGTCGAAACCGGGGAATGATCCGGTCGTCCGCAAACCGGAATGCAAAGTACGGGTCTTCGTAAAGTGTTGTCATTTTGCTGAATCTCGTGCCGCCATCTCTCGTTTCCGTTCCGCAGTGTACTTCCACCACGGCCTCTTCGGCGCTCCTTCCATGTACCGCACGGCGGCAATGAAGGTATCGAGCAGGCACGGGTCGTGACGTTGGCCCGTGATGCGGCACAGGTCGTCATACAACGCAAACGGATCACGGCCCGGCAGGTCGGCGGGCGTCGTGATCCCCAACTGGCGCAGATCGTCAGCGACGGCGGGACCGATGTTCGGGATGTCTTGCAGGCGGGCAAACTTTCGCAATTCCTTGGCCGGTTTTTTTCTCTGTCGAATCATCGTCAGCTTTTCTTTCCGAGACTTCGCCTTGATCGCTGCTTCCCGCTTCAATGCTGAGCTTTGATCGGAATGAATCTCCTGGTGGACCAGCTTGACCGGGCGACGGCTGCGAGTGTACCTGGAGGCCGTCCCAGCATTGTGCTGCTCGCAGCGCCGATCCACGTCCTTGGTGATCCCGGCGTAAAGCGAGCCATCGGCGCAGTGTACGATGTAGACGAACCAATTCTCACCGGACGATCCGGCCTTTGGCTTGCGGTCCTTTTTCGGCATCCAGACAAAATACTCGGAATTAGACTCGCAGGCTGCGCCCCCCACCAGTGAAGGAGAGCGATGACTTACACCCACATCCTCGATCTCGCCAAAGACACCGAACCGCCTGCGGACGGCATCTTGAGCCAGACCATTTTTGGGTCCACATGCCAGCGAGTCTGAAGCATTCGACCAAGGCGAAGACTCCCGTGGTCATGCTGCTGGTGCTGTTGAAACAAGCGGCCCGAATCTGAAAGTAAAAGCCAACGTCGGGTATTAGTGGTAGAGGACTCCCATGCAACACCCTACGAACATTCTTGACGCCCCAATCGCAACCGAACTTCTGGCGTTCTTTGAAAAGAACCCCGTCACCAAGATTCTTTCATTCGTCGGATTTGATCTGCTGACATTCGACGGGATCACCGATGAAGCCGCTTCGGTTATTGCGGGCTGCGGTCTTGATCCACTCTATCTCGACTCGCTGAAGTTCCTTTCGCCAGAAGCCGCACGACGACTTGCCAATTGCCGATGCGAATACCTGAGCCTCGACGGTCTGGTGGAAATTTCACCAGAAGTCGCCAACGCCCTTGCCGAGTATCGAGGAGAGGTCCTTTCTCTAAGCGGATTGACGGACCTCACGCCCCAAGTCGCCACCGAGTTGAGCGCCTTTCCCGGTTTGCTGTTTCTCAACGGCATCACGGCGATCTCGGTTGAAACGGGTGTCGCTTTGGCCCCTCACATTGGCGATCTAATCCTCGATGGCGTGATTCTTCTGCCCGAAGACGTAGCCGAGGCGTTGAGCCAGCACCAAGGCAAGTTGCTCTCTCTTGAATCGCTGCGCTTCATGTCCGATGCGGCGGCGAAGGCACTTGCAGGGTATAGGGGCAAGTTGGAGTTGGCGGTCGATGACGTGCAAGGTGCTGATAAACAGGGCCAAAAGTGAAAGTAAACGGGAACCACGAGTATTGTTTGCGTGACGGCTCGAATAGGTCGGGCCAAGAAAAACACCAGCAAGCGGAGAGCGAACGATGGCGACGAAAAGGAAGACGGGCAAGGAGACAACGGAAATCACAGCGATCACAGTTGAAGAGAGCATAAAGTCTCTGCCATTGAAAAACTGAAGTCTCGACTAGGTTACTTGAAGAGTGAGGCGGACAGGTGTCTAGTCCTACTCGATAAACCATACTTGACTCTCTTTGAGTTACCCAGCACGGGGGTCAATTTGGTTGTGGGGCAAATTCAGGCACTGCAACGAATTCAAGAGTTGCTGAAGAAACAAAGAGACGGGAGGCACCCACCAAGTGTCATAGAGATCGAGAAGTTGCTGGAGATTGCGCCGAGGTATGGGATCGAGATAAGGCTGCCGCATTGATGAGGCTGGCCAGGTTCGGCACCCTCCCGTCCACTCGCTTTCCCCGGCATTCCCCGCTAAACTGGCTTACGTGCGGAATAATCAACCGTCAAAAGAGATTCATCATGAATACAGCACTAATTGCCGTCGCCTGCCTTGTGGTCGGGCAGGCCGAAGCCCCGATCAAGGTACAGGAGACGGAAAACTACGTTTTGATCGAAACCGACGCTCTACAGGCGAAGATCAACAAGAAGGGGTACGTCTCCGGCATTGCCGCTGGGAGCTTGCTGGACAAGAAGACAGGCGCACGTGACCTGGGCTTTGGACTGCACATCATGGACTTCCTACTTGCCCCCGGCTGGCGAGACGACGACTACTCCCGTGACCCGCTCTTGCACGGAAAAGGCTTCAAAAAGAAAGTACCCGGTCAAAATGAATTGTGGTTCTATGATCCGGCGAAACATTACGTTGAAGGTCCACAGATCTGCACGCAGGCCAAGAAACTCGAACCCGAAATTATCAAGGGCGACGACTTCGTGGCCGTCCGTTTGAAGTTCACGTTCACGCAAGCCGGCAAGGGCTACAAGGCCGGCTCCGTTTGGCAGCAGACGCTCGTCTTTGTGCCCAAGGTGCGCTACGTCTTTTGCAGCGAATCGATCACCAGCGCCAACGATGTGGACAATCTGCTCTATCGCATCGACATGCCAGGGCACGTCAAGCACAAGAACGGCGACACGTTCGAGCAGATCTATCTGAGTTATCACGGCCTCATCCCGGCCAAGGAATTCGCGAAGGATTTTCCGCCGGACGGACGATTCCTCTACCAGCGACCGGCCCTCACCCCCAACCCCTCTCCCAAAGGGCGAGGAGGGATGCCTGAACGGATGATCCGCGCCTATCAGCTGAAGCGTGACGGCAAGCCTGGCCCGTGGATCGCTGGGATGACGCTCGATCCCGCGGCAACGGTCGAGGCCTGGTGCCATCAACGCAGCTATATCTGCTTCATCCAGGAGCTGCACGGCCGTAAAGTCAAGGCGGGAGAGACTTTCGGGGCAGCGTACATCGTCGGCTACTTCGATGACGTGGCGGCGATGGAGCGCGCGTACGACGCGCACAAAGGGGCGCGACGCATTGAAATCGACGGAAAACGCTGGCAAATACGTTGAATCGTTTGGCACTCACCTGCGCCATCCCGAGCGCCAAGCCGCAAGCGGTCAATTACCACCAATCAGCGCAATTCCATTTGTGCGCCGCCATTTTGCGATCTATCTTGTCCTAGAGGCTCGTCCGCGTTCGGTTACACTGCGCCCCTTTCCTTCCCGCGGATCGCCGTCTCTCCGACATGAGTCCGACTGATATGGCCATTACCTCCAGCGGCAGCTTGATGGACGCGCTGCGGCAGCATCAATTGCTGTCGGCGGAGAATCTCACGCAGTTGCCCAACCTCTCCCAGGGCCGCTGCGGCGACGCCCGTCTGTTCGCGAAAATGCTGATCAAGAAGGGCTGGCTTTCGGTCTATCAGGTTAATCAACTCCTCCTCGGCCGTGCCGACGAGCTCGTTATCGGCCCCTACCATGTCCTCGACAAGCTGGGCCAGGGAGGCTTGAGCACGGTCTACAAGGCGAAACAGCGCGAGAACGGCAATCTCGTCGCTATCAAGATCATCAAGACCGAGGTGTTCGCCAGCGCGGAAGGCCGGCAACCGTTCTTGCAAGAAGTCGAGGCGATGGCCCGGCTCGATCACCCCAACATCGTGCAGTTCTGTGACGCCGACGCATGGAAGGGCACGTATTACTTTGCGATGGAATACGTAGAGGGGACCGACTTGGGCAAGGTGGTGCGGCTCTCCGGCGCATTGCACGTGCGCGAAGCGTGCGACTACATCCGCCAGGCCGCGCTCGGTTTGCAGCACGCCTACGAGCGCAACCTGATCCATCGCGACATCAAGCCAGTCAACCTGTTCTTGACGCACGTCTCGGAGACGCCCAAGGCGTCGACCCCGTTCACGCCGCGCAAGGACTCGCCTCAGAGTACAGCATCCGGCCAGGACACGATGCTGATGAAGCCGCTCATCAAGATCCTCGACTGGGGCCTGGCCAGCATCGGTGCCCCGAAGGGGGTCCAACCGGAGCAAGTCGATAAGAGCGTCGTCGGCACCGCGGACTATCTCTCGCCGGAACAGGCGCACGACGCGAATACCGTTGACATACGCGGCGACATCTACAGTCTGGGTTGCACGTTTTATTTCCTGTTGACGGGGCAGGCGCCGTACCCGGATGGAACATTGATGCAGAAGATCCTGCAGCACAACCAGGCGGCGCCGAAACCGATCGAGAGCTTTCGCAATAATGTGCCCGAAGGGGTGCTGGCAATCGTCAAGCGCATGATCGCCAAGAAGCCGGAGGATCGCTATCAAACGCCGGCGTCGCTGGCGCTGGCGCTGTTGCCGTTCACGCGCCGTGCGGGCGGCGGCGTGACGTTGCCGACATTGCGCCCGGCCAAGAAAATGGGTGACGATACGCCGATGCCGCCGCGGCTGATCGTCAGCCAGGTGACGATGCTGCCCGATTGATGCGGAGTATTGACGAGCCGGGAGTGCAAACGACTTTTGAAGTTGCGCATTCTTGAGCACCGAAGGTGCGCAAATGTTAAAGCCCAGGGCAACGCCCTGGGAAACCGACGTTCCAGTTGCCCCAAGCCCCAACGGGGCGCAATTGACGCGAGCTTGGCCAATTGCGCCCCGTTGGGGCTTTAGAACCATGTCTCGTACGATTCCCAGGGCGTTGCCCTGGGCTTTAACGTTGCGCACCTTTGGTGCTCCTCTGGTCGTTTACGCTTCCGGTCCGTCGATTTACGGCTTCTGCTCTTGGATGTTCGTCTGGATTGGCTTCGGTTCGATGGCGGTGATCGCGCCTTCCGGCACATTCTCAGTCGGCGGTCTGGGCGTTTCGTCTTGCTTGATGGGGATGACGCCACGCAGCACGAGGATCCAACGGCTCGCGGCCCAGAGCAGGATGAAGGCGACCGATGCCATCACGAACACGGTCAGGCTAATATTGAGGATGCCTTTGAGCTGTTCGCCGCGCGCGATCATGGCGTTGAAATTGCCGACCATGATGACGCCGGCGGTCATCGTGGTCGCGGTGACGAAGAGCATCGGCACCAGGGTGATCGGCGCGTATTTTGCGCGACCGCTGTTGACGAGGAGCGTCGTCACCAGGGTCATCGCGAGCACGGCCAAGAGCTGATTGGCGATGCCGAACATGGGCCAGATCGTGTCGATGGAGCCGGTGGCAACTAACCCTCCCCAGCCGAGCGTGACGACTCCGGTGGCGAGGATCGAGCCGGGCAGCCAGTCGGTGCGGGCGAAGGGCGTCCAGGCCTGGCCGATGGTCTCCTGCATCAGGAAACGCGCGATGCGCGTCCCCGTGTCGATGGTCGTGAGGATGAACAGGGCCTCG
>SXGT01536387.1_pt1 | contig 13572 bp, 11 predicted proteins | sample 3176221 | NCBI WGS metagenome assembly SXGT01 (sample SAMN11356862, study PRJNA531348) | freshwater metagenome | isolation source: freshwater sample F1-120 | place: China: Fuxian Lake, Yuxi | collected 2017-12-25 | reverse complement strand
TGCCCGGCCGTCGGCATGATAAAAGCGGCCATCCTCAAACAAGCGACGCTCTTTGTCAGGCGGACTTTCTGATGGCAGGCAGGGCCATTGAATTCCTCCCTGCTCATCAATCATCTTGTAGTTCACGATCCCGCTCAGATCGCATGGTTGTCCCGCCGAGATCCTCTTCATGACCTCAAACACTTTGTCAGGCGATGTCCATCCACGAAACATTTCGCCACAGCCCCAATATTCACTGATCAGGCGAAAGATCGAGAAATCTGCGATCGCCTGACCCGGAGCAGCCTGGACTTTCTTGATCACCCCCAGACGACGCTCCGAATTGATGAACGTCCCCTCTTTCTCTCCCCAACCGGCGGCGGGCAGGACCAGATCCGCCATCTGCGCGGTTTCGGTCGTCGAATACATGTCTTGCACAACCAGGTATTCGAGTTTGTCCCGCAGCCTTTTGAAGCGATTTTGGTTGATCCAGGAGTGAGCGGGGTTTGTTGCAATCACCCACAGCCCTTTGATGTGCCCGGTTTCGATACCGTCGATAATCTCGTGATACGCCCAGCTGTTCCGATCAGGAATTCGTTCGACATTGATTCCGAGCAGTGTCGCAATTTTCTCGCGATCACCAGCAGAGGTAAAATCGTGACCGCCGAGCAAGCCGGTCGTATTGCTGAAGATTCGGGACCCCATCGCGTTGCATTGGCCGGTAATCGAATTCGCCCCCGTTCCTGGTCGACCGATATTGCCCGTCATCAGCGACAGATTGATCAGACTCTGGGCAACCCGTGTTCCTTCGTAGCTCTGATTGACTCCCATCGTCCACCAGAACGAAACGCGAGATCGCTGGTGAATCTGCTCTGCCAGTTCAACGATCTGCGAACACTTGAGACCTGTCTGCTCCACGACCCGTTCGAGAGGATAGTCACTGACGAAACTGGCAAACTCGTCAAATCCAGTGGTCGAGGCGTTGATGAACTCACGATCAATCCAGTCATTTTGGATCAACAGGTTCGCCAGTCCGTAGAACAACACGAGATCCGATTTGGGCTGAATCGCCAGATGACGATGAGCCTGCATAGCGGTTTCCGTGGTTCGAGGATCGATGACAACGATTTCCGCACCACGTCGATTTCTCATCACACGTTCCCAGAGAATTGGGTGCGCGATGCAAGGATTGGCGCCGACGAAAATCAGAAGGTCCGATTGCTCAAAATCGTCATACGTGAAAGGGGGAGCATCGAAGCCAAAGCTCTGTTTATAGGCTGTCGCCGCCGTCGCCATGCACTGACGAGTGTTACCATCTCCGTGGACGATCCCCATGCCAAATTTGGCCAGCGATCCGAGGAACACCATTTCCTCTGTCGGAATCTGCCCTGTACTGATGAAGGCAACCGACTCGTTTCCGTACTTTTGCTGAATACGTTTGAAGTTCCGACAAAATGCTTCGAGCGCTGTGTCCCACTCAACCGGTCTCAATTCTCCGAAGGAGTTTCTCATCAGGGGATGGGTCGCGCGATCAGAGGCCTTGGTGACTTCCAGCGCCTCCCAGCCCTTGGGACACGCCATTCCGAGGTTGACCGGATACTCTGTTGTTGGCGACAGGCCGATGGCACCTCCGTCACCAAGATGAACTTTCAAGCCACAGCCCGTCGAACAGAACCCGCAGACCATGGTTGTCGTCGCAGTCGGCCGAAGCGAGTCCGGGACTTGACCAAGTCCGTGTCCTCCCGCTTGCAGTAACAGTTCGCGGGTCAAACTGCCGCTGGCAGCATGCACAAGTCGGAGGGCATCTTCAAAAGGCGAGGTTGGTTTTGTTGGTTCAACGACCTGACTCATCGCATCCCTCCCGGCATTCTGGGGGCAATCACCGCTTGAAAGAAGAGAGTCCGTTCTGCCAATTCTCCCGCGATCACGAATAGACATCCAACCACGGCCACTCCAGTCAGAAGTGATATCGGGACAGAGCCGACACCCATCCCAATCAACGTGGGGAACACGATCCCTCCGATCACTCCGCACGCAATCCGAAACACAACGGTCGAGCGAAGTGCACCTGTCAACAACAAGGATGTCTTCTTGTCATCCGTGAGCTGAGCATCCTTCAGGTGCCAGAGAAGAGCGAATTCGCCAAGGATCTTGGAACCAGCTAGTATCATCAGAAGAAGCGATATGACGCGGACAGCAATCGAGCTCAACTCTGGCTCACTGACGAGAATCGTCAACACCAGCGAAAGTCCTGTCACGACAGCCGTTCCAAAGAACCTCATATTCGTCCGATGAAAACTCCACAACGACCGTTGCGTGAACACGTAAACCATCACTGAGCAGAATGTCCCGAGGATTCCAAAGGTCACTGATCCTAGCAACGATCCAAGCAGCCCGGTTCGTAGAAAAGAGCCGGTCAACAGCGACGCGACTCCTGGCAGCAAAGACTCGACAGAGGCTTCGATTGTCTGATACCCCGCCAAAAACGCCGCCAGTCCGGTGAATACCGCGTATCCGCCAAACGCGACCGCTTCGCGTGATAGCCAGGAGTGACGTATTCCAAGAATGCCTCGAAACGCATACAGCGGGCGTCCTAAGTGCAACGTCGCCGCGACGAGTCCCGCCTGTCCCAGTAGAAACGAAAGGATGAGCAGGCCTATTATCGACACCTGTGAAAACTCAAACCCGCCAACAAAACAGAGACCCGTCGCAGCCAGGTATCCTCCCAGCGACGCCTGCATCAGCACCAGCATCAAGATCAACGGCAAGTGCGCATGCTCGGGTTGAATGTCATCGTCGTCTCCCGTTGTCAGATCACGGGGCAGAGGTTTTTTCGACAGGTAACGCGTCGTTGGCTTGGTGTAGGAAGCATCGTGTGTTCGCGGCAGAAACACGTTGGACGCCGCATCCGCCAGGATGTCATCCACATCAACCACTGAAATGGAGATGGCCTCATGGGGACAGGCTTGCACGCAGGCGGGGGCCTCATTCACGGCGAGTCTTTGTCGACACATGTCGCATTTACGGACAATCCCCTTGCTGTCGCTATACTTGGGAACGCCATAGGGGCAGGCGAGCGTGCAATACTGACAGCCAAAGCACTGATCATCCAGGTGATAAACAATGCCCGTCAACGGATCCTTCTCATAGGCATTCGTTGGACAGCCTTTCAGACACGCCGGGTCGATGCAGTGATGACAGGCCGAGGTGACGTGCTGCAGGAATGACTGCTCGGCCTCTTTCTGATGCAAGACTCCCACATCACGCCAAGTCTCTGATTCTTCCAGGCCATTCAACGTATGACAGGCAGCCACACAGGCCTTGCAACCAGAACAGCGATCCAGGTTCACCTGAAAAGCATATTGTTGATTCAACCCTGGCTTTGTCGTAGGCAGCAGTGTCTTGTAATAGCGATCCTGAGACGGCGGCAGCAGACACGGCTCGTCATACAAATAGGAGAACATCTCCACGGCTGACAGACTTTTCTGCTGGCTGAGGAGGAGACCAAGCAGATCACTGTGGGCACCAATCTCCGAAGTGGCGTGATCATCCACCACGGTCGCGATCCCGTGGCGCGTGATCTCAAACTCCGCTGTCTCAGACGACGAAGCAGGCAAAATCGGATTGAGAGTTGTCCCTGTCACGTTATTCGTTTCCAGCATGTGTACCAGAAGAAATCAGATCGCAAGTTGCTATGCCTGTCTCGAAATGGATCGGGATGTCGTGGCTTGTGTCTTCATAGCTGGCGACGGCATGGCATGTGTCTTCGTACTCTGGCGTCCGCTTGCGTCCTGGATGTGAGTGAGCCCGTCCTTCCAGAAACGAAATCAAATGCCCTCGGTAACGGTAGTAATCTGGATGCTCCAGAACTTCATCGCGTTTTCGTATCCGAGGAATCGGGATCGCGAGAATTTCTCCCACTCGAGCGCGAGGACCATTCGTCATCATGACGATGCGATCAGACATGTAGATCGCTTCGTCCACGTCATGCGTCACCAGCATCGTCGTGATCTGCTCTTCGGCGAGAATTTCGAGAATGACGTCCTGAAGTTCCATCCGGGTCAGTGAATCGAGTCTTCCAAACGGCTCGTCCAACAGCAGCATCTTCGGTCTCAATGCCAGAGCCCGCGCGATGCCGACTCGCTGCTGCATTCCTCCAGACAGCTCTCGTGGATAACGATGCATCGAGTCACCTAGCCCGACCAGTTGCAGGTAGTGGGAAACGATGTCCGCTCGCTGCTGCTTTGTCGCATGCGGGTAGACATTTTTCACACCCAGTAAGACATTCTCAAAAGCCGTCATCCAGGGGAGTAAGCATGGCGACTGAAAGACAACCGCCCGGTCAGGACCAGCCTCGCTGATTTCTCGACCATCGACCACCACTCCTCCCGATGTGATGGAGTTCAGCCCCGCAACCATGGTGAGAACCGTCGATTTTCCACAACCGCTATGTCCAATAATGCTGACGAACTCTCCCTTGGGCATGATCAGATTGAACCCGTCAACCACAACGACATCTTCCCCGCGCGGATTCGGATACGCCTTCGTGACGTTGTGAATCTCAACGTATCGTTTTTCGGAAAGAGACAACATGATGATTTCCTATCGTGAACCGCCTGAAGATCAAAAAGACTAGCTGGCAACGACAACTTCCTCGGTGACAACGCGACGTCGTCGTGAATCCCATGCAACGGGCGAGATGTCAGGCAGTGGTGTCAGTAACTCGACGCGAGTCCGACGCTTTTCTTCTCCCATGTGAGACATGTAACGTGTCACTTCATTACGAAGTCGTTTGAAGTCTTCATTGAAGTTGAGAGTCGTCCGATCACGCGGGCGAGGCAGCTCGACGATAAACTCTTCCCCAAAAGTCGCCGTCGGTCCCTGGGTCAGCGTGACGATCCGATCGGCCATCAGGACTGCCTCATCGACATCATTGGTGATCATCACGACCGTCCGCTGATCCTGCTCCCATAGGCGAACAATTTCGTCTTGAAGATTGGCTCGCGTTAACGCATCCAGGGCGCTGAGCGGTTCATCCAGCAGCAGGATTTCTGGCTGCATTGACAGAGTTCTCGCCAGTGAAAGACGCTGTCGCATTCCACCAGACAGTTCGTGTGGCTTTTTGTGCTCAGATCCCGTCAGGCTCACAAGATTGATATAGCGCTGGATATAGGCAACTTTTTCATCGCCATGCATCCTGGGAAAGACTTGTCGAACAGCGATTTCGATGTTTCCTGAGACCGTCAACCATGGCAGCAGTGAGTAATTCTGAAAGACAATTCCCAGCTTTGGGCCAGGTTCGCGGACAGGGTCTCCATGCAATGTGATCTGACCTCGAGTCGGTCTTTGCAGACCAGCCATCAGTTACATCAGAGTACTCTTGCCACTTCCAGAGAATCCGATCACCGCAACGAACTCGTTCTTGCGCACGGACAGATTTAAATCTTTGAGCACGACATGACGCTCACTGCCATGTCCGAAGACGATTGAGACATCGTTCATTTCCAGAAAGGCCATGTTGTCATTCCGTCATACTGAAAGAAGGAAAATCGCTTGCTGAGACAGTGAATCAGATTGCAGCCGGTGCTCCATCAAAGCTGACGAGTCGCTGCAGAATGATCATGATCCGGTCCAGCAGGAACCCAATCACTCCGACCACGAACACCACGACAAACATCTGGGCAAACGTGGCAGAGGAGCCATTGTTGAACATATCCCAGACGAATTTCCCAATCCCTTCACTCGAGGCCAGCAACTCGGCGGCGATCAACACCATCCAGCCAACTCCCAGCGAAATTCGCATCCCGGCAAAAATCAGCGGCATGGCCGAAGGAATGACAATACTCACCAGACGTCGAGTGAATCCGAGTCTGAGGACGCGGGCGACGTTCATGTGGTCCTTGTCGATCGAGGCGACACCAAGCGCCGTATTCACCAGCGTCGGCCACAACGAACAAAGCGCGACTGTCACCGCAGACGCGATGAACGCAGGATTGATCTTCATCCAGCCGATGAGCGGCAAATGTTCCAGCACATGCAGCAGCCAATGATTGTCTGGATCGGGAATCAGGCCACCGACGATGATCAAGGCAATCGGCAACCAGACGATTGGTGAAACGGGTTTGAACATCGCGATAAACGGAGTCACAGCCGCCATGAACGTACTGCTCAACCCACAGAGAATCCCGATCGGCACAGCGATCATCGTTGCGAGGACAAATCCGGTGAAGACACATGCCAGACTGCGAAGCGTTTGAAGCGGGAGAGTCCATGGTTTTGCATATGCAGATTTTTCCATGGTCTGCAGTCGTTCTTCCGTCTTGACGATGCGATTGGCCAGGCCAAGAGTCTGTGCCCCTGTCGCGGTTGCAAACTCAGACTTCAGACGTTCCAGGTCCGCCTCGCTTTGCGCCACCTTGGATTCGCGATTCCCGACAGTTAAAAGCTCTTTCCGCTTCTCGAGGAAGATGATCTCTTCCACGACATTTGTCTGCTGCTTCAGCGCGTCCAGATAGGGCTGATACTTCACTGACGAAATGTTCGTGAGCTTTTCCTGAATCCTCTTCAGTTTCTCGTTGTTCACTTTCTTGAGTCCGTTGTATTTCACCATCGCAGCGATCAATGCTTCACGGTCGGTTGTGGAACTCTTTTCAGTAATCCCTGCCGCCGTTTGTTTGATCGCGTCGAGCATCGCCTTTTCCTGAGAGGTCTGCTCTTCACTAAGATCATTCAGTTCCTTCTGCACGGGGCCAACAGTCTTGGCCAGAAACTCATCGCGGCCGATTTCTAATTCTGCAACACGCGCGTCTGCTGATTGCTTCAACGCGGCCAGATCATTCAGACGTTGTTCAACACGAACAAGTTCTGCCTGTCGGGTTTCTCCAGTGAGGATGTAGTCGTCCTCTTTGGTGTTCTCGCGAACAAAGAACTGGAAAACGCCACGAAACGCCTCCGCGACAACACCCGGAGTAGGAACTTCACCCGACTTGGTCTTCAGCTGCGGACCACCCCAGTTCCAGATCCCCACAAACACCAGGACTGCAACAACCGGCACAACAATGAATCGTCCGATCTTCTTTAACTGCAGCGCGGGTTCCTCGCCGTAGCAGAGTCGGACAATCGGCTCCAGGAACGTCAGTCCTGTCACATGGATGATCTTGAGTAAACTGTATTTCACGGGAACCCTCATGGGAGTCGGATGAATTTCGGGAGGTTGCAATCGCGATTACTACGGATCTTTATTGCCGATGATGTGAGAATTCAGATAGCCGATCGGATCGCGAGCGTCGTAAGAAATCCCGTCAATAAAATCAGTCGTCACAGGCTTATAACCATCGGACGTCCAGGGAATTTCTTCCTTTTCAATCTTGCCTTCATCGAGCAGCATCTTGGCTGCGGTCAGATAAACATCTGGCTTGTAGATCTCGCGCACCGTGTCGTCGTACCATTTGGCTGGCATGGGCTTGGAGATCTGCCCCCATCGTCGCATCTGAGTCAGAAACCAGATGCCATCGCTGTACCATGGATAGCTCGAGTGATACTTGTAAAAGACATTGAAATCCGGCATCTCTCGCTTGTCGGTCCGCTGGAAGTAGAAGTAGCCGGTCATCGAATTTCGAATCACGTCATAGTCAGCCCCGACATAGTTTGAACGAGATAGAATTCTCGCCGCTTCCTGTCGATTGATGAGGTTCCCTTTCGAGTCCGTCTCATCCAGCCATCGTCCCGCGCGGATCAAGGCTTTGATGACTGCGATGTGCGTATGCGGATTCTTGTCTGCCCACGCCTTCGAGACCCCAAAAACTTTCTCGGGACAGTTTTTCCAGACATCATAATTGGTCGCGACCGGCACTCCGATCCCCTTGGCAACGGCCTGCTGATTCCAGGGTTCGCCGACGCAATACCCTTGAATATTTCCTGCTTCTAAAGTCGCAGGCATCATCGGCGGCGGAGTCACTGAAAGTTCCACCATCGCATCAACGCGCCCACCAGCCGGGTCTGCTTCCGTGTACATGCCAGGATGAATTCCCCCGGCTGCCAGCCAGTAACGCAGCTGGTAATTGTGTGTCGACGTTGGAAAAACCATCGCCATTTGCAGTTTTTCACCGAAGGCCAGTTTTTCATCGACGACTGTTTGCAAAGCCGACGCAGAAATCGGATGCACCGGTTTCGGAGAATTCAACTCCGGCGACGACTTCTGCATTTCCCGCCACACAGAATTCGAAACCGTGATCCCATTTCCATTCACATCCATCGTGTAAGCGGTGACGATGTGTGCTTTCGTGCCATATCCGATCGTCGCAGCGATCGGCTGTCCCGACAGCATATGCGCGCCATCAAGATTTCCGCTGATGACGTTGTCCAGCAGCGTCTTCCAATTCGGCTGTGCAACGACCTCGACCTGCAATCCCTCGTCCGCGAAGAACCCTTTTTCCTTCGCGATCACAACCGGCGCACAATCTGTCAGTTTGATAAACCCAAGCTTGAGTTTGTCCTTCTCAATATCCAGAAAGTCGATCACGTCCTGCCCCGACGCGATCATCGTGCTCGTCATAAGGACAAGCAGACAGATCATTCCTGGAATGCGTCCAGCGTTCATGAAGGTGATTCCCTGCCAGGACTGTAACGAACAACGATCGCCATCGATCGACAGGGAAGGCCAAAGGCAACCGATGCGCCTCAATCACTCAGAAGCGTGAAATTTCATTGAGAGACATCGGTTTTCCACGGTTTCGTCAGTCCATGAAACCGTAGTTTCCACGATGAGGCACGGGAGACCGCAAAAGTCGGCTCGATCGCTCTCAGATAGCAGATCAGCGATGTGAAAAGATTCTAAGCAGGATTGATGATTTCAATGGCATGTTAGAAGCCAAAACTAACAGCGGTATTCTTTGAGGATATGCGTACTCGATACCTTCAATCGAAGTTAAATTTAGAATACCACTTCCGTGACGCGGCACAGCGACTGATGATTCGGCAGTCAGAATAGATCGTCGTGCGCATGGCATGAAAGACTGGTTGGGCAGGGTTGCGAAAGCGAATCATACTCTCGAACGGATTTCGATCAGTCTGATTGGATCAAGACTCATTAGTCGAGTTCGAATCCTCCGATATCAGATCCGCACAGACACGGCGGACGTCGTTTTCCATGTATGCTGGGGCGGGCGGAGCTTGTTCTTCCGCGCGAGTTTCGACAAACGGTGAATTCTGAAGTCGTTCCCTCATCGTGGTGAGCGGGATGTTGAACTTTTGTGACCAAGCTTCAGCTAATCCCAGCATTTGAGATTCACGATCTTGCATTTCGATCTCCTCGATTGTTTTGGCGGAGAAATTATGGCTTTAAGACAACTTTGATGCAGCCATCTTTCTTGTCGCGGAAGTTTTTATAGGCTTCTGGCGCATCCGTAAGGGGGACACGGTGAGTAATGACGAAGGACGGATCGATGAGTCCCGCCTCGATCTTTTCAAGCAATGGCTTCATGTAGCGTTGCATGTGAGTCTGACCAGCTTTCATAGTCAACCCCTTATTCATAAACGCACCCATGGGAATCGTATCTGATGATCCGACATAAGCACCTGGAACCGAAATCGTTCCCCCTTTGCGGCAACTGCGAATCGCTTCTTGCAGAACATAGGTCCTGTCTCCCTGAAGCATGACTTTTTCTTTGGCCTTATCCACGACAGCCGCGACGTCTGAAGCCGCGTGGGCCTCGCAGCCGACTGCGTCAATGCAGCGGTCCGGGCCACGTCCATTGGTGAGTTCCATCAGACGTTCATAAACATTCTGCTTGTCAAAGTTGATCGTCTCAGCTTTTCCGCTCGTCTCCGCCAAGCGGAGTCGCTCAGGGACTTGGTCGATCGCGATAACTCGCTCTGCACCCAACAGCCATGCACTTTGAATGGCAAACTGAGCGACGGGGCCACAACCCCAAACGGCGACTGTATCGCCCGGTTCGATGCCGCAGTTTTCCGCGGCCATGTAACCGGTCGGGAAAATATCTGAAAGAAACAGAACCATTTCATCTGGCAAGTCGGATTCAATTATCAGTGGCCCCACATCAGCGAACGGAACGCGAAGATACTCGGCCTGTCCCCCGGGAAAACCACCCAACATATGCGAGAATCCAAACAGACCCGCAGGGGAATGTCCCATCTGTTTCCGCGCCATTTCGGCATTGGGGTTCGACGCGTCGCAAAGTGAGAACAACTGCTTTTCACAGAAATAACAGCTTCCGCAGGAGATCGTAAAAGGCACAACAACCCGGTCGCCCACTTTCAAGTTGGTCACTGCACTGCCGAGTTCGACGACAACGCCCATTGGCTCGTGTCCGAGAATGTCCCCAGCTTTCATGGTAGGCATGAATCCGTTGACCAGGTGCAGATCTGAGCCGCAGATTCCGCTGGCTGTGATCTTAATGATCGCATCTCGCGGATGCTCAATTTTTGGATCAGGGACATTATCAACGCGTACATCGCCAGTACCGTGCCAACATAGAGCTTTCATGACGTTTACTTTCAGTAGAGACCGTTTCTTGAAATTGAGCAGAAAATGTTTCTACTGCTTTAAGGAGAAAACAAAGAAAGCAAGAGACGTGCCAGAAGACGTCGCGAGAGATGCCCTTTAGTGAGTGTTCACAGAAATGATTCTCAGCCACCCAGTTTGAATCCGGTTCAGAATTTGCGAGCCTAGCGGTTTGGAACCATTTCACATTCAACAAGAAAGCTTGCCATGGATACAATCGTCGCCATTTTCGTCTGGATTCTGTTTGGGCTGATCGTTGGAGCGATTGCCCGCGCTGTCTATCCCGGTCGCCAACCGATGGGGTTTGGAAGCACTATTGCACTAGGAATTGCAGGGTCGCTGGTTGGTGGCGCGATCAGCTGGGCAGTTTCTGGTGCACCGAATCGTCCGCTGCTGGAGGGGTCCGGATGGATCCTGTCGATCCTCGGTGCTCTCATCGTTGTTTGGGTCGTTACGGCTATGAATCAGCGGAGTGGTGTCAAATAAATAGATTGCAGACAGGTCACATTGAATTCGATTCGTGCGCTGCGGTCGCTCAGGTCGAAGTTAAAGCGACCAGACAACTTGATTTGAAGTATCTTTCAACACCTCAATCATTCGTTAATTAGCGTTAATAATGCCACGAATTGAGCCCTGCTTACTGGCATCGACTGCAACAACCATGGACTGACACTTGCTCTGTGAGCCAGCATTCGCAACGATAGATTGCATAAGTTCTAATCGATGGTTGTGGCAGGGTCGTTGCCTTGCCCAGCGTCTTCCGTTTCCTCGAATTGAGGTCAAGGTTTCAAAATGATTCTCTTCCGCACGTTGGCCGTGGCTGTCGTTCTTGTTGTGCTGAATGGCTCGATTCAGGCACAAATGGCCGTCTATCAGGATGGCATTGAATGGGAAGTTCCCCCCAAGGTTGTCCCGGGCAATACGAATTCAACAGCTCCGTCTGACGCCATCGTGCTCTTTGATGGCAAGAACATGGACGCCTTCGAAGGAGGGCAGGACTGGATCCTCAAAGACGGTTATGTCGTCGCCGCCAAGCACGATGTTAAAACCAAGCAGGCGTTTGGTTCGATTCAGCTTCACATCGAATACTCTGCTCCGCCGGAAGACAATGACAAAGGCCAGGGCAAAGGGAATAGCGGAATCTACTTGATGGATGGTCGCTATGAGATTCAGGTGCTCGATATGTTTGAGAACGAAACCTACCCGAACGGGCAGGCAGGTTCCGTCTACAAGCAGATTCCCCCCATGGCTGACCCGATGCGCAAGCCAGGGGAATGGAATGAATACGATGTCATCTTCAACGCACCTGAGTTTGATATGCAAGGCGAGTTGAAGAAGCCTGCGTATGTGACCGTGATCATCAATGGCGTTTGTGTCATCGCTCAGTATGCCCTGAAAGGCAAGACCGTCTATGCGGATGCTGTTCCGCATTATGTCGCTCATCCTGACAAACTGCCGCTCGTCCTCCAGTATCACAGCGACCCGGTTCGCTTTCGCAACATTTGGGTCCGCGAACTTGAGCCTCCCAAAGGCAAACGTGTCGATGAGCCGCACTTCATGTTTGGCGACAAACGGATCAAGTACGAGCCAGAAAAGCCAATGACACCAAACAAGAAGTAAGACACTTCACAACGGTTTTCACACCAACCGCGCGAGCATTCACCATTTCGCGCGGTTCGTGGGAATAGGGAGCATTCCGCAGCACGGGCTCATCACATGCTGGTGAGAGCCTCTTGTTCTGTAAAACGGAATTTGGGCCCTTCAGCTCGTGGCATCGGAGGTTGTCGCAGATTTCGAAATCAGGCCTTGTTTGCGGAGTTCATCCCAGAAGCCTGTCGGAATCATGACCTTCATCGAATCGACATTGGCTTTGACCTGCTCTGCGGTGCGGGCGCCGGGAATGATGGCAGAGACGATCTTGGATGCGGCTGCGAATTGAAGTGACGCCGTTCGCAAGTCGATGCCGAAGTCGGTCGCGACTTTGGTCAGCTTTTCTCGCTTTTGTGCAGCGCCATCGGGAATCGTTCCGCTATATAAGTAGCGATCACGTCCTGCGAGATAGCCAGCGACGAGAGGGGCACCAACGACGACAGAGACCCCCTTCTTCTCGAGAACGGGGAATGTTTTCTCGACGGCCTGCTCGTGATCGATCAACGAATACTGGCAAGCCAGAAGGAAGAGATCGGGATCAGCCACTTCGACGGCGCGCAGCGCGGGTTCTGGACGGTTCACTCCGAACCCCCAGGCTTTGATGATCCCTTCTTCGCGCATGCGGGTCAGTTCCGGCATCGCGCCTTTTTGAGCGATGTCGAAATATTCGGTCCAGCGCTCTTTCATGTCGTCGTTGTCAGGCGAGAGATCGTGAATAAAGACGATGTCGATCTGGGAGACACCAAGACGCTGCAGACTGTCTTCAATCGAACGACGCGTTCCTTCTGCAGTGTAATCGTATGTGTAGGAAAAGGGTGACGGCTCCTGCCAGAGGGCTTTCGGAGGAGTCTTGGTCGCCTTCAGAATGCGGCCGACTTTGGTGGAGATGACATAGTCTTGTGGCTTGTGGTTATGCAGGAAGCGCCCAAAACGTCGCTCGCTCAGACCCAGTCCGTACCAGGGAGACGTATCGAAGTAACGGACACCGGCTGCCCAGGAGGCTTCCATCAGCGTCTCTGCAGCCTCATCGGACATGGCTGCAAACCCATTTCCTGCCGCGACTCCACCAAGTCCAAACCGGTAAGGCGGAACATAGTGACCGCTTGTGACCATGCCATTGGTCGGAAGTGGGGTATCAGTCACTTTGCCGATTGTCGGCATGACCGAGCCAGGGCCAGCATCGGCAGCGAGCAGTGTCGAAGCCGTCAGCAGAGTGGAACCAGCGGCGAGCGGGAGGAATTCACGTCGGGTGAGCATGTCGATCTCCTGATGGGATACGGGCGATGAACATCTCGTCGTGAGTTGCACAGCATGAAAAAGGCCACATACCGAGTATTGCGCTCACGCTAAACCACGGGCCAGTGCAAGCACATAAAAAGACGACTACGACTCGCGGTTTTTTGGCTGCAGCAATTCGCAGC
>SXGT01389303.1_pt1 | contig 13572 bp, 12 predicted proteins | sample 3176221 | NCBI WGS metagenome assembly SXGT01 (sample SAMN11356862, study PRJNA531348) | freshwater metagenome | isolation source: freshwater sample F1-120 | place: China: Fuxian Lake, Yuxi | collected 2017-12-25 | reverse complement strand
TGCGCAGCAGGCACTTTCCCTGATCGACCATGGCCTGGCGATACTCGTCCCAGTCCGAGTGCTCCCCGGCGACCGCACGGAAGTAGTCCACCAGCGGCTCCACCGCCTCCGGCAGGTCCACTCGTTCGGCGTCACCGTCGATCTGGACGTAGGGACCGTAGAACTCCTCGGACAGCACGGTCACGCTGGCCCGCGGGGTGCGCCCGATGTTCACCGATTTGGCGCGCTGCGGATAACTGGCGACGACGATGCGTCCCTGCTCATCCACCCCGCCGGTGACCGGGGAACTCTGCAGCGAGCCGTCGGCGCGGAACGTGGTCAGCACCATCGCGTGACGGGGACGGACGAACGCCAGCAGTTCTTCGAGTGAGACCTGGTCAGCGGTTGCGTAGTTGCGGGCCATTCCCCGATTCTAGGCGGCTATTTGACGATGAGCTTGCGCTGCGAGGCCATCGTGAAGACCGCGGCGATGATGATCACCAGGCCCTTGATGATCGTCTGGGTGTAGTCGGCGGCACCGATCTGGTTGAGCCCGTTGGACAATACGGTCAGGATGAGCACACCGAGCACCGTGCGTCCGACGCCGCCGACCCCACCGGACAGGGCGGTTCCGCCGATGACGATCGCGGCGATCGAGTCCAGCAGGATCGTCGACCCCAGGGTGGGACCGGCCGCGCCGAGCTGAGCGGTGAGCAGCAGCCCGGCGAGGCCGGCGGTGATACCGGAGAGCACCAGGATCAGCACCTTCACCCGCGCGGTGCGCACACCGGCCAGTTCCACCACCCGCTCGTTGCCACCGACGGCGTAGACGTAGAGGCCGAACCGGGTGCGGCGGGCCAGGAACCACACGGCCAGCAGTGCGACCAGGGCGATCAGCGCGGCGTTCTGGATATTCGGGATGAATTGCCCGATCGCCAGATCGCGGACGGCCTGGTTGGTGAAGTTGATGGTGCTGCCCTGCAGCACCGTCAGCCCGATACCGGCGAACAACGACAGGGTGCCCAGCGTGGCGATGAAGGACGGAACGCGCCCATAGGCGAAGACCACGCCGTTGATCAGGCCGATGGCCGCACCGACCGCGATCGCGATGAGCAGCACCACGATCGGGCTACCAAAGCCGCTGTTGATCAGGGAGGCGACCACCGCCCCGGTGAGCAGGGCGATGGAACCGACGGACAGGTCGACACTGCCGGCCACGATCACCAACGTCGCCCCGAGTGAGGCGAGCAGCAGGATGCCGGCCTGTCCGCTGATCAGCGTGAAGTTGGCCGCTGACCAGAACGCCTCGGCGCGGACCGAGAAGAACACGACGAGCGCCAGCAGCGCGGCCAGCGGCAGCACGTCACGCACGACGTTCAGTCGGCCGAACAGCGGGACCGCGGGTCTGGCGGGGCTTTTGTCCGCCGGCGATGGGATATCGGGAGTTGCAGCGGGGAGGGTCAATTCAGTCGTCATGGCCTTGTCCGGTGGTTGTAGGAACGAGGGTGGTGCCGGGGATCATCAGGGCGACCAGGTCGTGTTCGTCGGGTTTGGCGTCCGGGGGCGCATCCACGATGGCCACCAACCGTCCCTCGGTGACGACCGCGACGCGGTTGGACAGGCCGATCAGCTCGGGTAGGTCATCACTGACCAACACTATTGAGGTGCCCTCGGCGGCCACTTTGCGCAGCAGGTCGTAGATGCCCTCGCGGGCACCGGTGTCCACACCCTGGGTGGGTTCGTCGAGCACCAGCACATCCGGCTTGCGCAGCAGCCATTTGGCGATCAGCACCTTCTGGGCATTGCCACCGGACAACGATGAGACCGGTGCGTCGATGCCGGCGGTGACGACACCCAGCTCCTCCACATACTGCTCGGCGACCTTGCGGGCTCGGCCCACCGCCCACAGACCCACCCTGCGGGTCGCGAAATGATCATGCAGAGAGGCCAACTGAATGTTGTCGACGATCGACGACGTGGTGATCAGTCCCTTCTCGGACCGGTCCGGCGGCACGTAGGCGATACCGGCACGCACGTGATCGCCGATGCTGCCGGCCACTTCCTGCCCGTTGACCAGCACCCGTCCGGAGGTCGGTTTCACGGCACCGGCGATGATCTCGCCGAGCACCCGCTTGCCAGACCCTTCGGTGCCTGCCAGCCCGACGATCTCGCCGGGCGCGACTTCAAGGGTGGCCTCGCGCAGCACGCCGGCCCCGGCGACGCCTTCGACGACCAGTCGCGGTGCGTCATCGGGGGTGATCGCGCGTTGCACGTGCTCGCGGTAGTAGTTCTCGGTGCGCAACCGGCCCACCATCAACCGGTGCAGTTCACCTTCGTCGGTGCCCGCCGTTGGCCGGTCGGCGACCGATTCGCCGTCCTTGAACACCGTGATGCGGTCTGTGGTTTCGATGATCTCGGGCAGCCGGTGGCTCACGAACACGACGGCCGCGACTCCGCGCAGGCGTTTGAGCAGCAGCAGGAAGTTGTCCTCATGTTCGGAGTCCAAGGCGGTCGTCGGCTCATCGAAGAGCACCACCGGCCGCTCCACCTCGAGGAGCTCTGCGAGTGCGGTGACGCGGGCGATGTCCAGGCTCTGCTTCTGCCCCGGTGTCAGTTGACCGGTCGGGGCCGCCACATCGATCCCGTCTACATCGGCCTTGGCGAGTGCTTCGGCGGCGGCTCTGCGCAGCGCGCGATGGTCCAGTCCGCGCGCCCGCGTGCGGAACAGGTGTTCCCAGCCGAAGAAGACGTTCTGGTAGACGGGAAGCGAGTCGATGAGCGCCGCCTCCTGGAACACTCGGAAGATGCCGAGCCTGTTGGCGTCCTGGTAGGACTTCGGGGCGATATCGCGCCCGTCGAGCTGCAGGGTGCCCGAGTCGAAGGGCAGCACCCCGGACACGATATTGAGAATGGTGCTCTTACCGGCGCCGTTCTCGCCGATCAGCCCGACGACCTCGCCGTCACCGACGGTCAGGTCCACACCTTTGAGGGCCCGGTTGGCGCCGAAGGTCTTCACGATGTCGTGCGCCAGCAGGCGGGGCTGTTGCTGCAGGGCCGGCTCTCTCACGTCCGTCATGTCACACCTTCTTGTACGGGGACGGACCGAGAACCGGCGAGCGGTAATGGTTTTTATAGAGCGCCCGGATCCGGTCGAAGTCGCCGTTGCGCTGCGCCTGCAGGTAGCTCTCTGGGTATTCGAAGCCCTCCGGCTTGGGCACACCCGGCCAGATCGTCTCCAGGTCCTCGACGGGGTAGCCGTCGAACTGCAGGTCGAAATCTGTCGGGCGTTCGGTGCGGGAGAGCAGCCGGACGTCGAAGGACTCCGCGATGGGTCCGTCGACGTAGCGTTCCTTGAAGGTCTGGACGTTGTCGGCGGTGATGATCTCGGCATGCCAGCCGTAGAACCGTTCGGCGGCTTCGGGTTTCCATCCATTGAGCCGGTCGTGGAACTGTGCCAGCGTCACGAAGGACGGGTAGGCCGGGACGTTGCCGGTGGTCACCAGCTGGGTGCCCTTGACGATCCGGTCGATACCGGCGGTCGAGCCGTTGGCCCCGACGACGAACACATCCTTGCCGGGCACCTTGCCGGCGGCCTCGATGCCGGCGACCACACCGGTGGCGGCATCATCGTTGACCGCGACGATGCCGACGGTGTCGGGGTAACGCGCCAGCAGTGAGGCCGCCGCGCGTTGGGACAGGTCGGCGTCGTATTTGGCGTGCAGTTCCCCGGCGAACGTGATCTTCGGGTACTTCTTCAGGGTGTCGTGCACCGCGAGCCGACGCTGCACCTCGCAGCCGTCGATGGACGGGTAGTAGCCACCTACCCGGACGATGGTCCCTTCCTCGTTGATCTTTTTGGCCAGCACATCGACCGCCTTGCCGACCGAGATGTACTCGTCGGGCATCAGGAAGCTGTTGTACTTGTCGCCCTCGGGGTCGCTGTGCCAGGGCGTGTACCAGGCCGGGGAGTTCCAGGCGGCCTGGAACAGCACGCCGCGGTCGTTGGCGTCGTGAGCCAGGGTCGGTAGCGCGCCCGCGTCGTTGAGTCCGACGAAGATCGCCGTCGTCTTCTGGGTGAGCAGTTGGTTGAACTGGTTGGACTGCACGGCGGCATCGCTCTTACCGTCGAGCACCACGCTCTTGTAGCCGAGCTGGCTGGCCGCATCCTGAAATGCCTTGGCCCACTGCACCTGGTAGTCACCGGTCGCCGACCAGTTCAGCAGCGCGAACTGCCCATCGGTGTAGGCGACCGCGCCGCCGCGCGCCGCGTCGCGGCGGCCCACCGCGGTCAGCGCACCCGCGGCCGCCAGGGCCGCGGTGCTGCCGGCCAGGAGCTTGACGAACTGTCGTCGGCCCAGGCCATAGGTGTCGAGGCGCTCAAGGATGGGGTCGATGGCGCGCCGCTCATCGGATGTCATTGCGCAGAAGCTAATGGGAGCGAACGGAATTGCCGAGCTTCTTCCTCACGATAAGAATTACCGTGACTGCAACGCAGGCTGAGTTAAACCGTTGTGCGTGGTGGTGCCCGGCCGCCAGCGTCGACCGGATGGGTACACCGCATCTGCACTTCTCGGCTTTCGTCATGAACACGACATCACATATCCTGCAGGGGTTGTGGCGACAACCCGAAGCGGGCCAGACGAATTTCAACTCCTTGGGTCACTGGGTGGATCTCGCCAAGATCCTGGAACGCGGGCGCTTCGACTTCATCTTCTTCGCCGATGTGGTCGGTCTGTACGGCGACTACGGCGGCTCCTACGAAAAGTACGTCCAGACCGGACTGCAAATCCCCAGCAATGATCCCAGCGTCATCGCCTCGGCCATCGCCTACAACACCACCGATCTCGGTATCGCGATCACCAGCTCGGTGATCCAGGAACATCCGTTCAACTTCGCGCGCAAGATCTCCACCCTCGACCATGCGTCGAACGGCCGGATCGCCTGGAACATCGTCACCAGCGCTCTGGACAATGCCGCCCGCAACTTCGGCCACGAGGGTCTGGTAGAACACGACGAGCGCTACCGCTGGGCCGACGAGTACGTCGATGTCGCCTACAAACTGTGGGAGGGCTCCTGGGACGACGGTGCGCTGCTGCAGGACCGGCAACGCGGTCTGCATGGTGATTTCAGCAAGATCCACAAGATCAACCATGTCGGCAAGCGCTACCGGGTAGAGGGCCCGCACTTGGTCGCTCCCTCCCCGCAGCGCACGCCGATCCTGTTCCAGGCCGGCTCATCAACGGCCGGCAGGGATTTCGCGGCCCGAAACGCCGAGGCACAGTTCATCATCAGCCCCGGACCGGACCAGGCGCGCGACCTGATCGAGGACACCCGCCGTCGGGTGGTGGCCGCCGGACGCAAGCGCGGCGACTTGAAGTTCTTCCAGGGCCTGCACTTCGTCATCGGCAGCACCGAGGAGGAGGCGCACCGCAAGGAGATCGAGCTCGACGAGGCCATCGACCTGGATGGCATGGTGGCACACCTGTCCGGGGCGGTGGGTATCGACTTCGGCGGTCATGACCTGGATACTCCGCTCGGCGATATCGGCCACACCGATGGCACCCGCAGCATCGTGGAGTGGGTGCAGGAGTCGGTGCCCGGCAGGGAGGCAACGGTGCGTGATCTCGGTCTGCTGCAGGGCCGCAACTCCCGGGTGGTGGGTACCCCGGATTCGATTGCCGATCAGTTGCAGCGTTGGCGCGATGCCGGGGTGGACGGGATCAACGTCGTCAACGCCACCATCCCGGGCAGCTATCTGGAGTTCGTCGACCATGTCATGCCGGTGCTGCAGGACCGTGGGCTGGCCCAGCGTGAGTACGCCCCGGGCAGCACGCGGGCCAAGCTGTTCGGCTCCGACCTGATCAACGAAAGGCACCCGGCGGCGAGTTACCGCGGCGCGTTCTCCTGAGCGATTTGTGGAGTTCTGGTCGGAATGGTTCCGACCAGAACTCCGCAAATCGCAGCTCAGAAGTATCCGCTGCCGGGCAGTTTGGTGCCGCGGGTGTACAGCGCGCCGATCGCCTGGGCCTTGTAGGACGTCGGGTTGTGCGAGGCCAGCGTCCGGATATTGCGCCAGTGCCGGTCCAGCAGGTGAGACTGGCGCACCACCGAGGCGCCGCCGACATCGAAGATCTGCGATGCGGCCTTCTGGGCGAGCTGATCGATGACAACCTTGGCGGCCGCCGCCTGCAGCGAAGCCTCATGCGCGAGTTCCAGATTCGGATCGGTCTTGGTGACATCGGCTGCATAGGCGATGGCCAGTGCGTCGGCGGCGGCCAGCACGGTGGCCTCGCCGGCGTAGGCCGCGGCGGCGATCTCACCGATCTCCCGCTGCAGCAGCGGATCGTCCGGTGCTGACGGGTTCGGCGCCCAGGTGAAGCTGCGGGCCCGCTGATGCACGTGGGCGACGGCGTCGGCACGGAGCGCATGCAGCACGCCGACTTCCAGAGCGGTGACATACAGCTGGAAAAAGGCACCTGAGTGATACAGCGGGGGCCGTTCGGCATCGCTTTCCGGTGGGGAGAACTGCAGCAGTTCATCGGCGGTGACCGCGACGTTGTCGAAGATCGCGGTGCCGGTTCCGGTGGCCCGCTGACCGAAACCGTCCCAGTCGTCGAGCACGGTGACGCCGTCACGGTCGGTGGGCACCAGCGCGATCACCGAGGCGTCGTCGGGGTCGCTGGCCAGCACCTCGGCGTAGTCGGCGTAGAGCGTGCCGGTGGTGAAGAACTTCTTTCCGTTGAGACGGTAGGCAGTTCCGTCCTTGGTGAGCTTGGTCTGCCAGACGAAACCGCCGGCGGGCTCGGAGCCGAGTTCGGTCGAGGCGTTACCCACGATCGCACCGGACAACGCCAGATCGATCGCCCGCTGCCGGTCATCGCCGGAGAGGCGCAACCGTTCCTCCACATGAGCGAAATGCCCGCGCAGGATGTGCGCGACGTTGACATCGGCGGTCGCCAGCGCGATGACGGTGGCGAACAATTCGCGCAGGCTGGCACCGCCTCCGCCGTCGGCCACCGGGACGCGCAGCGCACCGAGGCGCTCCTCGCGGATCCGGTCGATGACCGTGAACGGGCGGTCGTTGGCGCGTTCACGCTCCAACGCGCCTTCGCCGATCTCGGCAAGCAGCGCGGCCAGGCGTGCGGACCCGTAGGTCAGCGGTTCCGTCGCGGTTGATGTCATCGGGTTGCCTCCTGGGTAACGCGGCGGTACCCCGCCGCACGATGGGTTTCGGGTAGGCGCGCTCCACGCCCGAACAGCTTGTGCCGCAATGTTCCTTCGGTGTACTGCGTCTTGTAGACCCCACGGCGCTGCAGTTCGGGGATCACATGGTCGATGAAGTCGGAGAACGATCCGGGGGTGATGACGTTGGTGATGTTGAATCCGTCCACGTCGGTGTCCTCGACCCAGGACTGCAGGTCATCGGCGACCTGGGTGCCCGAGCCGACAGTGAAACCACCCTCGGCGTCGATGGCGTGGGCGTCGATGAAATCTCGTAGCGTCCACTGGCCCTGCCCGAACATCTGCACCGACGATTTCAGGTATTCGTTGTCGGTGACAGCAACTGGGTCATCGAGATCGAACTTCGACAGATCGCTGCCCAGCCAGCCCGACCAGAGCGCCAGTGCCCCTTCCGGATCGGTGTACCTGCGGAGATCCTCGTAGCGCTCCCGGGCGGCGGCCTCGGTCGCACCGGTCACCGCCACATGACCGTTGACGATCTTGACGTCGTACGGGTCGCGGCCCGCATCGGAGGCGCGGGTGCGAATATCGGCGACCGCTTCGCGCAGAACGTCCTTGGTCGGTGCGCCGATGAAGATCACCTCGGCATTCTCGGCGCCGAACGCGCGGCCTCGGTGGGAGGCGCCAGCCTGGTACAGCACCGGGGTGCGCTGCAGCGAGGGTTCGCAGAGGTGGATGCCCGGAACCCGGAAGTGCCTGCCGTCATGCTCGATTGCGTGCACCTTGGCGGGATCGGCGTAGTGGGCGCGGTCAGGCGCGGTGCCTACGGCGTCGTCCTCCCAGGATCCCTCCCAGAGCTTGTAGAGCACCTCGGTGTACTCGTCGGCGATGTCATAGCGATCGGCGTGAGGGGTGATGGTGTCCAGGCCGTGGTTGCGGGCCGCGCTCTCCAGGTAGCCGGTGACGACGTTCCATCCGATGCGGCCCTTGGTGAGGTGATCGAGCGTGGACATCCTGCGGGCGAATGAGTACGGATGCTCGAAAGACGTTGCCGCGGTGACACCGAATCCGAGATGCCGAGTGGCCGCCGCCATTGCCGACACGAGAAGCATCGGATCATTAACCGGCACTTGGGTTCCGGCCCTCAGGGCCGCCGCCGGACCGCCGCCGTACACGTCGTAGATGCCCAGAACATCGGCGATGAACAGCCCGTCGAACAAACCCCGTTCCAGCAGCTTGGCCAGATCGGTCCAGTACTCCAGATCCTTGTACCGGGCCGCCTGCGATTCAGGGTGCCGCCACGTACCGGCGACGATATGGGCCACACAGTTCATGTCGAAGGCGTTCAAGATGATCTGCTTGCTCACCGCGCCACGATCGCCGAACCGAGGTGGCGAGACCAGCTATCCGATCTGCGCGATTCTGAGCTGTAACGTTTGGTCACCATGCACTACTTCGAACGTCTCGGCGATTCGAACTTCCGGGCCACCGAACACACCCTGGGCGCCTGGAGCCCCGCCGAGCAGCACATCGCGCCATCCCTCGGGCTGCTCGCGCACGTCATCGAAGTCGACCGTGACCGCCGCCGGGACGACCGATTGCCACTGACTCGGTTGTCCTACGACATCCTGGGCACGGTTCCGGTCGCGGAGGTCGACGTGGCGGTCCGAATACTACGTCCCGGGCGCAGCATCGAACTCGTCGAGGCGACGATGAGCTACGGCGACCGCGCGGTGCTGGTGCTACGGGCCTGGCTGATGCAACGCTTCCCGACCGCACATCTGGCCGGGTCGGCCCTGCCGTCGATACCCGGTGCCGACGAGATGCCGGCCTGGAACATGTCCGGTGTGTGGCCGGGTGGGTTCATCGCCTCCGCCGAGGTACGACGCCTTCCGCATGCACCGGGCCGGTCCTCGGCGTGGGTGCGCACCGATATCGGGCTCGTCTCCGGTGAATCGGTCAGCCCGTCCGCGCGCGCCGTCGGACTGCTCGACATCGCCAACGGGCTGGCCGTGCGCGCAGAGCCAGCCGAGGTGAGCTTCCCCAATATCGACCTGACCGCGCACTTTTTCGCCGAGCCCCGCGGCGACTGGCTGGGCTTCGACACCACCGTGTCGTTCAGCGCGGACGGACTCGGCTTGACCCACAGCATCATTCACGACGAGACCGGGCCGATCGGGTCGTCATCCCAGATGCTGACGGTACGGCCGATTCGCCAGGGGCCGACGGAAAACCCGCGGTAGCGTGTCAGCCATGTCGAACCCCCGGATCGCGCCGCTGGAGTACGCACTGGCGTACCTGGCTCAGCAGGCCGCTCCGCTGGTGTTCCGGCCACCCAACATCCCCCGGCCGGCCCACCGCCTCGACCCGCCCGCCGTGGTGCACGTCCCCACCCGGCACGGGCCGGTCCGGTGCTTCGTCTACCGGCCACATCCGGCGTCGCCGCTGAGCGGCACCGCCACCCGCCGTCCGCCACTGCACATCGATATCCACGGTGGCGGCTTCGTGCTGCGCAACACCCACGAGGATGCCCATATCTGCCGCTTCCTGGCCTCCGATATCGGCTGTGTGGTGCTGGCGATCGACTATCACGCCGCACCGCAGGTGACTTTCCCTGTGGCAGAGGAGGAATGCATCGACGTCCTGCAATGGGCACTCGACCATGCCGACCAGCAGGGCTGGGACGCCGAACGGGTCAGCGTCGGCGGGGCCAGCGCCGGCGCCAAGCTCAGCATGAACCTCGCCCAGTACGCACACGACACCGCGATCGCGCTGCGCGCGGCGGTGCTGTCCTATGCCGTCGCCGACTGCACGCGCACCGACCGCACCTCGCCCAAGGCCAACGCGGCGATTTCGCCGACGCTGCAGAAGCTTTCGGCCCGCCTCTATTTCGTGGATCCGGCCAGCCACGACAGCCCGGTCGCATCGCCGTATCACGACACCGAGCTTCCGAAGAAGATGCCGCCCACCCTGATCCAGACGGGTGATCTCGACACGCTGGGGCCCGAGATGGTGGAGATCGCCGGCCGCCTGCGGGACGCCGGCGTCGATGTCACTCACACCGCCTACCCGGTCGATCACGCCTTCAACACCCAGGGAAATCGCGAGATCATGGACACCTCGATCCGGGAGATCGGCACCTTCCTGCTGGAGCGACTGACGTGACGCCAACCGAGGTGCAGAACGGCCCGGCCGTCGAACATGTGGTCGCCGCGTTGCGGGAGCGGATGTACGGCGCCATCTCGTGTCTGGCCACCCTCGCGGCGCTGGCCCGCTATACGACCGTGGACACGAACGCGTGGTTCCGGGTGGTCGACGTGGCGGTCGCCGCGGGCGGCCTGTGGGCGGCGGCGCTGCTGGCCGAGTTCATCGCCCGGCTCAGTGTGGAGGGAAAGGCCCCGCGCGGCCGTGCGGCCTGGGCGATGCTCGCATCCTCCGGCCAGATTCTGCAGGCCGCGGCGGCGCCCGCGTTGATCTTGGCGCTGGCCGGTTTTGGCGTGCTGGACACTCCCACCGCGGTGTGGATCGCCATGTGGTTCCTGGTCGCGGAGATGGGCCTCATCGCCTTCGCCGCGGTGCACCGGGCCGGGCTGGTGTGGTGGCAGCAGGTGTTGGCGGTGCTACTACTGGCCGGCGCCGGCGCCGCGGTCGTGGCGGTCAAGATGATTGCCCATCACTGATCACCGGTCTGAACCGGCCGCTCCTGCGCGCTCCACTGTGACCACGACCCGGGGAACAGCGCCGCGTCGACGCCGGCGGCCGACAACGCGGCCACCAGCACCGCGGCGGTGACACCCGACCCGCAGTACACCCCGACCTGCTCGGAACCACCGAACGACCAGGCCAGGGCCGACAGCTCGTCCTCGGACAGCAGGGTCCCGTCGGCGGTCAGAACCGAGGTGCTGGGCAGGTTCTTGGCGCCGGGGATGTGGCCGGCCACCGGATCGACGGGCTCGACCTCGCCGCGGAACCGTTGGGGGGCGCGGGCATCGAGCAGGTTCGGGTGTTCGGCGGCTTCCTCAGCGGTCAGTGTCGGTAGAGCGCCGGCATAGAGATCGCGCTGTGGGACGACGATGTCGCCGGGAGGTGGCGTCACCGCTCCGGTCTGTATCGCGCCCCCGGCGGCCCGCCACGCGGACAGCCCGCCGTCGAGGATGCGCACATCGGTGATGCCCGCGGCGCGCAGCACCCACCAGGCGCGGGCGGACCCGGCTCGGTTCCAGTCGTCGTAGACCACCACCGGAACGCCGCGGCGCACACCCCAGCCCCGGGCGGCCTCCTGCAGATGCGTGCCGGATGGCAGCGGATGCCTGCCGCGATCGGGCACACCGTGGTCGCTGAGCTCATCCTCCAGCGCGACGTACACCGCTGCCGGCAGGTGCCCGGCTTCGTGCGCGTCACGCCCGTCGGGCGCATCCAGCTGCCACCGGACATCGAGGATGGTCGTCGGGTCGCCGGCGTCGAGGCGCTGGGCGAGCTCGGTCACCGATATGAAGACATCACCGCGTGCAGTCACCCGGCGAGGGTCTCAGATCCGGTCAAGATGCGGAATAGCCGGCGCCGGCCGTGCTGTTATTGGCCCTATGACTGACAACCCCGAGCTGAGCCCCACCGACTGGGTACGCGAGCAGACCAAACGCATCATCGAGAACGGCACCACCGACGGGGTCGAGGTGCTGGACCGTCCGATCGTGCTGTTCACCACGACCGGCGCCAAGTCCGGGAAGAAGCGTTATGTGCCGCTGATGCGCGTCGAGGAGGACGGCAAGTACGCCATGGTCGCCTCCAAGGGTGGCGATCCGCAGCACCCGTCCTGGTACCACAACGTCAAGGCCCATCCCCAGGTCACCGCGCAGGACGGCGACAAGGTCGTCGAGTTGACCGCCCGCGAGATCGAGGGCGCCGAACGCGAACACTGGTGGAAGCTCGCTGTTGAGGCCTACCCGCCGTACGCGGAGTACCAGACCAAGACCGACCGGCTGATCCCGGTTTTCGTGCTGGAGTAGCCGGCGCCTAGTTCGTCGTCGGTGGTGGTGTGTAGGGGGTGTACCACCACCATTGGGCGCGTTCGCCTTTTGGTCCGGGGCAGGGCTCCACATCCGGTGGTGGTGTGGTGGGTGGCCTTGCCAGCGACGCGTCGGTGAGGGTTTCACCGTTTTCGTCGGTGACTTTCAGTTGGTCGGCGGGCCCGGTGAGGGTGATGACGCCTTTGTGGTGCAGGCGGTGGTGAAACGGGCACAGCAAGACCAGGTTGGACAGCTCGGTGGGCCCGCCGTCCTCCCAGTGCACCAGATGATGGGCATGCAGCCCGCGGGTGGCCCCGCAACCGGGCACCACACAGGTCTGGTCGCGGTGCTCCAGAGCGCGGCGTAGCCGCCGGTTGATGGTGCGGGTGGCCCGACCGACACCGATCGGGCGGCCGTGGCGCTCGAACCACACCTCGCACGTGGCATCACACGTGAGGTAGCGGCGGTCGTCTGTGGACAGTGCCGGGCCCAGATGCAGGGCGGCGACCCGTTTCTCGATATCGAGGTGCATGACGACGGTGGTGTGCTGGCCGTGCGGGCGGCGCGCCACGTCGGTGTCCCAGCCGGCCTCGATCAAACTCATGAACGCATCCACGGCGTCCGGGAACGGCGGCGCCTGCCCGGAAACGGTGGATTCCTGGTCCCAGACGCGGGCGCTGCCGTCCTCGGGGTCGATGCTGTCGTGCGCATCGTGGTCGCGTTTCCAGTCCGCGACCAGCTTGTCCCGGTGGGATTGCAGGCCGGCCTCGAACTTCGCGGCCTCCACCTTGGGCAGGGTGATCCGCCACGTCGTGGACTCCTCACCCTCGATCTTGGTGATCCTGCGCTTGGGCTCCGGCTTCTGTTCGGGGTCAGAGTCTGGGCGGGGTTCCTGTTTGACCGCGGTCCGCAACTGGGTCACGGTGGCAACCTTCACGAGCTCGGCGTAGTGCTCATCGCAGCCCTGCCCGCCACCTTCGGCGATGACCCCGAGCTGATCGAGTGACACCCGCCCGTCTCGCAAGCCCTGGGTGCAGCGGGGAAGTTGGTCGATGCGGTGCGCGACGGCCACCATGGTCTCGGCCCGGCGCGGGCTGACCCCCGTCTTCCACGCCACCAACGCCTCGATGGACCGGCAGCCGGTCGCACCCCACAACGAGTTCCCGTCCTCGGTGCCCCTGCCGTCGATCTCGGCGACGATCTCCACCAACCGGCCATCGATCGCATTGCGCTGCCCCGTCAGCTCCGCCATCTCCTCGAACAACACCTCCAACCGCGACACCCGGGGTGCGTGTGCGGCGAAAGGTGTTGTCGGCGGCGGCATACCACGATTATCGCAGAGGGGTCCGACAAAAAATCCGCTCACATACGGCTGACGTCGACCACCGCCGCGGTGAAGTCAGCG
>SXGT01268704.1_pt1 | contig 13572 bp, 13 predicted proteins | sample 3176221 | NCBI WGS metagenome assembly SXGT01 (sample SAMN11356862, study PRJNA531348) | freshwater metagenome | isolation source: freshwater sample F1-120 | place: China: Fuxian Lake, Yuxi | collected 2017-12-25 | reverse complement strand
GGCCGACTCCAGGTAAGCCGCTGCCTCCGGTTTGCGCTTGGCCCACCGCACCGCAGGCGGCGGCCCGGTGAGGGCTTCGGCGGCCTCGGGCGGATCATCGGTCCGGCGTGCCGACTCGAGGGCGTCCAGCCACATCCGGGCACTGCGCCGCTGTTTCGGACCGCTGAAGACGGGTAGCGCAGTGAGTTCGGCCGCGGTCTTGGGATCTGCCAGTGCGGCGGCGATGATCGCCGAGTCGGGCAGAATCCGCCCCGGCGCGATATCGCGGCCCCGCGCGATCTGGTCGCGGACGGTCCACATCTCGCGCACCGCAGCCAGGCCCTGACTTGTCCGGACCTTGTGCAGGCCCGCAGTCCGGCGCCAGCGATCCCGGCGGGTCTGTGCGGGCTCAGCGTGGCGCAGATACTCGAATTCCTCTGCCGCCCATCCGGTCTTGTTCTGCTGCGCCAGCACCGCGGCGACTTCGGTCCGCAACTCGATGAGCACCTCGACGTCCAGCGCCGCGTAGTTCAGCCAGTCCTCGGGCAGCGGGCGTTTGGACCAGTCGGCCGCTCCGTGCCCCTTGGCAAGGCCCAGGCCGAGTAGGCGTTGCACCATGGCGGCGAGGTTGACGCGATCGAAGCCGGCCAATCGTCCCGCCAATTCGGTGTCGTAGAGCGCGGGCGGATGCAGCCCGACCTCGGCCAGACAGGGCAGGTCCTGGTCGGCGGCGTGCAAGATCCACTCGTCGGTGGCCAGTACGTCGGCGAGGGGCGCCAGCACATCGATCGGGCTGCCGCCGTGGTTGACCGGGTCGATCAGGACCGTTCCGGCGCCGGCGCGGCGGATCTGAATGAGGTAGGCGCGGTTGGAGTAGCGAAAGCCTGACGCGCGTTCGGCATCGACGGCAAAGGGTCCGCTGCCCGCCGCGAGTTTCGCTGCTGCGCCGGCGATCTCGTCGGCACTGACCGACACCGGCGGAACCCCATCGCAGGGACGTGCCAGGGGAGTGGGCTCCGGACCGCCGGGATCCTCGGGCGGAACGTCCTGGTCGTCGGGGGAGGACATCTCAGGCGCGGGAGCGCGAACTCAGATCGGTCACCCCGGCCGGAGGGAGTCCCGCCGCGTGCTCGAGCACCTCGCAGAACGCTTCGACATGGGTTGCCAGGCACAACGTGGTGGCCGTCCAGGACGCCCGCATCTCAAGCTGATGGGCGCGAGGGGGCCCGGAGATATCGCCGTAGCGCACCGACGTGGTGGCGGTGACCGTTCCGCCTAGCGCGGTCACGTGCTCGGCCCGCGATTCAAGTGCCTCCACCAGCCAACTCCAAGCCACTTCGGGCAGCAGGGGGTCGACGGCCTCGGCCGGGTCCAGATCGGCCTGGATGAAGGCGACCAACCGCATCGTCCCGTCCCAGGCTTCGGCACCGTCGGGGTCGTGCAGCAGGATCAGCCGGCCGAAAGCGTCGCCGTCGGAGCCCTCGGGCACGATCTCCCCCTCGGGGCGCCGGACCTCGGCACCGAGCGCATAGCTGTACGGCGCGAGGCGCTGAGGTGGGCGAATCGGGCCAAGCTCGATTTCTGGCCGAACCTCCGCGGCGTTCATCGCCGCCACCGCCTCGCGGAACTGGGTCGGCTCCGCGCTGGTCACGGGATGACGCTAGCCCCATCGGGTGAGCCGTGCAGGCAGGCGCGCCGTGCCGGTGAAACGGCCCAGACAGCCGTGGCAGCATTGTCCCGGTGAGCAACCGCCGCCAGCTTCCCGAGGCGCCCTACCTGGCCGCCGCCGCCGGGCGCACGCCGTCGCGGCCGCCGGTCTGGTTCATGCGGCAGGCCGGTCGCTCGCTGCCGGAGTATCGCGTGCTGCGGGCCAAGAACACCATGATGGAGGCGTGTTTCGACGCCGAGTTGATCAGCGAGATCACCCTGCAGCCGGTCCACCGGCACGGCGTGGACGCCGCGATCCTGTTCTCCGACATCGTCGTCCCGTTGCGCGGGGCCGGGATCGAGCTCGACATCGTCGCTGATGTCGGTCCGGTGATCGCTCACCCGATCCGGACCGGGTCCGATGTCGCGGCCATCACGGCCCTTGACCTGCAGACCATCGGCCCGGTCGCCGAGGCCGTCGGCCTGCTCGTCTCGGCGCTCGGCGACGTCCCCCTGATCGGCTTCGCCGGTGCGCCGTTCACCCTGGCCTCCTACCTGGTGGAAGGCGGCCCGAGCAAACTCCATGAGCGCACCAAGGCGATGATGCTCGCGGAGCCGGCCAGCTGGCACGCGTTGATGGCGTCGCTCACCGATCTGACCATCGAATTCCTGAAGGTCCAGCTTGACGCCGGCGTGGATGCCATTCAGCTCTTCGACTCCTGGGCGGGGACTCTGTCGTTGGCCGACTACCGCAGCTATGTATTGCCCTACAGCACAAGGGTATTCGGTGCGCTGGTGGACTATCGAGTGCCGATGACTCATTTCGGCGTCGGCACCGCGGAGCTGCTCGGCGCGATGTCCGATGCCGGTGCAACCGTCGTCGGCGTCGACTGGCGCACGTCACTGACGGACGCCACCGGTCGAGTCGGCGCCGGAAAGGCGCTGCAGGGCAACCTCGATCCCGTCGTCCTGCTGGCCGGTTGGGCGGCCACCGAGAAGGCCGCGCGGGCCGTCGTCGATGACGGTCGCAGTGCCGTCGATGCAGGCGCCGGCGGACACATCTTCAATCTCGGCCACGGCGTGCTGCCGGGCACCGATCCCGAGTTGATCACCGACCTGGTGGCTTTGGTGCATTCGCTGTGAGCCCCGATGCCAGTCAGCCGGGTGGACGGGGGACTGTGCGGTATTGCGTTGTCGGAGGTGGTATTTCAGGTTTGGTGGCTGCCTACCGAATCCGCAGTGCCGTCGGCGAACAGGCCGACATCACCGTGTTCGACCCGGCCGACCGTCCGGGCGGCGTCCTGCGGACCGAGCGGCTTGGCGGCCAGCCGGTGGACATTGGTGCCGAGGCCTTCATCGCCCGCCGCCCGGAGGTCCCGGCGCTCCTCGCCGAACTCGGTCTGACGGACCGATTGATCGGAACCACCGGGGTGCGCCCGGTCGTGTACAGCCAGGACCGGCTGCACCCCCTGCCGGTCGGCACCGTCAACGGCATCCCGAGTTCGGCCGAATCGGTGGCCGGTCTCGTCGACGCCGCCACCTGCGCGCAGATCGCCGCTGAGCCGGACCGGACCCTGCGGTGGCAGCCGGGCTCGGATCCCGCGCTCGGCGACGTGGTCGCCGACCGGTTCGGCGACCAGGTGGTGGCCCGCTCGGTCGACCCTCTGGTGGCCGGGGTGTACGCCGGATCGGCAGCGGGCATCGGCATGCGGTCGGCGGTGCCGACGGTGGCCGCCGCCCTCGACGCCGGCGCCGGAAGTCTGACCGAAGCGGTCCGCGCGGTCCTGCCGACTGCGGGCAGCGGGCCGGTCTTCGGCGCTCTCGACGGCGGGTACCAGGTGCTGCTCGACGCTCTGATGGTGCGCGCCGGGGCGCACTGGGTCCAGGCGCCGATATGCCGCATTACCGCTGCGGGTGCGGGCTGGGAGCTCCACGACGACACCGGCCGGACCCGGCAGGCCGATGCCGTCGTCTTGGCGGTGCCCGCCCCGCAGGCGGCCGCGCTGCTGGTGGATCTTGCACCGCATGCCGCGGCGGCGGCCGGGCGAATCCCGGTGGCCTCGGCCGCAGTGCTGGCGATGGCTGTCGAGCCCGGCACGCCCTTTCCTGCTCAGTCCGGTGTTCTGGTGGCAACCGGAGAACCGTTGCATGCCAAGGCCATCACGCTCACGACCCGGAAATGGGGTGCCCGCGGCGACGCCCAACTGCTGCGGATGTCGTTCGGCCGATTCGGTGATGACATCGCCGGCGCCGACGATCACCAACTGCAGGCGTGGGCCCGCGACGATCTGGCCGCGGTGTTCGGTATCGACGTTGACCCGATCGAGGTACTGATCCACCGGTGGATCGATGCCCTGCCGCAGTACGCGCCCGGCCACGGCGATCTCATCGCCGCGATCCGGGCCGGGTTGCCGGCCACCCTGGCGGTCGCGGGAAATTATCTCGACGGAGTCGGTGTCCCGGCCTGCGTTGCCGCGGCCGGCCGGGCCGCGGCCGCGGTGGTGGCCGCCAGGCTCCCAGACTAGGTGCCCGTGGCCGCCGGGGGTCCCAGACTAGGTGCCCGTGGCACGATGGGGGTCATGGCGAAACTGGACTACGACACGCTCAACGCCACCGTCCGCTACGTGATGTTCTCGGCGTTCGCGGTGCGACCCGGAGTACTGGGCTACGAGGACGAAACCCGGGCCGCGGTGATCGACGAGACCGCCACGTTCCTCAAGCAGCAAGAGGACAGCGGCGTGGTGGTCCGTGGCCTTTATGACGTGGCGGGGATGCGGGCCGACGCCGATTTCATGATCTGGACCCATGCCGAACGCCTCGAGGCGTTGCAAAGCACCTACAGCGACTTCCGGCGGACCACCACACTCGGGCGCGCGGTCACGCCGGTGTGGAGCAGTGTTGCGTTGCATCGCCCGGCCGAGTTCAACAAGAGCCACGTGCCAGCGTTTCTGGCCGGTGAGGAACCGGGCAACTACGTCTGTGTGTACCCGTTCGTGCGGTCGCTGGAGTGGTACCTGCTGCCTGACGATGAGCGGCGCAAGATGCTTACCGACCACGGGATCGCCGCCCGCAGTTACAAGGACGTGCGGGCCAACACCGTTCCGGCTTTCGCGCTCGGCGACTACGAGTGGATCCTGGCATTCGAGGCCGCGGAGTTGCACCGGATCGTCGACCTGATGCGTGACCTGCGTGCCACCGAGGCCCGCCTGCACGTCCGCGAGGAGATCCCGTTCTTCACCGGCCCGAGGGTCGGCGTCGAGGAATTGGTCAGCCGGTTGCCGTAGGCCAGTTAGGGGCCCTCCGGCACCAGCTTCAGGGAAATCGAGTTGATGCAGTAGCGCTGATCGGTCGGGGTTGGGTAGCCCTCTCCGGCGAAGACATGGCCGAGGTGGCTGTGGCAGTTGGCGCACACCACCTCCACGCGGCGCATGCCCAGCGTGTCATCGGAACGCAGGATCACCGCCTCCGAGTGCGATGGGTCGAAGAACGACGGCCACCCGCAGTGTGACTCGAACTTCTCGGTGCTGCGGAACAGTTCGGCTCCGCAGGCCCGGCACTGATAGACGCCCTCGGTCTTGGTGTCGGTGTATTCACCGGTGAACGCGGGTTCGGTGCCGGCCTCGCGCAGCACCCGATATTCCGCGGCGTTGAGCCGCTTACGCCATTCGTCGTCGGACAGTTCCAGCATGCGCGTCACGGTACCGCGAGCGTTACGCCAGCGCAGCAGTCGCGGCCGAACGTCACGCAGGCGTCACGCTCGGCGCGGGAGGGCGTCGTGACGGCGCCATCCATGCCGGGTCGATTCCGTCCTCGAGGCGGCCTTCAGCCTTGGCGTCGAGATAACGGAAATACAGCACGCAGAACACCACGATCAGCATCAGCGACCATCCGTAGGTGATCTTCATGTATTCCAGGAATCGGCCCGTCGTCGGTAGGCGCCACATCAGCCAGCGGTCCAGTGTCAGGAAGCCGTAGACGGCCAGCCAGGCCGGCCAGTTGCGCAGCACGGAATTCTTGAGCACCACCGTCATCAGGAACGGGAACAGCATCATCGAGTAGTAGCCCTGGGCCAAGGAGAGCACCAGCCAGGACGCAATCAGCAGCACACCCGAGGAGGTCAGCATCCAGAACAGCGGGTCGCGGGTGCGGTAGTAGCGGTTGAGCAGCCACAGGCTCAACGCCGCCAGCACCACGAACCCCACCCGCAGGGCGGCAATGAGCCACATCGGCAATCCGTAGTACACGCCGTTGCCCAACACCGAGGAATTGAAGTAGTCGCGAGTCGACAGGATGTAGGGCAGCGTCCGGTGGATGAAGTTGCCCCGATCGACGACTAGGGGCCAGGCCAGCGCGTTGAACGCCACCGGCACCGCGATGGCCATGACAAGCGTGCGCCACTGCCGGTTGAGCAGGGGCAGCAGCAGCAGCACCGCGAGCACCGGTTTGACCACCAGCGAAAGGCCGATTGCGATGCCCGCCAACCATTGTCGGCTCACCCGGCCGTCCAGCATCCAGCGCAGGAACAGCACCTCGGCCAGCAGGATGCAGCCGTTGATGTTGGTGAAAACCAGGGTGTTGGTCACCGACTCGGTGACGAAGATCGCCGCCAGCAGAGCCGGTAGCGCCACGGAGGTCAGCGAGAAGTTGAACAGCCGGACCAGTAGGCAGGCTGCGGCGATGATGGCCAGCGTGTTGAGCAGGATGAACCAGTTACGCGCGGCGAAGATGGAGTCGAAGTAACCGAACGGGGCCATCAGCAGGGTGCCGCCCGGCGGGTAGAGATAGTGCGGATCAACCTGGTCGAACGCCTCGTTGTACACCGGCTCGCTGGCCCGGAAGTGCCGCAGCGCCCAGTAGACCGGCGCCCAGTCGTCGGTGATGTAGCCGTTGGACGTCAGCACCCAACTGCGATGGATGATCGACATGATCGCGATCGGCCAGAGCGCGGTGCGCACCACCGCCGCGGTAGTCGGCGGGCCGGTGCGCGGACGGAATGCGGTCTGCAGAAGGGAAGCAACCCGGGCCACGTCCGCACCGTACACCGGCGCACGGTGTCGGCGGCTTAGGCGGGGCAGAAGGTATCGGTGGCCGGTAGTTCGCCGGACTCGAGGTATCCCAGCACCGGCGGCAGCGCGCAGGCCGCGTAGATGCTGGCACCGTGTCCGACGCCCTGCCACATCACCCGCCGACTGGTGGCGCCGGCGTTGATGACGGTCGCCGCCATCGCCGGCACACCCTGACCGCCGACGATCGGATCGTGTTCCACGCCGAGCAGTAACACGTCGACTTTGAGGTTCTGCGGATCCGGGGCCGCGGATCCACTGGGCCAGTTCAGGCACTTGACCAGGTTCAGTGCGGCGACGGTACCGAACTGCGGGTAGAGCTTGCCCCAGGCAACGACGAGTTCGCGGACCCGATCCGGCGTGGGGCGGTTCAATGCGTCGCTGCAGGTGTTGACGAACTGTCCATCGCTGGCGCGGAGTGTTTCGGACTGGTTGATCAAGCTGTTGAGTTGGTTGGTGTCGCCGCCGCGGGCGGCGTTGAGGGTGTCGGCCAACTTGACCGTGCTGCCGATCCGGTCGCCGCTCGGGTAGCCCAGCGCGGTGATGATCGCGTTGGCCACCACCGACACCGGCAGCCCACCCGGGCCACGGCCGCCGCGGGCGGCGCCGAGGAGCGCATCGACCGCGCCGAGCGGATCGGGGCCGAGTGCGCAGTTGACCGCGACGCACTGGGCGGCGAACGCCTCCAACGCTCCCTGCTGGGCCCGGACCTGTTCCTCGGCGGCGGACTCGGCGCTCACCCCGGCCGGGATGGGGGAGTCCAGCACCAGCCGGGCCACTTTTTCGGGATGGGAACCGGCGTAGGCCAACGCGACCTGCGCACCGTTGCCGATGCCCAGCAAGGCCATCGCGGGCACATCCCAGATACTGCGCAACCTTTCCAGATCCTCGGCCGCGCGAGCGTTGTCATAGGCCGAGTCACCGGGGGCGATCACGTCGGTGCATCCGGTGGTGGCCGTCGTCGTGATCGCACCCAGGCTGGCCACTGGATCATCGCCGGCGGTGAACTGCGTCTGTTCACGCATCTGCACCCGGTCGAAATCGTCGCGACAGTCGATGGGACTCGACAGGCCCATTCCGCGCCGGTCCACCGCGACGATCGGCCTTGCCCGGAGCACGTCGCCGCCCGACCGCGACAGCCACACCGGCAACTGCAGTGATGACGGAAGATCCGAACCGGTGGTGAACACCAGTGGGCCGGCATCGGGCGGGGTCTGCACGGATCTGGCCCGCATCACACCGATGCTGAGGGTGCCCGTCGCGCCGCTGACCGGGTCCAGGTCGGCGTCATAGTCGGCGCATTCCATCACCACACCCGGTATCGCCGGGATGCCGGCGTCGCCGAATCCTTTGGCGGTGCAGTCCCGCCAGGTCAGATCGTTGCGGGGAGCCACAATCGCGGGCGGACCGGCGGCCACTGTGCTGGTGACGGGCCCGTCGCCGGGATTTCGGGCCGCGTCGCTGGCGAATTGAGGGTTAGCCGCCAACCAGGGCGCGCAGCCGGCAAGCAGTGCGGAGACGACGGTTGCGGCGGCGACCGCGCCCACCGCTGTCAACGGACCTGTGTTCCGACCGCCCCGACGCATGGGCACCACAGTAGCGACCCGGTGAACGCGTTCACTGGGCGCGGATGTAACGCGAGTACAGATAGCCGTCGGTGTCGGTGATGACGTGTGCGCGGCGCATCGTGGTCAGGGAATCGGTCTCGCCGGCGGTGATCCGCACTGCGCTTCCGCCGACGAGCAGGGGCGCTGTGGTCAGGCAGATCTCGTCGAGCAGGCCCGCCGCGACAAAGGCTCCCAGCAGGGTTGGGCCGCCTTCGTTGAGCACCCTGCGTAGGTTTCGGTCGGCTAGTCGGGCCAGGGCGACGGCCAGGTCCACCTGGGAGCGATCGGCGCCGGAGCAGTCGATGACCTCGGCCGCCGATCCGAGGCGCGCACGGGCAGCGCGGGCACTGTCGTGGCAGGTGAGCACCAACGGCGCCACCTCGGTCTGGGTCAGCACGGCCAGGTCATGGGCGAGATCGCCGGAGCGGGTGACCAGCGCGATCGGCGGGATCTCGCACTGACCGCGGACCTGCCGTCGCTGGCGCTGGCCGGCGCTCATGCGGGCGCCGCCGTAATTCTCCGCGCGTGCGGTGCCCGCCCCCACGACGACCACGTCGGCCAACTCGCGCTGCACCGCGAATAGTCGCCGGTCGCCGGATCCGCCGAGTCCACCGGAGGTCCCGCCGGTGGTGGCGCCCCCGTCGAGGCTGGCGATCGCGTTGCCGCGGACGCTCCAGCCGGTGACGTCCGGGTAGGCATAAAGCTGGTAGAGCCGGTCGTCGTCGAGGGTCGAGCCGTCACCGAGCAGGGCGAAACGTGGTTCGTCGGCCGCGGCGTCGCTCATGGGAGTGATTGCACCACGTCGGTCCCCGTCGCGCCGATACCCGTCCCGTCGATACAGTCGCGCTCATGACCGGGCACCTGGTGGATCGGCACCCGACGGCCTCGCCGGAGCGGCTGATCGCCCAACTCTCACCGCCACCGACGTTCGCCGACGTCAGCTTCGAGAGCTACCGGCCGGATCCGGGCGAACCGACGCAGTCTGCGGCTCTGGCGTCCTGTCAAGACTTCTGCGACGCGGCGGTGCACCGGCGGGCCGGCCGAAGAAAAATGTTCGGTGGGCGCGAAACGCTGCCCGGGGTCGGCCTCTACCTCGACGGCGGTTTCGGAGTCGGGAAGACGCACCTGCTGGCTTCGATATACCACCGTCTTCCCGATTCGAACCCCAGAGCGTTCGCGACATTCGGCGAGCTGACCCAACTCGCCGGGGTGTTCGGGTTTGCCGAGTGCATCGACCTGCTCTCCGACTACACCGCGGTGTGCATCGACGAGTTCGAACTCGACGATCCTGGCAACACCACTCTGATCTCGCGACTGCTGTCCCAGCTGGTGCAGCGCGGTGTCTCGGTCGCCGCGACGTCCAACACGCTGCCCGAGCAACTGGGCGAAGGCCGGTTCGCTGCGCAGGACTTTCTGCGTGAAATCAACACGCTGGCAAGCATTTTCACCACAGTGCGGATCGAAGGACCCGACTATCGGCATCGAGGGCTGCCGCCCGCGCCGGAGCCGCTCACCGATGATGAGGTTCGCGTCCGGGCGGCGCAACTGCCCGGCGCGACCATCGACGATTTCGACGCTCTCTGCGCGCATCTGGCGACCATGCATCCCTCGCGCTATTTAACCCTGATTAAGGGGATCTCGGCGGTCCACATCACCGGCGTTCGGGAACTCGACGACCAGAGCGTGGCGTTGCGACTGGTTGCGCTGACCGATCGGCTTTACGACGCCGGCATCCCGGTGGTGTCCTCCGGAGCGAAACTGGACACGATCTTCTCCGCGGAGATGCTGGCAGGCGGATACCGCAAGAAGTATCTGCGTGCCACCTCGCGACTGCTCGCGTTGAGCAACGCCGGGCCCGCGGCGACTTAGTCCGGTGCTGCGCCGTGGCGGGGGCGAACCATCACGAAGTCATTCTCCACGGCATTACCCAACCGGAACGTGCGCACACCGACGGTGCCGAAACCGTGCTTGCGGTAGAAGCGTTGCGCACGGTGGTTGCCCTGGTTGACCCCCAGCCACACGGCCCGGGCGCCATCGGCCTCCGCCCAGGCGATCCCGACCCGCATCAACGCCGCACCCACGCCGTGGCGATGCCAATCGGGCAGTACGTAAATCTTGGATAGTTCCACCGCGGGCCGCGCCTCGATGCAGCTCTCGACGCCCGGATCGATTCCGGTGCCACGAACCAGCATGGTGTAGCCGACGATTCGGTCGACGGCGACGGCAGTGAGGACCACTCGGTCCGGGTCGGCGAGATACTCTCCGAACCGCTGCGGCGACAGCGTGGCGGCGATGAAGTCGTCGATGTCGTCGGTGGCCGCCGAGGGTGGGCAGGCCAGGGGGAATGTGAGCGCGGCAACCTCAGCAAGTTCGATCAGGTCGCTGTCAGTCGCGGGGCTGACCTGCACCGGCATCGGCGCTCCTGTTCGTCAATCGTCCGGTCGGATTCGGTGCCTGCGGCCTACGGCGCGGCAACCGAACAATGGCGCCTCGCGACGCTACAGTCCAGGTCAGTCGGTACAGAGTCCAGATCAGTCGGTACAGCGGAGGCGAAGCTGATGGTGACGAGCCGTAGTAGGTTCTGGTGGGTTGTGAGTGCCGCCGTATTCGGCCTCAGCGTGGTCGTTGTGGGTGGACCGGCAGGATCAGCGGGCGCTGACCAGACCTGCCCCTACGGTCAGTTCGAGGATGCCACGACTCCGGGGTTTCAATGCGTTTCGGTGTGTCCGCCTGGAACGTTGGTCGACGGCGTGACCCGCACCTGTGTGTCTGCGCCGGGCCTGCCGCCACCGCCGCTGCCCTGACGGCGGCGCCTCTTTGGCGGTCTGATGTGCCGTCCGGCTTAGCGTTTCCTAGACTTGCACCATGGCAGGCCAGCAGAAATCCCAAGAACGGCTCGATATCGCGAAAATCGAGCGCCGCCCGGCGTCGGTTCCGCGGATGTTTCTTGATCGTGTTGCGGCCACGCCCGGCGCCGAGGCGTTTCGTTATCCGGCCGACGGTGGCTGGACCAGCGTCACCTGGCAGCAGGTCGGCGACCGGGTGTCGCTCATCGCCGCGGGACTGATCTCGCTCGGGATCAAGCCCGAGGAACGGGTCGCGCTCGCCTCCGGCACCCGGTACGAGTGGGTCGTCGTCGACTTCGCCATCCTTGCCGCCGGCGCGGCCACCACCACCGTCTACCCGACCACCCACGCTGAGGACGTGGCCTTTATCGTCGCGAACTCCGGCAGCAGGATCGTCGTGGCCGAGGATCAGGTCCAGGTCGACAAACTCATCGCCTACCGGGCTGATCTTCCCGCCGTGGACAAGGTCGTTGTCATCGACGGCACCGGCGACGGAGACTGGGTGATCACCCTCGACGAACTTGAGGGGCTCGGTGCGCAACTGCTCGCCGATTCACCAACCGCGGTGACCGATCGCGTCGATGCGATTCGCCCCGACCAGTTGGCCACAGTCATCTACACCTCGGGCACCACCGGTAAACCCAAAGGGGTGCGGCTCACTCAGGATTCGTGGACTTACACCGCGGCGGCGATGGATTCCCTAGGCGTGCTGTCGGAGAAGGATCTGAACTACCTGTGGCTGCCACTGGCTCATGCGTTCGGCAAGGTGATGCTTGCGCTGCCGCTGGCCATCGGATTCCCCACGGTTATCGACGGCCGGGTCGACAAGATCGTCGAGAACCTGGCGGTCATCCGCCCCACGATCATGGGTGCGGTTCCGCGCATTTTCGAGAAGGTGCACGCCCGGGTCTCGGAGACGATGGCCAAGGAATCCGGCCTCAAGAAGCAACTGATCGACTGGGCGGTCAAGGTCGGGTTGGAGACCTCGCGGGTCAAGCAGTCCGGCCAGCGCCCTTCGGCGTTCCTGGCGGCGCAGTACACACTTGCCGACCGACTGGTGTTCGCGAAGATCAGGGATCGGTTCGGTGGACGGCTGCGCTTCTTCATCTCCGGTTCGGCCGCACTCGACCGCGATATTGCGCAGTGGTTCGACGCTATCGGTGTGGTGGTGCTGGAAGGTTACGGACTGACTGAGACCTCTGCGGCCTCGTCGCTGAACCGGCCCGGGGCGTATCGGTTCGGCACCGTCGGTTGGACACTGCCGCAGACCGAGGTCAAGATCGCCGCGGACGGTGAGATCCTGATGAAGGGTCCCGGCGTCATGAACGGGTACCACGATCTGCCAGAGGCGACCGCCGAGGCGATCGACGCTGACGGATGGTTCCACACCGGCGATATCGGCGAACTCGACGCCGAGGGGTTCCTGCGCATCACCGACCGCAAGAAGGACATGTTCAAGACCTCGCAGGGCAAGTACGTCGCTCCGTCGGCCATCTCGGCGAACTTCAAAGCAGTGTGCCCGTACGCCAGCGAGATCATCGTCTACGGCGAGGGAAAACCGTATTGCGTCGCACTGGTCGGCCTCGAGTCGGAGGCGATTTCGGAATGGGCAGCCGATAACGGTCTGGCCGGGTTGTCCTTCGGTGAGATCGCACGCCACGACAAGACCCGCGAAATGGTCGGTGGGTATATCGAGCAACTCAACAAGCACCTCAACCGTTGGGAGCAGGTCAAGCGGTTCTCGATTATCGACCGGGAACTCACTGTCGAGGCCGGCGATCTGACCCCGAGCCTCAAACTCAAGCGCAAGTCGGTTGTGGACGATTTCCACGACAGCATCGACCTGCTGTACACCTGACCTCATGGTCTTTCGGTCTCTGGGCTGACGTCGTATCGTGTGTGACAGACGAGGTTGACGTGACAGATGGGGAGCGCGGGATGAAGCGGTACGTCGGTGCCACCCTGGTGGTCGTCGCCGCGGCCGTCGTGTGGTCCGGTGGCGCGCACGCCGATCCCATCGCGCCTGCGTTGCAGTCACCATGCTCGGAAGAACTCGCGGGCACCATGACCTTGCTTCCCGACGAGCAGACTTATGTGGCGTGCCAGGAGGACGCCGCCGGCTACATCTGGACGGCCGTGGCTACGCCGTTTGAGCCCAACGACGCCTGGCTCAGTTACGGGCCGACGATCACCCTGCACGGTCAGGGGATGCGTAATCCGAATCTGTCTTCCGGTCGGTGGACGGCCATCCCGCAGGATGACGAGACCGAGTGCCGCGCCCAGCAAGAAACCGTGATCGAGGCTGGCGTGTTGTCGCAACCGCAGGTGTCGCAGGCCCAGAAGGGCGAGCAGTTATCGGTGGAAATGCTGCCGAAACTGTTCTACGTCGAACTGTCCGGGAACTGCCTCTGGGAACGGGACTAGGGCCGC
>SXGT01209196.1_pt1 | contig 13575 bp, 10 predicted proteins | sample 3176221 | NCBI WGS metagenome assembly SXGT01 (sample SAMN11356862, study PRJNA531348) | freshwater metagenome | isolation source: freshwater sample F1-120 | place: China: Fuxian Lake, Yuxi | collected 2017-12-25 | reverse complement strand
TTTTCATTTATTAAATACTTGTGGCGGATTAGCGCATTGATTTTAAGAATCAAACATGATTTATTTCTTAGTGTAAACAATCTAAGGCTTAGGCCAATTGAAAATTTGAAGTTTTCATCTTTATTAAATTAAAGTGTACGGGATCAGTCATTAAAATTAATAAATTGAATTATGATGGGTATAAAGCTATGGTTTGCTCCGCAGATCTCTGAGCATTGCCCAAAATAAATTCCTGGTAAATGGGACATTAAAAATAGCTGGTTTAGTCGTCCTGGAGTAGCATCAGCCTTAATTCCTAAGCTAGGGACTGTTCAAGAGTGCAAAACATCCCTTCTTGAGACTAATACTCGGGCTGTCAGCAGATAAGGGAGGGTAACAATGTTATCTGTTTCGAGTAATCGGAAAGTAAAACTATTTTGTGATTCTTGTGAGATTATATACCTATCAAAATCTCTTTCTCTTTTTAGAATTTCTGGAAATCTGTATGATCAGTATCACTGATGCCCAAGGGCTTTTAATGTTAAATTAGTGGAAGAGGATCTCTCTTCTAAGGTGTAAAGTAAAATCAGGGAAGGAAGGGCTAGTTGAATTAGAATTAATCCCGGGATTATAGTTCAAACTAGTTCTAATAAATGGCCCTGAACTAAATTTTTATTTGTGTAAGTGTTGAAACATATTTTAATTATTGAAATTAACACCATTATAATAATAAAAAGTAAAATCATGTTTGCGAAGTCGTGGAAGTACAAAAATTCTTCTCTAATTACTGAAATTCTGTCTTGAAACCCTAATTGTGCTCATTGTGAGATCGGCACGCAACTAGTATTTACAAAATACTTATTATTATTAACTACACAACCAATAAAACTTTCTAATCTTTATTTGGGCTCTTCTTTTACGTCTTCTGACAACTATTAATGCTAACCCGATTACCGCATCAATTACTAAGAAAGTCGTTAAGATAAGAATGATGTCTGTATTAAATCATATTAATTCTATTCTTATGATTAGACCAAAAGTCATTATAATTGATAACATTTCTAATATAAGCAATTTTTTGATTAATGCTCTAGAGCCTCAAAATAGGTGAATCATCACCAAGCAGAATATTCTTATTCAGCTTGTTTTAATAGTTATAATTGTGATTAACGTAAACATTAAAGCGGCTAAGTGGTTAATCATTATTTTTATATAAAATAGGACCAAACTGAGCTATACAAATTTTGTTCACGATTACTAATAAACTTAATAAAGATAAGGCAAGAAAAAAAAGAAAGTGTCAATTTGTAATACAATAAGATTTAAAAAAAAATATTTGGGGTTTTAATCTTATTTGATAAGTAGTCATTGCGTACATTATGACGAATGCCCATATTTTAAGTTTAAATTGAAAGAATCTGTATTTCGACTTCCTGAGGGAGACGATATAGGCAAACAACACTATCATTCCACCTAAATAAAAAATTACTAGCAGGCTAAAAAGTCATTTATTAGTAATGGACAATGCCCATGTAGACAAGCTAAAAATTAATAAAACTATTATTAGGTTTATATAAAAAGGGGATTTGCTATATAAAAAAGTAGTGAGAAGTGTGAATATTAACAGGATTAAACTGATTTTAATTTTAAGAATTAACTTTTTTCTTGTAAGGAAAATGTGCTTTTTATACTAATCTTAATGAATTATGTAAAATGGCTTTGATCTTGTAATCATAAAGATATCGGAACGTTGTATCTTGTCGCGGGGGCTTGGGCTGGATTCGTTGGGCTTGGGATAAGAATAATTATTCGACTGGAACTTGGCCAGCCTGGGAGATTATTAGGGGATGATCACTTATATAATGTAATTGTGACTGCCCATGCTTTTATTATAATTTTTTTTATAGTGATGCCGATTCTAATTGGGGGATTTGGAAATTGATTGGTGCCCCTAATATTAGGGGCACCAGATATAGCTTTTCCTCGGATAAATAACATGAGATTTTGATTTCTAATTTCTTCCTTAATTATATTATTAATGAGATCATTAGTAGAAAGAGGGGCTGGCACTGGGTGGACAGTCTACCCCCCCTTAAGGAGGAATATTTCACATAGGGGCAGGTCTGTTGACTATGCGATTTTTTCTTTGCATTTAGCCGGAGTCTCTTCTATTCTAGGGGCTGTTAATTTTATTAGGACTTTAAGCAATTTGCGCAGGTTTGGGATAAGAGGGGATGCTATCCCATTGTTTGGGTGAGCGGTCCTAATTACGGCAATTCTTCTTTTATTATCTCTTCCTGTGTTGGCTGGGGCAATTACCATGCTTTTAACTGATCGAAATTTGAATACCAGGTTTTACGACCCTAGGGGCGGAGGGGACCCTATTTTGTACCAACATTTGTTTTGATTTTTTGGGCATCCAGAGGTGTATATTTTAATTTTGCCTGGGTTTGGTCTTATTTCTCATATGGTTAGACAAGAAAGAGGTAAGGCAGAGCCATTTGGGGCTCTAGGCATAATTTATGCAATGTCCGCCATTGGCGTTCTAGGATTTGTTGTGTGAGCACATCACATATTTACTGTGGGGATAGACACTGATACGCGAGCTTATTTCACTACTGCAACTATGGTTATTGCGGTTCCTACAGGCATTAAAGTATTTAGTTGAGTGGGTAGAATATATGGGGGTTATTTTATGCCCACTCCTTCAAGATTGTGAGTATTTGGTTTTATTTTTTTATTCACGGTGGGAGGGTTAACTGGAATTGTTCTTGCTAATTCTTCTCTTGATATTATTTTGCATGATACTTACTATGTTGTAGCTCATTTTCACTATGTGTTAAGGATAGGGGCAGTTTTTGCTTTGATAGGAGGATTAGTGCATTGGTTTCCTTTAATTACAGGGGTTAGGCTGAATAGCTATCTTTTAAAAGGCCAATTTTTGAGGATATTTGTTGGTGTCAATATAACATTTTTCCCGATACATTTTTTAGGTTTGGCCGGGATGCCCCGTCGCTATTCAGATTATCCTGATATATATAGAATATGGAATGTTGTTGCTAGGTTTGGCTCTCTTATTTCTGGGGTATCTTCTATTTTTTTGGTTTATATTGTGTGAGAGGCATTTTCCGAAAAACGGGTAAGGCTTAGGGTCAAAAGTGTTCAGACATCTGTAGAAATAGCTCATTCTATGCCTCCTATAAATCATAGTTATAATTCTGTGCCTTTGTTGTATTATTAATAAAAATAAGCTAAGATAAGCTTAAAAGCTCATAACTTTTATATAGGTCACTCTTTTTTATATTTAAGATAGTTTAATAAAAATATTAATTTTGGAGGTTAAAGATCTAATTCTTAAAAGGTTAGTTTATATTAAAATAAAGATTTGTCAGGTCTTAGATCTTTTGACTTTTTAAATTGATTAAATTTTAATTTGAAATTAAAAAATGGGGAGACTCACAATTTATGAGAGCATGGTTAAGTTTAATGTGAATAAAAAAACTGTTGCGATATGAGAGCTTAAAATCAAGTAATTTTTTTTATAAATAATGAGTATTTTTTGTGTGTTGCTCTTTAGTTGGGCTGTGACTCTGAATATAAGGTAAGAGTATAAAGAGGTCATAACTATAAATAAGAAAATAGTTACCAGAAAAAGGCAATTTTTGTTAATAAGCGCGAACACTCCTATTAATTCTGCAATGAAATTGATTCTTGGGGGGGCTCTAATGTTTCTTATCAAAATTAAAGTTCATATAAAAAAGTATGTGGGGGTGTAAAGTACTCCTTTGTTAAAAATTGTGCTTCGAGAATGAGACATTTCATACATTAGATTAACTCTAAAAAATAAGGCAGATGAGGTGAATCCGTGGCTTAATATTATTAAGCCTCCCCTAAAATTACTGAGGGAAGAGTTAATAAAAATTAAAATAATTAGCAGGGCTATGTGTGAAACTGAAGAATAGGCCACTAGTACTTTTATGTCAACAGTTTTTACACACATTAAAGCAACTCTTATTATCGCTCAAGCTCTTAGGCTAGTAATAATAAGGGCGAATGTATAATTATTTGTAAGTGCTCTGATTATTATGAACCCAAATGTGCCCATCTTTAGTAAAATAGCAGCTAGTATTATGGAGCCAAAAACTGGGGCTTCTACGTGGGCTTTAGGGAGCCACATATGAGTTAAGTATATCGGGGTTTTTACCAAGAATGCTGATAGAAGGCTCAGAGATAGTCACAATCTTCTTGGGCTCTGTGTAATTAAAAGTATATTGAGGTTGCTAATGGTTAAGATCCTAATTTTTTGGTTAAGAAGTAGAAGAACGAATAACAGTGGCAAGGAAGCCATAAATGTGTATAATAGAATACTTAATCTTGCAAATAGTCGCTCTCTTTGGTAGCCTCAAACTATGATAATCAAGAAAATAGGTAGAATAGATAACTCAAAAAAAATATAAAAATAAATTAAATTATTTGAGATGAAAAAAGCCATCACAATTAAAGACAATGAGATAATGCATAAAAATAAAAGGCTTGAGTTACAAAAAGAGTCACTATTTACTACTACGAGAATTATAATTAATAGCCATAGCGTGAGGCACACTAGTGCTGATTCTATAAAATAAAATTTTTGTATTTTATAATTGTATAAGTGTCATTGAAGATGTGCGGCTATTAGCACACCTCTTCAAGCTCAAAAATAGTTTTTAGAATACTGATAAAACATGCTTAAAAATAATATTAAAGTTAATAGCTTGATAGGTGGTTGAGTGTTATCTTTTGCTAAGTCGAAATTAGCTATTAACCACCGGTTACTCAAGGATTCCCCATATTTAAGTTTACAGCTTAAAGCCTAATTCAGCCATTGAGTTATTACTGCGTTTAATCGAAGAGTTATTAAAGCATCTTTCATATTTAGTATTTTTGTGGGGACTCTTTCAGAGTCCGTTATAATGAGGTGATTTATGTTAGAGCTGAGTACTTTATTTTTTATTTTTTTGATTTTCAATTTAAAATTAAATTATGTAAATAATTTAATTCATTATTATTTATTACAAGTAAGGGCAAGTGTGGGATTATTTGTTAGAATCTTGTTTTCCTTTATGAGAGATGTCAGATTTGAGTTGGTTTTTCTTTTTCTTAAGTTGGGAATTTTTCCATTCCATTTTTGATATTTTAGTCTTTTGTTAAAACTTGATTGATGGAATATCTTTATTCTAATAAGGCCTAATAAAATAATTGTCTTAAGACTAATTTTTTCTGTATACTCCTCTTTAGTTTTCATGGTCCTTTTGATAAACATATTTTTTGTTATTTTCAGAGCTTTGGTTGAAAAGCAGCTCAAAATTTTACTAGGTTTGTCTTCTTTATTCAATATAGTGTGGGTTTTGAGAAGGTTAAGATTATTGTATTTTTGGTTTGTCTACTTTTTGATTTATTCACTAAACTTACTTCTAATAGTTGTGGTCTTATTTTGGGCTAGTAAGCATAGGTTTTTAAATATTATTGAATCAAACGTTGCTTGCCTGATTATCTTTTTGGGGTTAAGGGGTTTTATGCTGTTAGGACTTCCTCCTTTTTTAAGGTTTTTCATTAAAATTTACATGTTGCGGGAGGGGATTGCCTATGGGAGGTTTTTTATTTTTTTAGCAATAAGAAGTATTATATTTGTATATATTTATTTAATATTTTTTTTCTTATCTCTTTCAGGGGTAACTTCGTCAAATAGTGGAAACCTAAAAAGGGGGTTAACAGGGGTTTTATTAAGTATTTTAACGAGTAATTTATTTTTCTCTATTATCTTTTTAGTTTTATATTATCTAAATAATATAAAATTAAAAAGATAATAGAGGTGAGAGTGATAATTAACAAGAGATGGAGGGGAATTTTCCTGGGTTGCTTGCCTGTTTTTACTTCATGAAATATTGAATTAAAGAAGTATACCATCATGTTTCTTTCCATTATAGTCATTTTGCTTGGGAAAATTATAAAATAGGCAGGCAAGGTAGTGAAGTAAAACTGTGTTATACCTCATATTGAGTAATAAAAAATTTTTTTGAATGTGTTCTTAACGACAGTTGTTAGGGTTAGGGTGACAATGGTTATTGTCGCTATTAATGTCATTCTAATAATTAAAAATAGGTAGTTGTTGGTATTTAAGGTTGTCTCTTGCTTAAAATAAAATATCTTATTGATACAAAATCCTGAAAGGAAAGTAGGGGTTAGTAGTAAAGCTATGCTCACTTTGATTATATGTCTTTGGTTTTCGGAGTATATTTTCGCTGTTTTCTTCAGAATTGTAAAATAAAAAATATTTATCCTTCGTGCTGTGTAGATTGGAGTTAGAAAAATGTTCAATAAAAAGATAATTGACATGTAAAATCTAGACTTACTTAATAATATTTGTTCAACTATAACTTCTTTTGCGTAAAACGCACTTAAAAAAGTCAGTCCAGTTATGGCTATTGAAGCTGTTAGAACTATTATTATTGAATTGAACATGGACAACCTTCTTGATCCGGTAATTTTTAAATCTTGAGAGTCATTAGAAGAGTGGATTATATTTCCAGTAGCGACGAACAATAAGGCTTTAAAAAAAGCATGGTTTACCAAGTGTGTAAATGCTAAAAGTCAGCAGTTTAGGCCCAGTATTGAGACTATAAAGCCTAATTGGCTTAAAGTGGATAAGGCAACAATCTTCTTCATGTCATTTTCCTTCATTGCTAAAAGGCTAGCTATTAGTGTCGTCAATGATCCAAAAATTAAAATAATTTGTCTGGTGTTAATTTTTATGTAAATATTATTTATACGTATTATAATATAAACCCCAGCAGTAACTAAAGTTGAAGAGTGTACTAAAGAGGAGACTGGGGTTGGTGCTGCTATTGCGGCAGGTAATCAGGATGAAAATGGGAGTTGCGCTCTTTTAGTTATTAACCCTAAAGTAAATAAGATAATCGATATTTTGTTATGGTCTACAATAATTATGGTTTGAGTTATTCATCTATAGGCTTGGCATTGTATTGCCAAAGCACTTAAAATTAAAGCGTCTCCCCCACGGTTGATTAAAAGGGTGATTATCCCCGAGGTATTTGCTTTGTTTGAATTATAATAAATAACTAACAAATAAGAAGAGACCCCTAAGCCATCTCATCCTAGCAATATCCTCAAGTTGTTTGGGGAGATAATCAGCAATATTATTCTCAAAATAAAAATAATCAGCATAAAATAGAATTTTTTGTTTCTCTTATCTACGTTTATGTAAGATTTCCTGAAGATTAATACTCTTAGCGAGATTAATGTGACTGTAAAAAGAAACAGGTATGTAATCCAATCAAGTACTAGAATAAATGACAAGTTAATTATGTTTATGAGAGATCATTGAATTAAATGAATTTCTTTAAAAAAAAATTGGTTGATGAAAATTAACATTATTATGAAAGTTCAAGAAGAGGGCGTTAAAAAGTTAAATTTTAATATAAAGTTGAATAATAACTATAATAATTATTGGTCCAAACATCCTCAAAGGTAGCATGATTTTTCAGTTTATACTTATTAATAAATCATATCGATGGCGTGGCAAGGTAGCTCGGATTCAAATTCAAAAGATGATTATAAGCATAAAAGGGAGGACGTATATTATTTGAGTTAAGAAGGCAAATAAATAAATTATTGAGTACTCAGTTATAAAAATTAGTGCGAATTTACTTGCTCTGAATTCTGTGTTAAATCCTGAGACAAGTTCTCTTTCTCCTTCAGCAAAATCAAATGGGGTTCGATTTGTTTCTGCTAATATAATGACGATTCAGATAAACAATAATCTAGGGAAACTTCATATAGGGGCAAAATGGGCTAGATTGTGAACTTGTTTAAAAGATAAAAAAAATATTGTTATGCTAAATGTAATAATTACAAAAATTAAGCTAATTTCATAAGAAATAGTTTGAGCAATAGCTCGTATACTTCCAATTATGGTATATTTGTTTTTTGCTCCTCAGCCTGTGAGCATTAAAGGGTAGATTGAAACTCTTAGGATTATTAAAAAAATTAGGATGCCGAACTCATAATTTGAGGAGGATGCATGAGTTGATAGGGTAGTTCATAGAGCTAATGCGAGGGTGAGGGCTCATATTGGTGTGTATTTATATAAAGAATTTGAGGAATTAATCAAAACAAATTTGTTACTGAATAGTTTAATAGCGTCAGCTCCAGGTTGTAAAATTCCTGCGAATCCTGGTTTGTTAGGGCCCACTCGCAATTGTGTAAAGCTTAAGATTTTTCGCTCAATCAAGGTAATAAAAGCCACGTTCATTAAAACAACAATAGCAGTGATAGTAGTGTCAATGTAAGTTATTGATTTTTTGTTCCTTTATTTCTTCAAAATACTGCTCTAAATAAGCTAAAAAATCACATTCTTGTAATTAAGATAACAAAAATCAAAATTTTGTTTAAAATGTAATTTATTCTTTTATGAATGGTAATAGATTAATTAAAATTGTAAAATTGAGTGTTTGGGATCTTCCAACTCCTGTTAATATCAGATACTTTTGAAACTTTGGTAGGTTGTTAGGGATATGTCTCGGGATTCAACTGATTAGGGGAATTTTCTTGAGAATACATTATTCTAGAGATTTAAGAATATCTTTTTTTTCCGTGAGGCATATAGTCCGGGATGTGAATAATGGTTGATTATTTCGGATAATTCATGCTAATGGTGCTAGATTGTTTTTTATTTGTTTATATTTACATATTGCTCGAGGAATATATTATGTGTCTTTCCGTTCCAAAGAAGTCTGACTAGTTGGTTGCAGGATTTTATTAATTTTAATAGCAATTGCTTTTTTGGGGTATGTGTTACCATGGGGGCAAATGTCTTTTTGGGGTGCAACGGTAATTACTAATTTGTTTTCTGCGATTCCTTATATTGGTGGGCATATTGTAAATTGATTGTGGGGAGGGTTTAGGGTAGGTTCTCCTACTTTAGTTCGTTTTTTTGCTTTGCATTATTTGTTGCCTTTCATTTTAAGAGGCTTGGTTTTAGTGCATTTGCTTTATTTACATGAGAGAGGCTCAAACAATCCTTTAGGATTAAAGACAGTAGAAAAAGTGAAATTTAGTCCCTATTATTTAAGAAAAGATTTGTTTGGCATATTTCTGTTGAGCTATGGGTTTATTTTTTTTGTCTTGATGTTTCCTTGAGCCTTGGGAGACACGGAAAACTTTATTGAGGCTAATCCTCTAGTGACTCCTGTTCATATTCAGCCTGAGTGGTATTTCTTATTTGCTTATGCTATTTTGCGTGCTATTCCTAATAAATTAGGAGGAGTTATGGCATTGGCTTTATCAGTGGTGATTCTATATTTTTTTATTTTTAGTAGTAATGTCAAAAAATCTTCTTTCAGATTTCCTTTATATAAGATAAATATTTTTTTATTTTTTGTCGTCTTTGTGATATTAACCTGAGCTGGGGCTTGCCCGGTCGAGGTTCCTTATGTCAGAGTTAGCCAAAGGCTAACTTTTATATATTTTTTTACTTTTTTTTTATTACTCTTTTAAGAATAGAAGTTTTAAATATTAATATGTGGAGTTAAAGATGCGTTGTTGCCTATTCTAGAATGTTAGTCAATTATGATATAAAATTTGCAATTTTAAGGTTGAATCATTTTAAGTTAAATGCCTGAGAAAAGGGTTATTTTGATAGAGTAAATTATGTGTCCAATCTTTAACTGAGTTTATAGTATATGAAATACACTTATTTGCAAAGTAAGAGAATAAGACTTTATGGTAATACTGTTATTTAAAATTTTAATTTTTTTGACTATTAGGTTGTTCATCATAAAAAGGGGGTTAGGATTAAATAAAAAAAAAGTCTTAAATAAATCTCAAGGTAGGCCTTTTGAGTGCGGTGTTAATACTTTGGACTTTAGAGAGATTCCTCTAAGAATGCGGTTTTTCATATTAGCAGTAGTTTTTTTAATTTTTGACGTAGAGCTAGTTTTATTAATGCCTTTTTTAATTTACCTCTTTGGAGGGACAGGGTTATTTATAAGAATTATTTTTTTGAGATTCTTAAGTATTTTACTACTTGGGGTTTTCTTAGAATGAAACAATTTTTTGTTAGAGTGAGCTTAGTTTTTGTTTTTATCATAATTGTTACTTATGGAATTAGTTTACTCTAGCAAGGTTAAATTTAGAATTTCTAATTCTTACAAGGCAAACTTTGTCAAATCTTAGACCTTTACTGTGAAAAAGTAATGTAATGTTCTTATACTAAAGATTTAGATGTCTCATGTCATTCGTCATTTTTATCATTTAGTAGATGATTCTCCTTGGCCTTTACTTATAGCTATGATAGGAGTGATACTGACTTCTAGGCTATTGAGGGTATTTTATCTCAAAAACGTAACTTTACTTTACATAAGATTAACTTTGATAAGACTTGTCACGTATCAGTGGTGGCGAGATGTAGGTCGGGAAGGGTCTTATTTAGGGTTGCACTCAATAGGGGTTGAATTAGGATTACGAAGGGGGATAGTGTTATTTATTGTCTCTGAAGTGTTTTTTTTTCTTAGATTTTTTTGGGCTTTTTTTCACAGCAGGTTGTCGGTTGACCCTGTCCTTGGTGGATGTTGACCCCCAGTAGGTATCAAGACATTTGACGCTTTCGGAATTCCTTTACTAAATACGTTAATTTTACTTTCTTCCGGAGTTAGGGTAACTTGGGCACATCATTGTCTTATGAGAGGAGAACATAGTAAGAGTGTTAAGAGCTTATGTTTAACTGTTCTTCTAGGACTTTATTTTACTGGTCTTCAAGGTATGGAGTATTTAGAAGCTTCATTTTCTTTTGCTGATGGGAGGTATGGTTCCACCTTTTTCTTGGCAACAGGTTTTCACGGGTTTCATGTGGTTGTAGGAACAACTTTTCTTTTTATTTGTCTTTATCGATTACATCTTAAATTGTTAAGGCATAGGCATCATTTGGGGTTTGAGATAGCTGCTTGATATTGGCATTTTGTCGATGTAGTTTGACTATTTTTATATATTTTTGTATATTGATGAAGAGGAGCTTAAAATTTAATAATAGTTAAAACAAATTAATCATTATTTTAAGGATACAAAGTTAAACGTTTTAGCAGTAGCTTAACTTTTTAAATTAAAAAATAATCTTAATCTTAGTTAATAAAGTGCCAGCATCTGCGGTTATACTTTAAAGGTGAAGTTTGTTTACTAGATATAAATAATTTTAACAAGGGACAATTAAATTAAAAGTTATTTAGATAAAACTATATTTCAAAATTGGATTAGCACCCAAGTATGTATTTAATATGAATAGTATAAATAAAATTTAAATTAGTTGGCTGTTTGTTTTCATATTAGAGAATTTAAATTAGTGATAATCCCCAATTTTATTAAAACTTTAAACTATATGTATGATTGTTAAAAAGAATAAAGCTTTTAAATTTATGCAGATTATATATAAAATTAAAATAAAAAATTTAAATGCATTTTTAGAGTTTATTAAACCTTAGGATTTAATAGTAAAATTAAAAAATTTGAATATGGGATAATAAAAACACATATTGTCCGTCACTCTCGGTTCGAGATAAGTCGTAGCAAAGTTAAGGTTGTAGAAACAGTCATTGTTTTCTTAGTATAAGCATTATAAATAACTTCCAATTATTAGATTTTAGAAAATATTTCTTATGGCAGAAAAGTGCATCAGTTTTAGAATTTGAATATTAATTAGTCTTGCACAAATATTAAATTTTTATTTTAACTAAGGGGAACCAGCAAGAGTTGCCACAAGTAAGGTGTATTTGATGAGTATATTTATTTAGGGTTTTTATGTCTAGGGGTTATTTATTAATAGTAAAGATTCATTTTGAAAATTAGCAACTTATTTTCAAGATTTGATGCTAGAAATAGTCTACTTAATCTTAATTGAGCAGTTGTTTTAATAATCGCTTCATATTGAATAAGAAGGTATTGAATTTTAAAATATCCTATCAGAGTGCTTTATAAAAAAGCTTTGATATTCTTATATTCCCAGTTTGAATTAAACTTAAGAAGAGTGCCTAGTCCTGGACACTCTCTATGGCTTTCAGCTTGCTTTGTTTTTATCTGTCTAAACAATTTTTTGGGGTTATTGCCTTATGTGTTCACAGCCTCTAGGCATTTAGTGTTCTCTCTAACGTTAGCTTTTTTGAGCTGATTTACATACTATGTTATGTTAATTTTGATAGGGCTAGGAAAATTCTTAGGTCACTTAGTTCCCTTAGGGACTCCCTATTCTTTAATGCCTCTTATGGTTTTTATTGAACTTGTGAGAGGGTTAATTCGCCCTCTAACTCTGGGAGTTCGGTTAGTGGCTAATATAGTTGCTGGACATTTGTTAATAATTTTAGTTAGATCTCCGCTTAGTGGGGACAGAGGATTAGTGCTTTTCCCTGGATTAATAATATTAATTATGCTTTTAATATTAGAGACAGGGGTTGCATTGATTCAAGGCTATGTATTTTCCTTGTTATCATCACTTTATTTGGCTGAGAACAATTGGAGAGGATTAAATTATTTAGATAATGAAGATAATTGGGGTAATTAATTAAATTGATATAAATTTTGAAATTTACCTTTAGCATCATGGAAACATAAACTTTAGAAATATAAGATTTCTCTAATTTTTTAAAAAAAGATATTGTATCATAGTTGCAAATAAAAATAAATATCTTTTTTTTTTAATATAAAAAATTAAAAAATTTTAGTTTCTGTATAAACTTATAGGGTAAGCTTGCAAGTTTTGTTTATGTTTTTAAATACCTTATTTAAGAATTAAATTTAATGTTAAAATTTTAGGCATGTATATTTATATTTAAATTAATCATAATGATTCTATATTTTAAATGTGTTTATTAGTATAAAATAATTTTACATAAAAATTAAACTTTATTTAAATCTTGATTATTAAAAATTTTATTTTGACTCATTGTTTTTTAAATCTGGTTATTAAACCCATTGTTTAATATTTAAATAAATTTTGCCCACTGCTAAAATGTAAACGGCCAATTTGTGCTAAGGTAGCATAATCAATAGCTTATTAATTGTATTCTTGAATAAAAAAATAAATTTAAAAAAAGTTAAGTCTAATTAGTTAAAATTTAAGCTTAAAGTGAAAACTCTTTAGTTTAATTTTTAGACGAGAAGACCCTAAAATCTAAATATATTGGGGTAATAGGCACATATATTAATACTTTAACATATTTATTGACCCTATAAAGCTTAAAAAAGATACTTTAGGGATAACAGCATGATTCTTGTTAGTGATCAAATTTATCAAGTTAAAATGACCTCGATGTTGAATTAAAATATAGTCTAATGCAGCTTTTAGGCAAATAAGACTGTTCGTCTTTGCTATTTTACATGATTTGAGTTAAGGTCGACGGAAGTCAGATTGGTTTCTATCTAAAATTCATTTAAACTTATATTAGTACGAAAGGAATTTATAGGGATTTCTAATTATTTTTGGAACTTATAATTTTAAAAAAATATTGGGGTGGAGGGTTTAAGGCTAAATTAATGATTATGGGAGTTAATGTG
>SXGT01780787.1_pt1 | contig 13576 bp, 12 predicted proteins | sample 3176221 | NCBI WGS metagenome assembly SXGT01 (sample SAMN11356862, study PRJNA531348) | freshwater metagenome | isolation source: freshwater sample F1-120 | place: China: Fuxian Lake, Yuxi | collected 2017-12-25 | reverse complement strand
GACATCCGCCTGGCGATGACCGGGGCCATGCGCCAGACCCTGGCCGAAGAACGCAGTGAATTCGACCCGCGCAGGGCGCTGATGGCGGCAAAAAAAGCGGCGCGAGGCATTTGCCGTCAGCGCTTCGAAGCGTTTGGCAGTGCGGGGCAGGCGAGCCGGATGAAGGCCGTGCCGATGGAGGCCATGGCGGCCGCGTATGCCTGAGCGTGGCTCTGAGGGTGAGTCTGCGGTGGATACTTCAAGGTCCATCCACTCAAGATCGTCGCATCATGAAGCATGTTCTCTCCGGCGTCCGCGTTCTGGAGCTCGCCGCCATCGGTCCTGTGCCCTGGGCCGGCATGCTTCTGGCCGACATGGGTGCCGACGTGCTGCGCATCGATCGGCCCGGAGCGGACGCCGCGCCTGCACCGACCACTCGGGGCCGCACGGCCGTGCAGCTGGATCTCAAGTCACCCGCAGGCATCGAAGCCGCGCGCGAACTGGTGCGAGGTGCCGATGTGCTGCTGGAAGGCATGCGGCCCGGCGCCCTCGAGCGCCTGGGTCTGGCGCCAGCGAACTGCCATGACTGGAATCCGGCGCTGGTCATCGGCCGCATGACCGGTTGGGGTCAGCTCGGCCCACTGGCCGACAGGGCTGGCCACGACATCAACTACATCGCCCTCACCGGCGTGCTGCATTCGATCGGCCGCGAGGCCCCTGTGCCGCCGCTGAACCTGGTGGGTGACTATGGCGGCGGTGGCGCGTTTCTGTTGATCGGGGTGTTGTCTGCCCTGCTCTCGGCCCGCGTCACCGGCCGCGGTTGCGTGGTGGACGCGGCCATGGTGGATGGGGCTGCCAGCATGATGACGCTGGCCTACGAACGCCTCATGCAAGGCCGCTGGCGTGACGAGCGTGGTGTCAATGGTCTCGATGGCGGCACACCCTGGTACGACGTCTATGCAACGAAAGATGGGCGCTACATGGCCGTCGGCTGCAACGAAGCGCCGTTCTACCGCATCTTTCTCGGTGGGCTTGGACTCGATCCGGACGCCGTGCCCGACCGCAACGACCGTGCTCACTGGCCCGCGCTGCGCCAGCTGTTCGCCGAGCGCTTCGCCCTGCGCACGCGCGAGGAATGGACGGCCGTGTTCGAACCCATCGATGCCTGTGTCTCGCCGGTGCTCTCCATGCTGGAGGCGCCGGGCCACCCACACAACATGGCGAGGGGGACTTTCCGCGATTTCCATGGCCACGTGGTGCCCGGACCGGCGCCCCGCTTTGACGCGGCGCCTGGCGAGCTGTCGGGGGAAACGCGGACGGTGGAAGTCGCTGAGGCCATCGCCAGATGGCCCCAGCGGAGCTGAAGCCTAACTGCGGAAGGCCACACCTGCGGCCAGCAGTGCGTCGATTTCCTGATCGGAAGCGCCCGCCAGCTCCCGCAGCACTTGCACCGTGTCCTGGCCGATCCGGTGACCGGGCCAGCGGATCGCGCCCGGCGTGCGCGACATCCGGGGCACGACCCCCGCCAGCGTCAGCGGGCCGATGTCCTCGTCTTCCACCTCCTGCAGCATCTGCCGCGCGGCGTACTGCGGGTCGGCGAAGATGTCCTTCATGGTGAAGATCCGGCTTGCCGGGACCTTGGCCGCCTGCAGGATCGCTTCGAGTTCGTCCAGACCCTTGCTGGTCGTCCATTCAGCAATGACCGCGTCCAGTGAGTCTTCGTTGCCGTTGCGGGCACTCTGGCTTTCGTAGCGCGGATCGCTCGCCAGATCTTCCCGGCCCATGGCGGCGGCGAGCCGCCGAAAGATGCCATCTGCCAACGCAGCGATGTGGATGTGGCTGCCATCTCCAGTCGGGTAAAGCGTGTTCGGCGCGCTGTTGGGCAACCGCGAGCCCGTGCGCGTGCCGACCTTGCCCAGCTTGCCGTACGCCGGCACGTGGCTTTCCATGAAGCTGAAGGCCGCCTCGGTGAGCGCCGTGTCGATGCACTGGCCCTGCCCGGTGCGCTCGCGATGCAGCAGGGCCATGGTGGTGCCGAATGCGCAATAGACGCCCGCGATGTAGTCGGTGAGCGGAACGGCCACGCGGGCTGGCGGCCGATCGGGGTCGCCGATCATCTCGCGCAGTCCGCTCACCGCCTCTCCGATCACGCCGTATCCGGGACGGCTGGCATAGGGCCCGTCCTGGCCGTAGCCGCTGATTCGCGCGAGCACCAGGTCGGGACGCACCCCGCACATGGCCTCATACGAGAGGCCCCAGCCCTCCAGTGTGCCGGGCCGGAAGTTCTCCACCACGGCATCGAACTTCGGCAGCATGCGCAGCAACAGCTCGCGGCCCGCTGGTTTGCGCAGGTCGATCGAGGCGATGTGCTTGTTGCGAGCGATGCTGGCCGCGTACAGCGACTTGCCTTCGAAGCGTTCGCCGAGGCTGCGAATCGGGTCGCCCTCAGCCGGTTCAATTTTCACCACCTCGGCGCCGAAGTCTGCCAGCAGGCGCGTGCAGAACGGGCCTGCCGCGGTGGAGCCGAGCTCGAGGATCCGGTAGCCGGTGAGTGGCCCCATCGTCAGGTTTCGATGACGGCCACCACCTGGCCCTCGGACACCGAATCGCCTTCCTTGACGCGCATTTCCTTGAGCGTGCCGCCGGACTCGGCCATCACGGGGATTTCCATCTTCATGGATTCCAGCACCATGATCGCCTCTTCTTCAGCCACCGCGTCGCCCGGGGCCTTGACCAGTTTCCAGACAGAGCCGGTGATTTCAGATCGGATTTCGAGAAGGGGCATGGTGGGTCTCCTGTGGGATGTCGATGTCAGATCACGAATTGCTTGAAGCGCTTGAGCGTGCCGATGGCGCTGCGGATGTTGTCGCGCCGCAGCCGCTCGGCCTGCTCGGCGTCGCCCGCGCGCATGGCGGCCACCACGGCGCGGTGCTCCACCAGTGCGAGTGCCGCGCGACCCGGCAGGATCTGCACCCGCCGCACGATCACGCGCGTTTTCTCCAGAATGCCATCGAGCATGCCGGTCAGCACCGGGTTGCCAGCGGCCGCAATGATGTCGGCGCGCAGCCGCTCGTACTGCGCGAAGTAAGCCTCGATTTCACCTTCGTCGATGAAGTGTTGCATCGGTCCGCCGGGTGCCAGCTGGTCGACCCAGTGTTGCCATGACTCGGGTGGCGTGGCGAGGGTGGCCAGCCGCACGGCCACGCCCTCCAGCGCCTCTCGAACTTCGTAGATGGCAAAGATTTCGCTCAACTCCAGCCGCGTGACGATGGCGCCACGGTTGGGCTCGCGACGGATCAGCCCGCGCAGTTCCAGTTCCGTGAGGACTTCCCGCACGCGGGTTCGGGAAACGCCGAATTCGTCCGCCAGTTCGCTCTCGACCAGCTTGGCGCCTGGGGGAATGAGGTGGTCCGCGATGCGCTCGCGGATGACCTGGACGATGTCGGGTTCAGCTACGTCAGGAGAGGCCATGGATCGTTCCGGGTAGGTGAGGTTGTCAGTGTACTTTCCTGTGAACTGTTTAGTGTACGGGTCATCCCTAAGTTGCGTTGACAACATTGAACACCGACACGTAAACTGTTTTCTAGACGGGTGCGAAGCCCGCAAAAACCGGCTCATGAACAGCACTGGAGACAAGCCAAATGGCAGAGAGTCGCGGTCCCCTGGAAGGTATCCGGGTCCTTGAATTGGGGTCGAGCGTGGCCGGCCCGTTTTGCGGTCGCCTGTTCGCCGACTTTGGTGCCGAAGTCATCAAGGTGGAAGTGGCGGAGGGCGACGCCGTGCGCAGCATGGGCAAGCGGGTCGATGGCAAGTCGCTTTACGCCGCCAGCATTTTTCGGAACAAGCGCCTGATCTCGGTGGACACCCGGACCGAAGAAGGGCGTTCGCTGGTGCGCCGCCTGGCGGCGAAGTCCGACGTTTTGGTGGAGAACTTCCGCCCCGGCACGCTGGAGCGCCTGGGCCTGGGCTACGAGGTCCTCAGCGCCGACAATCCCGGGCTGGTGATGGTGCGCATCAGCGGCTTCGGTCAGACCGGCCCCTACGCCGACCGGGCCGGTTATGGCGCCATCGGCGAAGCGCTCAGCGGCTTGCGGCATCTCACCGGTGACCCCGACCGGGCGCCGTCCCGGGTCGCCGCCTCGGTGACCGACGAGATCACCGGCATCTACGGCTGCATGGGCGCCATGATGGCGCTGTGGGCACGCCAGGCAAGTGGTCGGGGGCAGGTGGTGGACGCGACGCTGTACGAGTCCGCCTTCAGCTTGATCGAACCGCACGTGCCCGCCTACGCCAAGCTGGGCATCATCGCCAACCGGGCCGGCGCCCGCCTGCCGGACTCGGCCCCGAACAACACCTATCTCACCGCCGACCAGCGTTACATCCACATCACCGCGATGGGCGACACGGTGTTTGCGCGGCTGGCGCAGGCCATCGGGCGCAGCGAACTGGCGCAGGACCCGCGCTACCAGACGCAGGTCGCCCGCTCGACCCATGAGCAAGCCCTGGACGAGATCATTGGCGCCTGGGTCAAGGCCAGGTCGCTGAAGGACGTGGTCCAGGCGCTGAACAGCGGCGGTGTGCCTTCAGCCCCGATCTACACCATTGCCGACATCTTTGAAGACGAGCACTTCAAGTCCCGCGACATGCTGCTCGAGTTGCCCGATGAAACGCTAGGCAGCGTGGTTCTGCCTGGTGTCGTGCCCAAGCTGTCCGCCACACCGGGGCGCGTGCGGCATGCGGGCCGTGGCGTCGGCGACGACACCGAAGCCGTGCTGCGAGAGGTGCTCGGCCTCGACAGCGAAGAGATCGTTCGCCTCAAGGGCGCGCGAGTCATCCATGCGCCCGCCCTGGGCAACGACGAACAGGAATCAGTTTGAGCACCCTTGCCAATCCCGCCATGCAGCCGTTCAAGAGCCAACTCCACACGGAGTTCGAGGCACGCCGCGCCAAGGCACTCGCCATGGGCGGACCCGAGAAACTCGCCAAGCGCAAAGCGGCCGGCATGCTCGATGCGCGCAGTCGAATCGATCGCCTGTTCGACCCTGCAAGCTTCACCGAAAGCGGCCTGCTCGCCACCTCCCTGCATTCACCGAAGGACGAGGAACGCACGCCTGGCGACGGCAAGATCACCGGCTACGGGAAGATCGACGGCCGCTGGGCGGCCGTGGTGTCGAACGACTTCACCGTGCTCGGAGCTTCCAGCAGTGGCACCAACGTGAAGAAGATCGCCCACATGAAGCGCGTGGCCACACAGCGCGGCATGCCCATGGTTTTCTTCGGCGAGTCGTCCGGCGCCCGCCTGCCCGACACCATGGGCGCGCGCGGCATGGGTCTGGGCCTGGGCAACGACCCCACTCAATACCAGCGTATGCGCGAGACGCCTTGGGCCGCCTCGGTGCTGGGTTACTGCTACGGCTCTTCGTTCCTGTACACCTGTTGCTCTGACTTTCGCGTGATGCGCAAGGGTGGCGTGATGGCGGTCTCCAGCCCTGGCCTGATCGAGCTCGCCACCAACGAAAAGATCTCGGCAGAGGAGCTCGGTGGCTGGCAGGTGCATTCCGAAATCACCGGTCTGATCGACCAGGTGGTGGACAGCGATGAGGAGGCGGTGGATGCCATCAAACGCTTCCTCTCTTACCTGCCTTCTCACCACAACCAGATGCCCCCGGAAGTCGCGGTGACGCCGGGCTCGGGCCGCCGGATGGCGGACATCCTCGACCTGTTGCCCACCAGCCGCTCGCAGGTGTACGACATGCGCAAGATCGTGGCCGCGCTGGCCGACGAGGGGTCGGTGTTTGAACTCAAGCCGAAGTTCGGCAAGACCGTGGTGACCGCACTGGCGCGTCTGGGCGGCAAGACGGTGGGCTTCATCGCCAACAACCCTTTGTTCAAAGGGGGAGTGCTCGACGCCGATTCGGCCGACAAGGCCATCGGCTTCATGGTCACTTGCGACTCTTTCAACATCCCCATCGTCCAGTTGGTGGACACCCCGGGTTTCGTGATTGGTTCCGACGCGGAGAAGAGGAAAGCGACCGGGAAGATCGTCAACTTCATGAACGCGCTTCAGCTGGTCACGGTACCCAAGCTGTCCGTGATCATCCGAAAGACTTTCGGGCAGGCCTACCTGAACATGGGCGGGGGTCGAAACTCCGATGAGGTGGCGGCCTGGCCGACGGCGGAGGTGAGCTTCATGACGCCGCAGTTCGCGGTCACCGTCGTTGACGGCACGAGACCGGGCGACCCAGGCTTCGACGAGAAGCTGGCGCAGATGAACAAGGACAACAACGCCTACGAGATCGCTCGCACCTTTGCCGTGCAGAACGTGATCCGGCCAGAAGAAACCCGCGCCTACCTGATCAACATGCTGGAGATCCACGCCTTGAAACTCACCAACGGCATCGGCCAGCACCTGATGCGCGCCTGGCCAACGAGCCACTGACATGACCCGTTCTTCCATGACCAGCGACGGGCCCTGGGCCGAGCAGATCGCCGAGTTGCACACACGCCGCCAGTGGGCCGAGCAGCTCGGCGGCCCCGACGCCGTGGCCAAGCATGTCGAGGGTGGACGTTTCACGATCCGCGGGCGCGTCACCCAGCTGCTCGACCCGGGCTCTTTCCAGGAAATCGGCAAGCTCACCGGTTCGGGCGCCTACGACGACGGACAGGTGAAGGGCGTGGTGCCGGCACCGTACGTGATGGGCCTTGGGCGCCTGCGGGGCCGCGCCGTGGCCGTTGGCGGCGAGGACTTCACCGTGCGCGGCGGCACCAGCTGGGGCAGCGACCGCCGCAAGGGCGGCCAGGGAGGCTTCATCGAGGACCTCGCGGCGAATTACCGCATACCGCTGGTCAACCTGATCGACGGTGCCGGCGGGAGCGTGGCTTCCATCAAGCGCCGCGGTCACGCGGTCTTCCCGGGTGTGCACGGCTTCGAGAAGTCGGTCGAGCTGATGGGCATGGTGCCGGTGGTCAGCGCCGTGATGGGCGTGGCGGCCGGCGGTCCTGCCGGCCGCGCGATCCTGTCCCACTTTTCGGTGATGGTCACCGGTCAGAGCCAGGTGTTTGCGGCAGGACCCCCGGTCGTGCAGCGCGCGATGGGCATCACCGTGACCCGCGAGGAGTTGGGCGGTTCTCGCATCGCCGTGGACAAGGCCGGCACCATCGACAACTCGGCCGCTTCGGAGGCCGATGCGCTGCGCGCGATCGGCGACTTTCTGTCGTACCTGCCCCAGAACGTCTGGGAGCTGCCACCGTGCGTGGTCAGCGACGACCCGGTGGACCGAGCCGACGAAGAACTGGCCTCCATCATCCCGCGCGACAGCCGCAAGCCCTACGACATGCGGCGCATCGTGCGTGCCGTGTTCGACCGCGAGTCGCTGTTCGAAATCCAGCCGACCTGGGGCAAAGGCATCATCACCTGCTTTGCGCGCCTGGGCGGTCGCCCGGTGGGCGTGATCGCCAACAACCCGATGGTCTACGGGGGGGCGATGGATGGCCGTGCGGCACGCAAGCAGGGCCATTTCGTCGAGCTCTGTGACACCTTCCATCTGCCCATCGTCTACCTTGTGGACCAGCCCGGTTTCCTGGTGGGCCCGCAGGCCGAGATGGACGGAACCCTGCGCGACGGCATGCGCGCCGTCTACATCGGCATGCAGGCCACTGTGCCTGCGCTTACCCTGGTGGTGCGCAAGTGCTACGGCATGGCCGGCATGGCCGCCTGCGACAAGGCCGGCGTGAACTTCAAGATCGCCTGGCCCAGCGCGGAGATCGGCAACCTGCCGGTGCAGGGGGGCGCACGGGCCGCCTTCCGCCGCGACATCGAGGAGGCCGCCGATCCGGCCGCCCGCGAGGCCGAGCTGGAGGCAGAACTGCAGGCACTCACCTCCCCGTTCCGCATGGCCGAGGCCTTCGCGGTCGAGGACATCATCGATCCGCGTGAAACACGCGCCTACCTCGCGCGGTTCGTGGAAACCGCGTATTCGACCCTTCCCTCCAGGCTCGGTCCCAAGCCGCGCTATGGCGTCCGCCCCTGAAACCACACCTCAATGAAGGAGACAACCATGATTCATCGCCTACACCGCACCCTTGCGGTCGCCGGACTCTCGCTGACCCTGGCGTTTTCCGCTGCGGCCCAGACCGTGCAGATCGTCCCGGGCCTTTCTGTGGAGCAGATGCCCAACGTCAAGGGTGATCTCAACTTCGCCCACGGCTTCGGTCTGATCTACGGCGCCATGCCGGTCGCGCGTCAGTTGGGTCTGATGGAGAAGGTGTTCCCGAACGCCAAGGTGTCATGGCAGAACATCTTCACCACGGCCCAGCAGCGCGACGCGATGCTGGCGGGTCGCCTGCACGTAGGCTCCTGCACGCCCGGCCCGTACCTGTCCTCCTGGGACAAGGGTGTGGACATGGTCTGGCTGCAGACCACCGGCGGATTCGACGGCTACCTGATGACGCGCCCCGACGGCCCCAACTCCATCGTGGAATTCATCGGTACCCAGAAGAAGATGTCGCCCGGACCCAACACCGCCCAGTACTTCACGGTGCAGGAGGCTTTGCGCAAGGCCGGCAAGGATGTGAAGTCGCTGGACCGCAACTGGGCCAATCTTCCCCACCCGGACGCCATGCAGGCACTGGTGGGCAACCAGCTCGACGGCCACTTCGCCACCGCCGATTTCGCCCTGCGCTTGCAGGAGATGGGCATGAAGCGCATCGCCTCGATCAAGGACACCTGGGGCTCGCTCTACGCTGTGGGTGCCTGCACGCTGGCCAACATCGTCAAGGAGAACCCGGACATGGCACGCGGCTACGCCCAGGCGCTGAAGAAGACGGTGGACTGGATGAACGCCAATCCCGAGAAAGCCGCCGAGATGTTGAGCAAGTCCGTCGATGGCAAGGTGCCGCCTGCCGACTTCGTGAAATACATGAAGTCCGGGGTGTACCAGAGCTATACGGCCGATGCCGACTTGAAGACCCAGGCTCAGGCCATGAAGTCCTTCGGCTCGATCACCAAGCAACCCAAGGACTCGGGGGACTTCTACGCCTACCCGGCCGAGGCAGGGACCAAATGGTAGAGGCGGCCATGAGGATGAGGCCCGAGGACGACATGACTGCAGCGCCTGCGCGCTCGGAGGAATCCGGTGCGCAGGTCGACATCGATCATGTGTCGATCGAATTCCCGAAGCCCCGGGGGCGTGGCACCGTGGTCGCGGTGCAGGATGTGTCGGTGACCATCCGCAAGGGTGAGAAGTTCGTCATCCTGGGACCTTCGGGCTGCGGCAAGTCCACGCTGCTGACCGCTATCGGCGGCTTCATTCCCGTCACCGGCGGCGAGATCCGGGTCGGCGGAGAGGCGGTGCGCAAACCGTCGATGAAACGCATTCTGGTGTTCCAGGACTTCGGCCAGCTGCTGCCCTGGCGCACGGTGACCAGCAACGTGACATGGGCGATCCGCAAACGCTGGCCCAAGATGAACGACGCCGAGGCCCAGGAGCGCGCCCGTCACTACGTGGAACTGGTGGGCCTGGGCGCCCAGGCCGATCAGTACCCCAACACGCTCTCGGGTGGGCAGAAACAGCGCGGCGCCATCGCCCGGGCCTTCGCCGTCAAGCCAGAGATCCTGCTGATGGACGAGCCCTTCGGCGCTCTGGACGCCATCAACCGCGAGAAGATGCAGTTCGAACTGAATCGTCTCTGGAGCGCCGAGGAAGAGAAGGTCACGATCGCGTTCGTCACCCACGACGTGAACGAGGCCGTGCACCTGGGCCACCGGATCATGGTGATGAGCCGTGGCCCGGGCCGGTTGCGCGAGATGGTTGACAACCCCTACGTGGGAAGCCCCCCGCACGACGCACGTGCGCTGCAACTGGTGGAAGACCTGCGTGAATTGCTCAAGGACGCCAAGACATGACCAGCACTTCCCTGCCTTTGGGCACTGGCTCCAGCTTCTCGCTGGCGCGATGGTTCGGCGGCGGCGCCGCCAAAAAGTTCATCGTCATCGTGGCCCTTTGCCTCGCCTGGGAACTGACGGTGCGCCTGCTCAAGGTCAACCCGCTGCTGTTTCCTCCGTTGTCGGCGGTCGCGGCCAAGCTGGCAACGGGCCTGGGCTTCGGTGGCGACGGAGAGCTGTGGCGCTACATCTGGGAAACGCTGTCGGTCATCGTGCAGTCGTTCGGCATCAGCGTGATGCTCGCGATCGTCATCACAGGACTGGCCGTGGCCAACCAGTGGGTGCGCGAACTGCTGAGCGTGCTCACAGGCATCTTCCAGCCGCTGCCGTCGATCGCGCTGCTGCCCATGGCCATCCTCTGGTTCGGCTTCAGCCGCGAGTCGCTGGTGTTCGTGGTCGTGATGGCCATGATCTGGCCGATCGCCTCGTCGCTCACGGTCGGCTTCGCCACCATCTCACCCACCTTGGTCCGACTCGGGCGCAACTACGAACTCGGCCACATGAGGCTGATGACCGAGATCCTGTTGCCCGCCGCCCTGCCCATGATGATCTCCGGCCTTCGCGTCGGCTGGGGCTTCGGCTGGCGAACGGTGGTGGCCGCAGAACTGGTGTTCGGCGCCACAGGCTCGGGGGGTGGCATCGGCTGGTACATCAACAACAGCCGCTTGTTCATGAACATCACGGACGGGTTCGCCGGCATTTTGCTGGTGGTGGTGGTGGGCCTGCTGACGGAGAGCATGTTCCGCGCCATTCAATACTTCACCACGCACAAATGGGGCACGGAAAACTTCTAGTGCCCGCGTGATCGCTGCCGCCAAGCCGCTGGCCGCTGGCCTGCTGGCCGCCATGTGGGTGCTCGAGGTGCTCGCCCTCGCCGGGCTCGAGCGCGAGCTGGTCAAATCGCTGTCCCTGGCCGTGCTGCTGATCTACGGCGTCATCGGCTTCGTGGTTGCCCGCATCGGCGTGCGGGTGCTCGCCGCGACGGCGCTGGTCGCCGCAGGTGCGCTGGCCTGGCAGTTTGACATCGGCGGCTCGCTCATCAACGGTGCCCGCTCGGCCACGCTGTTCGTGGCCTTCCTGGCCACAATGCAGATGCTCAAGGTGAGCATCGAGCTGGGGGCCGGGCTGGAGCAGGTGCGACGCGCTCAGGAAGCACTGGGCGCGCGCGAACAGCACGACGCGATGCTGTTTCGCTCCTGGCTGCTCGGCTCCATCTTCGCGGCAGGCACGCTGGCCGTGGTGGCCCCTCTGGTGGGCCCGGATCGTCCGGCAGATCAGCGCCGTGACATGGGGCAGAGTGCCTTGCAGGGGGTCGGCCTCGCCCTGCTCTGGTCGCCGTTCTTCGTCGCCATGGCCGTCTGCACGCGCCTGACCACCGGCATCACGCTGGGTGCCGCAGTGGCCAACGGTCTGGCCTTGGCGATGCTGGGGCTGGTGATCTCGCACCTCGACTTCGGTGGCCGGTTGCAGTCGCGCTGGATGCGACCGCACGGCAAGGTGTTTGTGGCCAGCGCGGCCATGGCGCTGGCTGTGGTCGCGGCCAATCGAGCTTTCGGGCTGTCCAACTCGCAAGCCATCGTGGCAGGCGTGCCCCTGGTCGCGCTGTTCCTGGCCCGCCGTGCGGTGCGCGCCGGCCCACGCAGCGCCGGCGTGCGCTGGCTGGGCTCGCTGGAAGCGATTGCAGGCGAGGCCTTGCTCATCAGTGCTTCGCTGGTGCTCGGTGAAGTGATCAAGGACCTCACCGCGCAGGGCGTGGTGAGCCTTCCAGCCGCCCTGCTGGCCTGGCCCGAACCCGCGCTCATCGTATGGCCGGCGCTGGTCATGGTGGCGCTGTCGGTCGCCGGCTTCCATCCCATCATCGGCGCCAGCCTGCTGTTTCCATTGCAGAGTTCGCTGGCCGTCCTGCACCCGGTGGTGGCGGGCGGCAGCGTCCTGGTCGGGTGGATGCTGGCCGTACAGCTCTCGACCTTCGCGGTGCCCGTGATGTTCGCGGCATCGCTGTTCCGCGTGCGGCCGCCCGACCTGGTGCGAGGAGCGATGTGGCGCTTTGCCATGCTCTTCACGCCGGCGGCCTGGCTGCACCTCTGGCTCCTCAACCACCTGCTGCGCGCCGCGCGCTGAAGCCGTGGCGGCGGCGCCCAACGCCGCGTTCAGGGCGGCGACAGCGCTGCGGCCAGAGTGGCTGCGTCGATCTGCGAAAGGCGCTGCACGCAGTCCACCACCCGCGCCGCGCCGTTTTTGCCCAGCGCCAGGCGGGTGTTGTCGTCGAACTTGGCCACCACCTGTTCGAAGCTCAGCGGATGGTCGGGATGGCCGAGGTTCACGTCCAAGCGCTCCTCGATGCGTTGGCCGTCGGTCAACGTCACCTCGATGCGGCCAGGGAAGGTTTGCGGGAACCGGGTCTCCCCCGGTGCCGCCACCCGGTACCCCACGCGCCGCGCCACGGCCTGGATGTCCTCACGCCCCAGGTTGGCCATGCTGAACGTGTCGTGGTCGACGCGACCATCCAGCATGCGTGCCGCGACCAGGAAAGGCAGACTGAACTTGGCGATATAAGGCGTGGCCGGCGCGAGCTTGTCGGCGACTGGCTCGCACACCAGCGGCACCTGCAGCTCATGCACCACGCAATCCATCGATCGGATCTGGTCGGGGCCCACGCCGCGTGCCATCAACTGGCCCGCGCAGTCGATGAAGGCGTGCGCGAAGTGGCAGCACGGATACGGTTTGATCGAGATCCGCGTGACCTCCCACGAAGATCCCAGGTCCTTGTCCAGGGCGGCGGGATCGCATTGCGCCGGGTGACCGTAGGCCCGGAGCAGGCCGTCGCGGCCCTCGAACACACTGGTGGGGCCGGTCATCCCCGCCTGCGCCATGGTGGCGGCCACCAAACCGGCCTGTGCGCTCCATCCGCAGTGCAGCGTTTTCGAAGAGGAGCCATTGGACAGGTACTCGTTGATGCCGCAGGCCTGACTGCCAGCCAGTCCCAGCGCGTGCGTCATCTGCGTCGCATTCAGACCCAGCAGACGCGCCGCCGCCGCCGTGGCGCCGAAGACACCGGCGATGGAAGTGGTGTGGAAGCCGCGCTGGTGGAAGGTTCCCCGTGCAGCGAGGCCGATGCGGGCCGCCACTTCCCAGCCGGCGATGAAGGCGGCCAGCAGGTCCTGACCGCTGGCCCGTTGCTCGACCGCCAGTGCCAGCACGGCAGGCGCGATGACGGCGCTGCCGTGCACGATCGCGTCCCCGTGGGTGTCATCGAAATCGTCCACGTGCGCCGCGATGCCGTTGGCCAGCGCCGCGGCGCCGGTCTGCAGGCGCTCGCCGGTTCCCCACACCACCGCCGTCCCTTCACCGCGAGAAAGCGCGCGGGCTCCCGCCAGCCCGCGTTCGGCCACTGCGTGCTGGCGCCCGCGGATGCCCACACCGAGAATGTCCAGCAGACTTCGCGCAGCCGCGTCCCGCACGGTGGGGGGAATGGCGTCGTGCTGCAGCGTGGCGGCGAACTCGGCGAGACGGGTGCTGGGATGGCTCATCGGTCGGTCCTGGGAGGGTGATCACGGAAGGCATTCATCGGCCTGGCGCGACGCCGACTCTAGCGGAGGTGGGCGCTCGCCGGTCTGTTTTTGCAGAACGCCGCCTTCGGTGCGGCCGAACGCG
>SXGT01826850.1_pt1 | contig 13578 bp, 11 predicted proteins | sample 3176221 | NCBI WGS metagenome assembly SXGT01 (sample SAMN11356862, study PRJNA531348) | freshwater metagenome | isolation source: freshwater sample F1-120 | place: China: Fuxian Lake, Yuxi | collected 2017-12-25 | reverse complement strand
GCGGCGATCGACCCGGCCAGTTGCTCGCGCTCGTCGCTCGTCAGGGTGACGCGGTACTTCTTCATGGCGGACTCCTTCGGGTCCGCACATCAGAACCGCCATAAGATCACCCCGCAACACAAAACGGTTGAGCTACTAGGGTTCGGACCCACGTCCTTGCGTCGCACCGCGATCGGGCGTAACATCTCGCTGTCGTGTCGGGCCGTGCGTTTAGCTCGCTGTCCGCTCGTTGCCCGGCCTTGGCGGAACATCCGTGTTCCGCTGGGGCAGGCCGGGCGGGGCAGCAGGACGATGTTGCGTCGTCCGAGCGAATGCCTACCATTGCGACTCGGGGAAGGCTGTTCCAGCACCGCTATCGGGCTATAGTGCCGCGGTACCGCGGCGGACTGGACCAACCACGCGGATCGTGGTGCCGCCGCGGTACCGCGGCACTATAGCCCGGCGGTGCCGTGAGCCTTCCGCGCACCAGGTCGAGAAGTAGACCGCTTCCAAAGGAGAACGCGCCGCGAGTGAACCTCGCGGCGTGTTCGTTTCGGGCGCGCCTGATAGGGTGAATCGCATGACACCCGACGAGTTCCGCGCTTACGGCCACACGCTCATCGACTGGATCGCCGACTACCGCGAATCGGTCGCGACGCGGCCCGTGCGCGCGACCACGCAGCCGGGCGAAGTGCGCGCGAGCTTGCCCAAGCAGCCGCCGCTGGAGGCAGAACCGTTCGACGCGATCCTCACGGACCTTGACACGAAGCTGATGCCGGGCCTGACGCACTGGCAGCACCCGCGGTTCTTCGGCTACTTCCCCGCGAACGCCGCGCTCCCCTCGGTGTTGGGTGACTTGCTGAGTACCGGCCTCGGCGTGCTGGGACTGAACTGGCAAGCAAGCCCCGCGCTCACGGAACTGGAAGAACTGGCGTGCGACTGGTTGCGGCAGATGGTCGGGCTGTCGAGCGCGTGGAGCGGCGTGATCCACGACACCGCCAGCACCGCGACGCTGCTGGCGCTGCTGTGCGCGCGTGAGCGCGTGACCAACTTCTCGCTCGTCCGCGGCGGGTTACAAGCGGAGCCGAAGCCGCTGGTCGTGTACGTCTCGACGCAGAGCCACAGTTCCGTGGAGAAGGCCGCGCTGCTCGCCGGGTTCGGGCGCGACAACGTCCGCGCGGTCGCCGTCGATGACGCCTTCGCCATGCGCCCCGACGCTCTCGAAGAGGCGATTCGTGCGGACGTGGCCGCAAACAAACTGCCGTGCGCCGTGATCGGCACGACGGGCACAACGGCCAGCACCGCGTTCGACCCGCTCGACGCGCTGGGCGAGGTCGCGGCGCGGCACGGCCTCTGGTTGCACGTCGATGCGGCGATGGCCGGCAGCGCGATGATCCTGCCCGAGTGCCGCGCGATGTGGGACGGCATCGAGCGCGCCGATTCGCTCGTCTTCAACCCGCACAAGTGGCTCGGCGCGGTGTTCGATTGCTCGCTGTTCTACGTCCGCGACACCGAACACCTGATTCGCGTGATGTCCACGTCGCCCAGCTACCTGCGCACCGCGGCCGACGGGCAAGCGACCAACTACCGCGACTGGGGCATCGCGCTGGGTCGCCGCTTCCGCGCGCTCAAGCTCTGGACCCTCATTCGCGCGGAAGGTGTCAGCGGACTGCAAGTGCGCCTGCGGCGCGACATCGCGAACGCGCGGTGGCTCGCGGAGCAGGTCGCTTCGACACCCAACTGGAAGGTCGTCGCCCCGGTGCCGCTGCAAACCGTGTGCGTGCGCCACGAACCGCCGGGCCTCGAAGGTGAGGCGCTCGACGCGTACACCCGCGCGTGGGCCGAGCGCGTGAACGCGAGCGGGGCGGCCTACCTCACGCCAGCCGTGCTCGCCGGGCGCTGGATGGTTCGCGTGTCCGTCGGCAACCTCACCACCGAACGCGCGGACGTCGAAGCGCTGTGGCGCGTGATGCGCGCGGAAGGAGAACGCCCGTGAACGAAGCTCTTGGCGAGTTCCTCGGCACGATGATCCTCATCGTCCTCGGCGGCGGTGTCGTCGCCGCGTGCCTGCTTGAGAAGTCGAAGGCGCAGAACGCGGGCTGGCTGGTCATCGCGACCGGCTGGGCGCTCGCGGTCATGTGCGGCGTGTACGTCGCGAAGGCCGCCGGCGCGCCCGGCTACATCAACCCGGTCGGCCCCGTTGTCGGTCTCATCAACCAGAAGCTCGCGTTCGACAAAGCCGCGCTGTTCATCGCCGCGGAACTGGCCGGAGCGTTCGTCGGTGCGGTCGTCGTGTGGCTGCACTACTTGCCGCACTGGGCCATCACGCCCGACCCCGGCACGAAGCTCGCGGTGTTCGCCACCGGCCCCGCGATCCGCGACCTTCGCTCCAACGTCCGCAGCGAGATCATCGCCACCTTCGTGCTGGTGTTTGTGGGCACCGCGCTGGACAAGGCCGCGCCCGCGGCGTTCGGCGCGCCGCTGGGCGGCGCGCTGGTGTGGAGCATCGGCCTCAGTCTCGGCGCGACCACCGGCTACGCGCTGAACCCGGCCCGCGACCTCGGCCCGCGCCTGGCGCACGCGATCCTGCCGATTGTGGGGAAGGGCGGGTCCGATTGGGGCTATGCGTGGGTGCCAATCGTCGGGCCACTGCTCGGTGGCGCGCTCGGCGCGCTCGTGGCGAAGGCCGTGATCGTTTAGGTTCGCGAAGCCGCAAGCGGCTTGTGGGTTGGTCTGTGCCGTGGTAGTCTCAGGTTCCTGCCTCTGCTTCCCGGAGTGGGAACCTGCCATGAAACCCGAACTTTCCCGTCGGCAACTGATCCAACTCGGCGGCATCAGCGTCATGGGGCTGGGCCTGCCGGACCTGCTCCGCGCGTCGCCGGGAGCCGGTAGCCTTGCCCATCGCGGCACGCCGAAGTCGTGTATCTTCATCGTGCAGTACGGCGGCTGCAGTCACATCGACAGCTTCGACATGAAGCCCGACGCGCCGGTCGAACTGCGCGGGCCGTTCAAGTCGATTGCGACCAGCGTGCCCGGCACGCGCGTCTGCGAGCACCTGCCGCGGCTGGCACGCATGGCCGACCGCTACTGCCTCGTGCGGTCGATGACGCACGGCAACAGCGGGCACGACGGCGGGATGCACGTCTGCATGACCGGCCACTCGCAGCCCGTCGAGAACACGCCGTACTTCGGCTCGGTGGTCGCAAAGCTCTCACCAGCTTCAAGCAACGTGCCGCCGTATGTGTGGTTGCAGAACCTCGCGGGCGACGTGCAGCCGCGCTACCTCACTGGTGGCTTCCTCGGCGCGGCTTACGCGCCGCTTCGCGTGGGCACCGACTTGGACAACCCCTCCGCGCCGGGCTTCAAGGTGAAGGCGTTCGACACGCCGACCGACGTGACGGCCGCGCGGCTCCGCGACAGGCAGGCGCTGCTCGCGCGGGCCGAAGGCGCGGGTCGCACGCCGGCGGGTCACGAACCCGGCAACATGGGGAAGTACCGCGAGAAGGCCGTCGATCTGCTGACCGGGCCGGCGGCGCGGGTCGCGTTCGACCTCGACCGCGAACCGGCCAAACTGCGCGAGCGCTACGGTCGCCACCCGCTGGGCCAGAACCTGCTGATGGCTCGCCGCTTGATCGAAGCCGGGACGCGGCTCGTCAGCGTGACCGCGTGGACCGGCCTGCCGCCGGGCGAGAAGTTCCGCAACGTGCAGACGTGGGACATGCACGGCACCGGGCCGGGCCTGGGCAGCATCTTCGGCGCGGGCGCGTTCGGCCTGAGCTGGGCGCTGCCGCGCGTCGATGAGGCCGTGTCCGCGCTGCTCACCGACTTGCAGGAGCGCGGGATGCTCGACAGCACGCTCGTGGTGCTGGTGGGCGAGTTCGGTCGCACCCCGCGCGTGAGCGGCGAGGGCCGCGACCACTGGCCCGCGTGCTACTCGGCGCTGCTGGCCGGTGCGGGCGTGAAGGGCGGGCTGGTGTACGGCGCGAGCGACAAGACCGCGGCCTACGTCAAAGACTCCCCGGTGCGGCCCGAGGACTTCGGCGCGACGCTGTTCCACGCGCTCGACGTGCCGCCCGAAACGAAGCTCGGCGCGGACGGCTTCACCAAGCCCGCCAGCGCCGGAAAGCCTGTTCTCGAACTGTTTGCGTAGGCCGCTCGCGGCTTCGCACGTGCGAAGCCGCGAGTGGCGTCATTTCACGAACACGCAGAAGTCGATCTGGTAGGTGGTCAGCTCCGGGCGCTTGCTGATGTCGCCCACCAGCTTCTGTGCCTCGGTTGCGCCGCGGATCTCGAAGCACACCTGGAGTTTCTTCGTGCCGGTGTACCGCACTTCCACGCCGTCGGCGCGGCCCTGACACACCTGCTTGATGAGCGCGGCCAGCGGGTCCGGGGTCGCGTCGTTTCCCTGCGCGCGGGCCACGATCGGCGTGCCCGGCGCGCGGCTGGTCGGTTCGCCCGGCGTCATCGTCGGCAGCGGCCGCGCGTCGGGCGCGGGTGCCCAGGTGCCGGGCTGCACGACGGGCTTCTCGGTCGGTGCCCACTTCGGCTCATCTTGCGCGGGAACCTCCGTCACACTCGGCGGCAACACCGGCGGCGCGGTCTCCAGCGGCTTCGGCTCGACCGACGGAACCACCGAGGGAACGACCGGCAGCGCGGGCAGTGGCGGAACCGGCGGCAACTCCGGCAGCGCGGTGACCGGTTGGACCTTTGGAATAGTGGGCGCGGTCACGACCGGCGGCGGCGTCATCGACGGCGGCGGGACCACAGGCGCGGTGACGACCGGCTTCGTGACCGGCGGGGCGGTGATGGTCGGCACGCTCACCGTCGTCGTCGGCGCGGGGCCGGGCATGAACTTCGAGCCGGTCGCCGGCGGCGGACTGTAGCGCGGCGTGTCGTACTGGAACACCGGCGGCGTGCTGACCGGTACGACCGGTTGCGGCATCGGTTGAGTGCGAGCCGTGCCGTAGGTCGGCGGCTCGGTTCCGGGCACGACGCGCGACGGGTTCGACACCGGCACCGGGAACGCGCCGGGCGTTGCGCCGGTGAGCGAGTACCAGTTGGCCGACGCCCTCGGATATTGGCCCGCCGGGGCGAGCGGGTTGGAGCCGGGAGTCACGCTGCCCCAGCCGTACCAGCGGTACGCCGGGGGACCGGCGAAAACCGGCGAGCCGTTCGCCCCGGTGCCGCGAAAGGGCGTCGATGCCGTGGGCTGTTCGGGCTGCTGCTGAGCGGGTTGCCCCAGCGACTGCGGAAGCGGCTTCGGCGCGGCCGGCTTGAGGCGGTCGAGCAACTTGGGTTGTGTCGCGCCCTCGTCCTTCGTAAAGTTTGAAGGGGGCGGGGTGAGCGGGCGCACCGCGTTCGGCTTGCCGGCGGTTCCGCCCGCGCGGATCAGGTTCGGATCGACCCCGGTGAGCCACGAGGTGTCGCCGACACCGGCGACGCCGGGCCGCGATCCGTTCTGTCGCACGACCGGCGTGGTGGCGAGGTTCGTCGGTGCCGGGAAGTTGTCGGCCGCACCGCGTGCGACGACCGGCGGCAGGTCGCCGGGCCGGATCGCTTCGGGCGCTTTCAGCACGGCGGCGCGGTCCCGCGCCGGCGGCTGCGCCACCGCGACCGTCACGGCCAACCCCAACACGACGATCACGCCTACTGTTCCGCGCATGGCCTCATCCTTGAGAGCTTCAGTTGTTCGCAGCCGCTTGCGGCGTCGCAAGCGCAGACGACTCAGCGCCGCCCGCGGGCACCGATCCCGGCCAGTCCCGGGCGCGCCGCGCCGCTGTTGCCCAGCGGCGACGGGAAATAGCCCATCGTGTTGTTGAATGTGACCGGGTGACCGGCCGGCGGGAGCACGCTTCCCTCGCCCACCTCGCGCGGCTGCGACGGGTCCGACGCGCCGGCCAGTTGCGGGACGAACAGTTGCCGGTTCGCGCCGGGCGCGGTGAACGGCGCGCCGAGTGTCTGCCCGGTGCCGCCCACGGTGCCCGGCCGCACGCCGTAGTAGTAGTTCGCCGCCGGGCTGCCGCCGCGCGTCAGGTTCAGGTACGGGCTGAGCGGCTGCTGCTGCGGGTTGTAGATGTTCGGCATCACCGCCCCTTGCGGGTACGGGTAGTACGGCTGTGTCGGGTACTGGGCCGACGCGGTGCCGCCCGCGCCAAGGGCGAGAGCGGCCACAAACAAGTAGCGGATCACGTCGAAGTCCTCCGTTGGGTACGGCCGTAGGTCGCGGTCGAGCGAGGCTTTGCGAGCGAGGCCCGACTGCCAAAGGGCATCACGTATCTGCCGAAGGCACACCACGCAAGCGAGTCGCGAGCAGGCTTCTGGCAGTCGGGCCTCGCGGCGAAACGCCGCTCGACCACGACCTACAAGAACCGCACCACCAACGCGAAACCACTCTTCCGGTCTTTGACTGGCCAGCACGCGCTCCACGATCACCGAGCACGCTAGTTCCCGTTGTTCCCGCCGAACCCCTGGCCGCGGCCGGCGATGTTGTTCACCGTGTTCGTCCCCAGCAGGGTGACGCCGAACACGCGCTCGATGGGCGACAGGATGCGGGCCAGCGTGCGGTCGATGGTCACGAGCCGCTGGGCCTTCACGTAGATGCGGTCGCCGGGCATCACTTGGTAGTTCGTGTGGGTGACGCCGTGCTGCGTGATGCCGACCCAATCCACCGGCAGGATCTGCCACGGCTGGCCGGGGTGCGGGGTGCGCCGCGCGACCCACACGTTCCGCTTGCTCGACACCTCGGACAGGCCGCCGACGTTGCTCATCGCGTCGAGGACCGTTTCGCTTCCCGTGATGGGGAACGACACCACCTGTTCGCCGAACCCGCCGCCGTCGGTGATGATGTAGTACCGCTTGCTATTGTACGCGATCACGTCCACGATCACGAACACCGCCTCCGGCTTCACCCCGAACTTGGCGAGCGATTCCTGGCGCAACAGGTGCGTGCGGATCGAGTCTGCAGCCTGGTCGAGCGTGAGGCCGGACACCGGCACGGACCCCCAGAACCCGAGGCCGACGCTGCCGTCGAGCCGCACCTGGAACGACCCGGACACCGGCTGCGTCGGCAGCGGGATGGTGGCGTCCACCATCTTGCGCGGCACCACCTCTTTGCCGTCGCGGTCCAGTTCCGGCACCTTTGTCCGGTACACGACCTCGATCAACAGTTGGTCCGGGGCTTCGATGACGTAGGGCGGGAGCGTGATCTTATCCAGCTCGCGCGGGACCGCGCCCGGCGGCGGCACCGCGACCGCGGGCATCCCGTCGCGCGGGGCGTGGCCGGGGCCGTTGGCGAAGTCGCCGTGGACGCCGTGCATACAGCCGCTCGCGAGCAGCGCGACCCCGGCCGCGAGAGTCAGTCCGTGTACCCAGCGCGTGCGCGGCATGGTCGCCCTCCCAACGAATGAGCCGGTATCGCTGGTGTTATCGGCGTGACCGGAACGCCAGGTGAAAGAAACCGGCGGAACGCGCGGGGTTTCCTTCAAGTGCGGGAAGCTGGGGCGGATGAGCAAAAGCGGAATCGGCCCCCGCGGCCGGCGTCTTCATCCCATAAGTTGAAGCGCACTCGCACACCGGGAACCGCAAGCATGGCCGCAGACGTGGCGGGCACCGCCAACCGCATCATCGCCAACATCGAGAAGGTCATCATCGGCAAGCGGGCGGCGCTCACGCTCGCCGTGGCCGCGTACTTCTCCGAGGGGCACATCCTGCTCGAAGACGTGCCCGGCGTGGCGAAGACGATGTTCGCCCGCGCGCTGGCTCGCAGCGTGGGCGCGACCTTCAAGCGGCTGCAATGCACGCCCGACCTGCTGCCCACTGACGTGACCGGCGTCAGCATCTTCAACCAGAAGAGCGCCGAGTTCGAGTTTCGGCCCGGCCCGGTGTTCGCACAAACGCTGCGGGCCGACGAGATCAACCGCGCGACCCCGCGCACGCAGGCCGCACTGCTGGAAGCGATGGCCGAGCGCCGCGTCAGCGTGGACGGCCAGACGTATGTGCTGAAGCCGCCGTTCCTCGTGATCGCCACCCTGAACCCCATCGACCAGGAGGGCACGTTCCCGCTGCCAGAAGCGCAGCTCGACCGGTTCCTCATCCGCCTGAGCCTCGGCTACCCGACGATGGACGAGGAGGTGAAGATGCTCGCGCGGCTCCAGATGGGCCACCCCATCGACGACCTCAAACCGGTGGTGAGCGCCGACGACGTGCTCGCGTCCCAGGAGGCGATTCGCAGCGTGCATGTGGACGAGAAAGTGACGCGCTACATCTTGCATGTCGTCCACGCCAGCCGCGACAACGAGGACGTGCTGCTGGGCGGCAGCCCGCGCGCGTCAATCGCGCTGTTCCGCACCGCGCAAGCACTGGCAGCGATCACCGGCCGCGACTTCGCGCTCCCCGACGACGTGAAGCGGATGGCGCAGCCGGTACTCGCGCACCGCCTGATCCTGAAGCCCGAAAGCCGCCTACGCAAACGCACCCCGGCCGCCGTGGTGAAGGACTTGGTAGACGACGCAAAGGTGCCCATTACCGACAAGATGAAGGCAACGCAGGAAGACTACTTCGATAACTGACCATGATCTCGTTTAGCCTCAACGCCGAAGGCGTGCGCGCCAGCTTCGCGCATCGAACTGAGCTTATCCATGATCTGGCTCCTCATTCTCGTCCTGCTCATCGGTGGCGCGATCGCGCTCCAGGCGGGCCTTGTCGCGTTCGCGGGGTACGTCGTACTCGGCGTGTACCTCGTTTCGCGCTGGCTCGCGCGGCGCTGGGTGCGTGATCTCGATGCGGAGCGCGAGTCCGATGCCGCGCCGCGCGAGGTCGGCGAATCGACCGAGGTAAAGGTGACGCTGACCAACACCGGGGCGCTGCCGATTGCGTGGGTGCTGGTCGAAGACCTGGTGCCGGCGTTCGCGCTCAAGGCCCGCACCGCGCGGTTATCGGTGAAGGGGAAGCGGGTTCACGTCGTGGCGCTGCGGGGCAAGCAAACCAAGACGATCAAGTACACGGTCACGTTTGCGATGCGCGGCTACTACCCGCTCGGCCCCACGCTGCTCGAAACGGGCGACGTGTTCGGCCTGCACCGGCGGCACCGCGTCGTCGGCAAGCCGGTGTATGTGATGGTCTATCCGAAAGTCGTTCCCTTGCCGAAGTACGACTTCGCATCGGAACGACCGATTGGCGAAGTGAGGCTCCAGAACCGGCTGCTCGAAGACCCGACGCGCACCGCTGGCGTGCGGCAGTACGTTCTGGGCGACCCGCTCCAGCGCGTCCACTGGAAGGTCACGGCGCGCACCGGGCAACTCCACTGCCGCATCTACGAACCCACCACGCTCGCCGGGGCGACGATCCTCGTGGACTTCCACAGCGGCGGCTACCACGCGCGCGGCGAACCGCACCGCTCGGAACTCGCGGTCACGACGGCCGCGAGCGTCGCCTATGCCGTCTCGATGCTCAACCAGCAGGTCGGGTTCGCCAGCAACGGCCGTGACGCCGCCGACCGTATTCGCGAGGAGTCGTTGGCGGTCGAGAGCGCGGAAGCGCTAACTGAGGGGCACGCCACGCGCGACGCGGCCCGAGAGCGCTTCGAGATGACCGACACCAGCGACCGCATGCGCCCGGTGCTGGTCGAGACGCGGCGCGGGTTCGATCAGTTCCAGAAGATCCGCGAGGCACTCGCGCGCCTCGAACTGTCCGACGCGCTGACGTTCGCGCAGCTCGCGCTGGAAGTGTCGGCACGCATCCCGCGCGACGCGACGATTATCGCCGTGCTGCCCCATGTCTCAGCCGAAACCGCCATCGCGCTCGGCACGCTGCGGCGGCAGGGGTTCGCAGTAAGCGCGATCCTGATCGGCCTGGACGAGAACCACAAGCTCGAAGCACACGGCCGGCTGCTCGCGGAGCGCGTCCGCGACATCCGGTATGTGAACACGGTCGAAGAGCTGGCCCAACTCGGTTCGAACGTGAACGCGCCCGGTGCGGCGGCCTACGCGGTCGATATACCACTGGCATGAGCCGCGACCGCCTGCTTGCCTTCGCTCAACTCTTGCGCATCCCGAACGTGTTCACCGCGTTCGCGGACGTTGCGCTCGGTGCGTGCGCCGCCGCCGCGGTGCTCCCGGCGATGCCGGTCGCGTTCTGGCTCGCCTACATCGTACTCGCGCTCGCGTCCGGGTGCCTGTACCTCGCGGGCATGGTGTGGAACGACGTTTTCGACCTCGCCGAAGACAAGAAGGCCCGCGCGTTCCGACCACTGCCATCGGGCCGCGTGGGGAAGGGCACCGCGATCGTGCTGGGCCTGCTACTGTCCGCTGCGGGTCTCGCGCTCGCAGGCGCGGCCGGGATGCCCGGTCAGGCCGCGTGGAACCACGAGCCGCTGGCGTACGCGCTCGGCATCGTCGCGTTCGTGTTCATCTACGACGGCGGTATGAAGCGCACGCAGCTCGGCCCGGTCGCCATGGCGATGTGCCGGTTCCTGAACGTCCTGTTCGGCCTCTCACTCATTCCCGAAGCCGCGCTCGATACCGAGTACCGCGTTCACCTCGCGGCGGTCGTCGGATTCTACATCGTCGGGGTGACGTGGTTCGCGCGCACCGAAGAGGGAGCGAGCCGCAAGCGCGACCTGACCCTCGCTGCTATTGTCATCGCGCTCGCGCTGCTGCTCGCGCTGTTACTGCGGGCGAAGCTGCACGCGGCCACCGGCCCGGCGAAGCCGCTCGCGGCGCTCGGCACGTTCGCGTTCCCGTACCTGCTGGTCGCGTTCGGGTTCTTGATCGGCCGGCCGATCTCGCGCGCGATCGGCGAACCGACTTCGCAGCGCGTCCAGCGTGCGGTGAAGCGGTGCGTGTTGGGCCTCGTCGTGCTCGACGCTGTGCTCGCCACGATGTTCGTCGGCCTGCCGGGGCTGCTCGTCCTATTCTTGTTGCCCCCGGCCCTGCTACTTGGAAAATGGGTCTACTCGACTTGATCCCGCCACGCTCCCCTTCGGGTCGCGGCTACACCTCTTACTCACCACCTACTATGGATCGCAGAAACTTCCTCGCAGCCGGAGGCGCGCTTGTGGCGACAGGACTCTCCAACCCCATCACCGCGGCGGACGCCAACGACGATGCCGCGGCGATCATCAAGGATCACGTCGCCAAGATGCGCCCGCTGGAAGTGCAGGGCGGCATCGCGTGGTGGAACGCTAACACCACCGGCAACGACGACGACTTCAAGAAGAAGGAAGAGGCGCAGAACAAGATCGACGAGGCGCTCGCGGACGCCAAGATGTTCGCCCGCATCAAGGCGGCGAAGGCCGCGGCCGACAAGGGTGAGATCAAGGACCCGCTCGTCGCCCGGCAGCTCCAACTGCTGCACCTCCAGTACCTCGAAAAGCAGGTCGCACCCGAACTGCTGAAGAAGATCACCGCGAAGGCCAACGCGGTTGAGAAGACGTTCAACGTGTTCCGCGCGAAGGTGGACGGCAAGGAGATCGCCGACAGCAAGGTGCGCAGCACGCTCAAGGAGAGCGCCGACTCCGAACTGCGGCAGAAGGTGTGGGAGGCGAGCAAGGGCGTCGGGGCCGCGGTGGAAGCGGACCTCGCGGAGCTGGTGAAGCTGCGCAACGAGGCCGCCACGCAACTCGGCTACAAGAACTTCCACGCGATGACGCTCACCCTGAACGAGCAGGACGGCACCGAACTCATCAAGCTGTTCGACGACCTCGACGCGCTCACGCGGGAGCCATTCACCAAGGCGAAGGCCGACATCGACGAGCGGCTCGCGAAGAAGCTGAACGTGAAGGTCGCGGACCTGATGCCGTGGCACTACCACGACCCGTTCTTCCAAGAGTCGCCGGCGGTCTTCGACGCGAACCTCGACGCGCCGTACACGAAGGCCGACATCTTGAAACTGTGCAGCGCGTTCTACAAGGGCATCGACCTGCCCATCGACGACGTGATCGCGCGCTCGGACCTGTACGAGAAGAAGGGCAAATCGCCGCACGCCTTCTGCACCGACATCGACCGCGAGGGCGACGTGCGCGTGCTCGCCAACATCGTGAGCAACGAGTACTGGATGGGCACGATGCTCCACGAACTGGGGCACGCGGTGTACTCGTCGAAGAACATCCCTCAGACGGTCCCCTATGTGCTGCGCGGCGAGGCGCACATCCTCACCACCGAGGGCGTCGCGATGCAGTTTGAGCGGTTCAGCAAGTCGCGCCCGTGGCTCGAAAAGATGGGCGTGAAGGTCGAGGACGGCGCGAAGTTCGACGCGGCCGCGAAGCAGGTGCAGCAGAACCAACTGCTCATCTTCTCGCGCTGGTGTCAGGTAATGCTGCGGTTCGAGAAGGCCATGTACGAGAACCCGAAGCAGGACCTGAACGCGCTGTGGTGGGAGCTGGTCGAGAAGTACCAGCAGGTGAAGAAGCCGAAGGGCCGCAACGCCCCGGACTACGGCAGCAATATTCACATCTGCTCGGCCCCGGTGTACTACCACAACTACATGATGGGCCAACTGTTCGCCTCGCAGGTTCACCACGCGCTGTCAAAGGACGTCTTCAACGCGGACCCGAAGACGACGCTGTACATCGGCGAGAAGAAGGTCGGCGAGTTCATGCGAAAGAAGGTGTTCGAGCCGGGCCGCACGAAGACGTGGAAGGAGCTGACCAAGTTCGCCACCGGCGCGGAGCTGAACCCGAAGGCGTTCGCGAAGGACTTCGAGGGGTAACATCGTGCCGCTTGTGGCTTCGCGCGTGCGAAGCCGCAAGCGGCTTTGTGTCCGCACGTCCACTTAATTCCTACTGCGCTGCTGATAATTCGATTCCGTCACCCCTCTCCCTCCCTTTTGGAGATGCTGATGGATCGTCGCGAACTGTTCAGCGCGCTGGGCGCGCTCGGTGCGGTGCCGGTGTGCGCCGCCGCCTCGGAAGCCGCGGACCACGGCGGCGACAAGCCCGCGCACGGCGGGCCGATGTCGAACCCGCACTTCCATTTCTGCGGCATTCACATGGCGAAGAACAACCCCAAGCTGCAGTTCGTCACGCAGCACTACTGCGCCGCTCACACCGGCGGCAGCGAGGGCGACGTGTTCCAGTGCACGCTGTTCGACGGCACCGGCAAGAACGCGAAGCTCATCGGGGTCGAGTACCTGATCTCGGACGAAGCGTACCGCAAGCTGTCGGACACCGAGAAGAAGTACTGGCACGCGCACACCTACGAAGTCCTCGGCGGCGGGCTGATCGCTCCCGCCATGAAGCCCGACGAGGAGATGGCGTTCATGAAGGTCGTCATCAAGACCTGGGGCAAGGCGTGGCACACCTGGCCCGACCCGAAGAGCGCGGTGCCGACCGGCGAGCCGCTGCTGATCTGGTCGCTTATGGGCGACGGGCAGGTCGACGAAAAGGTGCTCGCGGCGCGCGACAAGGAGTTCAAGGTCGATACCGCGAAGGTCCGCGACGCGCGGGTGAAGGAATTCGGCCTTGAGGTGCCCAGCGTGTCGCCACCGAAGGACGTGAACACCATCGGTCGCATGTGGACCGACACCGGCGACGACAAGCCGACCCCGAAGAAGAAGTGAGGCCGACGAATAACTGCGAGCGGCGCGGCGTCAGCCCGCCGGTGC
>SXGT01206548.1_pt1 | contig 13578 bp, 13 predicted proteins | sample 3176221 | NCBI WGS metagenome assembly SXGT01 (sample SAMN11356862, study PRJNA531348) | freshwater metagenome | isolation source: freshwater sample F1-120 | place: China: Fuxian Lake, Yuxi | collected 2017-12-25 | reverse complement strand
TCTTCGAGCAGGGCTTGGCGACGATCGCCGTAGCCTGGCGCCTTCACAGCGCACACATTGAGTACGCCGCGCAACTTATTGATGACGAGCGCGGAGAGCGCTTCGCCGGTGATGTCCTCCGCAATGATGAGGAGTGGTTTCTTGGACTCCATCACCTTCTCAAGGAAGGGGACGAGCTTCTGAAGCGAGTCAATCTTGTCTTCGTGAATGAGGACGAGCGCCTTCGAAAGCTCGCAGGTCATTTCATCGCTATTGGTGACGAAGTTCGCGCTGAGGTACCCGCGATCAAACTGCATGCCCTCGACAACATCGATCGTTGTCTCGCGCGACTTTCCCTCCTCGACGGTGATGACCCCGTCCTTGCCAACGCGCGCAAACGCTTCGGCCATGATCTTGCCAACCGTGAGATCATTGTTCGCGCTGATAGAGGCGACTGAGGCAATGCCGCCAGAGACTTTCTCAACTGGGCGCGCTGAAGCCTTGATTGCAGACGCAACGGCCTCCACGCCCTTCTTCATGCCGCGTACGAGTCCATTGGGATTGGCACCTGCTGCGATCTGTCGAGCGCCAGACTTCAGGAGCGCTTCGGCGAGCACGGTGGCCGTGGTCGTGCCGTCACCCGCGTCGTCGGATGTTTTCGAGGCTGCTTCTTTGACGAGCTTGGCGCCCATGTTCTCGACTTTGCAGCGAAGTTCGACTTCTTCTGCGACGGAGACGCCGTCTTTGGTCACTGTCGGTCCGCCCCAGCTCTTGTCGAGCACGGCGTTGCGACCGCGAGGGCCAAGGGTGCTCTTCACGGCAGCGGCGAGTTTTTCGACTCCCGAGAGGAGGGCTTTGCGAGCGTCGTTGTCGAAGGTGATTTCCTTGACGGCCATAATTCAATTCTCCAGAACGGTTCAGGCGCGCCTCATTGAGGGGGCGCCGGGTGCGAGGGCGAGCAGGGTGTTTGAAGTGGGACTGTTCTGCTTGACGAAAACTCGAATCGCCGGCCGATCAGGTCGGTGGCGGGATCGAGGGGGCTGCGAATAGACAAACCCCGTACCAGCGGTGCCCTGGTCAAAAAACGCCGTTGAATGCGCCAGAACGCGTCTTCTCGTCGCCGATCTCGGGTTGCGGGCAGCCCAGCGCGCGTCTTGCGTGACACTCGGAAGGAGAGATGGCTGGGGCTCTGCCAGAACGGCAGCGGCTAGCGTCACTCAGGATTTCGGCGTTTGAAGGAGCGAATCTAGCCTTGGCGGGGGCGACGCGAGCGCGCGCCAGATCCACCATGCATTGAGCACGAGGTAGAGCAAGCCGATTTCAAGAAGGCCGAAGGAGGTGAGGGCGACAATGCCAAGCAGGTGCTGCCAGTCCTCTGTCTGCGGCACGCCGACCTGCAAAAAAATCTTTGTGAGACTCGCGACGCCCGCAACACCGCATGCGAGCGTGAGCAATCCAACCGGTTGGCGCGCGACGGACCCACGGTAGATCTTGGACCGTTCCCCTGCGGCGCGGATGAGTGGATGCAATCCGATGAGCACCATCGTGGCGGGGATTGCCGCATAGGTTGCGAGTGGAAGCGACAGACTTGCGATACTGGGCGACAAGGCAACGAGCCATAAACAGAAACCTCCACAAATCAAGAGGCGAGAGCGCGTGACGCTGACAAACTGAATGCGATCAAAACTTCGCGCGCGCCACAGAATTGGGCCGCTCACAAGCACGCCGAGCGCTGCGCCGATACGAGCGAACGCCAGCAGCGCCGCGGCTCCCAGGTCAAGCGCGTCGCGCAAGCCCGATGAACTTCCCGCGTTCGGGAGTGCGCCGAGGGAGTCGGCCAGGAAGTACGCGACTGGTCCGACAGTCGCGCTCGTTGCAGAAAATGTGCAAACCACGATGAGCAGAAGGGCTCCGCCGAAGCGCGAACCGTACTCAATCGGCTCGAGTTGGTCCGTTTCAAGATCGATGCTTGACGCGAGCGTTTCGAGAATGTTCGTTCCGCACTCCGGGCAGCGACCATTGGCGCGGAGCCCCTCAAGGTTGTAGCGACAGCCTAGGCACGCGACCGCGCGACGCAGGATCGGCTCGGTCGACGGAGCCGGATTGCTCGAAGTGTCTGAATTGTGTGATTCGCTGCTCACAACGGGTTGCTCGGTGCTGCGCGTACTTCCATGATGCTCGGCTGTAACATGGGGCGCTTCTCGATTCGCGCAACCTCCTTAGGCAGTTTACCCCGATGTCGATTTCCGACGCCCTAGTCAAGCTCGACGCGCTTCGCCAGAGCATTGTCTCCGTCTACATGGGTAACACGCAGGTCGTGGATCGGCTTCTGGTCTGCCTGCTCGCCCGAGGGCATGTGCTGATCGAAGACGTCCCCGGCGTTGGAAAAACCGTGCTCGCCAATGCGCTCGCGCGTTCCATTCACTGCTCTTTCAGTCGCATCCAATGCACTCCCGACCTCCTTCCAAGCGATGTGACGGGGACGAGTGTTTTTCACCGCGACAAGGGGAGCTTTGAGTTCCGCAAAGGGCCGATCTTCGCCAACATCGTGCTTGCCGATGAAGTCAATCGAACCACGCCGCGGACGCAATCGGCGATGCTCGAGGCGATGAGTGACGGGACCGTGTCCGCGGAGGGACAGGTGCTTCCCTTGCCGCAACCGTTTCTTGTGGTGGCGACGCAGAATCCCTACGAGTTTGAAGGCACTTACTTCCTGCCAGAGAATCAACTCGATCGTTTTCTCATGCGGCTCTCGCTCGGGTATCCGTCACCCGACGATGAAAGTCGAATCCTGCGCAAGCAACCAGCGCGCACCGCGCTGCCGGAGTTGAAACCTGTCCTGACGCCGGAAGATGTACTTCAACTGCAACACCTCGTGGACGGCGTCAAGATGGATCAGGGATTGGTGGATTACATCATCGCGATCGCGACCGCGACACGGCAGGCGGAGGATTTGCAGGTTGGTATCTCGCCTCGAGGGGCGCTCGCGCTTTCCTCGGCGGCGAAGGCGACGGCCATTCTCGCGAATCGCGAGTATGTCGTGCCGGATGATGTGGTGCAGAATGTCATCAGTGTCTGTGCGCATCGCGTGGTGAGCCGAACCTACATGCATGCGGGAGACACGCTGACCACGCGCCGAATCATGCAGCGCGTGATTGAGAGCGTTGCGAGTCCTGTCTAAAGGGAGCAGCACGATCGCATGACGCAAGTCCAACGCAAAGCGGTGGTCCTTCTGAGCGGTGGGCTCGACAGTGCCACCGTTCTCGCGTGGATGCAGCGCGAGGGATTTGCCTGCTACGCGCTGAGTTTTCGCTACGGGCAGCGGCACGCGGTGGAACTTGATCGCGCGCGTGAGCTTGCCAATCGCTCGCGGGTTGTTGAGCATCGCACGGCGGAGATTGATTTGCGCGCATTCGGCGGCAGCGCGCTCACGGCAGATATTCCCGTTCCAAAGGATCGACCTGAGAGTGAGATGCAGCACGGCGTCCCGATCACCTATGTGCCGGCGCGAAACACCATCTTTCTCGCCTTCGCGTTGGCGTATGCAGAGACGATTGGCGCCACCGACCTCGCGATAGGCGTGAACGCGATCGACTATTCGGGCTACCCCGATTGCCGCCCTGACTTCATAGCCGCATTTGCTGCGCTTGCAAATCTGGCGACGCGAAGCGGCACACAAGAGCGGGGCAAGTTCACGATCCACACGCCGCTGCAAGCACTGACAAAGGCGCAGATTGTGACGCTCGCCGTGCAGTTGGGGGTTCCAACCGAACGCACGGTCTCGTGTTACGACCCAGACAGCGACGGGTCTCCGTGCCGACATTGCGACGCGTGCATCCTGCGCGCGAGGGGATTCGCCGAGGCAGGCGTCCCTGACGAGTTCAGTGCGCGCTGATTCTGTGCTTCAATGCGCGGTCGAAGGATTCGGTTTCATTTTCTTACGGAGATCTCATGCTCTTCTTGTTCCCTCCGATCGTTGCACTGTCGATGTTTGCTCCGCCGCTTCCTGCCGCTGCGCTCGTGGACTCGGTGCAAGCGGCGCGTGACGAAGTAACGGTCAAGCCCCCAATCAATAGTGATCACGTTCGTGCGCGTGCTGCCAAGCTTCGCGCGGATCGAGCAGCTGCGAAAGCAAGTGGTGTGGATCTCGAGACGGCAACGCCTGAGCAGAAGCAAGCGGCGACGGAGTGGTTGGACGGACTCAATGCAGCCGCAATCGAAGGGATTGATCTTCCCACGCTCGACGCCGAGACTTTTTCCAACGCACAATCATTGTTCTCCTTAGTCGGCGGTGCGGCGCAGGAGGCGTATCTGGTTGAACTCAGCGTGCGCGCGCAGCAGCCAACCGCGGACGGGTTTGGCGCTGCAGTTGTGAAGGCAGCACTCGAGTGGGGAAATGTCGAAGGGAAGTCCGATGTCGGTCTTTCGCTGCTCTCTCACCCCGCGTTCGCTGAAGGCATGAATGGGCCGGTCGCGAGCGATGTCTATTTCTTGCTTAAGAGCGTCGACGCCGAGAACGTCGCGCCTTTCGTGGCGCAGCTTGCAGGGCTCGCTTCGAACTATGGAGCCGATGCACGGAAGGAGACTTTCCCGAGTTCCATCGCGTGGCTCGAACTCATGCAGCGTCTTGTGTCCAAGGCCGACGCCGAAGCCGCGCGCGTGCGTCTTGTGGATGCCGCGAAGGCAAGGCTCTCGCAAGAGACAGAGGAACGAATGCAGAAGACCCTGGCGCGCATGGTTGCTCGACTCGATGGTGCGGCGATGCGTGGGGAACTCGTTGGTGCAACCGCGCCGAGCCTCGACTTTCTCTGGCTTGCTCGCAGCGATGACAGCACGCCCGACTGGAAACAACTCGCGGATCTCAAGGGGAAAGTCGTCGTCCTTGACTTCTGGGCTCCGTGGTGCGGCCCCTGCGTGGGCAGTTTTCCTGAGGTGAAGGCGATGCGCGCGAAGTACGCGCCCTCCGACGTTGAAATCATCGGAGTGACCAGCGTCCAAGGCAATGTCCTGCATCAGAAGCGAGCCCGTGTGGATTGCAAGGGGGATGTCGAAAAGGAGAAGGCGGAGCTGCTCACCTTCATGAAGGACATGGAGATGACATGGACGGTTGGGCTTTCAGGCAAGGACGTCTTCAATCCAGATTTCAATGTCAAGGGCATTCCCTTTGTCGCGATCATCGACGCAGATGGCAAGGTCGCGAACGTCGGGCTGCATCCTTCCGCACACGATGCGATCGAAGCGATTGTCGACAAACTCATCGCAAAGAAGCAGGCCGCGTCGAAGTCATAACCCGTTGGCGAGTGATTTCTCAAGGGCTTCAAATCGGCGTTTCGCCACGGGCGAGCCGAAGGTTGGATCGAGCGCGCGCAATCGATGGAGGCGCGGGAGTGCCTCCTCGCGCGCATCGCCGTTCGCTGGAACGCCGTGGTTGGCGAGAAACTCGATCATGGTGAACTGCGAGAGCCACCAGATTTCGTCTCGTTGCACAGCGTCGGCTTGGAGCGGCGCGAGCGCCTTCAGGCATTCGAGCGCCCGCGCATGCTTGGTCGGTGTTCGCAGGAGCAGCAGCGCGTATGCATAGGTTCCATCGCGTCCCGCGCGATTGGCGTCGACGATTGGCGTGAGCATCGCAAGTGCTGCGTCAATCTCATTCGCCGCTGCAAACGCGCGACCCGCATCCACCCGCATCGACTCGGAAAGCTCCGAAGCGAGCGCCAGTGAATCGTTGACGAGCAGGCGGGCGAGCGGGACTGCGCGAGTCATCGCGGCCGTTCGCGCAGCATCGGTTTCGCCCATGCGCGAGCGAGCTTCCGATTCTCGCACGACGATGAGCAATGCACGCGCGACGTCATCAAGGAGAGGGCGATGGTTCTTGAGGCAAAGGACGGCGCTCTCGGGAACCTCAATGCGGTCGCCGCGTGCGACCACCGCGGCAAGCCAGACGCGCAGCGCCGAACTCCGCACACGGCGGGGAAGGGAGGACTCGGCGCAGGCGACCTCGGCGCGGTGCGCAGCATCCGCCCAACGCCCCAGCGCTGTGAGCGCTGCAGCTTCGGCCATCGCGAGCCTCGCGTGAAGCGGGCTCTGGCGAGGGAGGAGTTCCGACACTTGCGTCGCTTCGCGCACGAGGTCCTCGGCACGAGCAGCTGGAATCGCTTCGTTGCTGCGCAGGAGTTGCAGTAGTTCAAGCGCGCGGGCTTCGACTCTTCGCACGAGGGCTTCTCCTCGCGCCTCTCCTCCGAGCGCCTGAAGGAGGTCCGCGCGCCGAAGCGCAAGCGTCGCATCGTTCGCATCGAGTGCAAGGTCGATCGACTCGGCGAGCCAGCGGGTGCGGTCATCGGAACTCCCAAGGACACGCGAGACGCCTTCGAGTTGCGCGTCGAGGTTAGGGAGTGCGGCCTCGCGCGCCATTTCGATCGCGAGGTGAACTCCTTCGAACGCCCTTGGATCGTCCGGGAACGCCAGCGCGAAACGGAACAGTGCATTCGCGCTCGCGGCGGCGTCCCCTTGGCTCGCTGCGACCTGCGCAAGCATCGGCAACGCGATGCGCATGGCGGTGCGATCATCCTTCACGAGTTGCAAGGCGGCAAGCGCTTCGTCGAGATCTCCATCTCGCGCGAGTGCCGCGCCCGCGAGCGCCGATGCAAACGGCGAGGCAAGTTCTCCCCGTAAGGCTTCCGCAAAGCGCTTGGAAACGCGGGAAAGGACGGCATTTTCGAGCGCCTCACGGAACTGGGCAGGCGCTTGGTCGAGCAGCAGTTTCCATGCCTCAATGGCTCGCGAGGGGCCGGCGTTCCCACGGAGTCTCGCGCGAACGCTCGCGTTGGCGCTACAGAGCCCAAGCGCATTTGGCGTGAGGTCGCTTGTGCGAGGGAGGTCCGTTGCCGCGAGCGTGATCGCCCGCACCTGCGCGAGAAGGACTGGGTCATTCGAACGCTGGAGTCGCGTGAGGGAGTCCTCCCGAGTCGCAGTGTTTGCGAAGCGAGCGAGCGCGAGTTGCGTGCCCTCGCGCAAGGGAGAGTGAAGTTTGCCGACATCTGATGCAAGCGAGTGCAAGCGTTGTGTGAGTTCGGTGGTCGCCAGAAACTCCGCAGGCTTCAACGCATCCGCGTCCACAAGTCCGAGGCGTTGAAGTTCCGCGCCATCCTGAAGGAGCGCGAGAGCGAGTGCGTCGAGTGCCGGCGCGCGCACATCCCTGTCAAGTGCAAGGGCATCATCAGAGGATGCCGGCTCGTTCGCCGGTCGCGCGCCCTCCAAGAGCGTGACGGCGCGCTCGATAAACACGCGGGCTTCACGCGCGAGTTGCAGTGCAAGTTCGAGGTCCTTTCGCGACGGGATTCCAATCGCACACTCCGCATCGGTTGTGCCTTCCGCGAGTCGACTCAGCAATGCATCCTGCGCGATGTCAAGCAGCACGGCGCCGGCGCGGGGGTCATTGCCGAGAGCGTCCGCAAGTCGAGCCCTTTCTCCAGCGAGTTGCGTGAGCGCCTGGGCGCGGTCGGGCGAATTCTGGCGCAGCGCATCGATGTGCGCGAGGGCAAGCGCCAATCGCGCGCGTTCGGCGGTGTCGAGCGAGGTGCGCTTGCCAATCGCCTCAAGCGATGCGCGATCAAGTAGCGCGTCACTGCGCGTGATGTCACGCCAATCTCCAGTGTCGCCGTGCAGCAACGAAGCGCATGCGCCCCACGCAAAGGTGACCGCCCCAGCGAGCGAGATGACGCGCACGCGATTCATTGATTCGCAAACCCAACGCTGGTGTATCCACTCCGCACAATCGCATCGAACACAACCACCACATGCTCCCATGGCACATCGCTGTCGGGAAGAACGAGGATCGGATGATCACTTCGAAAGAGCGCGTCCGTTCGCCCCTCCATCGCGAGCGCGTCGCTCAAGAATTGTTCGAGGTCGAGTTCGCTTGTGGGTTGTCGATAGGGGCCGAGCAGTCTCGGCGGGCGACCGGCGGAGAGTCGGATGCGAAGGGGGTCTTGCTCAAGCGCAATCTCCTCCGAGGTGCTTGCGCGCTCTTCAGGCGCCAGTGTCGTGCGGTACTGTTTCTCATCCACGGAGAAGTTCGTCGTGAGCAAGAAGTAGATGAGCAAGAGGAAAGTGACATCGATCATCGGTGTGATCGCGAGCTGCACACGAAACGGCGACGCGTTGCCTCGGAGTTCGCTTCGGACGCGCGCGTGTCGCATGCTCGGTTTCACTGGGCGCCCCCGAATCTCGAACTCTCACTTGTGACGACCAGATTCATGCGAGGCACAATGCCTTCGACTGGTGCGTCGGCAGCGTTGGCCGCAAGCGTTGCGGCGGTGGTGGCGGCTCGAAAACAAGGCGAAATCCACTCGTAGTGCGTCGATTGATCTGCTCGAAGATTGACCGCGAGCGCTGGATTGCCCCGGTAGAGTGCACTCAATGCTTCGGTGAGCATCACGAGCCCGTCGGGATCTGCGGGGAACTCATCGAGATCGAGGCGATAGCCGCGCGCCTTTCCATCAATCCCAGGCAGGACGCTCAAGACGACCCGCGCTTCCTCGCGGCCCTGCTCAGCCGCACCCGCGCGAACTTCGGGAAGCTCAAGCGGAGCGCGTTCCACTTCACCGATGCGCGAGACGAGCACGAAGAACACGATGAGGAGGAAACTCACATCGATCATCGGTGTGAGGTTCGCCTCAACTCGTGCGATGGGTGGAAGTGCTCTTCGGGCCATCCGTGCAGAACTCCCTCCGAGTTACGACTTCGACTCCGCATTCTCGGGTGTTGGCTTGGGTCGGAACAGCGCGAGCATTTCCTCGACGCTGCCAAGGGTTCCCTCACTCAGGGCAATCGCACGATTGCGAACGAGTGCATACACCGCCGTCGCGGGAATCGCGATGAGGAGTCCCCAGAATGTGGTGACGAGCGCCGTTCCGATGCCGCCAGCGAGCATGACAGGATCCGCGCTTCCGCCGGTCGACGCGATCACCATGAACGCAACGATCATGCCGTAGACCGTGCCGAAGAGGCCGATCATCGGCGCAACTTGTCCGAGGATGTTGAGTCGTTCGATCCTTCGGAGCCGCTCGGCGAGTAACACATCCGCCTGCTCCTCGGCCGCGCGCACCATCGCTTCGGCGCCAGCAGGCGCTTGCGTGAGTGCGGCGCGAAGTGTGCGCGCGAGATCGGATCTCTCGATAGCTGCAAGGTCAATCGCGTCTCGGTAACGACCGGACTGCAGTCGATCACGGAACTCCCCGAGGACGCGCGGTGGCATCACGAGTGCCTCTTGGTTTTCGCGCCAGAGGGTGAGCGAGAGGCTTACATTCGCTATCGACATGAGGATGAGCGCCCAGATCATTGCACTGCCGATCCACTCAATCGAGCCGTCGGCATTGCAACTCCAGAAGAAGATCGACCCGAAGCTCGGTGCCGTTACGGCGTCCTGAGCGCTCGCCGACGACGCGCAGACGAGGCATGCCGCAATGGCGAGTGGTGACGTGAGTCGGCGCGTCTGTCGCGTGCGCAAGGGAAGGTAGAGAGGGAGGTGGGGTGGGTTCATTCGAGTCCAAGGTCTTTCCGAGTGAGCGTTCGGAATCCGCCCGGCGTTCCATGTGCGCGGTTGATCGCCTCAAGGGTCTTGGCGGGATCTGCTTCGAGAAACTGCACGCATTGAATCACGGTTCGGCGCGCGCCGTCGGCGTTGCGAGGATTCATCCGTTCAAGCGCATCCAGGATCGCATCTCGATCGAGTTCGAATTGCCCCGAACCTGTGATGTTGGTGGAGAGGAGGAAGATGACATCCGGTTTCAGCGCGAGCGCCCTTTTCAAGGCATCGAGTGGGCTCGATCGACCTTGCGGTTTCACCGACCCTTGCAACCAGTGCACGCACGAGTCGCGCGATGCAGGGCTTGACGCGCGCAGTTTTCCTTGCGGTGGAAGCACGATGGTGGCGTTCTTCTGGAAGCAAAAGACGCTGAACTCCTGACCGGGATCAAGTTGCGCGATCGATCGATCCAACTCCGCGATGACGATCGGGAGCGTGGCGATCATGGAACCACTTGCGTCCACGACATAGACGATCTTCGCGGCGTTCTGCGCGGTAAGTCCCGCGAAAGTCGCAACGCCGCGGCTCGGACCTTCGAGTCCATCGCCTCCTCCTCCGCCTCGATACCGGCGCTCGACGGCTTCAAGCGCAGCGTTTCCGGCGGCACCATCGCTGAGTGCCTTCACCTTCGCGGCGAGTGCTCCGCTCACCGCGTTGCTAGGAGATTGGATGTGAGTGCTCGTTCTCGCCGCACTCGGCGCACCGATAGCAACACGCGCCTCCTCACGAAGTCCCGGATCGAGAAAGTCTGCCGCGATGACGATTGGAGACTGCCGCGGCGCTGTGAGGGTGCTGATGCCAACGACGGTCGTGAGTGCAATGACCGCGAGCATGGCGTGGATCGCGATGCTTCCGAGCGAGGTTGCGATCAATCCGTTCGTGCGCTTCGCCGTGGGAGAACCGAGTCGTCGAAGGAACGCAATGTCCGCGTCGGTGAGCGAGCGTTCGGGGTTGCGAGTGGGTGCGTGAAGACGCGTCATGAGCCGTAGGTACATCCTACGGAGTCGGGCATCGCTCGTTCATCACGCAGGCGCGCTCTTGCCGGCTTTGCCCTTCCCGCCTCGGAAGAGAAAGTGATCCATGCTCGCCGCACCTGGTCCCGTAAGGACAACGCCAAGCGCAAGTACAAGGAGGCCTAGTTGCGCGAATGCGCGATTGAGATCTGGTTCAGGGGTCCCAAAGAACCAGGTGCCATCAAGTCCAGGGACGGAGGTGAGCCAGAACTGCACGCATCCCCAGAGGAGAAGGCCCGCGGCCCAGAGCCGACTGAAGAGCCCAGCAACGAGAAGCGCTCCGCCGACAAGTTCGAACACACCCACCGCCCACGCGGCGATTTCTGGCCGGGTGACTCCGTAAGCGTCGAACGCGAGCGTCATCTCGTGCAGACAGCGACCGGTGTTCGTGCCTGGATCGATTGCGCCAATCTCTACCAATCGTGCGGTCGACGCGGGGTCGAACACGGCGATGTCCATCAGGTGATGCCATCCGGGCGGGACGAATGCGAGAAAGAGCAGCAGTCGCGCGAGTAGAGGGACGATGTTGGCGGCGGCCTTTTGGCTTGCGTTCATGGAGAACTCTCGGGCGCGCAAGCGCCGGTGGAGAGACTCTTCGGCGCTTGCCCACGACTTCGTACAATCCTGACTCTGACAAGGCCTCTGAGGTCGCTGCGGGCGTGGCGAAACTGGCAGACGCGCGGGATTTAGGTTCCCGTGGGCTAAACCCCGTGCAGGTTCAATTCCTGTCGCCCGCATCCGTTTGAGCGGGAGCGTGGAATTCTGCCGCGCAAAGCCGCGGACAAATTCCACTGCTCCCTTTGGACGCCGCCGGGCCGAGTGAATCGGCACCGGCGGCGATCGAGCTCAGTGCGTCGGAGTGTGTCCGCATCCGCATCCGTTTGAGCGGGAGCGTGGAATTCTGCCGCGCAAAGCCGCGGACAAATTCCACTGCTCCCTTTGGACGCCGCCGGGCCGAGTGAATCGGCACCGGCGCATGGCGAGCTACTGCGTGGTGGATTGCGTTCGTCCAACACATCCGCCCAACCGAATGCGGATTCTGCCGGCGAGTGAGTGCACAACCACTCGCCCAGCCGAATGCCGGCGCTGCCGGCGAGGCTGTACCAAAGCGAGCGAGGACTCTGCGGCTTGGCGCGGATTCCAAGTCGCGAGCACTCAAGATTCACGCGCGAGCGCTCAAGATTCGGCGCAAAAAATCTGCCGCGGATGCTCATGGGATCCGCCCCTAAGCCGATAGGAGGAGTCCATGAACCCTGGGAACGCCCAAACTTCGCCAAGCGCTTCATCCTTGCACGGGACCGGAGCGCCATCGGACTGGTCGCCCTCGTCATGGCGCGCTCGACCAACGGTGCAGCAACCGCACTACCCTGACTCGGCAGCGCTCGCGCAGACGCTTGGTGAACTGTCCGCGCTTCCACCATTGGTGACGAGTTACGAAATCGAGGCGCTCAAAGGGGCGTTTGCGGAAGCAGCGCGTGGTGAACGGTTCATACTTTGGGGCGGTGATTGTGCGGAGAACTTCGCGGATTGCACTTCCGCAGCGATTGCCGCGAGGCTCAAGATTCTTTTGCAGATGAGTCTCGTGCTTGTTCACGGGACGCGCAAACGGATCATTCGCATCGGGCGCTTTGCAGGCCAGTACGCGAAGCCGCGCAGCGCGGCACTGGAGGCGCGCGAGGGCGTCGAGTTGCCTAGTTTTCGTGGGGACAATGTAAATCGGCCAGAGTTCACGCTTGCGGCGCGGACGCCCGATCCCACCTTGCTCCTTCGAGGATATGAACGCAGTGCGCTGACGCTGAATTTCATCCGCGCGCTTGTCGACGGGGGGTTCGCTGATCTCCATCATCCAGAAAATTGGGATCTCGATTTCGTGAAGCACTCGCCGCTTGCGAAGGAGTACCAACACATGGTGGACTCCATCGGCGAGAGTTTGCGTTTCATGGAGTCGCTCGCGGGTGGCGCGATTCTCGCCATGCAGCGCGTCGACTTCTATACGAGTCATGAGTTGCTCCTACTTGAATATGAATCAGCGCTGACGCGCCAAGTGCCGCGCCGCGAAGGCTGGTTCAATCTCTCGACGCATGTACCGTGGGTTGGACTTCGCACGAGTGATCCGGATGGCGGACATATCGAGTTCTGCAGGGGTCTTGCGAATCCGATCGGCGTCAAGATCGGTCCCGACACGCGAGCGGAAGCGCTCCTGCGCACGATTCGCACGCTCAATCCGAGTAATGAGGCGGGCCGAGTCTTGCTCGTGACTCGCTTTGGCGCCCATCAGATCGGTCATGGCCTTCCTCGCCTCGTGCGCGCCGTGACCGATGCGGGACTCGCTGTGGTTTGGGTCTGTGATCCGATGCACGGCAACACGGAAACGGTCGTCCCCACCAGTGGAAACTGGGCGGGCAGAAGCGTGAAGACGCGGAAGTTCGCGCATGTCCTCGCCGAGGTGGAGCAGGCGTTCGAGATCCATCGAAACGAGGGCACGGTGCTCGCAGGCGTGCACATTGAATTGACCGGAGAGGATGTCACGGAATGCACCGGAGGCGCGCGCGGTTTGACCGACGACGATCTCTCTCGCGCCTATCGCTCAAGCGTCGATCCTCGACTCAACTACGAGCAATCGCTCGAACTTGCCATGCTGATCTCAAGGCGACATGGTTCGGGTTCCAAACACTAGGTCGACGTCCGCAAGCCTCGCTCCAACGGATGCCGCGCATGGTTCGCGACTCACTCCGACGCCCGGAGCTCGATCGCCGACGGTGGCGATTCACTCGCCCCGTCGGCGTCGAAAGGGAGCGATGGAGTTTGTCCGTGCGCTCTGGCACGGCAGAACTCCATGCTCCCGCTCAAGCGGATGCCATGCATAGTTCGCGACTCAATCCGACGCACGGAGCTCGATCGCCGATGGTGGCGATTCACTCGCCCCGTCGGCGTCGAAAGGGAGCAATGGAGTTTGTCCGTGCGCTCTGGCACGGCAGAACTCCATGCTCCCGCTCAAAC
>SXGT01928340.1_pt1 | contig 13579 bp, 9 predicted proteins | sample 3176221 | NCBI WGS metagenome assembly SXGT01 (sample SAMN11356862, study PRJNA531348) | freshwater metagenome | isolation source: freshwater sample F1-120 | place: China: Fuxian Lake, Yuxi | collected 2017-12-25 | reverse complement strand
GTAAATGCCTGGGTTTGCGATGGCAAAACTAAGGTAGACATTATTGTTTATGACGTTTGGAAAGAGGTAGGACATTACCTTATCACGCCGATGGGTGAGCCTGTAAGCGTATCACCCCCGCCAACAGCAATGCCACCTAGTAATCCGTTACCTAATCCACCTTCGAGCATACCGAGTGTAGAAGCGAATCCAACACCCGCGCCTGTCCCTGCCTTGCCCCCGTTACCCGCAATTTCCGCCACTGATCGGTTATCGGCTATTCGCTTTCTAGAACAGGCCAGTTTCGGACCGACCACAGCTGAAATCACCGCAGTGCAAGCTGTCGGGTTAAAATATTGGATGGCACAACAGGCAAATCTACCTGCCAGCGGTATGGCTGACGACCTAAATACGAATCAAGTCACCAATCAATTATTTCTCAATATGTATCAGGGGTCAGATCAACTGCGTCAACGCATGATGTTTGCCCTAAGCCAAATTCTGGTCGTATCATCCGAAAAAAATATCAATGGCGAGGAACTGGTTCCTTGGGTGAAATTACTTTCAAAACACGCATTTGGTAATTATCGCGCCTTACTGCGTGATGTGTCGTTAAGTCCGACAATGGGAAAATATCTGGATTTAGCCAACAGCAAAAAATCTACGACCACTACAGCACCAAACGAAAATTATGCACGCGAACTGATGCAATTATTTACCATTGGCTTAGTGCAATTAAATCAGGACGGTAGCCTTAAACTGGACGCACAAGGCCGAAGCATTCCTACTTATGACCAAACGACAATACGTGAAGTTGCCCGCGCCTTAACCGGCTGGACTTATCCAACCAGACCTGGCGCAACAACTGGGCAATCGAATTGGGAGTATTTTATCGGCTTGCTGGAACCCCGTCCGCAATATCATGATAGCGGTATCAAAACCCTTCTGAATGGTACTCAGATTCCAGCAGCACAAACTGTCACACAAGATCTGGATGCAGTATTGGATAATCTTTTTCAGCATCCTAACCTACCCCCCTTCATTGCTACCCGTTTGATTCGCTCACTGGTAACCAGCAATCCTAGCCCAGGTTATATCCAACGGGTTGCTGACGTATTTGCGAATAATGGTCAAGGTATTCGCGGTGATTTATGGGCTGTTTTAAATGCCATCTTGACCGATACTGAAGCCACAGGCGAACCAACACTTCAACAAGGCCGTTTAAAAGATCCAATTTTGCACATCATGCAGTTGGGGCGTGCTTTAGGCGCACCCATAACCGATCCCGGTATGTTTATGTATATTTTTAGAGGTTTAGGCGAACAACTGCTATCACCGAGCACAGTATTCAGTTTTTATTCACCACTCAACAAACTCCCCCAACATCCAGGATTATTCGGACCAGAGTTCCAAATCTATTCACCCGCATTAGCCATTCAACGTGCTAATTTCATTTATCAAATATTGAGCGGACAAATCGGCAGTGCCTTCACAATCAATCTTAACCAGTTTATTACCCTAGCAGGCAATCCAGTCGCGTTAGTGGAGCAAGTAAATCAATCCTTAATGTTTGGCAGAATGTCTAACGAATTACAGCAAATTATTTTAACCGTTACCCAGGCAACCCCTGACACTCATAATCGCGTCCTTGGTGCCCTGTACCTAGCAGCTATTTCCAGCGAATACAGTACACAACGTTAATTTCTTATTGAGAGCAACTATTATGAAACATCTACACAATCCTCAAAGACGCGATTTTTTGAAATTAAGTGCCGGACTTGCCTACTTAGGAATGTCCGGTATCAGCTTGGGCTTGTTTCCTCGTTTAGCCAGCGCGAGCACAGTAACTGACTATAAAGCATTAGTCTGTGTAAACTTGAATGGCGGCAACGATGGCAATAATCTCATTGTACCTTTGGAGCCTAGCAAATATGCAGCGTACAAATCAATTCGCGGCAATCTGGCGTTAACTGGCACCAAGCTGCTCCCCAGTATTACCGATGCGCAAGGCAATTATTTTGCTCTACATTACGGCCTGACCGAAATGAATGCGCTGTACAACTCAGGACAACTTGCCCTTATCTTAAACACGGGTATGTTGGAACGCCCGTTAACACGTGCAGAGTATTTACAAGGTCTAAATGCACCTAGCAATTTATTCTCCCATTCCGACCAAACGGTACAAATCCAAAGTGGTCAAGCTACCGCTAACGGTACTGGTTGGGGTGGCCGACTACTGGATAATTTGGGCGGCGCACAGGACAGTTTGGCAGCGGTATCGTTATCCACACCAGCGTTACTAATACAAGGTAATACAGTCAGTGGTAACGTCATTACTCCGGGGAGTAATCTTGAGTTAGCCGGAATGAATTTTTGGGATCCATCAATGTCACTTGCCAGACGCCAAGCATTGAACCAAATATTAACCTTAGATGGGGGTAATCCGATTCGACAAACTGCCAATCAAACCATGAAAGAGGGCATGCAACTCGCTGATAAGTTAAAATCAAATGCGCAATTACCAACGCTCACTACCGTGTTCCCGGGCACCTCAATTGGTAATCAGCTAAAAGAAATCATGCACATGATTCGTATACGCGCCCAACAAGGCCCAGGAAGACAAGTATTTTATTGTTCTCTGGACGGCTTCGATACACATAGCGCTCAAGACTGGCAGCAATGGGACTTATTTAGCAAACTATCACAAGCCTTGGCGGCATTTTATCAAGCGACACAGGAAACTGGCTTGGCGCAACAGGTTACCAGTTTTACTCAATCAGAATTCGGCCGCACCTTACAATCAAACGGTACAGGCAGCGATCATGCCTGGGGAAGTCACCATATCGTATTGGGTGGTGCCGTACGCGGTGGAATTTACGGACAAATGCCGGATTTTACTTTAAATGGCCCGGATGACGCTAATGGTCGTGGGGTGTGGATACCCAAAATTGCTACCACCCAATTCGGCGCAACACTAGGGCGCTGGTTCGGGGCATCAACAACCGAGCTTAATACTGTTTTTCCTAGCATGGGACACTTTGAAACTAGCGATGTGGGTTTTATGGGGTAAGAAACTTGAATGTGTTAGGGGACATAGGGCGGTATACTGTTTATATTCAATAATCAGAAATGGACTACCCTCCCACTACATGCAGTGGTTTACCACGGGAAATAAGGAAGAGCCGATAAATTGAAAACTACAGTGGTTCATATGGTTTCACACTACTTTTAACTACGTTATTTTCCTTATCGTACGATCTATACTATTGATTATTAAGAGTTACAAGTAGTACGCAGTTGTTCGCAGTATTCTAAATCGGACTTTTAATGCGATGGTCCGGCGTTCGAATCGCGATCGATCCAGCAAAAAATTTAAATGAATTAACCAGTTAGCTTGCAAAAGCAACTGGTTATTTTATGCCTCCGTTTTTGTTTGTGAAAAAGCTGCAGACTTCAACCACCCTGTTCTACCAATACATATAATGGCGTCCGCCACTTCGCCCCAAAATAACCTAAATCATGCTACCTGACATTATTTTTGTATATCGATTTAATCCAAACTAAGCTCAATACTTCTAAATCCTTCAGCATGCTCTAATTTGCCATCATCGCTTAACAATTGCACCCGTCGATGTTCGCCCGGATAAAACACTGCGGCCTCTAAATTAAGATCGCCCAAGTCAGGATGCGCAACTGCCTTGACTTTGCCGGACTTGCGTGACCAGCGAAATAGCTGGGAGGCCACTTTGCTATGGTAGGGTCCAGCCACGATCAGGTATTTTTGTTTATGCGACCAAGCAATATCTCGAATTCCATGACCCTCTAGGTCCAAAGAAATCGGCGCACCAAACTTAGCAAGCGCTCCATCCAAAACAGCTAAGGGATTAAGTAGTTCAATCAGTAAGGCTTTACCCTGACGATAGCCTCCATCATGCACTTTGCCGTCATGCAAAGGATTGCGCACGCCAATCAATAAGGTACCTTCAGGCGTTGCCGTCAGGCCTTCGATACTGAGACCGCCAATGTCTTTAGGGGCTATACTACTGGCTGTGGCCAGCTGGAAAGCATCAAAGCGTGCATCTGCTTTTAGATCTTGCAGGAGGTTTTTATAGGGTTTGCCTACGGCCTGGGCTTGCCAATAACTATTACCCGTCACGTCCAGCTTTACGCCTAAGAGAGTATGTCGTGCGGCCCGAAATTCTCCGTGACGGTTAGTGCTATGCGAACCTATCCAAAACAAGATCCCGTCTAGTTCTGCCGCCGCTTCTAAATCCAGCTCCTGTCCGGGTAAATCGCTGACGCCGTCGGGGAATACACTACTCAGCTGCAGGGTTTGCAGCGGATAATGGGTAATTGCTTTGTCGAATATTTGGAGTTGGTTAAGCTCATCATCCGCCACTATAAAGGTGTGGGCATCGAGAGCGACCGCTCCTGAAGGATTACGTACCCCAACATAGTGTTGTAGCGATAATTTATCTTTAGACATGAGCTACTCCGTTTTGATTAAACAAGTTTATAGCGAATGCGGTCTTACCTCTCGGTTGAGGTGAAGCACTATCTTGCAAGCTGGGCGGAGTTTGCCCCCCAGACCGTTGCAAAATAGCATCATGCTTGCCACTTTCGATTGCTAAAAGCCCATACAGCCTCATCAACAGGCCAATGAATTTATTCTTTATACTTCAGGCGGTAAAGTGCCGATATATCTTCATTACCCCAGCCACGCGCCATCAGTTGTGCATAATCGAGTAAAGTTTGCTCGACCAAGGGCACCTCAATCTCATATTGCGCGGCCATTTTTTGGCAAATTTTTAAATCTTTATGATGTAACGCTACCCGAAATCCTGGCTTAAACACACCTTTGCTCATCGTGGGCCCCCGATGTTGTAGGAACCAATTGCCCGCTGCCCCGCCAGCAATGACGTCGATCACTTTATCCATCGGCAAATCCATCGCTGCGGCAAAGGCTAAGGCTTCGGTCACTGCTTGATTAATTCCGGCCGCCATTACTTGATTCACGGCTTTGGTACCTTGTCCACTGCCCGTCGGGCCAATGTGGATGATGCGACTGGTCATGCTTTCTAACAGAGGATAAACCCGCTGTAAGACTTTACTATTCCCGCCGACCATCATCGACAAACTCCCATTTTTAGCCCCTTCCACGCCTCCCGAAACAGGCGCATCCAGAAAATCTACCTGCAGCTCTTCCAAGATTTCCGCGGCGAGTTCTGCAGTGGCACTGCTGACAGTAGACATATCCACCACGATACTTTCCGGATTAATGGTTTTGCACAGCGCATGTACAATTTCCAGGACATCGCGATCTTCGGACACGCAGATAAACACCACATCAACTTTAGCGGCTAACGCTTCCGGACTGTCATAAGCCAACACTTGCAATTCACTGGCCAGGGCATTGGCTTTAGCAGGATTGCGATTGTAAACCGCACTTAAATAGCCGTCTTGCGCCAGATTACGTGCCATCCACTCCCCCATCGCTCCCAATCCGATCATTCCGGCACGCATATTATTTCTCCAAATAAGTGTAGGTGGTTAAACCATGGGTCAATTCTTGTAAATAGTGCTGACGTAACTCGGCACTGAGCTGACAGTGTTGTAATTTTTCGGCATATGCCTGCTTTAAGGCATTGCTGTCGATATGTACATAATCCAATAATTCTTGTACATGCTCGCCTTCGATAAAATCGTAGTGTAAAAACGCCGGATCATCTGCAGGTAATGCATGATTAATGCTGATGTTAATCGAATGGGTATCACCGAATAAATTATGCATATCCCCCAAAATTTCCTGATACGCGCCCAACAGGAAGAAACCAATTAAATAGGGTTGTTCTGGATCAATAGCGTGTAGCGCTAAGGTTTTTTCGATATTCTGCCCATCGACATATTCATCGACGCGCCCATCAGAGTCACAGGTTAAATCCTGCAATACTGCTCGGCGCTTGGGTTGTTCATCCAAGCGATGAATCGGCATGATCGGAAAGATTTGTTCGATCGCCCAAGAATCTGGCATCGATTGAAATAAGGAAAAATTACAGAAAATTTTATCTGCCAGTTTTTCTTCCAGTTCCTGCTGGATTTTTTGCTGACTGTGAATTTCTGGGTTTAAATGCAATAAGGTGTATTGGCATAATTGCAAATAATGCTGTTCAGCGTCTGCCAACGCCGCCAAACTGAGTTCGCCTTGAGTAAAACGACTGCGGGCATTTTGTATGGCAAACTGTGCATCGTGATATTGTTCGACGATATTGTGCTGCTGAAACTGCGCCAGGGCTTCAATTTGTAATTCAGGAATCGCTTCAATATCAGTGACATTGGTAATCAAAACCGCATGATGTGCACTGATCGCCCGCCCAGATTCAGTGATGATATCCGGTTGCGGGAGCTGTTGCTCGGCACACACTTCGGCAAAGCTACGCACGATATTATGTGCGTATTCGTGCAGACTATAGTTGATAGAACATTCTCGCCGTGAACTGCTACCGTCGTAATCGATGCCTAACCCACCGCCAGTATCCACCACCTGAATATTGGCACCCAACTTATGGAGTTGCACATAAAACTGACTGGCTTCTTTTAGAGCAATTTTAATATCATGAATATTGGCAATTTGCGAGCCCATATGAAAGTGCATCAGCTTCAGGGTATCCAATAAATCCACCGCGCGTAATTTATCCAGCAAATGCAAAATTTCACTCGGATGAAAACCGAATTTCGATTTTTCACCGCCACTGTTTTGCCATTTGCCCGCCCCCAAACTGGATAAGCGGACCCGAACCCCCAACTGCGGTCGGATTTGCATTTTGCTCGATTCTTCAATAATCAACGCTAATTCTGAGGGTTTTTCAATGACGATAAACACTTGTAAACCCATTTGTAAGCCAATTAAAGCCAGCCGAATATAAGCACGATCTTTATAACCGTTACAGATAATGGTGGATTTGCCATTAGCCGCACTTTTGGACAACCCTAAAATCGCGAGCAATTCTGGCTTGCTCCCAGCTTCCAAACCAATATTATCTGCCGCTAAAATGCCTTCCACGACTTTACGTTGCTGATTCACTTTAATGGGATAAACCGGAGTATAACTGCCGCGATAAGCATACGTTGTAATCGCTTTGTCAAATGCGGTATTTAATTGCTCGACCCGGTCTTTCAAAATATCGGTAAAGCGCACCAACACTGGCAGAGAATGTCCCTGAGTCGTCAAAGATTGCGCAATAGTGAATAAGTCTAACTCCACGGTGCTTTGCGGGGATGGCTTAACCGCAACATGCCCGCGCTGATTAATGGAAAAATATCCACTCCCCCACTGATTAATCGCATAGGTTTGCGCAGAGTGTGCCAGCGTCCAGATCTTTGCAGGCGATAAGGCGTCAGTTTGCTTAGGGCTTGTGCCGGACTCAGAGTTCACTAATTTTCTCCAATTTGAAATATTTAGGGGCTATTTAGTTTAATATAATAACGTTTTTCATTACTGACTACAGGAAATATCATGCTTGACGCCCATTGGTTTACCGAAATTGTACCCGGTGCAGAATCGGCTTTTTCGCTCAAAATCAAAAACAAATTACACGCCGAACAATCCGAATTCCAATATTTGGAAATCTATGAAACCGAAGGCTTTGGCAATTTAATGGTGATCGATGGTTGCACCATGGTATCCACCCGCGATAACTTCTTCTATCATGAGATGATGAGCCACACTGCGCTATTTACCCATCCTGCCCCCAAAAAGGTCTGGATTATTGGCGGAGGCGATTGCGGTACCTTGCGTGAAGTTTTGAAACACGACAGTGTAGAGCAAGCCATCCAAATCGATATCGACGAGCGCGTAACCCGACTAGCGGAAATTTATTTTCCCGAGCTGTGCGAATCCAACAATGATCCGCGCGCTGAATTAAAATTTATCGATGGGATTAAATGGGTAAAAGATGCTGCGCCTAATTCAGTCGACATTATTATTGTAGATAGCACCGATCCCGTTGGCCCTGCAGAAGGTTTATTCAGCGAACAATTTTATCGTGATTGCTATAACTGTTTAACGCCCAATGGTATGGTGATTCAACAAAGCGAATCCGCATTATTCCATCTGCCGTTGATTGGCGAAATGCGTGATGCAATGAGTCATGCAGGCTTAAGTCATTTGCAAACCCTGTTTTTCCCACAATGTTTATATCCATCGGGTTGGTGGAGTGCAACGATTGCCAGCAAAGCGGAGCTCGCTGAGTTTCGTAAAGTGGATGCGGCGGCAAAAACCTTTGCGACGGTGTATTACAACGCCGATATTCACCAAGCCGCACTTGCACAGCCTGAATTTTTTAAGCAAGCGATGGCGAAGCGGGCGTGATACAATTTTAAAATGCAATTTTTAACCAGTTTTCAGCTACTTGAACGTATTAATGCTCTGCTGAGCTCGGAAGAGCGTAAACGTTACGCAGCTTTGGGTATTCAGCCAGTGCATGTGCAAGTATTGGAATATCTGTCTTTATGCAATCATTACAGCGACACGCCAGCGGCGTTGACTGAGTACTTAGGGCTGACCAAAGGCACGGTGTCGCAAACCTTGCAAGTATTAGAGCGTAAAGGCTATTTAAGTAAAACCCAGGATCTGGATGACGGACGTATCATTCATTTAAGTCTACTGGAAGCTGGCAAAAAAATTTTGCAGCAAGTACAGCCCTTGGATGTTTTTACGCAAGCCGAAAAAACCTTGCTGCAGAAAGAATTTAAATCTTTGCGGCATGCATTAGGCGTCACGCTGGAAGTTTTACAAAAAGCTAATAATTCTAAGAGTTTTGGGATGTGCACAACCTGCGTGCATCTTGCAGAAATTGAGCAACACTTACATTGTGGCTTGACCGAAGAACCTTTAAAGCAAGAAGCAGTCAATAAAATTTGCCGATTACATCAATTTCCCGACAAATAATCCACGCGCCCACTAATATAACAGGCGAGTTTATTCACTTTCATTAAGAGACACATTATGTTTGATCCTAAAGCTATCGAAGACCTTGCTAAACGTTTATCCGACTCCTTACCCACTGGCCTGACCGCGATTAAAGAAGATTTGGAAAAAAACTTTCACGCGGTATTACAAAGTGGTCTAGGCGCCCTGGATTTGGTCACCCGCGAAGAATTTGAAGTGCAAAAAGCGGTGCTCGCTAAAACCCGCAGCAAACTAGAAGATTTGGAAAAGCGTGTTGCCGAAATAGAACAACAGGTCCTTCCTAAAGAATAATTGCAATGTCGCTTGCCATTGTTTATAGCCGGGGGCGCGCGGGTATCGACGCGCCCTTGGTCACTGTCGAAGTGCATGTTGCCAATGGTTTACCCAGTCTAAATATCGTCGGACTTCCCGAAACCGCCGTCAAAGAAAGTAAAGATCGGGTACGCGGTGCTCTGCTAAATTCACAATTTGAATTTCCCCAGCAGCGCATCATCGTCAATTTAGCTCCCGCCGACCTACCCAAAGAGGGTGGGCGTTTTGATTTAGCGATTGCCTTGGGTATACTCGCAGCCTCTGGGCAAATACCGAAAGAAGTCCTGACGCAGTATGAATGTGTCGGTGAATTATCCTTAGGCGGTGAACTACGTGCGATTAATGGCGTGTTACCGATTGCGCTCCAAGCCAAACACGCGGGCAGACAACTGATTCTACCGCGCGATAATTTGGCAGAAGCTATTTTAGTTAAAGATGCCCAAGTCATCCCGGCACAACATTTGTTAGAAGTCAGTGCGCATTTATTAGGGCGACAATTAATTGCCCCAGAAAGCCAAAGTCCAATCCCTCGCACGGAACACTATACCGTGGACTTTGCGGATGTGCATGGTCAATTCCAAGTAAAACGCGCTTTTGAAATTGCTGCCGCGGGGATGCACAATCTATTGATGCTAGGCCCGCCGGGGACCGGAAAATCTATGCTAGCCGCCCGCCTGCCAACGATTTTACCCCCGCTCACCGAGCAACAAGCACAAGAAAGTGCAGCACTTGCGTCGATTAGTGATCAAGGACTGGATCTGGATAACTGGCTGAAACCTCCCTATCGGGCACCCCATCATACCGCCTCCGCGGCAGCGATGGTTGGCGGAGGCAGTAATCCCAAACCCGGAGAAATTTCCTTGGCACACTGGGGGACCTTATTTTTGGATGAATTACCCGAATTTGATCGTAAAGTGCTTGAAGTGTTACGCGAACCGCTGGAAACCGGACATATCATTATTTCACGCGCCAGTCGCCAAGTGGATTTTCCCGCAAAATTTCAACTGATTGCCGCCATGAATCCCTGCCCTTGCGGCTTTCTCGGGGATAGTTCTGGGCGTTGTCGCTGTACGTCTGAACAAGTCGCCCGCTATCGTGCGAAAGTGTCTGGCCCTTTATTAGATCGTATTGATATGCACTTAGAAGTGCCGCGCATCTCGCACGAGGTATTACGCAAAGGTTCTGCTGATGGCGAGGAAAGCAGTGCCGCCATTCGAGCACGCGTGGTCAAAGCACGTAAGCTTGCGCTAATGCGTGCAGGCAAAACCAATGCCGAGCTCTCTGCAGTAGAAGTTAAACGCTATTGTGAGGTTTCCGATGCCGGACATGAGCTTTTAGCCAATGCGTTGGAGCGCTTTGGCCTGTCAAACCGTGCCTATCATCGTATTTTAAAACTGGCGCGCACTATTGCCGATTTGGCAGCTTCTGAAGCCATAACTATTGCACATATCAGTGAAGCCATTAGCTATCGCAAATTAGATCGCAAGCAGTAAGTGTGTTTCAGATCAATAGTTCTCTGGGATCACAATCATTAATATGCACCCAATCTTAATTTCTCAGTTAACGCCTGCAAGAACAATTTATCTCTGCGCCTTTCTACTACATCTACTGACCTCGCAACTGCCGCTGGTCAATCAGGAATGGGTGTTTATCGATGCCGCGCGTTATTTTCTGAAACAGAACCCAGTATTGCTAGAAGAATATTTCAGCTATCAAGCTAATACGCTCGGCATGCCAATCTTGGTGGCAAGCGTTGCCAAACTGCTGCCCGGCCTGAATATTAGTACTGTTTATCGCATGGTGTCTGCGACCAGCATACTACTACTTGGCGAAGCGATTATCCGCGCTAACCAATTAATTACCAAGGGCTATAATACGCAGAGCGTGCTACTGTGCGTGCTGGTAAATCCTTTAATTTGGACTTTTGCAGGACGCGCTACCGCGGATTTATTTCCTGCCTCCCTGGCAATTTTCAGTGTCGTGTTATTTTGGGAAGCCTCTAACAACGCCCCCAAGGCGATGCTCGCAATGCTAGGCATGGGGCTAGCCATTACGCTTAAGTACCATGCGCTATTGTTACTGCCCTTGGTCGTGACTGAACAATTCACCCGTAAACACCGCAAAATTAGTCTAACTCACTTACTATTACGCCTACTCGCGATTCTCATCATCCCCGCGAGCTATGTGCTCGCAGTAAAGTATTATTTCAATTATTGGTTCACACCGGATAATTTTCATGAAATGCTGCGATTCAATTTTGGCAATTTTCTCAATAACCTGCTGGTCTATCTAGGGTATTTAGGTATTTAGGTATTTTGCTGTTAGCGCTCAGTCTTAGCCCAATAATTACGGTACCTAAGCAACTAAGATCCCATATACGGCAAAGCCTACTCCGCATCGTGGTATTCAGTAGTGCTTTTGGTTTGGGGTATTACGGGGTCAAACCCCAAGGGGAAATGAATTTTGGGCCTTTAGATAGCTGGCTGAATCCGGCTATTTTGGGCGGTGGTTTCTGCGTGATGGCGAAATTGTTACTTATTAATCTAGTTCAGACATTCAAAGGTACGCCACAGTCAACAGCGATTCAAAAACGCTATTTACGCTGTATCTTATTGACGTTAATAGTGATGCTTAGCCTACTCTCCTGTACCCGCCCGGCGCAACGATATTTATTGTTTATCTTGCCCTTTAGCTATTTTTTCATCTTGAAGAGTCTAACTAAGCAAACTTATATAATTTTATCGCTAGTCTTTAGTATATTGTTAAACCTTTACCTAACGGGCAATCAATACGTCACAGGCCAGGCGGCGCAACTTATGGTTACTGCCTTACAAGAAAAAGCCTTGATTCAGGAAACAGATGGTGATGTGTTACTGCGCCATGTGGGCAACGCTTTTTTTAAGTATTCCCTAACCCCCAAAAAATACAGGGTCACCTCAGGAGACAGCAGCAATATTTTATTTTCGGTAACTAGCGACTTCTTGCTGTGGCATAAAAGCTATGCCTTAGCATTAAACCCTTAAACTACGATCGGTTAACGGCATAAATTCCACGACCTGATGACAGAGCCTGTAAGTCATCCCTCGATGGGTTGCCCTCACTCACCTACTAGGCAAGCAACATGACTGCATCCACCAAACCGCAAAAATCAAACCGCCAAACCACCTATGTAGCCTTAGCGCTACTGACAGGGATTATGGTAGGAGAATTGCTGCATTTGAACTTAGCCCATCCTTCTGCGACAGCAGTTAACCCATTATTAAGCCAATGTGTCGTGGTCTTTAATGTCTTAACCGATATTTTTCTACGTTTAGTGAAGATGATTATTGCGCCTCTGGTGTTTGCAACCTTAGTCGTAGGTATGGCGAAAATGGGTGATAGTCATACCGTGGGGCGCATTGGCGTAAAAGCGTTGTTTTGGTTTTTTTCGGCGTCCCTACTGAGCCTGCTGCTAGGAATGTTATTAGTCAATGTATTACACCCTGGGAGTAGTTTACATATTGCGCTTCCAGCAGCAGGTTCCTCGACGGGTTTAACGGAAATTAAACCTTCCTTGGCCAGTTTTGCTGCACATATATTTCCTAAGAGCATTGTTGAAGCCATGGCAAATAACGAAATTCTACAAATCGTGGTGTTTGCGATGTTTTTTGGGGTGGCCTGTGCATCCCTGGGAGAAAGCGCACGCCCAGTCGTCGCGACCCTGGATGCCTTGGGACACATTATGCTAAAGGTCACTAGCTATGTTATGCACAGCGCTCCTGTGGCCGTATTTGCCGCCATGGCAGCGGTCATAGCACAAAATGGACTCGGGGTATTAAGTGCTTACGGCACCTTTATTGGCGAATTTTATTTGGGCTTGCTGCTGCTGTGTACGCTTTTAGGCGGCATCAGTTTTATATTCTTGGGCACTCGGGTGTGGCATTTGGTGCGTGTGATTCGTGAACCCATGTTACTGGCATTTGGCACTGCCAGCAGTGAAAGCGCTTATCCAAAATTGTTACAACAATTGGAAAATTTTGGCTGTGATGAGAAGGTTGTGGGTTTAGTGCTACCGCTGGGTTATTCATTTAATCTCGACGGCAGCATGATGTATATGACTTTTGCGGTGTTATTTATCGCACAAGCTTATGGCATTTCAATGCCATTGGATGATCAACTGATCATGCTGTTAGTATTACTGTTTACCAGTAAAGGCGTTGCCGGGGTGCCACGTGCCTCTTTAATTGTGATTGCTGGAACGCTCTCCATGTTTCATATTCCAGAAGCAGGTTTACTACTCTTGTTAGGTATAGATCAGATTCTGGACATGGGACGCAGTGC
>SXGT01808643.1_pt1 | contig 13579 bp, 8 predicted proteins | sample 3176221 | NCBI WGS metagenome assembly SXGT01 (sample SAMN11356862, study PRJNA531348) | freshwater metagenome | isolation source: freshwater sample F1-120 | place: China: Fuxian Lake, Yuxi | collected 2017-12-25 | reverse complement strand
GTCCTTGTTGCTGTCGGAGTACCCGAGCATTATTTGTTGGCGTCGTTCCCAAGCTTCAAGCTGATGCGCGTAGGCAGGCACCCGGAATAGTTGCTCTATTACGTGTGCGCTTTCCCTCAGGTCGTCGATTGTCTCGAACAGTGGCACTATCTGGAGAGTGCTTGTTGGCCTGTGACGCGTCTCTCCGGCTCCCCCTGCCGGTTGTGCTGCTCTGGGTTCGAACAGACCGAATTCCTTGGCAAGCAGGAGGGGTTCGAGCAGGTCGCTGACCCCTTCGGTCATCGAGATGATGTAGACATTGCAGGCGTCGGGTCCCAGTTCGGCCTGCATACGGTTCAGGGTTTCAAATACTGCAAGAACTTCCTGCGTTTCTGGCAGGTAGGGCGAGATGCCGTCGGGACCGGTCTGTCGCTGCAACGGGCGTGGATTGAGCAGTTCGCGTGACAGCAGCGATACGCGGGCTGTTTCGTCGAGCGATCCGTAGGATGCCTCCACACCGGCGACGCGCAGTAGGTCGGCAATCGTTCGGGCATGGACTGCGCTGTGCTGTCGAATATCCAGATGCGCGAGGTGAAAACCGAACACGTCGATCCGGCGCTGGAGATCAGCGACGAGACCAGCCCGCAGTCTCGGAAGGCAATCGACAATCAGACCACGGGCGACCGTCTCTATGTCGTTGGCGAGTTCGGACGAGCGTCCGTATGCCAAGTGTTCGTCGCCAGTTTCGGGGGGTGCGACAAGGGCGCCATCCCTCCACAACTCTTCTGCGCCGGCGACGGCGCGTTGTTCGGCCCATGCCCGGTCTCCAATTTGGGCCAGTGATCCGGGCGCGACATTTGCGTTCGGAACCAAGTGGGCGATCCGTGCGGCGTTGAGCCGTCGGGAAGCGCCAATCCTGGCAAGGATCAGGCCGAGTTTCTGACGGTACGGCTCGTGCTCGTGGGATGCCTGCAACGATTGCATCAATATTGGATGGCGGTGCAGATCGGTCTCGAGGCTTTCGAGGACAGGATGGGTGTCCGGGAAAGCAGACGGCAACGAATGACCGCTCAAAGCCTCATTGGCAGCGGTGTCGTCACCGTGTGCTTGCAACGCACCCGGATTGAGCGATGCCGGCGCGACGCTCAAGTGACGTTGCAGTGCCCGCAGGCTTCCTTCATACAAAGCCAGTGCGGTGTCCTTGTGAAGGCGCAGCGTGTGTTCGGTCACCCGGGCGGTGACCGATGGATTGCCGTCACGGTCTCCACCGATCCATGAACCGAACCGAAGGAACGATGGGACGTCGAACTGGTCATCGGGGTATTCGTCGCGTAGCGCGTCTTCGAGGTCGCGGTAAAGCCGGGGAACGACATCCCAAAGTGACGATTCAAAGAAGTAAAGGCCGTTCCGAACCTCGTCGAGGACGGATGGTCGCCGGGATCGGACTTCCTCTGATACCCAAAGTGAGGTGATGACTTCCCGAATGGCGTCGAGGTTGATCTCACGCTCACGACGGGTGATCCGCGGATGGTCTAGGGGTTCGATCAGTGTCGAGAGGTTGCGAAGCTTGTGAAGAATGGTTCGACGGCGTGCTTCTGTCGGATGGGCGGTCAGAACCGGTTCGACGAGGGATCGCCGAAGCATTGAGTAAAGACGGTCAGGGGTGATGCCTAACGAGCGGAACTCGGCGATCGCCTGCCTGATGCTTTCGGATCGAGGGGTATCGCCAGCTTGTATCTCCCGAACACGCAGGACCCGCAGGCGTTGCCGTTCCTCGGCGAGGTTGACGAGGTGGAAGTACGCGGTGAAGGCTCGCACCACAAGGTGAGCCTCGGACAGCGACAGAGACCTTGCCCGAGCCAACAGCGCCGCGCCGGTCTGGACAGCGGCGTCGCTCTCGGGGCCGGTGTCCGTGGCCGCGCGGAAGTTTCGGGCAAGACGGCGGAATTCCTCAACAAGGTCATAGGTCTCAAGACCCGCGACCTCCTGGAGCACTTCGCCGAGGAGTCTTCCTAGCGTACTCACATCCCGGGCGAGGGAATCGGTGCCTTCGGCATTGCCGTTCGCGAGAGACACAGGTGTCGTAATGTCGGTCATTACTCGAAGTCTAGCCGTGCCAGACGTGTGCTGACCCTGCCGGCTGCGTCGAGTGTCGCCGGTACACTTGCCGCGTGAATATGGACGACGTGCGTGGCCGGGTCCGGCTGACGACACTTGCCTCCTCCGCGGGGTGAGCGTCGAAACTGGGCCCCGGTGCCTTGGCGCACGTGTTGCGTCATCAACGCGCTTCGGCGCATCCCGACCTTCTGCTTGGCCTCGAGACACCTGACGATGCGTCGGTGTGGAGGATTGATGACGCCCGCGCGCTAGTGCAAACGGTGGATTTCTTTCCCCCGGTTGTCGACGATCCGTACGTTTATGGGTGGATCGCCGCTGCCAATGCGATGTCGGACATATACGCGATGGGTGGCGAGCCGTTCCTGGCGTTGGCTCTGGCCGCATTTCCTGACGACCTTCCGCTTGAAATCCTCGGCGATATCCTGAGAGGTGGCGCTGATGCAACCGCAGAGGCCGGGGTTGTGATCGCCGGTGGGCATACCGTCACTGATGCGGAACCCAAATACGGGCTGGCCGTGAGCGGGTTCGTCCACCCCGACCGGATCCTGACCAAGGGCGCTGTCATGGCGGGGGACGTCCTGTTCCTGACCAAGCCGCTCGGTACGGGGATCATCACGACTGCGATCAAGCGGGGCATCGCATCGCTGAACGCAGAGGGCGCGGCCGTCGCATCGATGCGTCAGTTGAACCGTGGCGCGTCGCGCGTGCTGCGGGACATGCCTGAAATTCGTGCCTGCACGGATATCACCGGGTACGCACTTGCCGGCCATTCGAGTGAGATGGCGTTGGCAAGCGGGGTCGAGCTCCGGATTGACACGTCCCTGCTTCCGACCCTGATCGATGCGCTCGAACTTGCTGGGGCGGGATGCGTGCCGGGCGGGACTGGACGAAATCGCAGCTACCTTACAAGTCCGGATGCCGATGGCGTTACGCGGGTGAGGCTCGATGCCAGTGTCGACGAACGTGTCGTGGCTGTGGTGTTCGATCCCCAGACGAGCGGTGGGTTACTTTTCGCGGTGGCGAAGTCGCACGCGCACGCGGTCTCTGAGGCATTCGCGATGGCAGATGAGGCGCTGTGGATGATCGGCGAAGCTGTTCCCGGTCATGGGGTCCATTTTTCCTAGGCGAGAGGTGCAGTATTCGTACTGTTGCTGATCACGGGACGGATCTTGACCGTGTCGGACGGAGCCTCAAGGTCGAACCATCGCAAACCGATTGCGAGGAAGCCAGCGACCCCGGTGGCAACCCCGACCAAGATAGGACTGGTGTCGCCAAGCATGCGGGACAGGATGCTGGCAACTGCCGACCCAATGGCCGCCGACGCAAGGAACGTAGCCCACGTGATCGGTTCCCACCCGCTGCGGTTGCTGATCGCTAACAGTCGCAAGGCTGCTGGCAGGTGCGAACCGATCCCCAGCCCGACTGGTAGCAGCAGCAAAGATGCTGCAAGGACACGAAGGTCGAGGGTCTGACCGACGATCAGTGGCGAGGCAAGGGGAATCAGTTCAGTCAACGCAATGGGGTAGAGCGCCACACCAAGGGCACCCCAGCCGGCGACGGCCCGGATCTGGTCTCGATGCACCCGATGCACGAGCAGCGCCGCAACGACTGTGCCGACCCAAAGGGCGGCAGTGCCCCCGGCGGTAGTCAGGTCGGCTCGCCCCGCTATCAGCGGCAAGCGCCAAAGCAGGGCACTGTAGGCTATTCCCATGGTGACGCCACCGGCGCAAACAAACCCAATGGCACGCCAGGGATAGGTGTCGTTCGGAGCGGGACGGGTGTCCGTCACCACTTCATCGGCATCGTCAAGGAAGTCATCGAATTCGGCGGGCCGTCTCGTCGCCATGAAAGTGCCGACGATCGTGGCGCAAAGGATGGTGATGGTGACCACGAACCACGACCAAGGCGGCGAAGGGATTGGTTCAAAGAAGTACGGATGGTCATCGGTGGCGGGACGGATGTCGAATGGGACTTGTGCTTCGGCGACGCCGGGACCGCCGGGTGCGGCGACGGCACTCAGTACAGACCGGGATTCCTGAAATGGGACGAAAAGCGGTGGGAACGGAGACTGGAGCAGGAATTGCAGGATGCCTTGGGCGAGCGGTTCGGTGAAAGCCGTCCGGCGTACCATGAGTACCGGCAGCACCACGAATTGCTCGGTGTCCATGCCGACGGTTCCGTTGTTCACAGCCAGAAGGTGACGGATTGCGTCGGTGGGCGTCGGCGCGCCGAGGTCGCCCATCACTTGGAACGCAGTGTTGAATGCCCGCCACAGTTCATGGTCGTCGTGCAACATCATGACGAGCATGCCCTCAGGTGACAGGTGATTGACGTAATCGGCGAAGGCTTCACGGGTGTACTGGGTTGCGCCGGCCACGCGTCCCGGTTCCGCCGACGCGCCGGAGGCGGCGAGGGTCACGTAGATGAGGTCGTAGGTGCTGCCGGACGCGCGAAGGTGTGCGCGGGCCTCCTCGGCGACTAGCTCAACTCCTTGACGGGTTATCAACTGTGGCCCACCGGCCTCGGAAATCGCTGTGGTAACCGCCTCGAATGCCCCATGATGAGGGTCGGCAACAGTGACCGTCACTGCACCGGCCTCGAGTGACGCCCGCAATTCCTCTCCGGCTCCAATGCCGGCGATAAGCACGCGGGCCTTCGGTCCGGGAAGGGTCAGGGGAAGGATGGCACCACTCGCGCGGAGGCGACCGGACGGCGGAGAGTAGCCGAATGGCACGGCGTCCAGATAGAGCCACCGCCCACCATCCGATGTCGACGTAAAGTCAAAGCGCCCTCCCGAACCCCACTGCGCCCGAGTGTGGGTTTCTGCGCCTTCCGGGTCTGCAACGCTGGTGAAGAGTGACTTCACGACCGGTACCCGCCCGGGATTGGCGACGGATCCGGGGTTGCTCAGGATTGAAAACGCGAGCGTGGCGGTCCCGATGGACGTGATCGTTCCGAGGATGGCCGCGATCCACCGGGAGGCGGAACCCCATCGACCTGCGTCGGATGCGACCAACATGAGCGAAGCTACTCCGCCGACGGTGCCCGCAACCGCGACGATCCCGGGCGGGGTCAGCGCGTTAATGGCCGGCCCGGTGGTCAATGCTCCGATTGCCTCGCCGGCAGCCCAGGCGGCAATCGGAAGGGCGGGGTTGACGGGTGACCGACGGATCGCGGTTCCGCCAACGGCGCCGAGGGCGAACGTGACCAAGGCGGTGCCTGTAGTCAGGATCAGCGGGTGGACTAATTGGGGTACCTGCACCATTGGCACCGCAATCAGTGCAATTCCGAATGCGAGCAGCACCGCGGTGACGGCGGTCAGGTGATTGTCCGTACGAGTGCGACCACCGTAGCGGTGGGACGTCAGGAGCCCAAAAACGAAACCGAAGCGTCCAAGTGCGGCGAGCCACCAGACGTCCGGTACGAGCGCGACGAGGGCGATGAGGCGAGACGCGCCTGCGCCCACCCACTGATTGGCAAGACCGATCCCGATCAGGGACGCAACGGCAGTCAGCGCGGTAGTGAGTGGTAGCAGGTCAGGCGTTGATTGCTGACGCGCTTGAAGGAACCGTGGGAGCGCGTCGGGCACAGGATAAGGATTGAGCGCGAATGCCTGGGTGGTCTCAAGGGGCGTGATCGGTGGGGTAACGGTGTCATTGGGATCAGCGTGGTCCTCGCCGTGCCCGTGTCTGGTGTCTGGCGTGGAGGCCAAGGCTGCGTCCTTCCGATGGCAGTGACGAGTCGTGCATCATCGCGAGTGTGGGTTGTGACCCCGTACCCATGGCGCAATCATACGCTTGGACAAGACAAGTCTCACTAGCGGATCATCTTGAAGTACGTCGACATTGTTATTATTCTCACAATGTCACGAATTCTAGTAGCAGATACTCTGGCAAAGGCGGGCCACGACATCCTTCAGGCCGAAGCGGATGTCACGGTTCGCACGGGCCTGTCGCCTCAGGCGCTCGCCGAATGCATTGGTGACTTTGATGCACTCGTCGTGCGGAGTGCTACCAAGGTCACTCGTGCCGTCCTCGAAGCTGGAACCCGGTTGCGGGTGGTGGGGCGCGCGGGTGTCGGTGTTGACAACATTGATGTCGACGAGGCGACCAAAAAGGGTGTGGTTGTCGTCAATTCGGCGGGTGCATCGACGATCGCCGTCGCCGAACACACGCTCGCGCTGATGCTTGCCCATGCGCGGAACATCGGCCCGGCAAGCGCGTCAGTCGGTCGAGGCGAGTGGACACCATCCTCGTTCGTTGGGGTGGAATTGCGCGACAAGGTGCTCGGCATTGTCGGTCTCGGTCGGATTGGCACTCAAGTGGCACGGCGAGCTCGTGCGTTCGAAATGCGGGTCCTCGCCCATGACCCGTTCGTGTCGTCGGCAGTGGCTGCTGGATGCGGTGCTGAGCTTGTGGGCCTGGACGAGCTTCTGCGATCGAGCGATTTCGTTACCCTGCACGCGCCATTGAGTTCGGCGACTGGTGACTTGATGGGGGATGCGCAGTTCGCGCAGTTCAAACGTGGTGCCACACTGATCAACTGCGCCCGAGGTGGTTTGATCGACGAGGGGGCTCTGCTTCGCGCGCTCGATGCGGGGCTTGTAGGTGGCGCCGCTCTTGATGTCTTCACCGCCGAACCGCTTGCATCCGATAGTCTGCTTCGGGCACATCCTCGGGTACTGGTCACGCCTCACCTCGGGGCAAGCACGCGTGAGGCCCAGCTTGAGGTCGCCACAGACGTTGCCAAGCTCGTTCTGGCTTGCCTCAGGGGTGAACATGTCGCCGGCGCAGTCAATGCACCCCTGCGCATTCCCGAGGAAATCGCGTACCTGGAGCCATACCTCCGGCTCGCCGAGCATCTTGGTCGCGCGCTAACCCAACTTGCGGTCGCGCGTCTTGATTGCGTTGAGGTGACTTACCACGGGGAACTTGCCAATCATGACACCGGGCCAGTGACCGCGGGGCTTATCAAGGGTCTTCTGGCACCGGTCACCGAGGAGAGGGTCAACTTGATCAATGCGCGACTGGTGGCCCGGAACCGCGGACTGCGGATTTCCGAGCGGAAGGTCGAACGCCACGATAGCCCTTACGCGAACGTGATCGCCGTGACAATGGGCGAAGGTGAGACGCAGCGGGATATTGCCGGTGCGCTGGCTGGGAATGAACCACGGATCGTTCGTCTGGATGGGTACGCGGTTGACGTCGTGCCGTCCGGCCATGTGCTGGTCATGCGCCACCTTGACAGACCGGGCATGATTGGCCGGGTTGGAACGATCCTCGGGGCGAACGACGTGAACATCTCGGCGATGCAGGTTGGCCGGCGCGTCATCCGGGGTGAAGCGGTGATGACGATGTCGCTTGACGAGGTCATCCCGCGCGAGTGTGAGGCGGAACTCACGGCAGTTCCCGGCATCCTTTCTGTCAAGCTGGTGACTCTCTGATGCCCATCCCTGATCCAACCCCCTCGGGAATCCTGGGGAATTCCGCTTTGCGTTCGGGAGTTCGCCCGGACCGCCCGCGATGACCGTCCGCCAAGTGCATCCAGGTCTTGCATCTAGGGTCGACATACTGGTGATCGGGAGCGGGATTGCCGGGCTGTTCTCGGCCGCACGGGCCGCGGCCCATGGCGCGAGCGTGGCAGTGGTGACAAAGGGCGGACTTCAACAAACGAACACCTCGTGGGCGCAGGGTGGCATCGCCGCAGCGATCGATCCGACCGACTCCGCGGATGCCCATGGACGTGACACATTGGATGCCGGTGCAGGGCTTTGTGATCCGGAGACGGTTAAGGTGCTGTGCCGTGAGGGTCCCGCGCGCGTGCGTGACCTGATTGCGTACGGGGTGCGGTTCGATCGGGAACACGGCGCGGGCGGTGCACCCGGGGAAATCGCGCTCGCCCTAGAGGGCGCACACTCGGCGCCTCGAGTGCTTCACGCTAGAGGCGACGCGACAGGCGCGGAAATTGAGGCGTCGTTGGCAGCACACATCCGACGGACGGCGACGCACCTTCACGAGCGCCACCTCTTGCTGGATCTGGTCACGACCGGACGACCGGGGGACGGGACGCTTCGTTGCCATGGAGCGCGCATTGTTGAACTAGGCACCGGTATCGTTCGGACGATCGAAGCAACCCATACCGTCCTTGCGACCGGTGGCGGAGGGTACCTCTTCTCGCAGACGACGAATCCGCCCGTGGCCACTGCCGATGGCGTGGCGGCGGCGGTTCGCGCGGGGGCGGTGGCGTGTGACCTCGAGTTTTTCCAATTCCACCCCACGGCGTTGGCAGTCGCAGGTGCCCCACGGTTCCTGATTACCGAGGCGACCAGGGGTGAAGGTGCGTGGTTGCGCAACGCATCTGGGGACCGGTTCATGACCCGGTATGACACGCGTGCCGAGCTCGCCCCCCGGGACATTGTTGCCCGGTCGATCCTGACCGAGGTCGGTGGGGGTCGGGCGCCCGGGCATGTGTGGCTGGATCTCACGCACCTCGATCCCGAACGGGTGCGAACGCATTTCCCGACCATCAAGCGTGTGTGCGCACGCTACCGCATTGACATAATGCGTGATCTGATCCCGGTTGCTCCGGCGGCCCACTACATGATCGGGGGCGTGTGGACGGATGCAGACGGCCGGACTAGCGTGCCCGGTCTCTATGCGGTTGGAGAGTGCGCGTCCACCGGTGTGCACGGTGCCAACCGTCTCGCCTCAAACTCCTTGCTTGAGGCGGTGGTCTTCGGGGAGCGAGTGGTGGCTTCGGTGTTTGGTCGGCCTAGTCAGGCGACTGTCGCTTCCACCGAGGGAAACCTCGTCGAGAGTGATGTCGGGCCCGATACGCAGGTCGAGACAATTGAACGGTTGTTCGCAAGCGACCGTGAACCCGCGGTCCTACCGCAACTTGCACCCGGGGAGACGATCTTCCGGGCGACACGGCGTCAGCTCTGGGAACACGCGGGGATCGTGCGGACCCCGGAAGGGCTTCTGAGTGCAATGGGCGCCTTCGGATCGTGGGGACGGATGTCCCGTCCCGCACCTGTCACGAGACGTGGTGTCGAAACCGTTAACGCCCTGACCGTTGGCTGGCTGATGACCCGGGCGGCACTTGCAAGGCACGAAAGCCGTGGTGCGCACTTTCGCTCGGACGCACCGGAGAGTGACCCAGCGTGGCGTCGTCGGCTCGGAGTGCGCCTGGCTACTCCGGCCCCTGTCTCGTGAGTGTTCTTCCGGGTTCCGTCTCGTTTGGCATGGGCATCGCAGGCGCAAGTCCATCAGGCACACTTCGAGGGCCATGAAAAAACCAGAAACGGCACCTGCCACCACGCGTCACGACCTGTGGGTTGATGGCCATGAGATAGCGCGTGTCGTTGCCGTGGCGCTTGCCGAGGACATTGGTTCCGGCGACATCACAACCATCGCGACCGTTCCGGCGGATGCGCGGTGCGTTGCACGTCTGAGGTCACGGGTCGCGGGGATTGTCGCGGGATTGCCCGTCGCGGTCGAAGCATTCCGACAGCTTGATGAGACCCTTGCCTTCGAGGCGCACGTTCAGGACGGTGCGGTCATCGCACCGGGTGACGTATTGCTCACCATCCGCGGCGCTGCGCGACCGGTCCTTTCGGCCGAAAGGGTTGCATTGAACTTTGTCCAGCGGTTGAGTGGCATCGCGACTTTGACCTCGAGGTACGTGGCAGCGGTTGCCGGTACTGATGCGATTGTGGTTGATACGAGGAAGACGACCCCGGGGTTGAGGACACTGGAAAAGTATGCAGTCCGTGCCGGAGGCGGGCAAAACCACCGGACGGGCCTCTACGACGGAATACTGATCAAGGACAACCACCTCGTTGCCGCTGGTGGCATCACGGCGGCGGTCCGCGCGGCACGACGGCACGGGTCGCACCTCCTACGCGTCGAGGTGGAAGTCGACACCCTGGATCAGGCACGTGAAGCCGTCGGAGCTGGGGCTGACGTCATCCTTCTGGATAACTTTGATGCAACCGGGCTTCGGGAAGCTGTCGAGATGATCGCCGGTCGCGCCATGACGGAGGCATCCGGTGGCATCAACCTGACAACCGTCCGTGCGGTGGCCGCGTCAGGCGTAACGCTGATCTCCGTCGGGACACTCACGCACTCGGCGCCCGCGATTGACGTCGGGCTTGACTTCGATTTCGTGCCCGCCTGACACGGCAGGTGAAGGCGCGGCGCCGACGGTGCCATGCGAAGTCTTGCGGAAACTTCGGATTTCCTGAGGGTGATGGTGTTGCGCCGGAGTTTGCGTCTCCGTTCAGCTTTGGCGTTGGGTTAACGAACCCTAAGTGGGGTCGGTACGATACTGTAGGTCCGTCGACGGATTGCGGTCGGGGGCCGCATCCATTGGCCGGAGTTACCACGAGGATGACGACTACGACGCCGGCAGGGCGCACACGCTTCGAGAGGCAATATCGCACAGCAACGTCTGAGGGCTATCACGTCTTCGGTGGCGATGTTCGTGTTGGCCACATTGACTTGCACTTCACACTTTCGAGCGTGTACGCCACCCTGGTGCTCGAAATGGACCTTGCTGAAGAGGCAATACTGGACATGATTGACACCATTGACGATACGCTCGTGCTTTCTGCGGAAGTGCCACGGGAGGACTTCGTAGTGTCGGTCTACCGAGGCCGTGCCGCGGGGTTGTACACCGACGATTTCCTTGAGGAACGTCGGCGCCGACGTGGGGGAGGGGTGTCAAAGCCTTCGGGAAAGGACACGAACGATGACAGCGTACCGGAGACTGCTACGCGACGACGTCCGAATTAGGGTGAACCAAAGACGCAGTTCCAATTGTTTGGGAATGGCGTCCGAGGGGATGTCATACCCGGATAGCGCGTGATCCGGGAACGGGCACGGTTTCCAGTGCCTGCCGGATAATGGTGCGTGGTTCAACATTCCGCATGCGTGCGCCCGGTGAGACGATCAGGCGATGGGCGAGGGTGGGTTCCGCGAGAGCCTTGATGTCGTCCGGACTTACAAAGTCGCGACCCTGAATGACTGCGCGCGCTTGGGCCGCCCGGATCAGCGCGCTTGAACCGCGAGGTGAGGCCCCCAGATAGACTTCCTGATGGTCACGGGTTGCCGTCGCGATATCCACGACGTACTCCGTGATCAGCCGGTCGACGTGCGTGCGTGCGACCGCAGCCTGCAAGTCGCGCAATCCATCCGCCGAAATGACCTCGCTGATCGTTTCGATCGGATGCTGTTCTTTCTGCGCCGTCAGGACAGCGATCTCGTCGGCGCGGGCGGGATATCCAAGCCGAATTCGCATCATGAACCGGTCGAGTTGGGCCTCGGGCAGAGGGAAGGTGCCTTCGTATTCGATCGGGTTCTGCGTCGCCATGACGAGGAATGGGGCAGGTAGCGCGTAACTCGTCCCGTCAACGGTCACCTGTCGTTCCTCCATCGCTTCCAGAAGCGCGGATTGCGTCTTCGGCGTTGCGCGGTTGATTTCGTCTGCGAGGACCATCTGGGCATGCACAGGGCCCCGACGGAACTCGAACTCACCGTGCTTCTGGTTGTAGACGGTCACGCCGGTCACATCCGAGGGAAGCAGGTCGGGTGTGAACTGAATGCGCTTGAAAGTGCATCCCACACTCAGGGCGAGTGCGCGCGCAAGCATGGTCTTGCCCGTTCCAGGCACATCTTCAATGAGGATGTGTCCTCGGCTTAGGACTGCCATCAGGGCGAGTTCGATTTCGGTGTGCTTGCCGACAATCACACGCTCAACATTGGCGGTGATGCGTGACGCAACTGCTAGGAGTTCTTCCGACATCGGTGCCTCGCTCAAGTTGCAGGTGCCTTCAGGCATCCCTGTTTGCAGCCCGGGAAAACACCGGTGTGTTGATTCGCCTGACCTAGTCCGAGTCTACCCGACGACCGTCTAGGAACCTTCTGGTGGAAGGAGGCGTACCACTGCACCGCGAGCCGCTTCATTTATTGCGGTTTCCCGTTTGGCGTCATTCCACATGTTGTCGAGATCAGATGCATCAAGCGTGGACCAGTCGACACCGCGGGATGCGACACTGGCCTCCACATGGCCGAACCTCACCCGGAAACGGTTGGCTGACCCACGCAAGGCTTCCTCGGCATCGACACCGAGACGGCGGGAGAGGTTCACCAAGGTAAAGATGAGATCCCCAATCTCGGAGGCCCGCCCGGCATCATCTGCCTCGGTGAGTTCCCGCGCCTCTTCGACAATCTTGTCAAGGACGCCCGTGATGTCTGGCCAATCGAAACCGACACGCGCCGCACGGTCCTGAATTGACTGGGACTGCGCAAGGGCTGGAAGCGATCGGGGCACACCGTCAAGCATCGAGTTGCGAACCTTTCGACCCCTCTCGGTTTCGCTGTCGGCAACGGCATCACGTTCGGCGCGCTTCGTCACTTCCCAGTTTTGGAGAACGGCGTCAGTCGTTGTAGCTTCCGCAGTGCCGAAGACGTGAGGATGCCTCCGGATCATTTTGGAGACAATGCCGGCGACGACGTCACCGAAATCGAAAGTGCCCGTCTCGGTTGCAATCTGAGAGTGGAAGACGACTTGGAGCAGGATGTCACCCAGTTCCTCCTCCAATCCGACGACATCACCGGCGTCGAGTTTCTCGAGCGCCTCATAGGTTTCTTCGAGGAGGAACCGACGGAGACTGTCGTGGGTTTGCTCTCGGTCCCACGGGCACCCATTCACCGCTCGCAGTCGGGCCATTACCAGGGCTAGAGTGGCTGGTTCCCGGACAGCCGACAGGGGGTCCAGGGCCTTTACAAACAGGGTTGTGAGGTGGTCGAGATCATCACGGTGATCGAGTTCCCAGAGTTCGACGGTGTTCGTACGCATCTGTCCCGTGACGCCCGACGCCTGAATGATCATGACAGGATGCGTGTCGGGATAGTGCGACGCGAGGGTCAGTTTCACGTGTGTCGCAACCCGGCGGCTATGGATTTGGCAGATAACAACGGCCACAGTTGGGTCGATGCGGCCCATCGAAAGAGCGTCAATGATGTGCAATCCGTCCACGATATCGACTTCGAGGTGCGGAGCGATTGCGTCGATGAAAGAGAGACCTGGAACGATGGTGACATTGATGCCAAGAGTTCGGCATTTTTCACGCAGCCCAAGGACCGTTGCTTCGCCGATCGTCGGGTGTCCGGGAACCGCGTAGACGAATGGGGTATCGGACTGCTGTCCGACACGATCGAGAATGGCGTCGACAATGTCTCGGTAGACGGTATCGAAGCTTGAGGAGCGTTCATAGATGTGATCGAACGAAGGGGCGGTGGCGAGCAGGGACCATTTTTCGACAGTTGGATGGATGCGGGTACGTAGGACAAGTTGTCCCGCCGATGCGGCGGCGTCGATGACCGCGGTGGCCCGCATAGTCAGAAGGTCGGGGTCGCCCGGGCCGAGACCCACGACAACTACTTCTTTCCAAATTCGCGACTGGCAGACACCAATGGTC
>SXGT01091580.1_pt1 | contig 13579 bp, 13 predicted proteins | sample 3176221 | NCBI WGS metagenome assembly SXGT01 (sample SAMN11356862, study PRJNA531348) | freshwater metagenome | isolation source: freshwater sample F1-120 | place: China: Fuxian Lake, Yuxi | collected 2017-12-25 | reverse complement strand
GCGCTGCGCCTCATCCCGGCCCGCCACCGCCACCGGCGCCGCGCGCCACCACGGGTGCGCAGCGCACGGCGCGCCACGCTCGCCGGCCCCGCATTCGTGGCGACGCGCCCGCTACGTTCGGCGTTGCCTCGCGCGCCGCGGACGTGTCATAGCCGACGCGGCTCACCACGGAGGCCGCCATGCGCGCGCTCGTCACTGGCTTCGGACTCATCATGCTCGCCGTCGGCCTCGCCCCCGGCTGCTCCGACGCGGGACACGCCGTCGTCGATGCCGCCGGCACGTCCGACGCGGCGCTCCCGGACGCGGCGCCGCTCGGCGACCTGCCCTCGGAGATTGGGACCGAGGCCGTCGCCGCGACCGAAACCGCGGGGGGCGAGGCGCAGGCCGACGGGGACACCACCGCCGAGCCGGAGACGGCACCGGTCTACGCGCCCGATCTCCAAGTCGATCCAGCCACTTACACGTTCAGCTACCTGTCGCCGCTCCCGAACCCGATCACCCGCCAGGTCATCCTCCTCAACGCCGGCAACGCCCCGCTCGACATCACGCAGATCGACTGGGCCCCCGGCGGCTCCCCCGACTTCGACATCATCTTGATCCCGGCGCTGCCCAAGACCCTCGCCCCGGGCAAGCAGACCTTCCTCAACGTGCGCTTCCGCGAGCTCGCGGGCGGCACCAGCACGCTGCGCATCACCTCCACCGATCCCGACATGCCGGTCACGACCGTCGCCTTCGCGAGCCACTCGAAGTCCTCGACGGCCCACCCCGAGCCGTGCGTCGCGCTCACCCCCACCCGCCTCGACTTCGGCGTCGTCCAGCGCGGCAACACCAAGACGATGTCGGCCACGCTCACGAACTGCGGCACCACCTCGCCGCTCAAGCTGTCGGCGATCACGCGCTCGTCGTTCTTCTTTCTGCCGCTGCCCGCGTCCTTTCAAATGGCCCTTCCCCCGCAACTCCCGCTGACGCTGGCCCCCGGCGCCTCGCTGCCGGTCGACGTCACCTACGCGCCGCTCATCGCCGGGCTCGAGGGCGGCAGCTTCGTCTTCACGACCGACGACCCGAACCAACCCAACGCCCAGCTCGACGTCTCCGGAATCAGCAAGGAGCCGCCGCTGAGCGAGCTCGGCCTCCACATCAAGATCGCCTGGGACACGACCGACACCGACGAGGACAGCCACCTCATCGCCCCGGGCGGCACGTTCTTCGATTGCACGAGCGACTGCTTCTTCGGCAACCCGTCACCCGATTGGGGGGTCCTCGGCGACTGGCGCGACGACCCGTTCCTCGACGTCGACGATGTCGATGGCCGCGGCCCCGAGAACATCAACATCTCCGAGCCGATCGCGGGCACCTACCAATTCAAGGTCCACTACTACGCGGACTCCCACGAGGGCTTCCCGCAGGCGAGCAAAACCACTGTCGAGGTCTGGAGTTACGGGGCGTTGGTCGCCAGCTTCGGTCCAACCTCGACGGCCGGCACGAACTGGACCTGGGACGTCTTCACGATCGACTGGCCGAGCGCCAGCGTGACGACGCTGGGGCAGCTCTGGCAGGTCCCGTCCGGGACCGTGACGTCGTGCGGTTTTCACCTGCCCTGAACGCCGCAGCGTCCCGGCGCGGGGGCGAATCGCGACGAACGTCCTGGCGACATCGGGCCAAATGAACTAGGACGCTCGCACTCACCAATCGCGGCGAGTCGCTGAAAACGAGGCAGGGTGTCGGTCCGTCTGTTTGTGGGCAATCTCTCGTACGATGTATCGGAAGCGGACTTGCGCGGGCTCTTCGCGGAGGTCGGCTCCGTCACCCAGGTGCGCATTCCGCTCGATCGCGAGACGGGCCGACCGCGCGGCTTCGCGTTCGTGGACATGGCCGAAAAGGCCGAGGCGGACGAAGCCATCCGGCGCCTCCACCAGCAGGTGTTCCAGGGCCGCCAGCTCGCGATCAGCGAGGCGGTCGCGCGCGAGGACGCGGGGCGTGGCGCGCCGCGCCCGCCGATGAACCGCGGTCCTGCACCGCGCATGGGCGAGGGGGGCGGCGGCGGTGGTGGGCCAGCCCCGGCGGCACCCGCGCGCACGTTCGGACCCGATGCGCTGCCGCGCAACAAGCGCCGGCCCGAGGGGCGCGGCGGGGCGGAAAAGGGCGGCCCCAAGGGCCCCATCAAAGAGATCGCGAGCGGACGGTCGCACGCCGGTCTCGGCGACGACGATGCCGATGTCGATGACGTGCCGTTCTGGGCCGCCAACGACGGCAAGGACACCGAGGAAGAATGATCACCTCGCGGCTCGCACGAGCCGCGGTGAGGTGACCCGCGCTGGCCCTTCCAAGCGGCCCGCCTAACCAACGAAACAAAGGGGGCCGTCTTGGCGAAGAGCTCTGGCACGTCGATTCAGAAGCGTGAGAAGGAACGCGCGCGGCAGCAAAAGCAGCTGGACAAGAACCAGCGCAAGGCCGAGACCAAAGAGCGCAAGGGCAAGGGGCGCGACACGGTCGATGGCGAGGATCCCGATATCGCGGGGATCGTGCCGGGACCGCAGCCGCTCCCGCCCGGGTTCGATCTGCCCGAGGCCTGAGCCAGGGGCGACCGCGCGGGCCGGCGGATCGGCCGCTCGGGGTCAGGGCGCAGTCAGGGCGCCGCGACGATCCGGAACGAGTCGAGTGCTTTCTGGACGAGCTCGGGCTCGGGGGCGTTGGGGTCGTCCGGCCGCTCGCGAATGACCTGGATGTAATAGAGCCGGTCCTTCACGAGGTAGGCGCGCGCGCGCACGAGTGCGCCTCGGACCGTCGGATCGGTGACCGGCGCCTCGACCACCAGCTCGCGGCCGGGGTATGTGCCGAGCGTGACGTCCTTCTCGCTGCGGAGCGTGCCGCGCACGGCCGCCACGGACGAATCGCGCCCGCCGTCGAGGATCGCCTTCGTGTTCTCCGACGTCACGGTGCCTGCGGGCAGATCCGCGTACCCGACCATCACGACGAGGTTCGTCACCGGATCGGTCGCCTTGAGCGCGCGTAGCCCCGCGCCGCCCGCCTCGGCCGCACCCGCAGGCGCCTTCTCCGACGCGTCCGCGGGCGTTCCGGGAAAGAGCGCGGCGAAGCCACCCTCGGCCGAGACGAACTCCTTCCACGCGACCGGGGGCGGCGTCTTCTTCGCGGGCACCTCGAGGAGCGCGAACGACGCGAACAGCTTGGCGGCCTCGTCGGCGTAGGGCTCGCTGGCGAGCATCAGCACGCCGAGCTGGTAGAGACGTTCGTTGACCAAGAGGGTCCGCACGACGATGGCGACCTGGCCGGTGACGCCCTCCATGGTGCCGGTGACGGTCACCTCGGCGCCTTGGAAGACGCCGACTTCGAAGGGTTTTTCGCCGCCGACGGTCCCGTTGCGGACCTGCGCGACCCAGTTGTCCTTCGCGCTCGCGAGGAGCGCCTTCTGGGCACGCGGGTCGCGCAGCTTGTCGGCGCCCAGGGCCGGCACGTCGCCGAAGCTGACCATGTAGGCGCGGTTGCCGGACTCGACCATGAAGATGTGGTTTTCCATCATGCCGACGGCGGTCTGGGTCGGCGTGGTCGCCTCGGTCGGGCGCTGGGGCATGCGCACCGCGAAGTTGCCGGCGGCGGAGCGGACGTCGACCCAGGTGTCGGGCTCGGCGTGGTCGGGCGCGGACGTGGCGCTCGCGCCCGGATCGCCGGGGGGTCCGCCGTCGACCGGGGGTGCCTTGCCGCAGTGGGCGAGGGCGAGGGCGAGAAAGGCGAGCGAGGCGCGGAGCCAAGAGGGGGTTCGCATGCCGGCATCGAACGTCGAAGCACGGGCGCCCGTCAAGCGCCGCTGTGGGTGGTACGCGCGGCGGACGCCGATCGCCCGAGCGCGAGGCTTCGGGGTTGTCGTTCGTGCGCGTTCCGGGTATCGGTGTCGGCCATGGTCGGCCCGAAGAAGAACCTTGCCAAGAGATCCAGCGGCGGTGGCTCGCTCATCGGCATGCGCTCGCGCATCAAGCGCGTCGCCGGCAGCGCCAAGAAGAAGCCAGCCGCGGGTGTCGAAGGCAAGGCGCCGTTCACCTGGCAGCGCCTCGTCGTCATCTTGATCGCGGTCGCGGTCGGCGCGGCCATCGCGTTCGGAATGTCGAAACGCTGACGCGCGCGGCGGCGACGAGGGGCCGGAGGACCGCATTCCAAGCGCATGACAGGGTCATGTCCGCGGCGATGGGTCGCGCCCGAAATGCCGTGCACCCGGGTGGCCCCTTTGTTAGTTTGCGCCCACTTCGGAGGTGCGATGATGCGGTCCCATTTCGTTTTCTGGACAGCGGTGGTGATCACCGCGGTTGCCGGTGGAGCGGTCGCAGCTCCTCCCGAATTGCGCCCAGCAGGCTCGCTGGCACCGGCCCCAGAGGCCGTCGGCGCGAACCAGCTCCGAGGCCGTTTCGGCCCTGAGGTCCGCATCGCGTGGGACGATGCGTGGCAGGCACCGCGCCGCGTGAGCGGGCTGGCCGTTCCGACCCAGGGACGCGACGCCGGCGCGCGCGTGCTCGGATTCCTTGCAGCGACGCGCAAGGATTTCGCGGCTGGCGCGAGCGCGTGGCGCGTGACGCGCGTGCAGGCGCTCCCGGGCGGCGGGACGGTCGTACGGTGCGCGGTGCTCCTTGGCGAGCTCCCGGTCGAGGGCCGTGAGGTCGTCGTGCAGCTCGATGCGGCTCAGCGCGTCGTGCGCGTGACGCGCGACCCGGGGCCGACCCAGCGGCCCGCGACCGCGATGACGATCGACGCGGCACAGGCGAGCGCGATCGCGTTCGGGCGCTACGAGGTCGCGGCGGCCGGCAAGGCGACGGCGGTCGTGCTCGCGTCGACGCCGGGGACCGAGCGCATCGCGTGGCGCGTGCCCACGGCGCGCCTCCCGCTGAGCGGCCACTTCTTTGTGTGGATCGATGCCGAGACGGGCGCGACCTTGCGCACGGGGCCGGCCGGGTTCGACGAGGCGATGGGCGCGTTGACGTTGCGAACGACCGCACGCTCGGAGGGATCGCGATGAAGCGCATCGTTGGACAGACCCTGAAGACGGCTCTCGGAGTCGCGGCCTGCGTCGCTGCGAGCGCCTGCTCCGACGACGATCACGGCACGCACGGCGACGCGACCGACACGGCGACGACGGCCGAAGTCGTCGGGGACGAGGCGACCACCGCCGCCGAGACCACGGCCGCAGAAACGACCGAGGAGGTCGCGCCGCTCGGTCCGCTGGCGAACGTGTATCCGGTCGATCCGGTGTCGACGCCCGATCTGGTGGAGGTCGAGCTGAAGCACCTGACCTCGGCCGACGGCACGTTGGTCGGCGACTACGCGCGCGTCCGCAGCTGCACGGCGGATCTCGAGCGCGGCCAGAAGATCCCGTACGATTTCAACGGCTTCGAGATCAACATCACGGCGTGCGTGCCCGAGTCCAAGGCCATGCCGGGACCCGACGGCACCTACCGGCACATCCTCCCGCCGGCCTCGCCCGAGGCGAACGACGGGCGCTTCGCCGAGCTCATGATGTACCACCACATGCAGGTCATCCACGACTACTTCAAGGACGTGCACGGCCTGACCGATCGCGACGAGCCGCTCGACGCGATCACCAACGTGCAAGCCTACATCGAGCTCTGCTCGCAGTGGGCGACCATCCCGAACGCGGCGTTCATCCCGCACGAGGGCTTGGCGCAGCTGCCGATCCCCGTCGACCTCGGCGTCGCCGGCGACGCCATCGTCTTCTCGGGCACCGAGACGAAGGACTTCAGCTTCGACGGCAGCGTCATCTACCACGAGTACACGCACGCGATCCTCGGCGCGACGCGGCTCAGCGGCGCGTTCGCCGATGCGCAGGGCCTCAACAACCTGCCCGGCGCGCTCAACGAGGCCTACGCGGACTACTTCGCGAGCACGACGACCGGCGACAGCCTGGTCGGCAGCTACGCGCTCAACGACTTCGGCAGCATGAAGGTCTGCGGCTTCGACTTGGGCGGCGGCGGCGCCAACCAGGGACGCGACATCGCGGATATGTTCACGTGCCCCGATGATCTCACGGCGGAGGTGCACGCCGACTCGTCGATCTTCTCGAGCGCGCTCTGGCAGATCCGCGGCGACCTCGGCAAGGTCGACGCCGACAAGATCGTCCTTCTCGGCGTGCTCACGCTGACCAACGCCAGCGACTTCCAAGCGGCGGCCGATGCGACCATCGACGCGGCCAAGGAACACTACGGCGCCGAGGCCGAGACCAAGGTGCGGGCGGCCTTCGAGGCTCGGGGAATCCTCGGATGCAAGCGGGTCCTCCCTATCGCCAAGGTCGGCGCGCGCGGGCTGCCCGTCACCCTCGAAGGGGTAGAGGCCCTGAACCCGAACCCCTACCCTGCCTACGCGCCGGGCTACGTGCAGTACAGCGTGGTCGTTCCCGAAGGCACCACGAAGGTGACGCTCACGCTCGATGTGCAGGCGGCGGGCGGGATCCCGGGCTTCGGCGGCGGCGGCGGCGAGGCCAAGCTTGAGCTCGCCATGAAGGCCGGCAGCGCGCCCGTCAGCTACTTCTACAGCCTCGCCGGCAAGGCCACCAACGACAGCGCCTTCACGCTCGCGGTGACGAGCGGCAAGGCGACCTGGGCCGACGCGACGGTCGCTCCCGGCACGTGGACATTTGCAGTTCACAACAAGGGTGGCGGCGCGAGCTTGGCGAAGATCACGGCGGCCTTCGAATAGGTTATTGGGGGTAGAGTCGCGGGCAAGCGCGTCGCGCTCTTCGCGAGCGACTTAGATTCGCTCGAGCACCGCCGCGGCCCCGAGGCCGCCGGCCGCGCAGATCCCGAGCACCGCCGTCTCTTTGCCGCTCAGCGCCAGCTCATTCGCCATGGTCGTGACCATGCGCGCGCCGGTCGCCCCGAAGGGATGCCCGAGCGCGACCGAGCCGCCGTGGACATTCAGGCGCGGCGGATCGATCTCACCGACCGCCTGCGCCTGACCGAGCCGCGCCTCGGCGAAGGCCACCGATCCGAGCATCTTCACGACCGCCAGGACCTGCGCGGCAAACGCCTCGTGCAGATCGACGAAGTCGATATCGGCCAGCGCGAGTTTCGCGCGCGAGAGCGCCTTCGGGATCGCCAGGGCCGGCCCCATCAAGAGCTGATCGGCCGGATCGACCGCGCTGTAGGCCCACGATCTGAACGCCGCCAGCGGCGCATATCCTAGCGCCTTGGCGGCCTCGGCCTCCATGAGAAGAACGGCCGCCCCGCCGTCCGTCAGCGGGCTCGAGTTCCCCGCCGTCAGCGTGCCGTCCTTCGCGAACACCGGCCGCAACTTCGCGAGCTGCTCGGTCGTCGTCGTCGCCCGCACCAGCCCGTCCGCATACACGACCCGCCCGCCGCCCACCTCGACCGGCGCCACCTCGCGCGCAAAGCGCCCGCTCGCGATCGCAGCCGCCGCCCGGTGGTGCGACGCGACCGCGAACGCGTCCTGCTCGGCGCGCGTCACGCCGTTGCGGCGCGCCATCTCCTCGGCCGCCTCGCCCATCACCTGCCCCGTCGTGCGCTCGGCAATCTGGGGCCGCTTGGGCAGGATGTCCGTGAACGGCGCCAGCTGCGCCGCGACGCCGAGCCAATCCCCGATCGACGCGCCGCCCCGCAACGCGACCGGCGCCACCGCGTGGATCACCTTCTGCGGCAACTTCACCTCGGCGTTCGACGTCGAGTCGGAGCCGCCCGCGATTATCACGTCGGCGTCCCCGCGCTCGATCGCCGCCACCGCGGTCGTAATCGCCTGCAGCCCCGACGCACACGCGCGCGTCACGGTCATGCCCTCGACCGCATGCCACCCCAGATCGAGCGCGATCTCGCGACCGACGTTCGGCGCCGTCGACGGCAGGATCACCCCGCCCCAGACGATCCCCTCGACCGCCCGCGGCGCGAGCCCCGTCCGCTGCATGAGCGCCTTGACCGCCGCGCCTCCGAGCGCAATGGCATCCAGCCGCAAGAAATCCCCGAACGCTCGCACGAACGGCGTCCGTACGCCCGCCACGATCACTGCACGCCGCGCCATGTTGCCTCCCCCTCTCGCCCCATCCGAGTCGCTCGCCTCACGCACCCAGGTAATTGCCGCCGCAGAGCCGGAGCGTCTGCCCCGTCACCCCGAACGCCCCCGGCGACCCGAGGAACAGCGCCAGCTCCGCGATGTCCACCGGGAGCCCGCCCTGCCCGAGCGCCGCAAAGCGCCGCCCGACCTCGCGCATGACGACCGGCACCGCCTGCGTGAGCCGCGTCTCGACGAACCCCGGCGCGATCGCGTTGACGGTGATGCCTCTTTGCGAGAGCCGCGGCGCGAGCGCGGCGACGAACCCGATCAGCCCCGCCTTGCTCGCGGCGTAGTTGGTCTGCCCGAAGTTGCCGGCGATCCCCGCGATCGACGAGAGGCAGACGATCCGCGCGCCCGGCTTCAATCCTTTGTGTACCAACTGTTTCGTCGTCTCGACCACAGCCCCGAGGTTGATCCCCAACGCCTGATCCCAGTGCTCGCGCGCCATGCGGGCCAGCGTCTTGTCGCGCGTCACGCCCGCATTGTGCACCAGCACATCGAGCCCGCCGAGCGCCTCCGTGGCCGCCACCATCGCGGCCCCGGCCCCCTCGCTCGCCACGTCGAGGAGCAACGGCACGCCGCCGACCGCGCGCGCGACCTGCGAGAGCGGCCCTTCGTCGCCGGGGCGATCGACGCAGATCACCTTCGCCCCTTCGGCCGCGAAGCGCTCGGCGATCGCCTGCCCGATCCCCCGCGCCGCGCCCGTCACGAGCGCGACCTGTCCCTCGAGCGGCCGCGTGCGCGGCCATGCACCGGCGCCCGGCACCACCTCGACCTCGTCATTCACCCGCACCGTCTGCCCGGTCATCCACGCGGCCCGCGCCGAGAGGGCCCAGCGCAAGACCGGCCCCACGCGCGCCTCGGCGCCGTCCTCGACCACGATGCGCAGCGCCGTTCCCCCACGCCGCCCGAGCTCCTTGGCCACCGAGCGCACGAAGCCATCGATCGCCCGCCGCGCCGCCGCCGCCTCGGGCGCATCCTCGGGATCCTCCGGCCGCGCGAGCACCACGAAGCGCCCCGAGCGCGTCACCTTCCCGACCCACGCGTGCCCCACCTCATAGAGGATCGCCAGCCCCGCGACGGTCGTCACGCCGCTCGCATCGAGCACGATCGCGTCGACCTTCTGGTCGTCCCCGACCACACGCGCCGGCCGCCCCCACGCCTCGCCCGGCCCGCGAAACATGGGTTCCAGCCCATCGCCCGCCCGCAGCCACACGTCGGCTCCATCGCGCGCGAGCACCTCGGCGACCGCCGCGCCGAGCGCCCCCGACGGCGCCGCCGCCACGAGCACCTGACGGTCCGCCAGCTCGCGATCACCCCAGGCCCCCTTGCCGCGCAAGAGCGTCTCCGGCAACGGCAAGGGCAAGCCGAGCCGCTGAATGACACGCCGCGCCGTTCGATTCTGGCCGAGCTCGAGAAGAAAGTCGCTCATCGGAAACTCCCCGTCATGTAGGCCGCGCCGCCCGGTGCGTCGCCGACCGTCACCGTGTTCTCGATTCTTGGGCAGCCTGGCATCGCCGGGCCTTCTGCGAATTCTCCAGAAGGCCGGGCTTCGGCCCGGCTGCCCGGAGAATGGAATTCGCCGACGTACACGCCGACCGTCGCCGGCAAGACCAGCGGCCGCACGAACCGCACTTCGATCATCTGGAGGTGCCCCGTGTCGCCCGCCCACAGGACCCGATTCATGGCTTCGATGGCGCGCCCGAGGCTCGCGAAGCCATGCAGGATCGTGTTCCGAAAGCCGGCCGCCTTCGCCGCCGGCGGGATCCAATGGATCGGATTGAAGTCCCCGGTCAGGAGCGCGAAGTCGAGCCCCGCACGCGCCCCGAGCCGGAAGCGCGCGATCTCGCGGGCCCCAACCGGCACCGTCGGCTTCTGCTCCTTGCCCGGTTTGCCCGCGTCCTTGCCGCCCTTGTGGTTGTCGCCCGAGCCCTTCAGCCGACAGAGCGCCTGCATATCCACCACGAGCGCCTCCGGTGCGCTCGCCGTGCCCGTCACCAGCCGCGTATGCAGCACCGCGCGCCGCCCGTCGTCGTCGATCGCGGTCAGCTGCGCCGTGAGCACGAGCGGCTCACCCGCGGGGATCGGGCGCCGGATCTCCATGCGACAGCCCGCATTCAGCATGTCCGCCATGGGATACGGCACGCCCCGCATGACCGCCGCCGCCTGCGAGAACGCCCACTGCGGAAAGAGGTGCGCCGGCACCGTCCCGCGATACCCCGCGGGATCGCCGCCGACATGGCGCACGTACGCTTTCACGAGCGCGTCGGCGCGCGGCGGCAGCGTCGTGCGCACCAGCGGACCAGGCAGGACCGGCGCCACGCCCGAGCCAGCATGCCGCGTCAGTTTTTGCTTGAGGACCCCACCAGCGGCGGCCCCCAGGGTCGCGATCATCGGCCACTGATAGCGAACGAACCCGAGACTCACCATGGTGCCCTCCTCCCGACGGCGTGCTGCGTGCGCCGACCATAGCGCTCGCGGCTCGCGGCGCAAGCACATCCACTCGCCGCCGCCGTTTACCGACACGTGACAACTCCGCGCGAATCGACCCGCGCTCGCGGCGTCGCCAGCGGGTCGCGTTTCCCCCGCACCGGAGGCTTTTTCATGCACCACCGTCTCGCCCTCGCCCTCACCTGTCTCGCCGTCGCCGGCTGCGACGGAACCCTCCCCGCCGGCAGCCACTCGGCCCGCCCGGTCCCCGGATCGCAAACGGCCTCGCAGCGCCCCAAGCGCCCCGTGCTCGACGCCAGCGCGTTCCACTACGGGTTCGATGCGTGCGACCCCAACGCCTACACGTGCATGGACAGCCAGACCCTCGAATACTGCTCGCCGAGCGGCCTCGTCGCCGCCGACTGCGCCGCCATCTGCGGAAGCGCCGGCTACGCGATCAGCGACGGCTGTGGCTACGACGCGGGGCTCGGCGGCGACGCCTGTTTCTGTGACGACGCCCCGGCGGGCCCCGCGGCGCCGAGCGGCCTCGAGCTCGGCTGGTCCTGCGTGGGCGACGACCTCGCGTACAACGACGGGGCCTTCGTCGAGACCTGGAGCTGCGACGGCGTGTGCCGCGACGCCGGCTTCGAGTACGCCTCGGGCTGCGACTGGGACTTCTCGAGCGACGACGACGCCTGCATGTGCAACGACGCGCCGACGAGCGGCCCCGGCCCCGGCTATAGCGGATGCGCGCCGGGCGACCAGGTCTGCGGCGACGGAACGTGCGTCAGCGCCGCCTACATCTGCGACGGCTATGACGACTGCGCGTCGGGCGCCGACGAGTTCGGCTGCGCCGAGTGCAACTTCGACGGCGGGCAGTGCAACGGCTCGGTCGCGCTCGACATGTGCGACCCCAACGGCCAGATCGCGACCTACGACTGCGACGCCTTCTGCCGTGACAGCGGCTTCGACTACTCCGAGGGTTGCGCTTACGACGCCGGCGGCCGCAGCGACGCCTGCTTCTGCGCGTATGCCCCGACCTGCGCGCCGGGCGAGCTGACGTGCGGCGATGGCAGCTGCGTCCCGAACCAGTACGTCTGCGACGGCTACGTCGACTGCGCCGGCGGCGACGACGAATACAGCTGCGCTCCGCAGTGCAACCCGGGCGAGGTGATCTGCACGAGCGACTTCACGATCGAGACCTGCAGCGCACAGGGATTTCCGACCGAATGGGACTGCGACGCGGTCTGCCAGGACGCGGGCTACGCGGCGGCCGAGAGCTGCAGCGCCGATCCGTACTCGTCGGGCGACGCGTGCAACTGCATCGATTGATCATCGATCCCTCCGACCCTCCGGCTCATCCCCCCGAACTCAGGAGACTTCCATGCGCTTCGTCTCGCTCTCGCTCCTCGCCGGTCTCATCTCGCTCGGGTTCGCGGCGCCCGCGTCGGCCCACCCCAACGACTACCCGCCGGTCGCGGCCTACGTGCCGGTGAGTTCGGCGGTGTTCGTGGAGTGGGGCGGAAGCTGGTATCCGGCGCGGGTTCTGTCGTCGCAGGCCGGCAGCTACCTCATCCACTATGAAGGATGGTCGTCGATGTGGGACGAGTGGGTCGCGCCGGCGCGCGTGCGCCCGCAGCGTCCGCCGCCGGTCGTGCATGTGCCTCACCGACGGGTGTGGGTGATGCGCCATGGCGGCTGGTACGCGGGGCGGGTCCTGGGCGGCGAGCGCGGTCGCTATCGCGTTGAGTACGAGGACCGCGGGCGTCGCTACGACGAATGGCTCGACACGGACCGGCTCAGCTGGAACGAGCGGCACGACGACCACCGCAGCTGGGGAGTCCGGCCGGATCCACGCGACGACCACCACGGGAACCGACCGTCGCAACCGAGCCAGCCGTCGCAGCCCTCGCAACCGAGCCAGCCGTGGCATCCGAGCCGGCCGAGTCAGCCCGCGCAGCCGAGCCACCCAAGTCAGCCCACGCAGCCGAGCCAGCCCACACAGCCGAGCCAGCCGAGTCAGCCCGCGCAACCGAGTCAGCCCGCGCAACCGAGCCAGCCCGCGCAACCGAGCCAGCCCGCACAACCGGGTCCGCGCCCGGGCGGCGGCCACGCCACGCCGCCCAACAACCCGGGGTCCCAGCCTGGCCAGGGCGGCCATGCGACGCAGCCCCGTAGCCCTTCGCAACCGACGCAGCCGACGCAACCGACGCAACCAGGCCAGCCGAGCCAACCGGGCGGCGGCCACGCTACGCCCGCGAAACCGCGCCCCGGCGGCAGCCAAGGCGCTCGCCCGGCGCAACCCAGCGGGGGTACCCCGGCTCCTCACGGAACCCGTCCGAACTGATCGACAGGCCCCCGCGACGCGGGTGCGTATCCCCGGGTCAGGGACCCGCGAGGCCGGAGCTGCTCCGGCCTTTTCTTTTGGAGCGCGCTCCTCATGACGCGCGGAGAGCACCGAGAGGAGCAGCTCCAAATCTCCGTGCCCTCCGCGTCTCCGTGGTTCAAGCTCCTGTCGTTCGTCCCTCGCATCACGCCCCGCGGAGCCCTCCACGATGCTGATCTCGGTCCTCCTCGCGACCGCCGAGCTGGTCGCCCACACGGCGCCCGCCGCTCCCGCGCCCAAGGGCCACTGGTCCGATCCGATCACGTTCACGGGGACCATCGACGCGCACGACGCGACCGGCAGCATGCGGGTCTACCTTCCGGCGGGCTATGACCACACCGGCGCCGACGCCGGGAAGCGCTACCCGCTCGCCATCGCGCTGCATGGTTGGGCGCACTCGCCGGAGCTCTTCCGGAAGAAGGGCACCCTCGGCCAATGGGCCGACCGCTACGGCATCGTCCTGGCGGTGCCCGCGATGGGCAAGAGCGTCTACGAGACCGCCTTCTACCCGGAGAGCAAGGGCGACTGGACGATCGCAACGGGCGCAACGGGCGCAACGGTAACTACATTCCTAAGTTTACTTCTTCATCTGCAATAGGGAATAGTGCGATATATGATAATGGCGGTAATATTGGTATTGGTACTGTAACAGCCGCTACAAAACTTGATTTGGGTTCAAATTAT
>SXGT01924980.1_pt1 | contig 13583 bp, 9 predicted proteins | sample 3176221 | NCBI WGS metagenome assembly SXGT01 (sample SAMN11356862, study PRJNA531348) | freshwater metagenome | isolation source: freshwater sample F1-120 | place: China: Fuxian Lake, Yuxi | collected 2017-12-25 | reverse complement strand
CGCCGCCCTGGAGCAGGAAGCGCCTGTCCGCCTGGGCCTCGGCCACCAGCTCCTTCAGCTTCTCGACCTCCCAGGAGGTGACGAGCGGAGGCAGGCTCCTCAGCTTGGTCACGGCGGCGGCCAGCGCCTCCTCGTCGTCGTAAGGCACGCCCTGCTGGAGAGGTTTCGAGGTCCAGCTCTCTGGTGACCATTCGCTCACTCGGGCCTGTGTACCACCCCCGGCGAACCCCCTCTACCCAGGCGAGATTCCGCGGAGACGAGCGGGGAGGTTCGCGACTAGACTGCGCCCGTGTCCACGACATCGGCGCCGATCCCCGCGAGCGAGGGCTCCGTCATCTTCATCGTCGGCGCCGTGCAGTTCATCAACATCCTGGACTTCATGATGGTGAGTCCGCTCGGGCCCTTCCTGGCGAGAGCGCTGAATTTCCCGCTGTCCCACGCGGCCTGGGCCACCGGGAGCTACACCGCCGCGGCGGCCGTCTCCGGCCTCGCCGGCGCCTTCTTCCTCGACAGATTCGAGCGCAAAAGGGCCCTCTTCGTCGCCATGCTCGGCCTGGCGCTGGGCACGCTGGCGGGGGGCTTCGCGGTGGACCTCCGCACGCTCCTCTTCGCGCGCGTGCTGGCCGGCCTCTTCGGCGGCCCCGCCACCTCCCTCGCGTTCTCCATCGTCGCCGACGTGGTGCCGCCCGAGCGCCGAGGGAAGGCGCTCGGGAAGGTCATGGGGGCCTTCGCGGCCGCGTCGGTGCTGGGCGTCCCCTTCGGGCTCGAGCTCGCGAGGCGCTTCGACTGGCGCATGCCCTTCGTGAGCACAGCGGCCCTGGGCGCCGCCGCGGCGTTCGGCGCCCTGCTCCGGCTCCCCACGCTGCGCGGCCACCTCGCCCTCCGCGCCGACCGTTCGCCGCTGCGCGAGCTCGGCGGCCTCGTCCGCGCGGACGTCCTGCTCTCGTACGGGATGACCGCTATCGCCATGATGGCGAGCTTCATCCTCCTCCCGAACGTCTCGTCTTACCTGGTGGGCAACCTGCGCTACCCACCCGCCCGCCTGGGCCTGCTCTACATGGCAGGCGGCGTCGTGAGCTTCTTTACATCGAGGGCCACCGGCAAGCTGATCGATCGCTTCGGCTCGGCCAGGGTCGGGGCCGTGGGCACGCTGCTCCTGTCGGGCGTGATCCTCGTCGGCTTTACGCGCGAGCCGCCTTGCGCGCCGATCCTCGCCATCTTCATCGGCGTCATGTTCGCGATGAGCATACGCAACCTCGCCTACAGCACGCTCACCTCGAAGGTGCCCCGGCCCGGCGAGCGCGCGGCGTTCATGAGCGTGCAGTCGTCCGTGCAGCACCTCGCCTCGGCGGCCGGCGCCATCTGCTCGTCCTTCTTCCTCACCGAGCGAGCGGACAAGGCCCTCGCGGGCTTTCCGAGCGTCGCCGCGGCGTCGATCGCCGTCGGCCTCTTCCTCCTGCCGATGCTCTGGATCGTCGAGGCGCGGGTAAAGCAACGAGTCCAGCTCCCCCCGATCGATGCTTAAATTTTCGTCAGCTCCTCGAGCAGCTCCCGGTCGGAGATGAACCCCTTGCGCAGGAGCAACGAGAGCAGCGCGGCGACGATGGGCTCCCACCTGGGCTCCGGCCCCGTTGCCGGCGCCTCCCCCTGACTCCTGGCGCGGAGCGCGGCCACGAGCTCCTGGATGCTGGGTAGCTGGGGAGTCTCGGAGCCGGCGTCGTGGCCGGGCAGCTTGATCGTGGTCCCGTCCAGGAGGGTGAGCGCCATCGTGGGCCGCTTTTTCCCCTCGACGGACCGGGTGGACGACGGAGGAGGGGGCACGCTCCTGCCGGGCTTGGAGGCGGGGGGAGAGGAGCTCGGGGCAGGGGCCTTGGCCGGGGGAGCGACGGGCGATTTCGCGGGTAAGGAAGGCGAGGGAGGCGCCAACGGTACAGGGAGCGCCGACGGTAGAGGCAGCGCCGACGGTACAGGGGGCGCCGACGGTACGGGTGCCACGGGCGCCGGGGGGCGCTTGGGGGGGGGTCGGACCGGGAGATCACGGGCGCCTCGCCCGGATAGGTCTGCACCGCGGAGGGCTTGGGGCTCGAGCTCCCGCTCCCGTAGTAGGCCCGGAGGGCGGTCTGGATGTCGGTCTTCGAAGCGATCATGGCGCGGACAGGGAGCCCGACGTGCCTGCTCACGTCGGAGAGGGCCTCCTCGTCCGTGGGGTCGGAGGTGACCACATAGAGCGTATCTTCGTGCTCGTGGCTCCGCCCTGCGCGGAGGAAGATGGGCAGCAGCTCGTGGCGCTCCGCCACCGAAGCGGGCACCCGGTCCAGGAGCTGGCGCGGGATCTCGATGTGGGAGAGCGAGACCCAGGGGATCATGAGCTGGCGGCTTATCGTCTGGATGAGCTCTTGCTCGCCCACCAGCCCCCGCCTCACGAGGAGGCGCCCGATCGCCGTCTCCTCGCGAGAGGACTCGAGGACCTCGTCGAGCTGCGCCTGGGTGATGAGGCCAGCCCCCACCAGTAGCTCTCCGATGTGCGGCTTCGATACCACGCCACAAGCGTAGTAAGCGCGGAGGGACCTGGCCAAATCCTCGCCGCTTTTCTCTGGGGCAAGGCATGGTACCGTGGCCGTTCGATGCGCGCCTGTCCCCAGTGCAGCACTCCCTGCGACGAGTCACACAAGTTCTGTCCGAACTGTGGCTTCAATGTCGGCAAGGTCCCCACCAGCGCGGACGATACGCTGATCGGCCGAACGCTCCCTGGCGGCTACGTGATCTTCGAGCTGATAGGCGTGGGAGGCATGGGCCGCGTGTACCGCGCCGAGCAGACGGCGCTGAGCCGCACCGTCGCCATCAAGATCATCCATCCTCACCTCCTCGGCGAGGAGAACGCCGCGGCGCGCTTCATCACCGAGGCGCGAGCCGCGAGCCGCCTCAACCACCCCAACTCGGTCGGCGTGATCGACTTCGGCAAGACGGAGGACGGGCAGCTCTACCTGGTCATGGAGTTCCTGCGCGGCAAGGATCTGGCGCGCGTCCAGTACGAGGAGGGCCCGCTCCCCCTCCGGCGGGTCGTCAACATCCTCCGCCAGGTGCTCGCCGCGCTCTCCGAGGCGCACCACCTCGACATCATCCACCGCGATCTGAAGCCCGAGAACATCATCCTGGAGCCCACGCGCAGCGGAAGCGACTTCGTCAAGGTGGTCGATTTCGGTCTGGCGAAGATCCGCCAGGATGCCGCGATCCCCGGCATCACTAGCCCGGGCATCGTCTGCGGGACCCCCGAGTACATGAGCCCCGAGCAAGGCCGAGGGGACCCTCTGGACGCGCGCTCCGACCTCTATGGCGTGGGCGTCATCCTCTATCAGCTGCTGGCGGGCCGCCTGCCCTTCATGGCCGAGTCGCCCACCCAGGTGGTGCTCATGCACCTCTCGGTGGATCCGCAGGATCCTCGCGACGTGGCCCCGGAGCGCAAGCTCCCCAGCGCCATCGTCAACGTGTGCCTCCGCGCCCTCGCCAAGACGCCGGACGCTCGCTACCTGAACGCCGACGATTTCAGCGACGCCCTCGCCACCGCGCTCGCCGAGATCGAGATGAGCACGACGCGCCAGCCCTCCGGCACGATGATCTGCGGAGCGTGCGGCTCTTCCAACGCCGGCACCCAGAAGTTCTGCGGGGCCTGCGGCGCCTCCCTCGGAGGTCCGAAGACCCAGAAATCCACCCCCTCGCCGAGGCCTGGCCCGGATGCGCCGGGGATCCCGAGGGTCCCGGTGGCGTTGGCCGATCGCGTGCGCCTCCCGCTGCCGCTGTCGGGGCGCGAGGAGGATCTGGCCTGGCTGGCGGACCGCCTGAGCGACGCGTCCGCCTCCCTGGTGGGAGCCCGGGTCGTGGGCGAGTCCGGCATCGGCAAGACGCGCCTGCTCAGCGAGTTCCTCGCCCACGCCCGCGTCAGCGGGAACGTCGTCATCGAGACCGGGCCCGATCCGGCCTGGGCCGAGGTCGGCTATCACGCGCTCCGCAAGGCCATCGTCGGCCTGGCCGATCTCCCGCACAAGGGCGGCTCCGCCAAGGACTGGATCGCGGCAGGCGCGGAGGCCAGGAGGGGCCTCCTCGACGTGTTCGCCGAGGGCGACGTCAGCGTGGGTCTGTCGCATGTGGAGCGCCGCTTCGTCATCGCCGAGGCGCTCCGCTGGGCCATCATGCGGGCCAGCGAGCGGCTCAAGGGCGCGAAGGTCGTCCTCGCGGTCGACGATCTCAACCACGTCGATGGGGCCAGCCGGGCGGCCTTCGCCGACACGGTGGGGGAGCCGCCCCTGGTACCCGCGCTCCTGGTCGTGACGTACCCGCCGGGCTTCGATCCGGGGTGGCCGGCGAGCACGGCGTCGGCGCGCGTCCTGAACGGCCTCACCCCTGCGGTGGTGGCCAGGCTCGTCCAGCCCGGCATGGCCTCCACCGTGGGGATCGCGCACCGGGGCGTGCTGCCGCTCTACATCGACCAGCTCCTTCGCTTTACGAGGGAGCAGGCAGGCACGGCGCCGTCGCGCCTCGGCGATCTCATCTCCGCCCGCGTCGACCGCCTCTCGGGCGACGCGCGCAAGGTGCTCCAGGCCATCTGCGTCTTCGGCGACGACGCCAACCAGGCCACGCTGGCCAAGCTCGTCTCCGCGAGCACCAAGCTGACCGACGCGGTGGCGGCGCTGGAGAACGCGGGGATGGTGACGGTCACCCCGACGGGCTGCCGCACCGCGCACCCGCTCCTGCGCGAGGTCGTCCTCGCGACGATCCCGGCGGCGGTGCGCCGCAGCCTCCACGCGCGGGCGGGCGAGGTCGGGGACGATCTCGGAGCGCCCATCGAGGTCCGGGCGCTCCACCTCTTCTACGCGCAGAACACCTTCGAGGCGCTCATCCTGCTCGAGCGGGTGAGCTCCCGCTGCGCCGCCAGGGGCGACACGCCGGGGACCATCACGGCCCTCCGTCGCGGCCTCGAGCTGGCGCGCCGCGAGCTGTTCCGGGGCGAGCTCGAGGATCCCATGCGCGCGGTGCTCATCTTCGCGAGGAAGCTCGGGCAAGCGCTCACGGTGTCGGGTCAGTTCACCGACGCCGAGGGCGTGCTCCGGGAGGCCCTCGATATGGCCGGCCCCAGCGGAGCCGAGCGGGCGCGCGTCCTCGGCGCGCTCGCCCAGGTGTCGCTCAGCCGTGACCGCTCGGCCGAGGCCGAGCGCTACCTGGGCGAGGCGCTGGAGCTCGCCTTCGCCTCCGGTTCGAAGGACCTCCTTCTCTCTCTCGAAGAGATGAAGAAGGCCATCGCGGTCTGAGCGGACAGCATGCGTGCGAGGCCCCCCGCGAAGCTCCGAACCCGGGTCGTCCTCGGGGCCCCGGCCGCCGCGCTCACCGCGCTCCTCGCGTGCGCTCCGCCCCCAGCGTCGCCCTCTGCAGGCGCCGATCCGCCCTGGCTCTCCACGGTGGCCCGGGTCTGCGCGAGGCAGGTGAGCTGCGCGCACGGCCACTCGGCCCTGGAGAGCCACGATCCCTCACGCTGCGTCGCGATCTGGCTGGCCGAGCTCCAGGGAGGCCTCCCCACCCCCCAGCAGCGCTGCCTCTTGCAGGCCGAGAGCTGCGACGCCGTCGCCGCCTGCACCACGGGCCACGACCCGCGCGCCGCGGCCTTCTGCGCGTCCCACCCCGGCCAGACGACAGGCTGCGACGGCGACGCGCTGGTCGAGTGCGGCGACGACGAGCACGAGGCGGCGCGCACCCCCTGCGGTCCGCTCGGCGGCAGGTGCGGGCAGGTGCGGCACGCGGGAGGCCTCACCGAGAGCGCGTGCATATCCCCCTCTCTGTGCCCGGCGACCGCCCCGGAGTCCTGGTGCGATCGCGGCGCGGTCGTCCTCTGCAGCGACGGCGCGGCGAGCCGCGCCCCCTGCAAGGCCGGCTCGACCTGCAAGGCCCACGTGGACGGCGACGGGATAGGCCGGGCCTCCTGCGAGCCCGTCGGCGTCCGGTGCGGCAACGCCCGCGCCCGCTACTGCGACGGCGAGAGGCTGGTCGAGTGCGCGGGCGAGCGCGGCGACGGGCGCGGCTTCCGGATGACGGACTGCGAGGCCCTCGGCCTGCGCTGCGAGGACAAGGGCCCCGCCAGGGCCGAGGGCGAGCCGCAGAGCGCCGGCTGCTACGTGCAGGGCGTCCTGGACTGCGCGCACGACGAGGGCGCCCGCTGCGAGGACGACGCCCTGGTCTTCTGCGCGTTCGGGCGAAGAACGCGTGTATCCTGCAAGTCCATCGGCATCCCGGGCTGCACCGCCTCGCCCTTCACGGCCTGCGGCGCGGCCGGGGCCCGATGACCGGAGACCCCGACGAACACGGCTTCATCGGGGCTTGGAGCCGGCGATCGCCCTCATCACGCTGGAGTCCAGGCGCGGGGGAGGGAGCGAGCGGGCGAGCGCTATCTTCCGCTGGACGTCGGCGAGGACGATGTTCATCTGGGAGAGCATGCTCGCGCCCTTGGGCAGGAACCTCGTGACGCCGAGCTGGTTGAAGAGGGCCAGATCCTCGCCCGTCGCGCAGGAGCTCATCGCGATGATCCTCACCCGATCGGCCAGGTGGGTCCCGCGCAGGTACATGGCCAGCTCGATGCCGTTCATGCCGGGCAGGTCCAGATCGAGCAGCATCACGTCGGGGACCAGCTGGTGCACCGACTCGATGGCCCGCTCCGCGCTGGGGACCACGCGCACCACGGCGCCGGGCATCGACTCCTCGATCGAGGCGGACAGGAGATCGGTGAGGTCGACGTCGTCGTCGACGATCAGCACCGAGAAGGTCTTGGTCGACGTGGCGGTGCGGGCGGGCACGGCGCGCAGGCGCCACAGGATCTCCTCGAGCGAGGGGCGGTCGTGGGGCTGCCTGGCGAGCAGCTGGCCTATGACGGCGCTGAGCGCCGGCGGCACGTCGGGCCGAAGATCCGATACCGCGGCCGGAGTGCTCGCCAGCTGGTTGGCAAATAGCGAAGTCAGCGAATCGCCGTCGAACGGGAGCCGGTGGGTGAGCAGCTCGAATGCGACGACTCCGAAGGAGTACATGTCGGCGAGGTGCCCCTCGCCGCCGCGGATCTCGCAGGTGACCACCTCGGGGGCCATGTAGCCCGGAGAGCCCGCCATCGTCTTCCTGGCCTCGGTGTCGAAATCGGGGCGGAACAGGCCGAGATCCAGGAGCACGACCCGGCTCCTCGGCGCGAGCATGATGTTGGCTGGCTTGATGTCCTGGTGAGAGATGCCCGCGGCGTGGATCGCGTGGAGCCCCTCTCCCAGCGCGATCAGGATGTCGAGCGCCTCCGCGATCGAGAACCTCTGGGCCGTGAGCCGCCGGCCCTCGAGGTGAGACTCGAGGCTCTTTCCGTAGATGCGCTCCATGACGATGAAGGACACGCCCCGATGAGCGCCGTGGCCGTGGACGGTGACGATCGCCTGGTGTCGTATCGCCGCCATCGCCTGGGCCTCGCGGTGGAGGTACGGCGTGAACGCGGGGTTGGTGGGGGCCTTGATCGCCACCTGGCGGTTGAGGAAGCGATCGTGCGCGTCGTAGACCGCCCCCATCCCTCCCAGGCCGAGGATGCGCTGGAGTTCGAAGTTTCCCTCCAGCACCTCGCCGACTTCAAAGGGCGGCTTGCCCGGGGTGGGCGCTCCCGCCCCGGAGATCGTCTGCTTGTGTTCAGGCGGCGAAGGACCCTCCACGAGGCAGGAGCATACCGCGAAGACCGGTAGATACGAGCGCTCTCGTCCGCCCACCTCAGCCAGGCGGCTTGGCGGCCGGCGAGCGCGTCCGGCAAACCTGGTTACGGCCTGTCCTCTTGCCCAGGTAGAGCAGCTCGTCCGCTCGCTTCACCAGCGCCGAGATGGACGTGGCATCTTCCGGAAAACCCGCGACGCCCGCGGTGAAGGTGACATTGAAGATCTCCCCCCCCTCCGAGGTGAATGGCTGATCGCCGACTTCCTGGAGGAGCCGCTGCGCCGCCTTCTCGGCAAAATCGACGTGCTGGCCAGGGAACACAAGGATGAGTTCGTCTCCTCCCCACCGGCCCCGGAGATCCTCGACGCGAAAGCGCCTCCTCAGCATGTCGCCCAGGCTGGCGATCACACGATCCCCTGTGGTGTGGCCGAACGTGTCGTTGATCTTCTTGAAGTCGTCGATGTCGATGAGCACGACCGAGAGAGCTCTCTCGTCACGGATACAGCTTGCCAGCGCCCTCTCGAAGGCTTCGATGAAGGCGCGTCGGAGGAGGAGCCCCGAGAGGAGATCCTTGTCGGAGCGATCCCGGAGGAGCCTCATCCGGTCGAGCTGGACCCCCACGCGGGCGAGCAGCTCGACCGGGAGGACCGGCTCGGCCACCACGTCGGAGGCGCCGGCCTGGAAGGCCTGCAGCCGGATCGTGGCGTCCGTGAAGGAGGTCACGACCAGGATGGGGAGCAGCTCCCATCGATCGGACATCCGCAAGGCCCGGCACACGTCGATCCCCGAGATCCCGGGCAAGTTGACGTCGACCAGGAGGACGTCCGGGCGCTTGTCCTCGAGCGTCTCCACCAGCCGATCCGCGGTGGGTAGCGTGCTCACGGTGATGCCCGCGGCCCGGAGGTGCTGCGCGTGGTGCTCGGTCCGCTCGTGATCGTCGTCCACGATGACGACGTGGCCGGACGACGCCTCGGCCAGGTTGAGAAATTGCTGGACGAGCGCCCCGACGCTCTCCTCCGAGAAGGGCTTGTCGAAGAACCTCGTCCCCCCGGCCTCGATCGCGGCCACCCGGGTCTCGATCCGATGATCCACCGACGCGAAGGCCACCGGGACGCCCACGTTCTGGCCGGTCGCGCGGATCTGCCGGGCAAGCTGGAAGGACTGGTCGGCGTGATCATGGACATCGATGATCACGCCGATGAGAGGCTGAGCCCTGGCGCTCTTGCGCGCCTCGACCGGGGTCGTCGCCGCGATGACGTTGACGAGCAGCTTGTGGCCCACCCGGGTCATCAGGCGCAGGAACTCCGCGTCGTCGTCGACCACGAGGAGCGTCTTGGCCGCCGGGACGCCGGCCCCCACGCTCTCCTTCTCGGAAGTGGCCACCAGCGCCAGCCTGGCGTCGCGGAGGGCGCCTTCCACCTCTTCCCAGAAGAAGCGCCGGGTGGCCGCGGCGGGATGCGCCAGCTCGGTCAGCAGCTCTTCGACCCGACCGACCGCCAGCCCCACCCCCCCGTATCCGTACGATCCGGCGGAGCCCCGGAGGCGGTGCGCCATCCCTCGCGCCACGCTGCTCCTCGAGAGATCCGAGCGGGTATCCGCCACGGCTTGCGAGAGCTCCGCCAGCTTGTCGGGGAGCCTCGCAGCGAAGCGCTTGCGGATCTCGGCCAGCGCGTCGACGCGTGATCCTCCGCGCCCGCCTCCGCCGTCGGGAGACGCGGCCTCGAGCAGGCGAACCACCTTCAGCGCAAGCTCCTCCGCGTCGACGGGCCTGTAGGCGACGAGCGACACGTCCAGGTTGCGCTTTAGATGATCGAGGGTCTCCATGTCACGGTGGGAGGCCGACAGGAACACCACCCGGGTCCTCCGGTCGCGAGCGCGGAGGCGCTCTATCCACTCGATCCCCGCCCGGCCGGGCGAGGATCCGACGACGACCAGGCCGACCGAGGCGTGGGCCAGGGCGTCGTCGGCCGCCACCCCCGTCGACACCTCGAGGACCTCCACGTCGCGCCCCACGAGCCGAGCGCACAGAGGAGAGCGGAGGTTCTCGTCGTCGTCGAAGATGAGCACCGTCGTCATCGCGGTCTCCAGCGCGGGCGGGTGCTGCTGCGGAGAGAGCGGGATTCGAACCCGCGGTCAGGTTTTAGCCCGACGCCCGCTTAGCAAGCGGGTACCTTCGGCCACTCGGTCATCTCTCCAGAGGTCGACCTTACGTAGCCGCGCGTCTCGCCTCTGGCAAGCAAAAGAAGAGCGGACCCCGGACCCCGGCATTCCCACAGAGGCTCAGAAGTACGTATAACCGACGTTTCCGCCGAAGAGGAAGCGGTCCTCGCCCGAGAAGAAGATGTCCGCCCGGAAGGCGAGGATGATGTAGCCGCGATCGCAGCAGTGGCCGAACTGCACGACCAGCTCGGGGCTGACGGAGGGGCGGAAGGCCTGGTTCTTGAAACCGAAGAGATCCAGGGTGCTGCCCACCCCGCCCCCCAGGCCCACGGCCCACTCGCTGGGGTGCACGAGCAGCCGGTAGCCGGGCCGGAGGAACAACGCCGCCTTCTGGTCCAGGGGAACGACGGCTGGCTCCAGGAGGAGGCGGTTGGGGACGTGCTTTCGGACGACGAAGGTGCCCTTGTCGCGGCTGCACGAGAAGGCCGGACCGAACGGGAACGACCAGGGGAACGAGAGCGTCAGCGCGGGGCTCCCTGCGCGGAGCTGGGCACCGATATGCGGGATGAAGGTGGCGGCGAGCAGCCCCGACGTGTGGCCTATGGCGCGGGTCAGCTCCACCCACGGACCGCCGAGGATCGTCTCCTCGCGCGTGATCTTGTAGGGGATCTTGGGCTGCTCCGCGGCCCAGGCCGCCTGCTCCCTGGCGACGCGGCCCTCGAAGGCCGCGCAGGCCGAGAAGCCGTCGACGGTCTCGGGCTCGAGGGCCTCGGCGGCCTGGGCCGGCGAGGCCGCGGCGAGCGCCAGCGCGGTCGAGAGAAGGGCTGCGCCTCGCATCGTTTTTCCGTATATCACCTGCCGAGCGAGACCCTGGCCCGGTAGAGCGTGGCGTCTCCGCGGAGCTCGATCGGCGAGCCCGAGGCGGGGAGGAACAGGGCCTGCCCCCGGGTGACGCGCCCCGACGAGGCGCCCTGGGAGAGCTCCGCGCCGCCGCCGGTGCACAGGACGATCTCGGGGCCCTTCGAGGGCGAGACGCTGGCCTTGCCGCTCAGGCGTAGCCTGGAGAGCAAGAACTCCCTCGCGGGGGTCGCGTAGAGGATCTCGCCCGAGGGCAGGGCGAGCCGGGGCGCGAGGCTCGCCGGCCCGGCGCGAAAATCGAGCAGGGAGAGCAGCCCAGGCACATCCACGTGCTTCACGGTGAGGCCGCCACGCAGCACGTTGTCGGAGCTGGCCATGAGCTCGATCCCGGTGCCTTCCAGGTAAGCGTGCAGGTTCCCCGCACCCAGGAAGAGGGCCTCCCCGGGGGCGAGCCTCACCAGGTTGAGCAGCAGCGCGACCACCACCCCCACGTCCCCCGGGTAAGCCTGACCCAGGCGGAGGGCCCACGAGGCCTCGCCCTCGAAGGGGCCTCCTGCTCGGACCAGCCGCCCCGCGCCCTCCAGCGTATCGGCCACCAGGCCCTCCTTGTCCTGGTGCTCGAAGAGGGCCTCGAGCGTGGCCCGGAGCCCCGGCGAAGGATCCTTCGCCCCCTCGAGCAGCGCCGCGAGGGGAGAGAGGGAGGGCGCCGCGAGCGCATGGAAGAGGGACAGCGTGGCTTTTACATCGCGAAAGCCGCAGAGCGCCCAGAAGGGAGTGAGGGCGCAGATGAGCTCCGGTTTATGGTTGCGATCCCTGTAGTTGCGGGTCGGCGCGTCCAGGGGGATGCCCCTGGCCTCCTCGAGATCGAAGCCCTCCCTCGCCTGGGCCAGGGAGGGGTGGGCCTGGAGTGAGAGGGGCGCGCCGGCCGCGAGCACCTTGAGCAGGAAGGGCAGGGTGGGGCCGAACGCCGCCAGCGAGGCGGGCCCGAGCGCTCTCTCGGGATCCTCCAGGATACAGGCGTCGAGGCCCAGCTCTCGCCCCTGGCGGATCACCCTGGAGGGTGCGCTCGGGTGCGCTCCCATCCATAGCTCCGCCTGGGGCTCGGGGCTGGGGGACGGCTGGCCGAGGAGCTCGGCGATCGCCGTCCTCGAGCCCCACGCGTAAGGTCGCACCACGTTGGTGAGGACGTCCATTCTCCACCTGTCCTGGAGCATCCGCTCCGCGAGGGGAGCTGGATAGCGCAGCGCCGGCCCGGCGCCAACGCAAGGTGTCCTCCCCGGGCGGCGCTTCTGCTAAAGTCGAGCTCCCATGTTGCCCGAGAAAAAGCAGGTACTCATCGTCGACGACGAACCGAACCTGCGAAAGATCCTCGCCGCCCAGCTCTCGCGCGACGGCTATGACGTCCTCCTGGCCGAGGACGGCGAGCAGGGCCTCCAGATCCTCCGCGATCACCACATCGATCTGGTGGTGACCGATCTGCGCATGCCCAAGGTCGACGGGATGACATTGCTCCGGGAGGCGCTCCGCGAGGATCCCGAGCTCCCCATCGTCATGATCACCGCCCACGGCACCATCGACACGGCCGTCGAGGCCCTCAAGACCGGGGCCTTCGACTACCTGACCAAGCCCTTCGACAAGGACGAGGTCCGGCAGATCGTCGCCAAGGCCCTCAAGACCAGGCAGCTCGCCGGCGAGGAGGCGTCGCAATCCCCCGCGGACGTGCCCGGGGCTCGCTTTGGCATCATCGGAAATTCTCCGGGGCTCACCGATCTGTACGCGGTCCTGGAGCGGGTGGCCGACAGCCCGACCACCGTGCTCATCACGGGGGAGAGCGGCACGGGCAAGGAGCTGGTGGCCAGGGCGCTCCACGATCACTCGTCGCGCAAGGGCAAGCCCTTCATCAAGGTCAACTGCGCCGCCATCCCCAAGGAGCTGATCGAGAGCGAGCTCTTCGGCTACGAGCGGGGCGCCTTCACCGGCGCCGTCTCCTCCAAGCCAGGGCGCTTCGAGCTGGCCAACGGGGGCACCCTCTTCCTCGACGAGATAGGGGAGATCCCGGTCGAGATGCAGGTCAAGCTGATGAGGGCCCTCCAGGAGAGCGAGTTCGAGCGTGTCGGCGGCATCAAGACGATCCGGGTGGACGTGCGCCTGGTGGCGGCCACCAACCGCGACCTCAAGAAGCTCATCGGCCAGGGCGTCTTCCGCGAGGATCTCTTCTACCGGCTCAACGTGGTGTCCATCCGCCTCCCTGCCCTCCGCGAGCGGGCGACGGACATCCCTCTGCTCGTCGAGCATTTTCTTGGAAAATTCAACGAGCGGCTCAAGAAGCACGTGGTCGGCGTGGAGCCGGAGGCGCTCGGCGTGCTCGAGGGCCATAGCTGGCCAGGCAACATCCGCGAGCTCGAGAACGTGATGGAGCGCGCGGTCCTGTTCTGCGACGTGCAGAGGCTCACCGTGGACAACCTGCCCCAGGAGATCCGCGGCGGCCAGGGCCCGGCGTCCACGCCTGACGCCTCGATGTCCGTGGCGCTCCCCGGCGAGGCGGGGCTCAAGGAGCACGTGAAGGTGGCGATGAGCCGCCTCGAGAGGGACATCGTCAGCCGGGCCCTCACCCAGACGGGCGGCAACGTCACGCACGCGGCGCGCCTCCTCAAGATTTCCCGCAAGGGCCTCCAGCTCAAGATGAAGGAGCTGGGGCTGCGCGAGGGCGCGGGCGACAAGGGCGACTGAGGTGCCCAGGAGCGCCAGGGAGAGGGCCAGGGAGCGCTCGCCCGCGCTGCGCCTCGCGCTGGTGTCGCTCGGCCTGGCCGCCTGCGGCGCGGGCTGCTGCGGCTGCCGCAGGGGCGACGGGCAGG
>SXGT01002050.1_pt1 | contig 13584 bp, 9 predicted proteins | sample 3176221 | NCBI WGS metagenome assembly SXGT01 (sample SAMN11356862, study PRJNA531348) | freshwater metagenome | isolation source: freshwater sample F1-120 | place: China: Fuxian Lake, Yuxi | collected 2017-12-25 | reverse complement strand
CAGTGAAGGAAAAGAATGTGAAGCATTTTACTAATACGTTAGCGGTTGTATCTTTATTGATGCCGATAAGCGCAACAGCCCTGGGTATTGGCGAACTTCAATTACATTCCGCCCTGAATCAATCTCTCAACGCCGAAATCAGATTGCTGCTGGCACCTGGTGAGAATCCAGACGATATCAAAGTCAAACTGGCACCACCTGAAAAGTTCGATCAAGCAGGCGTTCCCTGGCATTTCTTTTTATCCAAAATTCATTTCCAGGCCATACAACAAGCCAATGGCTCTCTCGTCATTAAAGTGACATCCAGAGAGCCCTTAACGGAACCCTTCCTAAACTTCTTATTGGAAGTCAGCTGGCCGCAAGGCAGTCAGTTCCGCGAGTTCACTGCATTAATTGACCCGCCTGCCGACTACGGGGCTCCGGTTACAGCAAGCGTTTACTCAAAGAATCACTCGGTTGAAACTTACCCGGATTACGACAGACCGGTCAGAAAACCCACGCGCACCGTGAAGAAACGCATCGCTCGTACAGAGCAGCGTTCCAACATCACACCGCAAACACCCAGCAGCGGAGAATATGGCCCTGTCGAGGCGAATACCACCCTTTGGCGTATCGCCGATGAATTGGGCAGCGAACGCAACGTTTCAACCAAGCAAATGTTGACGGCGCTTTTTCAAGCCAATCCGCATGCCTTCAACAATGGCAATATCAATTCCTTAAAACAGGGTGCTGTTTTAAAAATACCGGAAACCGATGCCATCCGGCAGGCAGATGGCGCGCATTCCGAACCCCGGCCCTCAATAGCACAGAAAGAGAAAAGCACTGCCGCCAGACCTGCATCCTCTGGCAATCCCGCACTGGAGTTGGTAGCACCTTCCTCTGAGTCCAAAGCGGCAGAAATCACTAAAAACGAGGGTCCAATCAAACCTGGCCAGGATATCGCTCAGACGGCTGGGCCTTCCGGTACCGGCACAACAACCGGCGGCAAGGATACGGAACTGCAAAGCCGTATAGAAAAGCTCGAACAACAATTGAATATGATGCAAGAGTTGTTGGCTTTGAAAGACCAGCAACTGGCTACGTTGCAAGGCCATACCAAACCGGCTGAACCAATCGCTGCTGACAAAACCAAGGTTGAAACCCCTGCAACTGCAACGACCACGGATTCTGCAACCGCTACTGCAACTCCTTCGATCACAGAGACGCCGCCTCCTGCGCCAACCCAGGTGCCCGCTCCTACACCTCAACCTGAAACTGCCACAACACCGCCTCCTGCACCCGCGAAGCCTACACCGCCAAAACCGGCGCCTGTTGCTCCGGTTGAAGCGGAAGGCGATATTTTTTCCTCACCCTATTACAACCTGGTTGTTGGCGGCCTAAGCGTTGGTCTGATCAGTTTGTTGGGCTGGTTGTTGTGGCGAAAACGTAAAATAGAAAGCAAAACCAATACGGAGAGCATGTTTGCCTCTGCCAGCCAGATCAAATTACCGGATTCGGACAGCAGTTTGGCATTGCCGGTGATGGAAATGAACAGCACTGGAAGTTACGACGTGGGCACAGTCGGTGAAAGTTCCTTCATTAGCGATTTCACTCCCAGTGACTTTGAAGCCTTTGATACCGATCAAAGTGAGATTGATCCATTATCCGAAGCTGATGTCTATCTGGCCTATGGCCGCTATCAACAAGCCGAGGATCTCATTCATCAAGCCATCAAAGAGCACCCAGATAAAGATGAATACAAACTCAAATTGCTGGAGATTTTTTACGCCAACGAAAACAAGGCGCGATTTGCTGATTTTGCCCAGGAGTTAGCCAAAAGCGGAAAATCGAAAGATTCCGCCTTCTGGAACAAGGTCACCGAAATGGGAAAAGACATTATTCCCGAATCCCTGCTCTTCGGTGGCTCTGGCATTTTATCCGAACTCAGCAATGCGGGTTTCGAGACCGAACCCGGGCAGGAACCAGGGCCTGAATTGGATGCCGGCTTGGATTTTGATTCATTAAACTCAGATTTTATAGATCTAAATGATCCTGCTATTCCCAATGTTGATAACATTGATATAGACGATTTCAACCCGACTGACAGCGAAGAATGGAAAGCGGATAACCCTGATGAGGCTGACAACAGTTCACTTGACTTCGATTTGAGCCTTTTCTCAGAAAACCGTGCCCCTGCAAAAACAGAAGCTAGTGCTACCCTGCCACCTGATTTGGAGTCGATAGATTTCGATTTTAGCCCTATGGAAGCCGCTCCGGCAGTCAAAGCTGAGCAGCCACCTTCCGATATCAGCGACACATTGGAAAGTTTTGATTTTAACTTTGATCTGGAGCCTCAGGAAAACCGGCAGAATTCCGGCGCAAGTACCGCGCTTCCTGAAGAAACACTGGATAAAATTGAAAACTTCGAATTTCCAGCGTTTGAGGACAGTCTGCTTTTGGATAAATCCGAACCGGATGCACTCGCAACCTCAATTGAACATCCTGAAAAATCGGACGATTTCGACTTCAATTTTAATTTTGACTCTCCAAATAGCTTAATTCACGAGGATGAATTGGATTTGGGCGTTTCCGATTTGACAGACATGGACGAATTTGAAACCAAAATCGATCTGGCCAAGGCTTACATCGACATGGGTGATACTGAAGCAGCCAAAAACATTATCGAAGAAGTGTTGAAAAAGGGCTCGCCGGAACAGCAACAGACCGCGCAAATTTTGCTTAAGGATTTGAGCTGAGAGCGAGCGTAGTGTCGAAATTGCGTTTAAGCGAATCTGAAGCCGTCGATATGGATTCAATCAGCCAGCAGTTCTATCCAATGCAGCACCTTCAAACCTGACTTTTCTTGCAAATGTAGGCCACAAGCCATATTGGCCGTCACGATTAACTCGGGTTGACCGGCCTCTAGCGCTTTAATCTTGTCAATCCGCAATCGGTCAGCCATTTCAGGTTGCAAAAGCGAATAACTACCCGCAGAGCCGCAACACAAATGCGCATCGGCAACCGGGGTCAGATTGAATCCCAGCCGCGTCAATAGCCGTTCAATCATCCCATTCAACTGCTGGCCATGTTGCAGGGTACAAGGTGAGTGAAATGCGATTGTTCGTTGTTTCACACGCAAACCAGATAAATCCTCAGCTTGCAATATCTCGCCAATATCCCGGGTCATGGCTGAAATAAGGTGGGCTTTTTTTGCATACAGCGGGTCGTGCTGCAGCAACCTGCCAAAATCCTTTACCATTACGCCGCATCCACTTGCGGTTATTAAGATAGCTTCAACTCCCTGTTCTACCCAAGGCCACCACGCATCGATCAAGCGTCGCATGCTATTCAGACCGTTGTTTTGTTCACCCAGGTGATAGGGTAAAGCTCCGCAACAACCCGCCGCCTCGATGCGCAACACCTTTATCCCCAACCGGCCTAGCACATTAATCGCAGAAGCATTGATGCCGGATGCCAAAACCGGTTGTACACAACCGTCCAGCATCAGCATTCGTCTGGCTGTTAAAGGATCAGGACACGCCACATCATATGGCTGTAGTTTGGGCAATTTGTTTTTTAGCCGGGTGGGCAACAAAAACCTGAACCAATAACTGATCCTGATCAGGATTCTAAAACGGGCAGTGTCCGGCAATCCCCAAACTATCAGTTTTCGCAATAACCGTTGCCGCCATGGCAAGGCCACCTGATGCAAAACAATCTCACGTCCGATATCCAAAAGTTCACCATACTTCACTCCGGATGGACAGGCGGTTTCGCAAGCCCGACAGGTCAGACATTTGTCCAGATGCCTCCAGGTACTGAGCGTTGCCTGATGGCCTTCGATGACTTGCTTGATCAGGTAAATCCGCCCACGCGGTCCATCCAGTTCATCGCCCAAAATCTGATATGTCGGACAAACCGCATTGCAAAAACCGCAATGCACGCATTTTGACAAAATGCTTTCGGCTTGCCGACCTTGTAAGGTGTGTTTTATAAAATCAGCCGGTTGTGTTTGCATCCATCTACCTCAATGACTGGGCAACAAACGGCCTGGATTAAAAATGCCGACCGGATCGAAAGCTAAGCGTACACTTTGCTGCAAAGCCATTAATCCAGGCTCCGGACGAATCCAATCCGATTTGTCTTGCGCCCGAAAACAAAGGGCGTAACCACCTGCAGCCTTTGCCGCGGCATGTATCACAGCCGCGGATTCATCGGTTTTCAGCCAGCGTAATGCGCCCCCCCAGTCCAATAGCCAGCGTCCTGAAATGGGCATGGGTTTGGTGGCGGCAGGAACGCTGATCCGCCATAAGTTTCCCGGTAAGCGAAAAAACTCAGCTTGTTGTTCACGCAAAGCCCCCCAGAATGCCTGTCCATCCAACTCGATGTCACCACCCAACTGAGAGGCCGCTACTGACAATGCCTTCTCGGCACCAGATATCCGCAGGCGTAAAATGTGGCCATCATAAGCCAATGCCGATATGGGCCAGGGTTTCGCTTGCCAGACCTGCATCGATTGAATGGCTTGCAGTTCGTTCATAATAAAACTCAAGGTCATTTCTGCTTCCGGCATAGGGATTACCCGTATGGAAACCTCCAGCAAAACGCCCAAGGTACCGAGCGCCCCCACCATCAAACGCGACACATCAAACCCGGCTACATTTTTCATCACCCTGCCACCAAAGTTTAAAACCTCTCCCTGGCCATTGATGATTTTGCACCCTAGCACAAAATCGCGCGCACTTCCTGCAAATGGCCTCCGCGGTCCGGAAAAACCGCAGGCCAAGGTACCCCCCAAACTGGCTTGACCGGCAAAATCAGGCGGTTCAAAACCCAACATTTGTTGATGTTGGGACAATAAGTCAGAAATGTCTTTCAATCCGCTAGCGGCTCTTGCGGTAATGACACGCTCACTCGGGTCATAATCAATCACGCCGGCATGCCCGGCGACTGACAACGTCGCGCAAGCTTCACCCGCACCGCCGAAGAAGTCCTTGCTATGGCCGGCGACAATGCGCAAAGTCGTTTTGTGCAGGACTGCCTGTAGCACTTGCTCGCGTAATGACGCTCCCATATCCTGGCTTAACATTAAAATCGCTCCAAATCAGGATAAGGCAGTTGCCCCTGGTGCACATGCATATGCCCTAACTCGGCGCACCGGTGCAGAGTGGGAACAGCCTTGTCTGGATTCAGCAAACCCACTGGATCGAATGCACGTTTTAGCGCATGAAATTGCGCCAGTTCGGCAGAGGTAAACTGGAGACACATATGACCGACTTTTTCGAGTCCAACCCCATGCTCGCCGGTAATGGTGCCACCGACGGCTAGACATAATTCCAGAATTTGTCCTCCCAGACGCTCGGCTTTTGCAAAATCGCCCGGCTGATTCGCATCATACAAAATCAAAGGGTGCAAATTCCCGTCACCGGCATGAAATACGTTCACCACGGCAAGTTTACACGCCTCGGCGAACGCTGCTATCTGTTTCAGTACGCTGGCAAGGTGCTTACGAGGTATGGTGCCATCCATACAATAATAATCATTGCTCAAACGACCGACTGCCGGAAAAGCGGCCTTGCGTCCGGCCCAAAACAGCTTCCGCTGTTGTTCGTCGTTGGCTATTCGAATTTCAACAGCGCCATTTTGCACTAAGATCGCTCGGGCCAAACTGCAATCAGCTTCAACTTGTTGCTGCAATCCATCCAGTTCGCAGATCAGAACTGCGGCTGCATCCACCGGATAACCCGCCTGCACGAAAGCCTCGGTTGCCCGAATGGCCGAATTGTCCATCAACTCCAGTCCAGCAGGCACCAAGCTCCCGGCCATCAAGGCAGCGACTGCGTTGCCAGCCGCTTCGATACTGGCAAATGCAGCCAGCATGACTTGCGTATGGGGTTGAATGGGCAATAATCTGACCGTCACTTCCACCACCACCCCCAACAGGCCTTCAGATCCGATGGCTACAGCCAATAAATCCAGGCCAGGCCCATCCAGGCTGCTACTGCCCAATGTCAATAATTCACCCGCCACAGTCACCAATTTGACCTGTCGCACGTTATGCACCGTCAAACCATACTTCAAACAATGCACACCACCGGCATTTTCCGCCACATTGCCGCCTATCGTGCAGGCAATTTGCGAGGAAGGATCAGGGGCATAATAAAGGCCATAAGCTTGAACCGCTTGCGAAACTGCCAGATTGCGCACTCCGGGTTGCACAGTGGCAGTGAGATTCTCGGTGTCGATCTGCAGAATGCGGTTCATCTTGCTTAAACCCAGCACGATACCGCCCTTGACAGGTAGGGCACCGCCTGCCAGCCCTGTCCCGGCGCCTCTGGCCACCACGGGTATGCCATATTGAAAACAGAGTTGCATTAGCGCCTGAATCTGTTGCACCGTCTCCGGTAACGCCACCAAAGATGGCATCTGCCGATAAGCCGACAAGGCATCACACTCATACACCCGCAGGCATTCCCTATCGACAATCACATTGCCTTCACCAAGCACAACCTTACACTGTTGTATAAATTCAGCAGATAAATTCATCATCGTTCCCAACACACCCCACAAAATCGTTCAGGATTGACCACCCAAAATGCGCCGCAACAACCCCAATACCACCCCAAACATTGCAGCTCTGATACCAAAATGGGTGTCGGCATAGCTTCCCTGGTTCATTGCAAAAAAATCAGAACAGGTTTTCGTCCTGTCTACCCCTAAATACTGTTATTTATGGTAATAAGAGGCTCTGGATCGGTCTTGACATTTCAAAGCCCGTTAATTCACTCCAGGTACCCTAAAGTCATTCGGGTTGCTGTGCATAGAGCCAAACATTTGTAAGCCATGAAAGCAACATCCTACTCCAAGCTGACACCGCCCGATACCGCACATATCCAGCCACGTGAACGCTTGTTTAACACACTGGATCAGATGCTCAACCAGCGCTGCATCTGGATCGTCGGGCCGCCAGGTGCGGGCAAATCGACTCTGGTTGCCAGCTATCTGGCTGCACGCCCACAGCCATCGCAATGGATTCAAATCGATTCCGGCGACATGGTGATCCCGACTTTTTTTTATTATTTACGCGAAGCCGCTATCGCACAGTTTCCAGAATGCAAACCAAACTTGCAACTGTTGACACCCGAATATCTGGGCGACCTACAGGGGTTTTCACGTCGATTTTTCCGTCATTTTTTTGCCTGCCATACCAAGCGCAACCTTTGGGTATTGGATGATTTCCAGGAAGCCGCCCACTCCACAGAGTTCTGCAATGTGATTCTCACTGCCTTGACCGAAACACCGCCACAAAGCTGTGTGATCATCATCAGCCGGGTCGAGCCGCCAGCCGGTTTTGCAAGACTGCTGGCCAACCAATGCATTGCCCTATTGACTTGGGACGCTTTAAAAATGAACGCTGTAGAAATAAACAGCCTGGCTGGCGAGCTGGCGCCAGCATTTGGCGAATCACTGCTACAACTGACACAGGGCTGGGTTGCGGGACTGGTTTTGCTGCTCGAATACATTCGGCAAAAAGGCAGCACAGCGCTGCCACAACCTGAATCTCTGGCGCATCAAACATTGTTCGAATATTTCGCCGGGGAAATTTTTGATACTTTTTCCGCAAAAGATCGGGCCTCTTTACTGCGCTTGGGATTGTTTTCCAGTTTTAGCGCACAATCAGCCCGCCAGATGACCGATGAAGAGGCCATCTCATTATTGCTGGAGCGTTTGATTCAGCACCGCTTATTTATCGACCGCAGTTACGCGCCACTTCGCTATGATTTTCACCCGCTATTCCGTGAATTTTTGCGCAGCAGGGCAAATGAAGTCTGGACTGAACGCGAGCTGACAAGTTTGCGATTGAAAGCAGCCGCATTATCGGAACAAGATGGCGCTTACGAAGCCGCCTTGCGACTGTTTGCCGAAGCGGGTGCATGGATGCCGTTGACACAATTGATCAATCGCTTGGGCGCCGATATGCTGGGACAGGGTCGTTATCTAGCGCTGTCTGACTGGATAGAACGACTGCCGGCAGACATCCTTTCTCAACAGCCCTGGATGCTGTATTGGAAGGCCATGGCAGAACTGCCGTTTGACCCGCAATCCAGCCGGACCCGGCTCATCCATGCTAACGCTTTGTTCAAGCAGCAGAACGACATCATGGGGCGGTTTTATACTTGTACCCTGGCGTTACGCAGTTTTTATATGGAATGGTCGGATGCGCATGGTGTGGATGATTGGCTGCCTGAAATGGAAGCACTTTACCGGGAATATGGGACTTCGCTTTCTGCCGATATCGAAGCGCAGGTATTGTCTGCCGGCATAGGCATTTTTTACCGACAACCCGCGCATCCGCTGATGCCAGTCTGGGCCGATCGAGCCATGCACCTGATTTCCCAAGGCCTGAAATTCAACGAGCAAACGCCTATCGCCGATTTCATACTGGTTTTTTATCTGCATAAGGGCGATCTGAATGCGGCCAATCAAGCACTGCAGGCCATACTGAATAACCTGAATCCAAACGACACCGCACCACTGACACTGATTTCACTAGCGGTTTTCGGCTCTATTTATGCCGTGCAAACCGCAGACCATGACACCGCAATACGCAAATTGCAATCAGCATTGTGCATCGCAGAAGCACAAGGCATCCGCGTTTTTGATGCGGTGGTTTACGGTTTACTGGTACACGCTTACTTGAGTGCTGAAAGGCCTGAGGATGCCGAAACCACCTTATGCAAAATGGAATCGCTCAAACTCAGCTGGCGACGCATGGATACAGCTTTTGCATTTCATTTGCGTTCCGGCCTGTGTCTGCTGAAAAATGACTCCGCCGGTGCTTTGTTAGCCGCCCGGGCTTCGATGAATATTACCCGGGAAACAGGTACCCCGCTGCAGCATCATTTCGGCCGTATCGGTTTGATTCATGCATTGATCGGTTGCGGCGACTTTGCCTCAGCCAGTGAAGAAATCGGACACTTATACGCATTTGCCGAATCCATGCCCAGTCATAGCTTTGGCTTTTATGCCCGTTTCGCCGAATCCCATCTGTTGCTGAAGTCGGCTGCCTCCGAAGACCGGCTAATTGCCATCATTGCCGACACCATGGCACATGGTCGCCAATTCAACTTCATCAACACGCATCCTTTCTGGCTGCCGAGTGTGATGACCGAGCTGTGCGCGCTGGCTTTGAAACACGGTATCGAAACCGAATATGTCACCCGCCTGATCCGTCTGCGCAGACTGCGTCCTCCGTTTGTTCCGGTCGAAGTATGGCCGTGGCCGATCAAAATCTATACTCTGGGGCGCTTTTCATTATTGACCGATGACAGGTCGATTCAGCATACTGGCAAGGCGCAAAAAAAATCCCTGGAGTTACTCAAAGCCATCATCGCTTTAGGGGGTAGACATATTCCCAATGCCAGATTGGCTGATTTACTCTGGCCGGACGCTGAAGGTGCGGCTGCCCGGAGTGCTTTCGACATGGCTTTACATAGACTGCGTAAACTGCTGGGATACGATGAGGCTTTGTTGCTGCAGGAGGGCAAAGTCAGTTTGAATCCGGTCTGTTGCTGGGTGGATATCTGGTGTCTGGAGCGTTGGTTAAATGAACTTGAAACCCTGCTAAAGACCTCGCCGATCCCGGAAAACCGGTTACAGGCATTAACAGACAAAGCACTGCGTCTGTACCAGGGGAAGTTTCTGGCCAACGACTGCGATCAGCCGTGGGCATTCAACATGAGCGAAAAACTCAGTCATAAGCTTTTACGCCAAATCAAAGCCATAGGGGCTTACTGGCAAAACCAATCGCACTTCAGTCAGGCGGAGCAGCTATTCGAACGCTTGCTGGAACAGGATCCTCTGGCCGAAGAGTTTTATCGCTTGCTGATGCTTTGTCACGAGGCAGCCGGCAATCACAGCGAGGCGATTGAAACCTACCACCGCTGCCGAACCCTGCTGGCTCGGTTATCCAATTCATCACCTTCTGAAGCCACAGAGATACTTTATCGCCAATTGGTCAATTCAATTTTTTCTCCTACAACTCCTGATCAGCCTAAATCAATCAGCTAATTGAGCTATTGGACGGTAACTCATTGATAATGATTTTTTAAAAATTTGCCCGTTTCAACGATATTCAAGGAGTTGTATTGCGGGTAATGGTTTGAACTGCCGAATGCTGGATCACAGGTGCCGATCTCGAAGTATTTGCACCAAATTTAAAGCCGCCAAAAACAAGTTCACCGGTTTGAATGGTCAGAAGATTTGCAAGCCGACAACGTTTCTAGCATAAGTGCCTTTGTCATATGGTAGATTGTCCAGCCAAGCATAGTATTTTGGACTGCAGGGATAAAAAATATAAACATGACAAAAAACCCTTACCAACAGCCTTCACCGCAAACGCAGGAAGAAGCGTTAAAAATTGCCAGGAGCATTCAACGTCCTGCGCAAACCAAGGAACAAACGAAGTTGATTGCTCAAGGCATTCAGCAGGGTATCGATCTGTATAAACGACAACAAAAAGAAAAAGCCAGAGAGCTGAGTAAGCAGCGCAAAAAAATAGCCAGACAGAAAACACCTGGGACTGAACAGGAGAATACTGAAGTTACTGACATCATTGTGTATCAGCAACACTGGTTGCCTTGGTTTTTGCTCGTACTGACCTGGTTAGGCATGGGCATCTATTTCTTGATTGCTTAATCGTCCTAGTCTGATCCGCTAAGACATGCAGATCAAATTACACGAGATAAAGCCACTGGCCGAACTGCATCTCGATATCGATCAGCGTGTGGAATTTATTCGTACTGAATATCCGGATTGGCTTTGTCGAAGCGGATGTGAAGGTTGTTGTCATCGGCTGGCGGAAATCCCGCAACTGACGGCAGCAGAATGGTCATTATTGCGAGATGGACTTTCACAATTGCCCACAGCATTGCTGCATAGCATTCGCCAAACGGTGGAAGCCCTTGCCGAACAGTCATCTCGTCCTATCGTCTGCCCGATGCTTAATCAAGACACAGGGACTTGCCGAGTCTATCTTTACCGGCCAACGGCTTGTCGCACTTATGGATTCTATGTTCAACGCGATAAAGGGCTTTACTGCAATGACATTGAAGCCCAAGTAGCCAGTGGTAAACTGGAAAGCGTTGTATGGGGTAATCAGGATGCAATCGATCAGCGTCTCAAATCTACTGGGGAAGTCCGCGAACTCACAACGTGGTTTTCACTTGGAATTTAACTGCATTCCGAAAATGATCTACCCAAAAAGCATAATGTCCCGAGCCTATGAAAATGCTTGCGCCAGGAGCACGAGTGGTGGCGAATTCGGGTTTCGAGTTGAGATTAGCTTTGTTCCAATCGACTTTCGCAGTAACAGTCATTCTGCCATCAAAGCATTTATGGCAGCCCGCGCATTACACTGGTTTATAGCTTCGGCAATCTGTTCGTTATTCAGTTTGTGTTTGACAGCCTCGGTGCCATTGTAGAAAAAGGCTTGGTAGTCTTTTTTCGCAAATGTCGCAACCTGGCATTTTTTAAAAGGCGAGTTTTCAAACGGCATTTTGGCGTTTGGCATTAACGATGGCATCCCTTCAGAGCTGGGCGCATAGATTAAAAAATCGACTTTCATCGCCAGGACCGCACGATATTGGTTGGCCGTAGTGAAATACAAATAGCCGATTTCGATTTCGGTTTCTTTCAGCCAGAGATCTTTGGTTTTCTTGTTCTTTTTCATGTTTGGTGCAAATTGAAACAGATCAGGGTCAGTTTATTTTATGGATATGGATTAATTCGGATGCCAAAAATACTATAAAAATAGCCTGCACATTTTTACCCGAGAAGCTGACTGAGTGGCTCGATTGTGCGGTTTGCGACAATTTCTGCATGATCTTTGTCGGTGTATGGCTAGCTAAGAGGTGCTTACAGTTTATGCATCTGATTGAAAAACAATTCTTTCTTATTTATACATGAGTTGGCAACTATTTTGCTTCACGCAAAGGGATTTATCGTCCTTTTAATATGGAGCAAATAATGTCTATCAAAGTCATCAAAGAATTTTCCAATCACGCCAAAAGCGAGCTTGAACTGAAGCAAAAGCTAAAAGACTGTCTTAAAATTAAGGAATTACTTATATTGAGCAAAGAGTACGGTTACGAAATTGACGAAGAGGAATTGTATCCACCCAATGAACCGCAATTCAGTGCAGACCAACTGTCCGAAAAACTGGCCAAAGCATTGCTCAGGGTGTGAGATTTTCTTGGGCATCTGCGGTTTCGAGTCCACTGGAAAACAGGGTTTCAAGATTCATTGAATCAATTTTAAAAGCACAGTGGGCGCGTGTTGTTAGCATAAATGTGCATAGGCGGGCAGGGTTTGTAGCCGCTTATCCTCCATCGACTCGCCCACTGTAAAATGATACAGGCTTTGCCAAGTATCATCTCGTAACCCCAACACGCCATGCACCGCATCGTCAAAGTAACAGCCGATGCCGGTGCCGCGCATACCCGCTGCTTCGGCTTCCAGATAGAGAATTTGTCCCAGTAGACCGCATTCCCAGAACAAGCGTCGATAACGCCAGATTTCGGCAGCAACGTTATCGGCAAAGCGACTGAGCATGCCTAAACTAAACGCGCTGTCGCTAGCAATCGGCTGGTGGCAAGACAGGGTTTTGGCTGCTTGCCGGATATTGCCAGGGGTCAGTAAATAAAACTCGAACGGTACCTCGACCGGTTGCCAGGAAAAATCGGTTGAAAAGGCTGATTTCAATTCGGTTACGGCTAACGGGTCTCGTGGTAGCAAATACAGCCCCGGCTCTAAGCCCTCTACACGATGCACGAACAACACAAGGTGTACCTGCGGAGACCAATTCCAGGCCGTGAACGGTGGCTTGGCATTAGGCAGCAGCGCAGCGAGTATGCGCTGAAATTCGGTAAGCGGAAGTGCTTCGGCTTTGCCGTTGAAATGTTGGGCGCTGCGACGCTGACGTATCAGTTGGCTGGCTGTTAAGTGATGATGATTTAAAGCTGGCAACGATAAGGATTCAGCCTGCCAGCGTTCAGGTTCGGTTCTGGGTTTTGATAATTGTTGCGCCACTTCGTCAATAATGGGCCAGCGATAGAAATGCCGGCTGCTTAAGCGTTCGGCAGTGCCAAACCATTGTGCATGCTGAAATAAGCCTGAAAAAGAATCGGCATCGAACGGTGTTGGCTTTTGCGTCGAAAAGTTTAAACGGCAGAATAAATCCGGCGTCTCGTGTTCAAGGTCGACAAAGTCTGCAGCTCGATCCAGTCCCAGCCAGTTCGCGATGTCACTATCACATACTTCACTGAGTAATTCCACTGACCAGCCCAGACTAGCCGCCGCGTAACTCAAGGCAGCCAAGGCATGACCAATATCATGCTGACAATAACGCAACGCTCTTTCGCCATATTTCCAGGCTTCCCTCCAATGAATGGAAGACAAACCGATATACAGGCCGGCAACGGTTTGATCGGCTGCAAATCGGCAGCGATGCTCCAAATGATGATCCAAGCTGACGTAGTGATAAACGCCGCTTGCCAGCCAGTCGGCATGGGTGTTGATCAGATAGGCCTCGGTCGGATGCAGATT
>SXGT01890690.1_pt1 | contig 13586 bp, 10 predicted proteins | sample 3176221 | NCBI WGS metagenome assembly SXGT01 (sample SAMN11356862, study PRJNA531348) | freshwater metagenome | isolation source: freshwater sample F1-120 | place: China: Fuxian Lake, Yuxi | collected 2017-12-25 | reverse complement strand
GTCGAGGCAGGGGATCACGCGGGTTGCCAGCATCGGTGCACGGTAACGAAGGTCGCGCGACAGGTCACGCGGGGCTAGTCTGTCGACGACATGTCACCGATTCGCCGCGCTTGGCTCGTTGCCATCACCCTCGCCGTTGGGGTCACGGCGTGTCACCTCGTGGTGATCTCGCCCGAGACCCTCGTCCACGACTGGCACGGCTGGCGCCAAGCCGACACGCAGAGCATCGCGCGCATCTTCCACAGGGAGGGCATCGACCTCCTGCGCCCCCGGATCGCGTGGGGCGGCGATGGGAGCGGGATCGTCGAGGCGGAGCTGCCGCTCTTCCCTGCCGTCGTCGCCGTAATCATGAAGGTCACCGGCGAGGTGGAGTGGGCAGGGCGCGCCGTGTCTGCGCTGGCAATCGCGCTCACTGGCCTCCTGATCTTCGCCTGGCTCGCGCCTCGAAGGGGCCCCGCGGCAGCGCTCGCCGCCCAGGCGCTGTTCCTCGGGAGCCAGGGGGCCGTCTTCCTCGTCTCTGTTCAACCGGACGCGCTCGGGCTCTGCTTCGTGGTCGCCAGCCTCGTGGCTACGGCCCTCTGGGTCGAGTCAGACCACCCGGGCCACGCGGCGGCCTCCAGCGCCCTCTTGATCGTGGGCGCGCTGCTGAAGCCCACGCTCCTCGCGATCTCCGCGGCGCGCGGAATTCTGGTCGCCTGGAGCGCTCCGGGCCGCCTCACTCGCCTCCTGCCATGGGCGCTCGGCACGCTGGAGCTGGGCGCGGTGGCCGCATGGCTCGCCTGGGGCGCCCACCTGCACGCCACTCACGGAAACACGTTCGGTGTGATCAGCGGCGGCGACAGCAAGTTCCCTACGCTCGACCGGCTGCTCTCGCCGATGCAGTACGTCCGGCTCGTGGAGGTGGGCCTCACGTACGGCCCAGGCCTCCTCGGCGCCGTGGCGCTCGCGGTCGCGGCCTTTCGGCGCACCCTTGACGCAGCCACAGCCGGGCTCGGGGTGGCCTATGCCGCCACGGGCGTCATCGCCATGCGGTACATGACCGAGAGCTGGCTCGGGTCTCACTACCACGCCCTCGGGATCGTGGCTGGCGCAGCCGCGCTTGCGGCGGCCCTGGAGGGCGTTCGCGCCTCCCGTGTGCTCTGGCTGGCGCCGGCGCTGCTGGCACCGTGGCTGGTCGCCCTCCAATCGCGCCCGGTCGCGGCAGCGGGCTGGGCCAGTGCAGAGATCGAAGCGGCACAGCAGCTGCGCACGGTGCGCCCTCCAAACGACGGGACGCTCGTGATCGTGAGGAGCCGGGTCGAGAGCCGGGTGGACCACTGGGGCGGAATCAACAACTTCGAGGACCCGCGCGTCTTCTACCTCGCGGACGCGACGGGCTGGGTGGTCCCCTCTGACCGCTGGGATGCGACCGAGCTCGAGGACTTCCGTCGACGCGGCGCGCGGTGGTACGTGGCGCCTGGGGGCCCTCCTGCGCCGCCGGTGGACGGTTGGTTGGCCCAGACCGCCGAGCGGCGCTACCCCCTCCCTTCTGGGGGCGTGGTGGTGGCGCTGCGGCCTCCCCCCTGAGGGCAGCGCTACAGGCTCTCGAGCGTCACCCCGCAGGTGCCATTACACGCGGCGATCTTCGGGGCGCCACACTTGTCCAGCGCCTTGAGCTCGGTACCGCACTCCAGCACCACCTTCGAGAGCGGGATGTCCTTCGTGCACGCCTGAAGCCCACCCACCTCGGCGGCGCAGCCCTCCTGCCCGAGGCAGCCCAGGAGCCCCGAGATCAGGCAATCGCGACAGACCTTCGTCCCCGAGCACTGCACCACGCAGCGCGACACGCCGTGACCGCCGCCGACGCAGTCCTCGAAGCAGGTCTCGAAGCCCGGACAGTCTCCGCCCCCGGCGCCCGCCGGCGGGGTGTAGGGCAGCTGCACCATGAGGTAGTGGAGGCACATCTCGTCGCGGGTGCCCTCCCCCCAGCGGACGTCGATCGGCTCGACCTGCACGCCGTCGATCAGCGGCTGATTGGCCGCCGAGTTGTCGAACGTGCAGGCCATGTGGAGCGTGTCGCCCGGCTTCAGGATCAAGGGCTCTTCGGTCCGGAACAGGTACGACTGCTGCCAGTCGAAGTCCCAACGGGGGATGTCGATGACGCAGGCGTCCCCGCCCTCAACCGTGACCTTCATGGCCTTGCCCAGCTTGTGCATGTGCGCGAGCACGCCCACGACCCGCGCCTCTTTGATCGTGGGGAAGCTCTTCTCTTGCACGCTGTCGGCGTCCCCTGCGGGGACCAGCAGTCCGGGGTGGGCCCGCGCCTGAATGTCGAGCAGGTACTTCGGCGTGGTCTTCGTTCGCCACATCTCCAAGGTGCTCGCGTCCGCCTCGGCAGGCGCGAAGAGCGTGTTGTAGTGCATCTGAAGGACCAGACGCGACCCCTTGGGAATCCGGATCGCTGTGTCGGCCGGCATGAGGCCGAGGCCCCCGCCGGGCACCCAGCCCCCGATGTTCCGCGCAGGGACCCCAGGCCCAGAGGTGCACCGGTACCCCGTCCCGGGCTCCGCGGCATCCATCGCGTCGAGCGTGTCGGCCGCAGCGCCTGACACCTCGAAGACGATCACGTGATGCACGATCGCGGTCTTGTCCGGCACCACGACGAGCCGCTCGATGTCGGTGTCTTCGTCGAACACGTCTCCGACGAGGATGCACCGGAGATCGTCCCCGCTCGGGTCCGTGGGTGTGTAGGGCGAGTCGGTGCGCAGCGCGAAGTCCGGCGGCCCCGGGTCCACCGGTTCCGGCAGCGCGGGCGCCACGTAGTCGGAAGGGTCACCCTCGGGCGAGCCAGCCGCCTCCCAGGCTGCGACCGTAGCCTTGTCGGCCGCCGAGACCACGTTCTCGCCGAGGTAGTGTCGGCAGTCCTCGGTGCTGGCAAGGAACGGCGGCATCACGCCAGCCTCCAGGTCCAGCACGATCGACCTCGACCACGGGAGGGTCGCCGCATAGTCGCTGGCGTCGAACGGGGCTGGGCCGCCTTCGACATGGCAGCTGGCGCAGTGCCGAGCCATGATCCCGCGAACCTCGCCGTGCCACGTGGGCGCCCCGCCTGCTGGCGCGACGTCGGCGCCACCGCCAGACACGTCTTCTTCAGTGACGCCTGACGTGTCAGGCGACCCCGCGACGGCGTCCCCGGGGATCAACCCCGCATCGTTCGATCCCAGGTTCGTGCAGGCGCATGCCAGCGCCGCCGAGAAGCTCCAGAGTCCGTTCCGCATCGTCGTCCCTCCTTGGGGCCCAGAGACCCGGGCCGGGTCCACGGCCACAGCAGGCTCCGTACCATCTAGAGCCTTCAGTAACTTCAACCACTTGAATCGGGCAAGCTGTCGACCGCCCGCGACACCCCGGCGCGCCTGTCAGGCCGCCTTGACACTGGGCTTCATCATGAATGGCAGACACAAGAGGCAGAGCGTCCCGATGGCCGCGTCGACGAGCAGTGTCTGGGGATATCCCCACCGCTCGGCAGCCCAGCCCATCCACTTCGCGCTGTACGAGATCGCGAGGTTCGAGAGGGCCATGTAGGCGGTGAACTGAGTCGCCGCCACCGCGGGATTCGTGACGTCCATGAACACGGCGGACTTCACCCCGTAGGCGAGGCCCTGAGGTATCGAGTAGGCCAGGGTCAACACCCAGTACGCGGTGACGAGGGCGCCAGGCACGGCGACCTTCCCGAGCTCCTCCTTGCGCAGCGGCATGTTCCAGCCGTGGCGCCACATGATGTACGCCATCCCAACGGTGACACCCGCCATGGTCAGGTAGCTGAGCGTGAGGATGGCGCGACGGCCAACGGTGTCCGAGAGCCTCCCTCCGAGCACGCAGAAGCCGCCGGCGAGGACGCTGCTGAAGAGCCCAACGGTGGCGATGTCGTCGTCTCCGAGGCCGAACTCCACTGCGAGGTTGGAGCCGATCGCGAGCGACAGGCCCAGCGCGCCCGATGGCAGGAGCGCGAGCAATACGCCCACCGCGGCCCCGCGCGACTTGAAGAACGAGCCCACGGCCTGGCGGACGAAGCTCCAGAGCTCGCCCATGACCCGGGGGAGCGCGGGGCCCACGGCGGGCGCCTGCGGCCGCGGCACCTCCCGCAGCGGCCAGGCCACGAAGACCGTGACGCAGAGGAGCACTGCGATGACCAACCCGAAGCTGGCGCGCAGGGCGCCGGCCGCGCCAAGGCTCTCCGACAGCGCGTCGCACACGAAGAGCACCCCGGCGCCGCCAATGGCCTGCCCGAGATAAGCGCCGCCGAACATGAGCCCGTTGGCGAAGCCGCGCTCCTTCTCGTCGAGCACCTCGCACGCGAGCGCGTCGATCGCCACGTCCTGTGTGGCCCCGAACGCGTTGTGGACCATGATGAGGGTGGTGAAGAGCCCGAGCTCGGCCACGAAGTCGACCGGGATGGCTGCGGCGAGGCTCAGGATCATGAGCACCTGCGCCCCCACGATCCACGCCCGACGGCGCCCGAAGCGATTCGGGGCGATGACATCCACGATGGGCCCGACCACCCACTTGAAGGCCCAGGGCAGGTAGAGCGACGCGACGAACCCACCGATCTCCTCGGGACCGAGCCCGAGGCGCCGCATGTACGTAGCCACGGCCGTGGCTGTGAAGCCGAGCGGGATCCCCTCCGTCAGGTAGAGGAAGAAGAACGCGGTGAGTCGTCCCCGTCGGGTGGCGAGCAAGTTGGGCATGCGGGGACGGTACACGAGGTCCGTGGTCCGGTGTACCGTGTGCCGGTGACGGCGATCCCCCAAGGCGCCCGGCGCGCCGTCGTGATCCTCACGGCCATGAACCTCCTGAACTACGTGGACAGGTACGTCCCGAGCGCGGTGAAGGAGCTGCTCAAGACCGATCTGGGCCTCACGGACGAGGAGACGAGCTACCCGCTCACCGCGTTCGTCATCGTCTACATGCTCGCCAGCCCGATCTTCGGCTCCCTGGCCGACCGCTATCCCCGCCGCGTGGTGATCGCCGCCGGCGTGGCCCTCTGGTCGCTCGCCACCGCCCTCGCTGCTTTCGCGACGGGCTTCTGGTCGCTCCTCGTCGCCCGCGCCTTCGTGGGGGTCGGCGAAGCGGCGTACGCCACGTTGAGCCCAGCGCTGCTCTCGGACTATTACCCGCCCGAGCGGCGCAACAAGGTCCTCACCCTCTTCTACGTAGCGATCCCGGTGGGCTCAGCGCTCGGCTTCGCCCTCGGCGGGTGGCTCGGCGAGCTCTACGGGTGGCGCGCCGCGTTCATGGCCGTGGGTTTTCCCGGTGTCTTGGCGGCCCTCCTGGTGCTCCGCGTCCCCGACCCTGGCCGTGGGACCTTCGACGCCGACCGCCACGAGGCGCCTGTGGGATGGCCGATCGCCCTCCGACGCCTCTTCGCAACCCCCGAGTACGTCTACGCCGTAGGCGGCTATGTCCTCGTCACGTTCGCTGCGGGCGCCCTGGCCGACTGGTTCCCCACCTACCTCCACCGTGTCCACGAGATGCCCCTCGACAAAGCGGGCACGGTCGTCGGTGGAGCCACCGTGATCGGGGGAATCGGCGGCACTGTCCTCGGCGGCTGGCTGGGTGACTGGCTCCGGGGCCGCACCAGAAACCCCTATCTCGCCGTCTCCGCCGTCACCCTGGCGCTCGCGGCTGGTTTCGCGGTGCTCGCGTTGCGCGCCACCGGGACGTGGACCATCGCGGCCCTCATCGCCCTCGCCCAGGTCTTTCTGTGGGCCTACAACGCGCCCGTCAACGCGATCATCGTCAACGCCGTGCCCTCCACCCTCCGGGTGCGCGCAGCCGCGTTCTCGATCCTGGCCATTCACCTCTTCGGAGACGCGATCTCGCCGCCGATCGTCGGGCTGATCAGTACGGCCACCGGAAACCTCGGCCTGGCGTTGGCGCTGGTGCCGGTCACCATGGCGCTTGGGGCGCTGGTTTGGTTCGCAGGCTGGCGACGGATCCCCGCTTGAGCCGTCTGCTGCTCCACTTCCTGCTGACGCTGGTGCGCGTGTTCTACACGCCTATTCGCGCAGTCTTCTCCGGGGGCAGGCCGCCCACGGGGCCCCGGATCTTCGTGGCCAATCACCCGAACGGCCTCCTCGACCCGGTGATCGTGCGCCTCGCGCTCGGCAGCGACGTCCACTTCCTAGCCAAGAGCACGCTCTTTCGGAGCGCGATCGGGCGCTTTACCCTCGGCGCGTTCGGCGGAATCCCCGTGTACCGCGCCCGCGACGGCCAGAACACCCAGGACAACGAACGAACCTTCGCCGCCTGCCGAGACGTGTTGGCCGCAGGCGGCTCGATCGCGCTGTTCCCAGAGGGCACGAGCCACAGCGATCCCAGCCTCAAGCCCCTCAAGACCGGCGCCGCCCGTATCGCGCTCTCGGCGGTGGCAGAGCGAGGCCTTGTTAGCCTGCCGATCTACCCGACGGGCCTCACCTACGAGTCGAAGGACGTGTTCCGCACGGGCGTCCTCGCCACATTCGGCGAGCCCATAGACGCCGCAGTGTTCGCTCGCCAACACGGAACCGACTTCGCGGCCGCAGAAGCGCTGACCGAGGACATCCATAGGGCCCTCTCCGGGGTGCTGCTCGAGGCAGATACCCAGGAGCTCTGGCGCGGCTTTCTCGCGGTCGCGGCGTGGACCGATCCCGTCTGTCGCGACGACCTCGCGGCGCGTCACGCTCGGGCGCGAGTGCTGCGCGACGCGTTTCAGCGGCTGCACTCTCAGGATCCGGCCGCGGCCGAGACCCTGGTGGAGAGGGCGCGCTCGCTCGTTCGTGCCATGGAGCAGGCGGGCGTGAGCGATCCCCTCGCCATCGCCGAGCCACCGCCAATCGCGCCACTCGGCTCCGTGGCCCTCTTGCTGCTCGTGTGGCCCCTTGCCGCGGTCGGCGCCGTGCTCGCATGGGCGCCCTATCGGCTCGTGCGCCCGATCGCGCTCCGGATAGCAGGCAGCGACACGGACCTGGTCTCCACGGTCAAGCTCCTCCTGGGGCTGGCGGTGTTGGCCGCCACCTACTCCCTCGAGGCCCTCGTCGTAGGCGTCTCTGTCGGGCCAGTGGCGGGGCTGGCCACGCTCGTCCTTGGGCCGGCGCTCGGCTTCGTGGCGCTCCGTTATGGCGAGCGCCTGGAAGCGCGCCAGAGCGTCCTCCGGGCCCACTGGTTACGCGCCACGGCTGCCCAACGCCGAACGGCGCTCCTGGAGAGCCGAGAGGCCCTCGCCGTCGCGGTCGCGGACGCCCTAGGGACCACCCCATGAACCAACCACTCACCCCGAGCCACCTGCTCGACGCGATCCACCACGCGTCAGACGGGATCCTGATCGCGGACGCCGCGCTCGCGCCCGTCCGGCGCGCGGTGCTCTTCGTCAACGAGGCCTTCTGCGGGATCTCGGGCTACGCCGCGGAGGAGGTGGTGGGTGTGTCCCCGCGGCTCCTCTGGGGACCGCGGACCGAGCCAGAGGTCGTCGAGGCCCTGAGGATCTGCCTCGCGGCGGGAAAGCCCTTCTCGGGCACCACGTGGGCTTACCGCAAGGACGGCCGGGAGTTCCTGCTGGAACAGCATGTGAACCCCGTCCGAACGCGAAACGGTGAGCTGCTCTACTGGATCAGCATCCTGCGCGACGTCACGGAGGCGGCCCAGCGAAGCGCCGAGCTGGAGATCGCCCGCGCGGAGGCGAGCCACGCGCAACGAATCGATACCATCGGCCGCATCGCGAGCGGGGTCGCGCACGACTTCAACAACGTCCTCGCAGTTGTGCTGACTACGGCGGCCGCCCTGCTGGAAGAGACCGAGGATCCCGGTCTTCGCGAAGGCATCGACGAGATCCGGAGCGCCGCCGAGCTGGGTGCGCGGCTCACCCGGAAGATGCTGGGCCTCGCGAGCCGGCGTGTGCTCCCGCCGCAGCCCATCTCCCTCAACGTCGCGGTCGCGGACACCGTGCGGATCATCCGCCGCCTCATACCAGAAGGGGTGAGGCTCACTACGGCGTTGGACCCCGGGGCCCCCACCGTGATGGCTGACCCAGGTGAGCTGGCGCAGGTGGTGCTGAACCTCGTCCTGAACGCCCGCGACGCAGTGGGCGGCATGGGCACCGTGAGCCTCGGCACCTGCCAGTTGGACACCACGCCCCGGTGGGCGGTCCTCACCGTTCGCGACTCGGGACCCGGCATGGATCCCGTCACGGCGCGGGCCGTGATGTACCCCGACTTCACGCTGAAACCGCATGGCCACGGCCTCGGACTCACCACGGTCCGCGCTGTCGTGGAGCGCCTCGGGGGCCGGGTCACGCTCGAGACCCAGCCCGGAAGCGGCTCCTCTTTCTCCGTCGCGCTCCCACTCATCGACCCGCCGGCGCCCAGCCACAGCCCAGACGTTGCGTTCTTACCCCGGGGTCAAGGCCAGCGCGTGCTGGTGGTCAGGCACGATGAAGTGCCCTGCGCAGCCACCGCGAGCATCCTGAGGCGCGCGGGCTATTCGGTCTCGCGGTTCACCTCGCCCGCAGAGGCGCTGTTGTCCGCTGAGCTCGGCCCGGTCCGCCGCTTCGAGGCCGCGGTGCTCGACGAGCAGCTCCCGTTACTCCCGGGCGCACGGCTCGCGAAGCGGCTCACCGACTTGGGTGCGCTTCCCGCAGGGAGCGAGGTGCTCCTGGGACCCTGCGACGCCGAGCACCCGGGTCCGCTCCCTCCGGACGTCGCGGTGGAGGATCTCTGCAGAGCCGTCGCCGCTCGCGTTCAGCGGCGGCCCGTCCACGAGTAGGCCACGGGCGCAGCCGCCCCCGGTCCCACGGCGCGAAAGTCCACGCGCAAAGCGTCGCGCGTCACCGTCACGATCGAGAAGCCCAGCTGCAGCGCCTTCCAGCGCGCGCAGTCCCGCGACGCCGGGGACGCGCAGCGGCGACCGTCTGCGTCGAAGCGCATCGTGCGCACCTGGGCGCCGGCGCCCTGGATGAAGATCTCCGCCGTCTGCCCCGCGAAGTGCTCCTGGTGGTGGTCGTGGCCGAAGAAGAACGCGTCGATCACCCCGGGCTTGAGCCAAGGTGCGAAGAAGGCGCCCACGGCTTCGTCGTCCCCATGGGCGCCGCTCGACCGGTGCGGGTGGTGGCCGAAGACCAGAGTCCACCGCGCCTTCGCCGCGGCGCTCTGAGGCAAGCCCCGCTCGAGCCACGTGCGCTGGGCGTTCACGCCCTCGGCGTAGCCCTTGTGAATCGAGTAGGTGTCCACGGCGACGAGGTCTAGCCAGGGCGGGAGACCCGGCACCGTGTACATGGGCGCGGGCATGAACCAGTACGGCCCTCGCGACATCCGCTTGGCGACGTCGGTGTATTCGATCTCCATCGCGGGGTCGCCGTACCAGTCGTGGTTGCCGAGCGACAGCCACACCGGCATGTCCAGCGCCGCGTACGGCTTCCGAAACCAGGTGATGAAGCGCGGATCGTCGACGCGCTCAGGTCCGTCGTAGAGGTTGTCGCCCACCGTGATGACGAACCGGCACCGCGCTTCGCTGCAAGCCGCCGCGAGCGCCCCGGCCACCTGATGTTGCTCCGCCGAGCCGGTGCCCATGTCACCGAGCACCGCGAAGACCACGGACTCCTCTGCTCTGAGGTCCGGGTACCTGCCCGCGAGATAGGCCTCGCACGGCTGCAGCCCCGACTCCTTGTCGGCCTGAACGGGCGCAGCGCCTCCCCCGGAGTGGCAGAGCGCGCGCGGCCACGGCGGATCGGCGGAAGCGAGGGCAGGGATCAGGAGGCCCAACACGAGGAGACGCGACATGCGGCGGACTATCCAGCCCGGCCGCGAGTTTGACAACGACCGTGGCTCGACCGACACACGCAGGATGGAACAAGAGAATCGCTCGTCGTCGCTCTATAACGAGGACCTCGCACCCACACGCCCTGACCAGCGCACGTGGAACCTCTGGCACATCGCGGCCCTCTGGGTGGGAATGGCCGTTTGCGTCCCCACCTACACGCTCGCCTCGGGCCTCTTGTCGCAGGGCCTCAGCTGGGCCGCCGCCATCGGGATCATCCTCGTCGGCAACCTCATCGTGCTCATCCCCATGGCGTTGAACGCCCACCCCGGAGCGGCCTACGGCATCCCGTTCCCCGTGCTGGCGCGCGCCTCGTTCGGGACCCGAGGCGCCAACGTCCCCGCGCTCCTCCGCGCCCTGGTCGCGTGCGGCTGGTTCGGCATCCAGACCTGGTTCGGCGGCCTCGCCATCTACCAGCTGGGCCTCGCGATTTGGCCGGGGCTCGCGGAGAGCCCGGATCTGGGCGCCTTCTTGGGTCTCAACGCCGCGCAGCTCGTGTGCTTCTTCATCTTCTGGTCGCTCAACATGTGGCTGGTCGTCCGCGGGATGGAGTCGATCCGCTGGCTCGAGGCGTGGTCGGCACCTGTCCTGATCGCGGTCGGGATCGGCCTCTTGGTCTGGGGCATCTCGGCCGGCGGCAGCCTCGGGCGCGTGCTCGATCACTCGGGAGAGCTGGGGCGCGCGCCGCTCGCGGCCACGGTCACGGAGGGCGAAGAGGCCGTCCTCACCATCTCCCCCGTGTTGATCGACGGCGAGCCACGCCACATCACCGAGTATCGCGTGGCGATCACCCAGGCTGACGACGCCAAGGGCCTCCTGGAGAAAGCGGAGTGGCGGCCGTACACGGGACCCGAGATGCGGGTGCCGGCGATCGGCGCGGTCGCGGACAGCGTCCTCAAGGTGGCCGCTCAGCTTCGCTCCGACGCAGCGCCCAAGGGCACCGCCATCCTCATGGCCGAGACGAAGGTCTTGCCGCGGAGGGAGCCGGGCGCACCGCCCCCCGCTCCCGCCCCGGCCAAGAGCTACTTCTGGGCCGTGGTGCTCCCGGCGCTCACGGCCATGGTTGGGTACTGGGCCACGCTGTCCCTCAATATCCCTGACTTCACGCGCTTCGCCCGCTCGCAGCGCGACCAGCTCCTCGGGCAGAGCATCGGGCTCCCGCCCACGATGGCCTTCTACTCGTTCATCGGCGTGGTCGCCACGGCGGCCGGTGTGGTGGCGCTACCGGACGTACTCACGTCGGCCGACGCCCCTTGGGACCCGGTCAGCCTGATCGGGCGCTTCGACAACCCGCTGGTGCTGGGAATCACGATGTTCGCGCTCTCCATCGCCACGCTCACCACGAACATCGCCGCCAACGTCGTCTCCCCCGCCAACGACTTCGCCAACCTCGCCCCGAAGTACATCTCGTTCCGAACGGGCGGCATCATCACGGGCGTGCTGGGCGCGCTGATGATGCCTTGGAAGCTCCTGGCTACGGCGGGCAGCTACCTGTTCACCTGGCTCATCGGCTACTCGGCCCTCCTCGGGCCCATCGGCGGCATCCTGATCGCCGACTACTTCATCTGTCGCAAGCGCCGGCTGGACGTTGACGCGCTCTACCGGGAGGACGGCGAGTACGCGTTCGGCGGCTCTGGGGTGAACTGGCGGGCCATGGCGATCCTGCTGGTCTCTGTGCTCCCGAACGTGCCCGGCTTCCTCGCCGCGGCGGGCCTCGTCGCGCACGACGCCGTTCCCGAGATCCTACATACGTCCTACACCTACTCGTGGTTCGGCGGGTTCGCGCTCGCCTTCGCCCTGTACGCGTGGGTGGGGCTGCCGAAGGGCGCACGCACAGCTCCCCAGGGGGCAGCGAACGCTTGACCGCGTCCGTCCTGCGCGCCGCGCTGGCGGTCCTCGCGTTGGCCGGGTGCCGCTCGAACGACCCCACAGAGCTCATCGTCTTCGCCGCCTCGTCGCTGGGCGACGTGGCGTACGAGGTGGCCCGCGAGTTCGAGGCGGCGCACCCCGGCGTCACCGTCACCCTGCGCACCGCCGGCTCGCAGGAGCTGCGCGCGCAGCTGGAGCACGGGGCCCACGCCCACGTCGTGGCCCTGGCAGACGCGGCGCCGCTCGAGGCCCTCTTCGCGGCGGGCCTCACCGGCGCGCCCCTGCCGTTGGCCGAGAACGAGCTCGTCATCGCCACCCCGCCGGACGACGCGCGGATCACCGACCTCGCGGGCCTCGCCACGGTCGAGCGGCTGGCCCTCGCCGCGACGGAGGTCCCCGCGGGCCGCCACGCCGAGGCGCTCCTCCTCCGCGCCGAGACAGTGCACGGCGCGGGGTTTCGGGCGCGCGTCCTCGCCCGCGTGGTCACGCGGGACCTCAACGTCAGACAGGTCCTGAGCCGCATTCGGCTCGGAGAGGTAGACGCTGGGATCGTGTACGCCTCCGACACGATCGACGCCCCGGTGCGCACCGTGCGCGTGCCGCCCGAGCTCGCCGAGCGCGTGGTGTCTGCCGTAGCGATCGTCCGTGACGCGCCGCCTCTGGCCGCCGAGCTCCTCAGCGCCCTCCGCGGGGCCCACGAGGTGCTGCGCCGGCGCGGGATGCACCCCGCGGCGCCGTGACGCTCCGGTGAACCAGCGGCTCCTCCTCGCTGTCGTGGGCGGCCTCCTCGCGGTGTTCCTGCTCCTCCCCGTGCTCCTGGTGGTCGCTACGCCCGACTGGCTCGACGGCATGAGCCACCCGACGATTCTCCCGGCGCTGCGTCTCAGCCTCTGGACCTCGTCCGTCGCGCTCGTGCTGGTGCTGCTCCTGGGTACACCGCTGGCCTGGCTCCTCGCTACCAGCACCTCCCGCGGCGCCCGGGTGCTCGAGGCCGCGGTGCAGCTCCCGATGGTGCTCCCCCCCGCCGTGGCGGGCGTGGCGCTGTTGCTCGCGTTCGGCCGCCGAGGCGTCCTGGCCGGGTGGCTCTTCCCCGAGAGCTGGACCCCGGCGTTCTCCACGGTGGCCGTAATCCTAGCGCAGGTCTTCGTGGCGGCGCCGCTCTACATCCAAGGGGCCTCCAGCGCGTTTCGGCAGGTCCCCGCCGAGGTCCTGGCGCTATCTCGGGTCTTCGGCGCTTCGCCGCTGGCGCTCCTGCTCCAGGTCGCCGTGCCGATCGCCCGCCCTGCCCTCCTGGCGGCCGCGGCGCTCGCCTGGGCGCGCGCGCTCGGCGAGTTCGGCGCCACCCTGATGTTCGCGGGCAACCTCGTCGGCGAGACCCAGACGCTCCCGCTCGCGATCTACACCGCGCTCGAGTCCGACTGGCAGGCCGCGCGCGCGCTCGCGGTGGTGCTCATCGGGGTCGCGCTGCTCCTGCTCCTCGCGGTGAAGGCCCTCACACCGCGGTCAACCACCTCCCACCGGAGCGCGCGCCCGTGACCACGCTGCTCTCCGTACACGTCGAGGCGCAGCTCGGCGCTCTTCAGCTCGACGTCCGCTTCGAGACCGAGGGACCCGTGGTGTTGACGGGCGTGAACGGCGCCGGGAAGTCGTCCACGCTGGCGCTGATCCTGGGCCTCCTCACGCCCAGCCGCGGCGCCGTTCGTTTGGGCACACGCACCCTCTTTGACTCGCACGCCCGCGTGGACGTGCCTGTCGAGGGCCGCCGCCTCGGCTTCGTGCCGCAGTCCGACGCGCTGCTGCCGAACGCCACGGTCGTGGACAACCTGGCGCTCCCCATGCGCTGGCGCTTCGGGAAGGCCGATCCCGCAGCGATCCTGCAGCTGCTCGAGGAG
>SXGT01683285.1_pt1 | contig 13586 bp, 14 predicted proteins | sample 3176221 | NCBI WGS metagenome assembly SXGT01 (sample SAMN11356862, study PRJNA531348) | freshwater metagenome | isolation source: freshwater sample F1-120 | place: China: Fuxian Lake, Yuxi | collected 2017-12-25 | reverse complement strand
CAACGAAACGTCCGGATGCGTCACCAGCACTTCTTCGATCTCGCGCGGATAGACGTTGAACCCTCCGCGAATGATCATGTCCTTGGTGCTATCGACGATATAAAAGTAGCCATCTTCGTCCAGCTAGGCCACGTCGCCCGAGTGGAACCAGCCTCCGGCGAAGGCCTCGGCCGTCGCCTCGGGCCGCTTGTAGTAGCCCTTCATGATGTTGTGGCCACGGATGATGACCTCGCCCGGCTTGCCCGGTTCCACGTCGTTCATGTTCTCATCCACACAGCGCATCTCGCAGCCCCAAATCGGCAGGCCGATGGAGCCCGGCTTGCGCACGATGTCCGGCCGGTTCGAGCAGGCCACCGGCGAGGTCTCGCTCAGGCCGTAGCCCTCCAGGATGATCGCGTTGAAGCGTTCCTCGAAGCCTTTCATCACCTCGACCGGAATCGCCGCGCCGCCAGACCCGCACATGCGCAAATTCTTCGCAATTTTCTTCAAATCGAACTTGTTCGCGTCCGGATAATTCAGGATGTCCCAGTACATCGTCGGCACGCCGCTGAACAACGTAATGTTCTCGTCTTGCATCAGCTTGAGAGTCGCCTCGGCGGAAAAGCGTGGCAAGAGCACCAATGTTGCGCCGGCCATGATCCCGGCGTTGAGCTGTGTGCTTTGGCCGTAGCTGTGGAACATCGGCAGCACGCACAGCACCCGATCCGTCGGCTCCATGCGGATGCAGGTGCTGAATGCGAGCGGGTTCATGATCATGTTCTGGTGGGTGAGCTCGGCGCCTTTGCTCTTGCCCGTCGTGCCGGAGGTATACAGGATCACGGCGGTGTCGTTCGGGTCCATCTGCACCGTATCAAAGATCGGCGATTGGCCCAGCATCAGGTCCGTCAACGTTTTTACACCCGGGATCGGCGAGGGTGCGCCAATCTGCGCGGGCAGCAGCCACAGGTTCTTGCACGTCGGCGTTTCCTGCACCGCCTCGTGCGCGGCCTTCGCCAGCGGCAATTCGGGAGTGCCCTCGAAGCAGATCATCGCGACCGCGTCGGAGTCCTCGAGGTGATAGGCGAACTCGCGCTTCTTGAGCAGCACGTTGAGCGGCACCACGGCCGCGCCCGCCTTCAGGATGCCGTAATAGACAATCGGGAAATACGGCAGATTCGGGCAGCACAGCGCGACCTTGTCGCCTTTTTTCACGCCCGCAGCCGCCAGTCCGTTCGCCACCTGGTTGGACATCGCATTCAACTGCGAATAGGAAAGCCGCACGTGACCCATCACAACCGCTTCCTTGTCCGCATAGCGCTTTGCGCTATCCGACAACCCTACCGCCAAATTCATCGTCGCCATCGTCGCTCAATCCTCGTTACTGCTTGCCCGACACGGAGTTAGGCCCCGAACACACGGAGCCAGCCCTGCATTCTCGCATCCACCGGAATCGCAGTCAACCCCGAATTCCCCTTGCGCGCCGGGTCTGCGTATCGGGCCACCCTCGCAGTTGCCTTACTCGGCGCCATTCGCCATGCTGGGTACTTCGCGCGGATCGCGCACACGAGGGAGATTGCATGGACACGAATCGCCGGGATTTCATGGCATTGGGCGGGTTGGGTGTGGCGGCGCTGGCTTTCGGCGGTGGCGCGATGGCGGCAGAAGGCGACGCCGCAGCGAAAGCACACGAGGACGCGAACATAAAAATCGTCAATGACTTTTGCGCCGCGTGGGACACGATGGATGCGGAGAAAATCGCTGCGTTCTGGGACGACAAAATCACTTTCCGGATTATCGAGGGGCAGCCGCGGGTTGAAGGCAAGGCCGCGCTGACCGAAGGGACCAAGCAGTACCTCGCCGCGCGCAAGTCCGCGCATTGGGAAGTGTTGCGCTCCGCCGCCCTGGGCGATCTGGTCATCAACGAGCGCATCGACAATTTCACGCGCGAAGACGGTAAAGACGCCTTTCACGTGACGGGATTCTTCTTCCTGCGCAATGGGAAAATCGTGGAGTGGCAAGACTACTCCATGCCCAAGGCCTAATCGTGCGACGCACGCGCCTTTGGTGCACGTTCGTTCTCTTGCTCACGATGGCTGTGGCTCCTCTCGGGGCCACGGCCCAGGAACCCGCGCACTTTCACCATGTTCATTTGAACGTGACCGATCCCGCGCGGACGATCGCCTACTACATGAAAATACACGGCGCGACTCCGGTGAAGTACCGCGGAGTCGCCGACGCCGCGTTCACGGAGCGTTCATTCATTCTGATGAACCGCGTCGCTGCGCCGGCGCCGAACGCGCTCGAGACCGGCCTCTGGCACATCGGCTGGGGTGGGCGCGACGTGCCGAGCGAATACGAATGGTTCAAGCAGAACGGCGCAAAAATCCGGGTGCCGCTCTATCCGCTGAACCAGATCTGGGTTACGTATCTGTCCGGCCCGGATGACGAGATGATCGAAGTGAACACGATGGGCCACAACCGTTTCGGCCACGTGCATCTGCTCGCGAAAGACATCAACACGACGACAGAGTGGTACAAGAAGATACTGGGCGTCGAGACGCGCGGCGATGCCGTGCCCAAGCCGGCCGACATGAGCAGCGTGCGCGCGTGGAGCCGCGGGTTCCGCTGCGACAACGTCGGCTTCGTCGTCTACGGCATGCCCGACTACATGCCCGCGCCGCCTTGGTGGACCGATCCCCCGCTCACGGCCTTCAAACCGACCGACGGCCGCGTGATTGATCACATCGCGTTTTCCTACCGCGAGATCGCGCCCGTCTTCGAGCACATGAAGGCCGACGGGATCGAGATCGTGTCCCCCATCGCCGAGCAATCCGGTTTCGGACACAAGAGCTTCTTCATCCGCGGCCCGGATCAGGTTCTCATCGAAATCGTCCAGGACAAGCCGATCCCCGAAGGGATTTGGGAGTAAGGGATGTCTCAGGATTCTTGATTCGAGAAGCGGCTGGTCAGCGCGTCCAGCTCTGTGTGCGCATAACCGCCATAGTGCTTGTCGACGTATCCAAATAATTCAGTCTTGTTATCGACCAATGTCTGAATGTGCGGGATCCACCGTTCCAAATCCCTGGCGCGATCGATCACGGTCTTGTTAAAAACCTTCGTGAGCTTCTCCGTCGCCTTCCGATCGCCCAGCCAGCGGATATACACGAAAGAACCGGTAACGATTTCCTTGTGCCGGAACAAATGGTCCGGCGGGCTCATCCACGGATGATCGATTAAACAGCACCCGACCCGGTGCTCGTGAAGAATCTCAAATAGCGCCGGGTTCATCCATTGTTTGTTCCGGCATTCCACGGCGAAGCGATACCCGGCCTTTGGCAGCGTCTTGAGGAATTTAGCCAGGCGGGTCAGAAAGTCGTCCTCGGTGACGCCGTCCCGCTTGGTGTAGTACTGGAACTGAAACAGGATCGGGCCGAGTTTTGGACCTAAGCCTGACATCGCCTCAAGAAACCCGTTCAGCTCGTGCTCACAATCCTCAAGGAATTTTGTATGCGTAATGACCTTCGGGGCCTTCGCCGAAAACAAAAAACCGTCCGGGGTCTTCTCGCGCCAACCGGCCACCATGCTCGCGGCCGGTGTGCCGTAAAACGTTGAATCGATCTCGACCGTGCGGTAGCGCGTCGCATAGTATCGGAGAAAATCACCCTGCTTCGTCCCACTCGGATAAAAGCTGCCCAGCAAGCCCGGCGCCGTCCAGCCTGAGGTGCCGAGGTGCAGATGCGACGGCAAATTGGATTGGTTCGACGACATCGGTTTAACCCGTAGGCGGCTTGCGCAAGGGCCGAATCTCGATCTCCGAGATTACCGTGCCTGGCGCGCTCCGGAGTGCATGCGCACATGCTTGCCCGATCTCCTCCGGCGTCAACTTCCAAGAATGATCGATCGCCGGATCGTGCCGGTGCGACTCGGAATCGACAGAGCCGGGAAAGATCGCGGTCACCTTGATGCCGAAATCGCGCACTTCGGAGAGCAGCGATTGCGTGAATCCGGTCACGGCGTACTTCGTCGCCGCATACGCGCTGCCACCCGGTAATGGCACCTTCCCGGAGATCGAAGACACATTGATGATGTGCCCGTGGCTTTGCGCCTTAAACAGCGGCAGCACCGCACGCGTGGCATGAAACATTCCGGAGACATTCGTCTCCATCAGCGCGCGCCACTCGTCCGGACTGATGTCCCACACACTTTTGCGGATCACGAGCCCCGCGTTGTTGATCAACGCGTCCACACCGCCGAGATCCTCCGCCAAGGATTCGATCGCGGCCTGCGTCATGTCGGCATTGCGGAGGTCGCATGCAGCGCCGAAGGCCGTGCCGCCCTGTTCGCGGATGCCCGCGCACACGTCGCCCAGCATCTCCGCGTTGCGCGCGATCAGGCCTACCGAGCACCCGTCCATCGCCAGAAACGCCGCGATTCCCTTGCCAATCCCACGGCTCGCGCCCGTGACGATGACCTTCATGCAGCGCCTCTCAGGTACCCGGCGGGCGGTTGTACTCCTGCGAACGCCAGTACACGCCGATGCGGCCCTCGTCCGGCTGGGTCAACTGATGAATCATGTATAAGGTCCATGAAGTCGCCGAGCAGCGCTCCTCGAACGCGATCGCGATCTGCCCCGCTTCGTCCGCCGAGTCAGCCGACACGCCGTAGACGATATAGCGCACCCGGTCCGGGTCCGGCGAGCGCAACATCACCTGATAGCTCGCCGCGGAATTCGACAGGCGTCCTTCGAGTTCTTCGAGCGCTTCCAAAACTTCACTAGAAAGGATCCGCTCCTCGAACAACCGCAAGACATGTTCTGCCGCGTGCTCGCGCATATCGTTGCGCGCAGCGAAACGCAAAAGCGCCGCGGCGACATAGGCTTTCGCCTCGTCGTCGTCTTCCTCTTCGTCATCCGAATCCAGCGCACGTTCGAAGGCCTCGGACAGCAGCTCCCACGCCGGCCATACGTGTTCCTCGGCCTCTTCGTAGTCCGCGCGGGCGAGCAGTGTGCGCCAGCCTTCAGGGTCGATGTCCTGCAGCTTCGTGATGCAGCGCTCAAGTTCCTCGGCGTCTTCTGAACGCACAGCCGTGATCGCCCAGTTGAAGTAGACGTCTTCCGGCTCGTCGGTATGATCGAGCGCGCGGCGAAACGCGTCGTAGGATTCCGTGAACTTTTTGCGATCCGACTCCACAATGCCGAGCGACTTCCAGGCTTCGGCGTCGTCGGGTACACGCTCAAGATACGCGTGGTACATCGCCACCGCGCCGTCGAGATCCTCGAGCATCTCCAAGCAATACGCCCGCTGCACATAAGCTTCGGCAAAAGACGCGTCCGCCGCAATGCACTTTGCGTAGGCCTCGGCCGCTTCCTGGTAACGCTCTTCACGGCCCAGTGTGATCGCGAGATTGAACCACGCGACGTGGCTCGCCGGATCGATCTCGCACAGGTTGCGCAGGAAGACCTCGGCCTGCATGAACTCTCCCACGTCGGAGAACTCAATGCCTGCCGCCAGTACAAATGCGAAGTCGTCGCCTTCTTCCTTCATGATCTCCGTAATCAGCCGCTCAGCTTCTTCACTCTTGCCCAATTGGCCCAGGCACGCCACCTCGAGCGCCAGCGCACGGCCGCGATCCGTGCTGCTCAGCGTTTGCCCATACAACTTGCGCACGGTGTCGAGCGCAGGCTGCGTCTCGCCGTCTATCAGCAGTTCTTCAGCGCGATCAATCGTACTCAGGGTCGCGGTCGATTCCACGGTGGTCTCCTGTTGGTCTGTGCCTAATTTGCTGTATTCACTTCCACAAGGACTTTGCCCAAGTGGCCGCCCGCGAGCCGCGCGAAGGCCTCCTGCACCTGGTCCATCGAAAAAACCTTGTCTATCACCGGCCGGACGCGCGCCGCATCCAAGGTCGCGACCACTTTCGTCCACGCCGCTTGCGCTTCCGCGGGCGCGAATTTGCCCACATGCACACCCTCGATGCGTACCTGTTTGAACAGAAGCATCCCAAGATTCACTTCCGCTACAGGTCCGGCGAGCAATCCAACTACCATGATCCGGCCATTCATATTCACCATCACCATGTGCTCGGCCAGACGCTTCCCGCCTAAATGTTCAATCACAATGTCCGGACCTGCCCCGCCGCATGCCCGGCCGATCTGGCTGGCGAGATCCGCGGCGCTGTCGTCAAGCACCGCATCGGCGCCAATTGCGGCTAACCGTGCGCGCTTGTCTGGATCCCGGCTCAGCGCGATGATGCGCGCGCCGAGTGCCTTGCCGAGCTGAATCGCGGCAATGCCAACGCCGCCGGACGCTCCAGTGACCAGCACGGTTTCACCCGAGTGGAGTCCGCCCTGTATGACTAGGGCCTTCCACGCCGTGAGATATACAAGCGGCGCAGCGGCGGCCTCTTCAAGCGACCAGCCCGCGGGAATGCGCGCAAGACAATCTTCCGGCACGACTACAAAATCCGCGAGTGTTCCCTGGCGCGTAATTCCAATTTCGCTGCGGAGGACGACACCCGCATCGCCCGCGTTGAACCGGCTGCCGGACGACACTCCTGCAATGATGCCTGCGCCATCGCGCCCTACCGTAAGCGGAAGCTGGCCGGCGCCGGGATAACGGCCTTCAATCAGAAGGCGGTCAGCCGGATTGAGTGCGGCGTAGCGCACGCGGAGCAGGATCTCGCCAGGGCCCGGTTTCGGCGTGGGGACATCTTCCAAGCGGTACTTGTTTATCTCGCCAAATTCATGGAAGCGCCAGGCCCGCACTTACACGCTCCTTCCCCGCAGCGCCGCTATTCTACTCAATCCTGCCTCGCGCCCGCACCTCGCCGCGCCCCTAGATGTTCTATCAGCACATGCAGGCCGATGCGGGTTTTGCCATCCTCAAATTCATGCGCATGAAGCCGTCTTTGCGCCTCCGCGATCGGCATCGTGACGACCTCAATACGCTCGTCCCACTCCGGCCGTACCGGCACCGCGCGCAGATCAAAAGCCAGGAACAAATGCAGCACTTCGGACAGAAATCCGGGCGAGGGATACATCTTTCCCGCCGGTACTAAACGCCCGGCGCTGAAGCCTGCTTCCTCCTCCAGCTCAAGCCGCGCACGGTGCTCAAGGGTGTCTCCGGGTTCCAGTTTCCCCGCCGGAATCTCCAGCAGATCCTTCCCAATCGCGATCCGGAATTGACGCACAAAGACGACCGAGTCCCCCTGCACAGGCACAACCGCCACGCCACCCGGATGCACCATCACTTCGCGTTGTGCTTCGAGACCGTCGTCCAGGCGAACCGTGCCCCGATCCAGCCGGACGAGTTTCCCGTTGTACACGGTCTCGCGAGCGATCCAGGTTTCCATGATTTCTCCTGCCGTCGATACTCAGAACGTCGCAATCAATGCCGAAAGTATACGGACGTGTCGCCCGATCCACCACCCATCCGCAAAAAGAACCGGCCCCGCACATATGCGCAGGGCCGGAAACGTTGCCGTATCAAAAGATCTACTTGTGTTCTTCGTGGTGCCCGTGCGATTCACTTCCTTCGGCCGCCGCTTCGCCCTTCTCGAGCAAGCTCAAATACTTCGCGGGGCTCTGCACAAAGCTGTCGACGCAATGGTCGCAGCAGAACTCAACCAGACGATTCGCGTACACGCGCGACAGGAAATCCGTGTCCGAAAGAATTTCACCGCTCACGACGCACTTGTCGATCGGATAGCTGTCCTTCTGCTTCGCGATCACAGCCTCGTTCAACTTTGCGATATAAGTGTCCGGGTCTTTCATGAAGGTCTGTGCGCTCTTCTGCGAGCCGAAGCGGACCAGCCGGTTGAAATGGACCACGTTAATGATTTTGTCGTCCGCCGGAAGCGCTTCACCGGTCACAATGTCCGTCGTGAGCGGGTAATGCGGCTTCTGATCGGCAATCATCTGCGTGTCGACTTTCGACAGGACGGCCGCTGGATCAGCCGTGAAGCGTGGATTGCATCCGCTGCAGCAAAACTTGATGTCCCGTCCTTCGTGTTGCAACGCGACCGGTTCGCCCATCGATCCGAGCGGCTCGCCGGATACCGCGCAGACGCCCAAAGTGTACGGGTCGCCCTTAAACGCCGCTTCGTCAGCGCCCGCCACGGCCGCAAGGCCCAACACAATCGCCGCCGCTACATATCCAACACCACGCATCGTTCGCTCTCCTACGCTGCCTTTCGGCAGATGGTTTTATGACGGTTTAGCCCAGCAAATATACTCAGTGTAACACTTTTTAGAATCGCTCTGTTCCGCGGAAATCACGCCTAATCGCGCCGATCGCCGGTATAGGCCCAATAGGTGGCCACAATACCGGCCGCCCCGACGGCGCCGAGAATCAGCATCCAAACGGTGGGGCTATATTCTTCCCGCATTCGTGAATACGCAAAAAGGATCAGTAACCCAAAAAGGGACATCACAGCAACGAAAGCGCCAAGGCGCTTGGCGAGCCACCGCACCTGTTTGCGATCTTCCTGCCGCAACTGCTCGCCGATCAGCAGGGCCGCTGCAATCGCCTGCTGCTCGCGAAGCTCGTCTGCGCTCGGACGCGTCGCGTGCGATCGATCGCCTTGCGCCGGATTGGGCCGGCGCTCTGGACTTTCCCCCATTTCAACACCCTTTACTGAACTGTGATCAATTCGCGGATCGCTTCGAAGCGCTGCGGGCCGATCCCCGGCACTTCCATCATCTCCGAGACGTCCGCAAAAGGCTGACCCGTCCGGTACTGGATAATCTGCTGGGCCAATTTTGGGCCAATCCCCGGCAAGGTTTCCAGTTCCGCCTGCGTCGCGCGATTGATGTCGATAAGCCCTGTGCCGCCACTTGCCGGCGTCGCCGCAGACGCCAATGCACCCTGCCCCGAAATCGTATACGCCGCGGGATTGATGGGTGCCGGCTCCAGCACAATTCCATCCTGCAATTCGCTGGAGGTGTCCATACGTTTTGGAACGGTCAGCGTCGTGCCGTCGATCAGACGCGCGGCAAGATTGATGTCCGACGTGTCCGCTCCGCGAAATCCACCCGCTGCTGCGATCAGGTCCTGAATCCGGCTGTCCTCGTCAAACCGGTACACGCCCGGCGCAGCCACCGCGCCCTGGACGGACACGGCAATCTCGCGCTGCGGCGCTGCTGCCGGCGCTGCTGCAGGAATCGTGTCAGGCACGGCTCGCGCCGGCGGCACTGCGGGATCCACCACGAGAGGTAGCGGGCTCGACGATGCGCGCTTGGACCAGAACAATCCGCCCGCACCCGCAATGATCGCCAGACCAAAAAAACCGAGAATGAACTGCTCGCGTCGAGTCATCAAACGGCTAAGCATGTACGCGTTGCTCCCGCGCCGGGGATTATGCCCGGCAGATCTCCTAGCGCGCACAGTATACACAACGAACAAGTACACCCAAGCCGTGTTGCAGCCGCACCGGTACGTCGCTATCGTAGGCGCCGGGGATCGGGAATCGGGGGACTTGTCGTGCCGGAAACTACGCCTGCCCAAACACCGGGACCGATCCGCGGATTGCGCGCCGGTCTCGCAGGCTGGCTCGTTTTCGGTGTCGCGCTGGTCGCCGTGCGCGGCGTGCGGTGGGACGAGAACTACGAGTTCGCACAGGTCCTTATCGGGGAAGTGAAGTATCCTCCCTGGCACCCGATCGCCTACTGGGTGCATCACGCGCTAACCGGTCAGCTCTACCTCAACGCGCTGCTGATGGAATGGTCGTCCGGCCCTTTCATCGCGAACGCCGTGCGGAATGTATTTTTCGTCTGGGCCACGGTACTGCCGCCCTTTCTCCTCGGAACAGCGCTCGGCCGGAGCGCGCTCGCGGGCCATATTGCCGCCGTACTCATGCTCGCCGGCGTCACGCTCGACTTCGACGCCTCCTATCCGCAGTTCATCTTGCCGGGTATGTTTTCCAATGGGCATGTTGGCATGGGCTTCGCCCTGATCGCCGTTGCGACGCTCGCCCTCGGACGCCCAGTGCTTGCCTTCTTCCTCATCGGACTCATGCCAGCCATTCACATCGGCCAGACACCGCAGATGATCCTCTTTGTAGGCTTTCTCCTCCTCGCGCGGCGGCTTCACCCACAGCCAACAGGCACATGGCGGCGTGCCGACCTTGCGCTGATCACTGGATTCGTCACGAGCGCAGCGATCCTGGCCGCAGGATTTTTCGCCTGGCACGATTCATCGCTTGTCGCGCCCACAGCCGCATCAGCTCATGACGTTCACACTATCTGGGCTGGCTGGGTCAGCTTTCATGACATGCATCGCAACCCGCCGGGGATACTGGCCGTAGTGCTCACCGCCGCGTTCGTCCTGTTTGCATACCTGACCATGCTTGGGCTCGGGTTCGCGGCGGATCGCACGAAGTTCGCATGGCCAATCGCAGTCGTCTACGTCAGCGGCACGCTCTTGATCGTCCTGGGCGTCATGCATGTGCAGACTTTACTGGAGGCGCGCATCCCCGCAATCTTGCTCACCTGGCTTCCCTACCGGCTCTGGAACCATCTGCCGCCCGTCTTCGTCGCCGGCATCGCCGCAGTGATGGTGTCTCAACGCAATGCAGAGACAGAGCGCGAGTCTCCAGCCTCAACGGTATGTCTTGTGGCAGCGCTCAGCTTCCTTGCCGTTCAACCGGCACTTCGCCTTATCGCCCCGGCTGAGTTCGCCGCGCGCTATCTCTCGTCGTCCTCACCTGTTCTCTTCTTTCTACTCGGCGCACTCTTTACGCTGGCGATTCCTCAACTGTCCACTGGCCGGAGATCGCTCCGCCGCATCACTGCCTTCATTGCTATGGCGATGCTGTTCTCCCTGGCGCTCATCCATCAATTTGGCACCATCTGCGTCGTCGCTGGCGCGCTGATCGCACTGCTTATGCGGCGCATGCGGTCTGTTCCCGCTTTGCAAAAGTATCAGACGGAATTCGTCGCGGCGCTTCTCGTCGTCATCGCCGCCCAGATCACCGCCCTCGAGTTTATTCACCGGGAGAAACTCCCGAAGGGAGACTTCGAGCGAGCCGCCGCATCATATCTCTCGGAACAGGGCGAACCGGACGCGCTCCTCGCACCGCCGATGGGGCAGGTGCTCCTGCAAGCGCAGACCGGTCACCCCGTCCTGACCGATCTCGCCACGCCATTTTACATCGGGTACCGGCCCAGCATAGGCCCGCAGATCAACACCCTGTATCGCGACGTCTACGGGATGGATTTCCGATTCCCTACGCCTGGCCGGTTGTGGAAACAGGTGTGGATCGAACGGGACCCGGACGAATGGCGCAGTCTCGGTGCAAAGTACGACTTCCGCTACGTGGTCGCGCCGGATGACGTCGTACTTCCGCTACACGAGGCCTTTAGCCTCCAGGGCCGCACGCTCTACCGTATCGACACCGATCGGTAGGCGCAGAGAGCGGCGCTTCAAAAAGAAACCGGGCGTGCGAGAGATTCTCGCACGCCCGGTGTTAGTTCTTTGCGTTTAGTGATGCTCGGCTGCTGGAGCGGCTTCCGCTTCCGGAGCTGCACCGTGACCCGCGGCAGCCGCGTCTTCCACGTGGAAGAGATGGGGCGGCGCCACATAGTTTCCGCCATGCGCCGGGGCATGCTCGAAACCGGTTACCGGATGGTCCTGCCCGCCGGCGAGCGGGTTCGCCCCTGGCTGCGCTCCATCAAGGTACGGTGTGCCAAATTCTTCCAGCGGATTGCCATAGTCGGTCGCAATGAACATAAAGAAAATGCAGAGCCACGCGAACCCTGCAATGCTCAACAGCCGCACCAAACCGCTCTGCCAATACGACCCCATGAAAATTGCGACGATGAATCCCGCCTTGAGCACCGCAATGAGGAGGGCGAAAAATAGGTTGATGCCGTTAGGGTTGTCGCTGAAGTGGAACGCCGGATGCTTTGCAAACAGGACGGTCAACGCCATCAGGAACGTCAAAACGATCGCGTTGTAAATGTAGTATCGCACCGGAATGATTTTATGCGCCATAAGTTTCTTAACCTCTCATCTCGTCTGCTGCGCGCCGCGCCAAAATCAGTGCACGCCTCCCGGCGCGCTGACCGGGTACAACATCGGAAACAGGAACACCCACACGATATCGACGAAGTGCCAGTAGAACCCGAACATCTCGACCGGCAGGTATTTGTTGGGACCGTACTCGCGTTTGTAGCACAACACCCAAAAAATCGCGCCAATCACGATACCAATAATCATGTGGAACGCGTGCATGCCCGACATGATGAAGTAGAGAATGAAAAACAACTGTGCATGGGAAGGATCCGTGAATCCCAGCACATCCGGGTTCCAGTTCCAGCCCGGCCATAATCCGTGATCGAACTTCTCCGTATACTCGAAATACTTCACCACCAGGAAGGTCGTGCCCAACACCAGCGTCAGAAACAGGTTCCACAACTGCATCTGTCGCTTGCCGGTCTGCGTTGCGTATACGCAGGAAGCCATCGTCACACTGCTGAGCAGCAGTACAACGGTGTTGCCGCCGCCCATCCAGTAGTTCAAGTGTGCGCTGCTCTCGTACCACGTGATCGGATACTTGTAGCGGTACACGGCATAGGCCACAAACAGTCCGCCGAAGAACATGATTTCCTGGATAAGGAACAGCCACATCCCGATGAATGCGGTCTCGGTCTGCTGTTCGCGCGTGACGTACTGCCCGGAAACAATCGGCTTGGCCGGCCCCATCGTCACCGGATGTGTTGCTGCCTCAGACATCCATCTTCTCCTTGCCGGTGTATGCATAGCACTCTTCCGTCACCACCGGGATATGGTGGAAATTGTGATGGTGCGGAGGAGTCTCGCAGACCTCCCACTCCAGGCCCTTCGCGCCCCACGGGTTCGGGCCCGTGACTTTGCCATATTTCAGCGACCACACGAGATAGGAAATCGTCAGCAGGAAACTGAATCCGAGCAGGAACGCACCGCCCGAAGACATTACGTTCCACACCTGCCACTCCGCAGGGTACGAGTGATATCGGCGCGGCATGCCCAGCCAGCCCACGATGAACTGCGGCAGGAAGGTCAGGTTGAAGCCGGCGAACACAAGCAAGGCGGACAGCTTCGCCAAGAACTCCGGATACATCCGGCCGAACATCTTCGGCCACCAGAAATGCACGCCGCAGAAATAGGCCATCACCATACCACCCACCATCGTGAAGTGGAAGTGCGCCACGATGAAGTATGTGTCGTGCAGCGGAACGTCCGTACCCATCGCCGCGAGGAACAACCCCGTAAGCCCGCCGACGAGGAACAGTCCGATAAACCCGAACGCGTACAGCATCGGCGCGTGGAAGGTCACGTTGCCGCCGTAGAGCGTTGCTGTCCAGTTGAAAATCTTGACCGCCGTCGGCACGCCGATGAGCACGGTCAGTACAGAGAACACGACGCCCAGGTAGTAGCTCTGCCCCGAGACGAACATGTGATGGCCCCAGACCAGGAAGCCAAGTATGGCGATCGCCAAACTCGAGAAGGCCACAAACTCATAGCCGAAGATCCGATTCTTCGAGAAGCACGCGATCACTTCGCTGACCACGCCGAAGCCCGGCAGAATCATGATGTACACCGCCGGGTGCGAATAGAACCAGAACATGT
>SXGT01321756.1_pt1 | contig 13586 bp, 16 predicted proteins | sample 3176221 | NCBI WGS metagenome assembly SXGT01 (sample SAMN11356862, study PRJNA531348) | freshwater metagenome | isolation source: freshwater sample F1-120 | place: China: Fuxian Lake, Yuxi | collected 2017-12-25 | reverse complement strand
GGCGCGAAGAACAACATCAAGGTCAACACCATCGCCCCCGTCGCGGGCACGCGCATGACCGAGGACCTGTTCCCCGAACAGCTGTTCCAGGCGTTCGCGCCCGAGAAGGTCGTCCCCGCCGCACTCTACCTCGTCAGCGAGGACGCGCCGACCAACCAGATCGTCGGCGCCGGCGCGGGCGTGTTCCAGGCGAGCTACGTCACCCTCACTCCGGGCAAGCTCCTCACCGGCGACGACCTCTCGCCCGAGGGCGTGGCGGCGAGCTGGGCCGAGATCACCGACCGCAGCGGCGAGATCGTCCCCGATTCGGGCGCCGGCCAGTCGATGCTGATCGGAAAGAAGTTGCAGGGCGGCTGAGCCGGCCCTTAGCGTGGCGTCCCTCGGGCAAGGGGGGACGCCATGTACAGCGACGACGACATCGACGAGGCCGTCGCCGCGGGCGTGATGCCGGCGGCGACGGCCCTCGCGTTCCGCGACCATGTCGCGACGCGGCGCATCGCGCCGATCGCCGACGAGGAACAGTTCCGCCTCCTCACCGGCTTCAACGACATCTTCGTCGCGATCGCGATCACCCTGCTGCTGGTCGCGCTGTCGCAGATCGGGGGCGGGCTCCACCCGATCGTCAGCGGTCTCCTGGTCACCGGCGCCAGCTGGGCCTTGGCGTTGTTCTTCACCGCCCGGCGTCGCATGGCGCTGCCCAGCATCCTGCTGCTGCTGACCTTCGTCGGCGGTGTCGCGGCGACCGCGGCGATGATCGCCGGGATGGCCGTCGCTGCTTCGTCTTCGCCGAGAGCAGCAGCGGTGGTCGGCACGACCGCCGCCGCGGCGTGGGTGCACTGGCGTCGCTTCATGGTGCCGATCACGGTGGCGGCGGGGGCCGCCGCGCTGGTCGCGCTCGCCGCCGCCGCGCTGCTCGTGGTATGGCCGAACGGGGCGAACCTGTTCGCGCTGATCCTGGTCGGTGGTCTCGCGACCTTCGCCTGGGCGATGAAGTGGGACCTGTCGGACCCGGAACGGCGGACCCGCCGGTCCGATGTCGCCTTCTGGCTGCATCTCCTCGCCGCGCCGATGCTGGCGCATTCGGCCTTCCAGCTGCTCGGCGTCTACGACGGCGACATCGGCCTCGCGAAGGCGCTGCTCGTCCTGCTGCTCTACATCGCGTTCGCCGTCGCCGCGCTCGCGATCGACCGGCGCGCGCTGCTCGTCTCCAGCCTCGGCTACGTCCTCTACGCTCTGTCGACGCTGATCCGGTCCGCGGGCACGGTCGAGCTGTCCTGGGCGTTCACTGCCCTGCTGATCGGGTCGGCGCTGCTGATGCTGTCGGCCTTTTGGCAGCCGTTCCGGCGCCAGGTGGTTTCGCGCCTCGGACCGTGGCGTCATCGGCTCCCGCCCGTCGCCGCACTCCACCAAACGCCCTAGACGGGACGCCCGCGATCGACCGAACGGGGAGGGGCGCGGCCCGCGACCCTCCCCGCCGTCGGTCAGGCGTGGGCGAAGCGCACGCGCACGCTGGTGCGGCGGCGCATCGCCGCGCCGACCGCGCCGAAGCCCAGGATCATCAGGCTCCAGGTCGCCGGCTCCGGCACGCCCGCCGCGATCGGATTCACCGCCGCGGTGCCGACGATCGTGTTCTCGACCACGTCGGCGTTGAACACGGTCTGGAACGCGCCCGCCGCCTCGGCGGTCAGCAGCAGCTGCGCGCCCGGCGCGAGCTTGAACAGCGGCACGATGCCGAGCGCGCTGCCGTTCGCGCTCGCGTCGCCGGTGATGAGCGCCGCCGCCGTGTCGATGCGGAAGTTGCCGATCCCCAGCGTCGCGCCGCCGCCGTTGCTGAACAGCAGCCCCGACCCGTTATGCTCGATGATCGCATTGCCGCCCGCGGTCGTGCCGCCGGTGATCGGGAAGGTCACGACGGGCAGCCCGCTCGCGTCGGTCGCGACGGTGGCGGTCCCGGTCGGCGAGACCGAGAGGCCGAGCGAGGCGAGGCTGGGCGCCGACGTCAGCGTCACCGCGGTCGTGCCCCCGGTGATGGTGGCCGCGCCGGCGGGCAAAGCCGCGAGCGCGCTCCCCGAAAGGATCAACGCGCTCATCAACGATCGAACAGATTTCATGACATCCTCCGCTGAACAGATCCGACGTGGACATCCGACCTTCGGCACGTCGAACCCGCAGCGAACCGGCACGCGGCGGACGCGGTTCCGGCAGCAACGCGGCCTCCGAAAGCTGAACCGCAGATGAAACTAACCAAGATGTTGATCCGCGAGCATTTTAATTTTTTGTTGCTGAACTTTCGGGAACGCGCGCTCAACTTGCGTTGGAATGGACATCATTACGCCTGCGGACCGAAATGCACCTCATATTGGCGCAGGCACGCCGCCAGCGAGCGTTCCGGGGTCGGGCGGAAGCGCTCGCCGGTCCGCGCGAGGCCGGCGGTGCGGTCGAGCCGGAACATACGGAAGTCGGCGCGCATCTCGCACCACGCCACCATCGTCCACACCTTGCCCCAGAACCACAGCCCCAGCGGATGGACCCGGCGCGAGGTGGTCGCGCCATCGGCGTCGCGATAGTCGAAGCGCAGCACGTCGCATGCCTCTACCGCCGCCTTGACCAGGTCGATCAGCGCGCGGACCTCGTCGCCCAGGTCCAGCGGCGGCGCGAACACGGTGGCGCTGGCGACGCGTCTCCGCTCGCGCTCGGGCAGCACCGCCTCGACCTTGACCAGCGCCTCGGTCGCGGCGCGCGCCATCGCGAATCCGCCCCACGAGCGCACCATGCGCATGCCGGCGACCAGCGCCACCACCTCGTCGCGAGTGAACATCAGCGGCGGCAGGTCGTAGCCGCTGCGCAGGACGTAGCCGACCCCCGCCTCCCCGTCGATCGGCACCCCGGTCGACTGCAGGTCGGCGACGTCGCGGTAGATCGTCCGCCGCGACACCTCCAGCCGCTCCGCCAGCATCCCCGCGGTGACGAGCCGCCCGCCGCGCAGATTCTGGACGATCTGGAACAGGCGGTCGGCCCTGCGCACCGGCGCCCTCGCGTCAGTTCTTGTACCGGAACAAGCCCAGGCTGTTCCCCTCGGTGTCGATGGCGTAGAAGAAGGCGCCGACCGGGATCTCGATCACCTCGGACACCACCGTCCCACCGCCCTGCCGCACGCGCTCCATCGCGGCCTCCAGCGCGTCGGTCACGCCGAGGTGCGCGGTCATCCCCTCGCCGTCGCGCGCGGGCTTGCCGGGGTAGAGGTGCCCGGCGGGATGGCCGTCGGCGCCGGCGGGGAACATCCACATCGGGTTCGGCCCGTTGTCGTCGCGGGTCAGCGGCCCCTGCAGCAGCGTCTCGTAGAAGCGGCACGCGCGCGCGGGATCGGCGACGGGGATTTCGGTGAAGACCACCTGAGCCTGAACAGACGCGGTCATGGGCTTGCTCCTTTCGTGTTGAACAAGCCCGTTGTGCCATACCCCTGCTGACAGCCTGTTGTCAGCAGTCTCGCCTCATTCCTCCACCAGCTTCATCAACCGCCGCTCGATCGGCGCCAGCACGGGCCCCAGCTCGTGCCCGCGCTTCACCACCTGCCCGGCCTCGCCCACGAGCGCCCACATCCCCTGCCGATGGCGCAGCGACGGGCGCTTCTCGATGCGGAACTCGGGCCGCTCGGCGGTGCGGCGGAAGGCGGCGAAGACCGCGGCGTCGCGGCCCAGCTCGATCGCATAATCGCGCCAATGCCCGGCCGCGACCATCCGGCCGTAGAGGTCGAGGATGCGGGTCAGCTCGACGCGGTCGAACCCGATCTGCGAGGGCGCGCCCTGCGCGCGCGCGAAGGGGATGACGCCCATCAGGCCCGATCACGTCCATGCGCCGCGCCCCGAGCCGGCACCGCGCCGAGCGTCGGCACCGCCCCGGCCTTCGCCTCGCGCGGCTCCGCCCCCTGCTCGGCGATCAGCGCGTCGAGACGGCGGCGCATCGCCTCCATCTCGCACCGCAGGATTTCGACCTTCTGCGTCGCGGGGTCGAACATCTCGCTGCACGCCGTGCCATAGGGGACGAAGCGCGGCTCCGCGCGCGCGCCTTCCACCATCGTCGGCCGCGCCGGGATGCCGACCATCACCGCGCCCGGCGCCACGTCCTTCGTCACCACCGCATTGGCGCCGATCCGCGCCCGCGCACCGACCGTGATCGGCCCCAGCACCTGCGCGCCCGAGCCGATGATCGCGCCGTCCGCGATCGTCGGGTGGCGCTTGCCCGCCACGCCGTTGTCGGGGCTGGTCCCGCCCAGCGTCACGCATTGGTAGATGGTCACGTCGTCGCCGATCTCCGCGGTCTCGCCGATCACCACGAAACCGTGGTCGATGAAGAAGTTGCGCCCGATCGTGGCGCCCGGATGGATGTCGATCGCGGTCAGGAAGCGCGAGACGTGGTTGACGATGCGCGCCAGCAGGTACAGCCGCGCTCGGTACAGCCGGTGCGCGACGCGATGCATCCCGAGCGCGAGAACGCCCGGATAGGTCAGGATCTCGAGCCGCGAATGCGGCGCCGGATCGCGCGCGCGGATCGAATCGAGATAGGCCGCAAGTCGTGGCATCGCCGTCCCCTTCAGCGGCACAGATAGGACGCGCGCCGGCCAAGTTCCATAACCGCCGCTTGGGGGCGCGACAGCCGAATTTCCTAGCGGTTCGAGGGACAATCGGCGAGAAGCCGGCCTCCACGCGAGCGGAAGAAGCCATGCCGTCATTTGCCGAACTCGACCTCGCCGCACTGTGGCCCTTCATCCTGGTGGGGTTCGGCGCGCAATTGGTCGACGGCGCGCTCGGCATGGCCTTCGGCGTGATCTGCAACGTCCTGCTGGTCGCGGTGCTCGGGCTCGCGCCGTCGCGCGCCTCGGCCAACGTGCATATCGTCGAAACCTTCACCACCGCGGTGTCGGGGATCAGCCACGCGCTCCACGGCAACGTCGACTGGCGACTGTTCCTGCGCCTGCTCGTCCCCGGGATCGTCGGCGGGGTCACCGGCGCCTATGTCCTCACCTCGATCGACGGCGAGGTCGTGAAGCCCTTCGTCCTGGCCTATCTCGTCCTCATCGGCCTCTACCTCCTCTACCGCGCCGCGACGCACCCGCCGCGGACGCGGGCGCCCAAGGTGGTCGAGCCGCTCGGCCTCGTCGGCGGCTTCCTCGATGCCGCGGGCGGAGGCGGCTGGGGGCCGATGGTGACCTCGAACCTGCTGGTGCAGGGGGTGGAGCCGCGCAAGGTGGTGGGCACGGTCAATTCGGTGGAGTTCTTCCTGACCTTCACCGTCTCCGCCGCCTTCATCTTCCATCTCGGCTGGGAGGCGTTCGCGACCGCGACGATCGGGCTCCTCATCGGCGGCGTTCTCGCCGCGCCGCTCGGCGCCTTCATCGCCAAGCGCGTGCCGATGCGTCAGCTGCTGCTGTTCGTCGGCATCGTCCTCACCGCCACCAGCGGCTACGGCTTCGTGCAGGCGGTGCTGCTGTAGCGGTCGCCCGCCCGACGCGCTACGTCGGGCGGCGATGGCCGCCACCTACCTGCCCACGCTGAAGCAGCTGCAATATCTCGTCGCGCTGAAGGATCACGGCCAGTTCGGCCGCGCGGCGGAGGCGTGCTTCGTCACCCAGTCGACGCTGTCGGCGGGGCTGCGCGAGCTGGAGACGCTGATCGGCGTTACTCTGGTCGAGCGCACCCGCCGCGTCGTCCGCTTCACGCCGCTGGGCGAGCGCATCGCCGCCAAGGCGCGGCTGGTGCTGCGCGAGGCCGAGGAGCTGGGCGACATGGCGCGCGCCGCGGGGCGCCCCCTGTCGGGCGAGATGCGGATGAGCGTCATTCCGACGATCGCCCCCTTCCTCCTCCCCCGCGTCCTCCCGCTGCTGCGCCGCGACTATCCCGACCTCAAGCTGTTCCTGCGCGAGGAGCCGAGCGGCCCGGCGTGCGAGGCGCTGCACAACGGGCGCGCCGACTGCGTCCTGCTCGCGCTCCCCTATGCCTGCGGCGAGGTGAGCGTGATGCGGCTGTTCGAGGACCGGCTGTTCCTCGCCTTCCCGGAGGGCGAGATGCCCGACAGCGCCGCGCCGGTGGGGCCGCAGGACATCGACGAGAACCGGCTGCTGCTGCTCGAGGACGGGCATTGCCTCAAGGACCATGCGCTCGCGGCGTGCAACCGGCCCGAGCTGCGCGCCGAGGCGACGATGCTGGGCACCTCGCTCCACACCATCGTGCAGATGGTCGACAATGGCCTCGGCGTCACGATGCTCCCCGGCATCGCGCTCGACGCCGGCATCCTCGACCACACCCGCATCGCCGCCCGCCCCCTCGCCGCCGAACACCCCACCCGCACGCTCGCGCTGGTATGGCGAAGGGCCTCGCCGAGAGAACGCGACTTCCAGCTGCTGGGCGAGGTGCTGAAGCAGGCCGGCGGGCTGGAGCCGGCGCGGGAGGGGTGAGGGGGGAGCTGGCGAGAGGCGGGTGAGCCGACGAGAGGCGACCTATGCCCGGCCGGCCAACACGGAGTCGCCCTTCGTCAGCAAAGGCCCTGCCCCGGCGAATGCCGGGGCCCAGACGGGAAAGCTTCCGCAACGACGCGCAGCGCCAGCCAAGGACCAGCGCCACCGAGCGAGCTAAAGCCACCCCATCCGGCGAGGGCTCAACGCGAAGCTCCAGGCAAAAGCCGAACCCGCGGATAGCCATCCCGCCCCCTGACAACCACCCCTTGCGAACCAGCGAAACGCCCGCGAGAACCGAAACCCCCGCCCCCACACCCCCGTCACGCCGGACGTGATCCGGGGTCAATCTCTCCGCAAGGAACCGGTCCGAGGCGGCAGCCTGACCCTGGATGTCGGCTTCAGCCCATCGTGATCACGTCGACCAACCCGGCGTGACGGGGCCATGTGGCCGAAGTCACCCTATCGTGTCGGCCATTCCCACGCACTGTCCAAAGAACGATCCCCCGCGCTGAGACGGGTGCTCACTGGATCGCCACGGATGCGGGAGGGTACCGCTCCGCTTCTCACCCCGGCCAATCAAGAAATGATCCATCCGCGGCCACGGTCGCCGACCGAAATCAGCCCAAGCCGGCGAAACCCCCGGTCAAATCCACGACCCGGCCACGGCACCGCCAGCACCCGAACACCAGAAGCGCCTCGTGACGCGGAGAGCGGCTATCGAGAGGCCGCGCGACCGTCCCCCACCTTGCCGCCCGAAACGGTCCAGCGGCGACGAGCCCGCCATGTCGACGCTGGCCGCTAGCCACTTCTACCCGCCAGACCCTTGGCCCAATCCGCGGGCTGGCGACGAAGCCGCCGGCGCCCGAAACCTGAAGACGTGCCCCCGACTCTCGACACGAAGAGTGGCTCTGAGGAGCTCACCCGAATCGTGCCTCAGCTCGCCGCGTCGACCGGTTGGCAAAGACCAGCCCACATGCCGTCGCTGATCGCGACTCAATCCCGGGCCAGACCCGCCGTCTGCTTCACGTGCCGCGCCACCGGCACCCAGTGATGCCGGTCAGCACTCGCGAAGCGCAGACGGCGGTCCGCGCCCCCGCTCCGCTCGCCCCTCAGCGCGCCGCGACGGTCGTGTCGAGCCGCGCCAGCCCGCGCTTGGCGATCAGGTGCGAGGACACCGCGCTGCCGTTGCCGAGTTCCAGGTCGATCGGTTCGCGCTGCAGCACGTCGCCGTAGAGCGCGCGCGCCTCGGACGCGCGGCCGGTGCGGGCGTAGACCGCGGCGAGGTTCAGCATCAGCTCGGGGCGCTGGGGAAAGATCGCGCGCTCGCGCTCGAGCGTGGCCTCGGCACCGGCGAGATCCCCCGCCGCGATCGCGTGATAGCCCGTGCGCTCCTGCGCCGTCGCCGTCCCCATCGCTCCCGCGAGCATCATCCCGGCCGCCGCCGCCAGCATCACCCTGCGCATGATCCGATCCTTCTCTCCATGACAACGTCGTGACGTTTCGATGACAGGAGAGTTTCACCAAAGTGTCACTCACGCAAGCGGTTTCGTCATGGAATGGGGAGGTATTGCGTCAGTCTGCGTCGAAAATTGGCCTTTGCAGGTTCAAGGTGCTGCAAGTACATCACAGATTGTTGCACACCGGTCACAGACAACACGATGATGCCGGACGCGGTCGGGATGGAGCGGAAATCGCCGCCACCAGCATTCTGGACCGCGGATCGCGAATGCACTGCTACGCCGGAGCGGCAGTCGCGGGACGACGCGGTACCCGTCGCACGCCGCGCGGCGCCGCCAAGGAAGGAGGGCAGCACCGCTTGGCGCCGCCGCCAGCGTTTTTCGAACAACACTTCATTCCTTGGCGCCGCCCGATCGGCACCCTCAAGGGCGGGAACATCGGCGCGCGTGACACGGCCAAAGCCGGCACACCGCCCCTCACCGAAGCGCGGTCTGCCCGCTCACGCCGGATCGCACCCCGGCGTGCCCTTCCGCGCGCCCGGCCGCCCTCGTCCACAGCCTCGCCGCTCGAAGACGCGCCTCGACCCGATCGAATTGAACGCTAGGGTGTGATCCAACCGAGCTGAAGCCCTTCCCCAGCGAAAGCCGGGGCCCCGGTGGGAAAGCTGTGGTCAGGTCGGGTAACGCTCATCACCAGCGCTCACCAACTGGACCCCGGCTTTCGCCGGGGAGGCGGCTGGGTTTGGTTCGAGCCGCGTGGAGCACACTTTAGAAGTCCCGCGAATAGACCTCGTTGCCGACGAACCCCAGCTTGGTGACGTGCGCCCGCTTGATGACCGCGAGGGTGCGATCGACGACCTCGTAGCGCGCCGCGCGGTCGGGCTGGAACTGGAGCTCTGGCTCCGGGTTCAGCGCGACCGAGGCGTCGAGGGTGCGGCGCAGGGTCGCCTGATCGACCGCCACGCCGTTCCAGCGGATCGCCCCCGCCGCGTCGACGTGATCCGGTTCTTGGTCGGCCTGAGGTCGGTCAGCGGCTTGGGCGCCGCGGTGGGAAGCTCGGCGTTCACCGAATGGGTCGCCGCCGGCAGCGTGATGATGAACATGACGAGGAGGACGAGCACAACGTCGATCAGCGGCGCCGTGTCAGGTCCATCACCGGTGCGCGCTCGTCGCGGGTCGTGATCGTCGCCCCGTGCTCATCGCCCTCTCCGTCCTCCTCGCGTGTGAACCTGCCCGAAAAGAGAAAGGCCGACCGTCACGCGCCGCAGGGGCGGGTGACGATCGGCCGAAGGGGTCGATCGATCGAAGCGTGCCGATCGATCCGGGTCGTTCATCGGTTCAAGCCGTCCCGATCCATCAGGCGCTCCCGATCCTCGACAAGGTCCCGACTAGAAGTCCTTGTAATACTGCTCGTTGCCGACGAACCCCAGCTTGGTGATGTTCGACCGCTTCACGACCGCCAGCGTGCGGTCGACCACCTCGTAGCGCGCCTGCGGGTCCGGCTGGAACTGCAGCTCGGGCTCGGGGTTCATCGCCGCCGAGGTGTCGAGATACTGCCGCAGCGTCTGCTCGTTCACCGGATTGCCGTTCCAGGTGATCGTGCCCGCCACGTCGATCGCAATCTTGTTCTTGATCGGGTCGACCGGCGGCTTGACCTGGTTGGGGTCGTTGACCGGCAGGTCGACCTTCACCGCGTGCGTGGGCGGCGGCAGGGTGATGATGAACATGATGAGGAGCACGAGCATGACGTCGATCAACGGCGTCGTGTTCATCTCCATCATCGGCTCGCCGTCGTCGGAGCCTCCACTCATTGCCATGTCAGATACTCCTTACGCGCCACCGACGGATTCGGGCTTCGAGATGAATCCGACCTTCGCGAAGCCGGCCATCTGCATGTTGTAGATCGCACCCGCGACGCAGCGCCACGGCGTGTCGATGTCGCTCCGGATGTGCACCTCGGGCAGTTCGAGGTCGGGGTTGCCGACACCGCCCTGGCGCGCGATCTCGGTCTTCAGCTTGTCGACCGCGCGGCTGAGCAGCTCTTCGTGGCCGATCATGCTGGTCTGCCAATAGACCTGGCACTGTCCGGCGCCGTCGCCCTTGACCGAAAGCAGCACGTTTTCGGGTTTGGTCGTCGTCGGATCGAACGTCACGACGGGGAGCTTGATGCCCTTGACCGTCTTAATCGCGACCGGAACCGCGATCAGGAAGATGATGAGGAGCACCAGCATGACGTCCACCAGGGGAGTCGTGTTGATGTCCGACATCGGTTTTTCTGCAGCGGAGTCACCGCCAACGCTCATGGCCATGGATCAGGCTTTCCTATTCCTTCGTACCGCCGTTTCCGCCCCGTGGGGGGCAACCGCCGGCGGCGTCGGCCGCCGGGCGGGATCGGCCGCGACCGACCCCGCCCGGCATCCGTCTTACGGACGGGTCTGCACGCCGCCGGCCTGGCCGGCGGTGGTGGTCGCCGCCGCCGGCTTCACCGGCGCCTTGGGGGCGTTGCCCGCACCCACCGCGACCGGCTTCACCGCGCCGCCCGACGCGAGGTAGCCGAGCACGTCGTTCGAGAAGGCGCTGAGGTCCTCCGCGATCGACTTGTTGCGGCGCTGCAGCCAGTTGTACGCGAGCACCGCGGGCACGGCCACGACGAGGCCGAGCGCGGTCATGATGAGCGCCTCACCGACCGGGCCGGCGACCGCGTTGATCGACGCGTCGCCCGACGAGCCGATCTTGATGAGCGCGCGGTAGATGCCGACCACGGTGCCGAACAGCCCGATGAACGGCGCGGTCGCGCCGACCGTCGCGAGGAAGGCGAGACCGCCGCCCAGCTTCGAGTTGATCGCCTGCTCCGAGCGGGCGAGCGAGCCGTGCAGCCAGTCGTGCGCCTCGACCGGATCGGTCAGCTTGCTGTGCTGGTCCTGCGCGGCGAGGCCGTCGTCGACGAGCTGCTTGTAGGCCGAGTTCTTCTCGAGCTTGGCCGAGCCCTCGCGCAGCGACGTCGAGGTCCAGAAGCCCTGACGCACGCGCTTGGCCTGGTTCAGGATTTTCTGCTGCTCGAACAGCTTCGAGAACAGGATGTAGAACGAGACGACCGACATCAGCACGAGAATGCCGAAGACGGACTGCGAGATGATGCCGCCTTCTTCCAGCGCCTGCATCAGGCCGACCTGGTTGGCCGGCGCCGGCGCCGCGGCAGTACCCCCTGCGGCGAGAATGGTGATGATCATTGCGGTTCGAGTCCTCTGGAAAGCGTTATGAGCGTGGGTTCGGTCAGTTCTGCGGCAGGCGCCAGGTCACGCGACGCGACTTGGTCGTCGCGATCGGATTCCCCGCCGCGTCGGTCGCCGGCGTGTAGCGCGCCCGGCGCAACAGCGCACGGCACGCCGCCTGATCGAGCGCGGAAGAGCCCGACGACGCGGTCACGCGGCAAGTCTCCGCGCGGCCGGCCGCGTTGATCGTCCACGTGATGCCGGTCGTGCCCTCCTCCTCGGCACGGATCGACGACGGCGGATAGTCGTCGGTCGTGATCCAGCTCGCCTCGTCGCCCTTCGCGGACGCGGCCTTGCTGACCACCGGCGGGGCCGGGGGCGCAGGGGGCGGCGCGGGGGGTGCGACGACCGGAGTCGGCACGAACACCGGCGGCGGCGTCGGCACCGTGGCGATCGCCACCGGCGGAGTCGGCGTCTGCACGATCGGCGGCGGCGAGACCACCGGCGGCGGCGTCATCGGCACGTCCGGCGGCGGGGGCGGCGGCTCGTCCGGCGGCGGGGGCGGCGGCTCCTCGACGTCGAACGTGTTCAGCTTTTCAGCGGCCTTCTTCACGAAATTGGTCGCGAGACCCGTGACGAAGGCGTAGCCGAGGGCAACGTGGATCAGCGCGACGATGACCATCGCCCCGATCTTCCCTCCGCTCATCTTCTGGTCAGAATAGGCCATTCAGCAACGAAACTCCCTCATCCTGCGGCCCGGCGGATGACCGGGAGACTCCCGGCCCATTCGGTTAACCTGTCCTTAGGGAATGCGTGCATACCCCGTGGAGGCTGATTCCTATCGCGCGACCCTTGACGACGCAAACGCTTTGTCGGGCGCAACAAACGTACAAAAGGTCGGCGACAGATTTATTTCTGTATCGTTCAGCCGGGGTGGCCTAGCGGGGCGGCATGACCGCGCTTCGTCCGCTCCGCGCCGCCGCCCTGCCGATCCCCGTGCTCGCTCTGGCGCTCGCCCTCGCGCCCTCCCTCGCCGCGCAGCAGGCGCCGCTCCCCGCCGCAGCGCCGACACCGGCGCCCGCACCGGTGCCCGCCTACGCCCCCGTCGCCGACCTCGTCACCGCGAGCCCGCTGGTGATCGACGCGACGATCCGCTCGGAGTCGCGCATCAAGGGCGCCGAGGCGGCCGGAGTCGCCGCCGGCCAGGCGCGATTCTACGTCGAGGCCGACGTTGCGCAGCTGATCCGCGGCACCGCGGCGATCCCGACGCGGATCGGCTGGCTGGTCGACGTGCCCCTCGATTCCCGCGGCCGGGCGCCGAAGCTGAAGAAGCGCCGCGTCCTCGTCTTCGCGCGTCCCGTTTCGGGACGGGCCGGGCAGGTGCAGCTCGTCACCCCCGGCGCGCAACTCGACTGGTCGCCCGCGACCGAGGCGCTGGTGCGCCGCATCGCGACCGAGGCCAACGCCGCCGACGCGCCGCCGGTGGTGACCGGCGTGCGCAGCGCCTTCCACGTCCCCGGCTCGCTTCCGGGCGAAGGCGAGACGCAGATCTTCCTCGCCACCGAGGGCGGACGCCCCGCCGCGCTGTCGGTGCTGCGCCGCCCCGGCGAGCAGCCGCGCTGGTCGGTCGCGCTCAGCGAGATCATCGACGACGGCGCCACCGCGCCCGCGCGCGACACCTTGCTGTGGTACCGCCTCGCCTGCGCCCTCCCCGCGACGCTCCCCGAGCCGGCGACCGCCGCGATCGAGCCCGCCGACGCCGACCAGGCGCGCGCCGATTATGCCTTCGTGATCGCGCAGCTGGGGCCGTGCCGGCCGGGGGCGTAAACTTGCCCCCCTCCCTGGAAGGGAGGGGTTGGGGGTGGGTGGCGTCCGGGCCGATACGGTGAGGCGGGCTCGCGCGGCGCCGTATCGCCGGGCCCGGACCCAGCCCCAGCCCCTCCCTTCCAGGGAGGGGAGCGAAGAGCTGGCTCCTCCATAGCCCTCTCCCCTCTGGGGAGAGGTTGGGTGAGGGGCCGCCTCAAACGGCACCGTCCCCGGCAGTCCTACCCCCGATACCGCACCAGCGTGATCCCGATCGATTCGCCGCCTTCCGCGATCGCCAGCTTGACGATCTTCACCCTCACCCGCCGCACGCGCCGGTCCTGCAGGAACAGCGTCTCGGCGATATGGTCCGCCACCGCCTCGATTAGCGTGAAATGCCCCGCCCCAGCGAGCGCCGCGGTCGCGGCGTGCTTGAGGTCGAGGTAGTTCTTCGACGCCGACAGCGGCGTGTCGGGCGCGAAGCGGCGCGGCGCGTCGAGCAGCACCGTCAGCGAGATCCGCAGCGGCTGCGGCAGGTGCGTTTCCTCGCTGTAGATGCCGGTCAGCACCGGCACCTCGAGGTCGTGGACCTCGAGCTCGAGCGTGTCCTCGCCCACCGGCCCGCCCCCGCTCATGCCGCCGCGCTCGGCCGCGCCGACGCCG
>SXGT01877880.1_pt1 | contig 13587 bp, 21 predicted proteins | sample 3176221 | NCBI WGS metagenome assembly SXGT01 (sample SAMN11356862, study PRJNA531348) | freshwater metagenome | isolation source: freshwater sample F1-120 | place: China: Fuxian Lake, Yuxi | collected 2017-12-25 | reverse complement strand
ACTCGATCTCGGTCGCGACGCGCATCCCCGGAGGAACAACGAACGCAGCGGCGAGCGCGTGGAACGTCGTAACGACCACGCGCTTGCCGACATCGCCGAGAGCGGACACAAGGCGCTCGCGGAACACAGCGCACGCCGAGCGCGAGAAGCAGAGCACGAGGATGTCCTCGGGTCTCGCGTCTCTTTGCAGCAGGAAGCAGACGCGCGCTACGAGAGTGCGCGTCTTGCCGCTGCCAGCGCACGCAAGAATCGCCGTCATGTCATACGGCGACTCGGCGGCGGCGCGTTGCTCTTGTGTCAGCTCGGCTGGCATTGGAGTCTCAGGCTGCGGCCAGCTCAAGCACGGACCAGCACGCCGGAGTGTTGGTGTGCGGGAGGTTGCTCGCGACGATGCACTGAATGCCGTACGCGGTGCTGATCGCGGCGCATCCAGCGAGGAGCTCCTGGAACGGTTCGCCAAGCCCGACTTCGTTCTCTTCGATCATGAGGATTTTGACGCCGGGACCGCGAAGCGAGATGACGGCAGCCGCGAGAGCGGAAGCGAACAAGGTGTATTCGCCGCCGCTCATGGCCTCAATCGTGATTTCGCGTCCGTCGCGAGTCCAGCCGAAGTCCGTGGCCGACTTGCTCGCGCGAAGGTACGGCGTCTCGGTGCGCGATGCCGCCGCGAGGAACTGTGCCATGCGGCTCTCGATGCCCTGAGCCCGCAGGGCCAAGTCTTCCTGCCGCACGATCCCGCAGGCGTGCACGGCGGCAGCCCACACGTCGCGAGCGGCCTCGGAGGCAACGATGGACGCGAGGATGCGGGACATCTCGGCGCGGAGCGCGTCGCGTGTCTCTGCGGTTTCGAGGCGCGCGCGAATCATGGCGATCTCTTCCTCTGTCGAGCATGGAGTCGCGATGACGGGGGTTGCGTCGATCCCGGCGAGGACGGCCTCGGCGCGAGCGACGGATGCTTTCGCGGCTGCGAGCGCGTGCTCGGTGCGTTGCGCGGCAGCGACGAGACCGTCGAGGGTGGCCGCGATCTTGTCGCGGGCCGTGATGTTGGCGCAGATGACCGCGTCGTGCTCAGCGAGCCGCTCGCGATTCGCTCGGGCCGTGGCCGCGTTGGCCTCGTTGACGCCATCGATCCACGCAGCACGGATGCGCTCGGCCTCGCGTCGCAGGTCGTTCGCCTGTGTCCGCAGGCGCACTCGCTCAGCAGTGGCAGCATCGCGCTGCGTGGTCGCACGCACCACTTCCGCACGAGCAGCCGCGAGAACATCCTCCGCCGTCGCGAGTTGTGCGCGGATGCCGACGACATCAGGCGCATAGGCGCGCAGGATCGCAATCAGCTTGTCGCACTGCTGAGCGGCGACGGACATGTAGTCCAGAGCCGAGCTCACGTCCTCGGCGAGAGCGAGCGCGGTGACGAGCTCCGATCCGGCTGCATTATTCAGCGCGGTATGCAACTGCGAGACCATACGCTCGTAAGCGTCGGTCGCCGGAACCACAGGAACCACGATGGCATCCACCGCCGCAGAGCACTCGACAGCCTGCGCGGTCATGCGAGCGATCTCAGGCGGCTCGGCGACTTCTGCGACCACCGCAGGCTGCGGCGGCAGCGGGTCCACGATGGCTGCGAGCGATGCGCGCATGTCAGGCAGGAGGCTCAGCGCCTCGTGCGCGACAGCGTAGTCAGACTCCGCCTGTGCGACCGTCGGGGCGACGGCAGCGAGGTCCGCCTCGGCGCTCGTGCGAGCGGATGCGCGCTGAGTTGCGATCTCGGAGCCGCGCATGGCGGCAGCCCGTGCAGCGACAGCGCCCTCGAGGAGCGTCCGAAGAGCCTCCGTGGTCTCCGTCATCGTCGGCAGCGCGTGCAGCCTGTCCTCGATCTCGCCACGGGCAGCCCGCGCGGACTTGCCGCTCGCCGTTGCCGCCTTGGCTTCGTCGCGGGCCGCGCCTTCAGCGGCGGCGATCCCACCGCCTCTCAGGCGAGTCTCGATGCGATCCGCGACCGGCGCCACCAGAGGCCGGACATCAGGAGCGAGACCACCGAGCGGGCCGTCCTCGATCTGCGTCACGTCGGCAGGGCACTGCTCGTTCAACCGGTGCATCAGCAGAGACCGGAACCGCTTCGAGGCAGCGTCAGGCGTGAGCCCGGCCGCGTCCAGGAGCGCCGAGATCCTGCGGGCGCGCTCGGCAGGCGAGCACGAGAGCAGCTCCCGGAGGTCGAGATGCTCCGCAGCGTCCACCGCCGACGCCCCGAAGAGCCCGGTGATCGCCGCGTCGTGCTCGGAGAGCGCCGTGTCCGGCGGCAGCCACGAGGCCTCAGCCTGCGAGCGCATCACGGGCTTGCCGCGCTCCATGGTGCGCGTGAGCGACCGGCTGATGGACCCGATGCCAGTGGCCGCAGACACGGCGAGCGTGTCGCCGCGCATGAGCGATGCCGTGGCGGACTCCGACTTGCCGATGTGCGGGACGTGCCCGAGGGCCGCGTACCGGATCGCATCGAGGACACTGCTCTTGCCGCTGCCAATCGGGCCAAGGAGCAGCGTGAGGTCGCCGAGCGCCAGCTCGCGATCCGCTGCACGCAGGCCGGTGATCGCGAGCGAAGGGATGCCGTTGGCCGAGCTCATTGGGCCACCGCCTGTCCGCCCTGCTGCGGCTGGGATGCCGCGTCGAGCTTCTTCAGCACCGCGACCGAGAGCGACTCCATCCGCACATCGGCGGCGACACCAGCCGCAGACGCACCCGCGCCGAACGCCATCGGGTCCGACACACGCAGCCGCGCGAGACGCTGCACCAGCGCGAGCCGCTCGTCCATGTCGTCCTTCGGGGCTTCCTTCTCGGCGATCACATCGGCCCACGTCGTCTCGCCGTCCTTCAGGCTCGCACGCAGAGCGCGCAGCGACACCAGCTCATCCGGGCGGAGAGCGTCGATGTCCTTGCCGAGATGCTTCTTGAGCTCGGCGGGGCTCACGCCAACGCCCGCGAACGCATCGAGGATGCGCTTCTTCCGTGCAGCCGGATCTTCAGCCTCCGCGCCAGCCGCGAGCGTCGCGTGGATCTGCTGGCTGCACTCTTCGAGGATGTCGCCGGGGATCAGCCGCAGCCCGCTGGTGCGGATCACGCGCGACACGATTCCAGCCTCGGCCATCGCGACCTCGTCCTCAGTCGCCCGGACGATGTAGACCACCTCGCCCGTGCTCGTGGTGCGCTGACTCAGAACCTCCTGGCCATCGCGCACCCGGCGCCGCTCGACCGTCTTCGGGATCACGCGGTCGGTCGGGTAGCTCGTGTTGGTCTCGAGGTCCGTGACGGTGACGCGGATGATGCGCTTCTCGGCGTCGTCGTAGATCGTCGCCGACTCAGCGAGCAGGTTGCCGCAGAGCCGCATCGCCGCCTCGGCGAACCTGATCGAGAATCCGGAGATGGTCTTGCCACCGCGCGGGATCTCGTAGATGCTCGCATCCGCGAAGCCCGGGCGCTTGCACTCCGACAGCAGGCGCTGCCGCACCATGTCCATGTCACGCGGGCGCGAACGCGCCACCGCGTACCGTGCCTGCACCGCCGCGACCGCGTGTGCCGTCGTCGCCGACACCGCCGTCTCCGCAGCTCCAACAGCCAGAGGAATGATCTCGTTTCCGCTCATGTTCACTCACTCACTTTCCGGGCCTTGCGGCCCTAACTCGCGCCCATGGAGTCGAACCATGGCTCGGCCTATGCGCGACAAGCACACCGTACCACGCACCTACTCCGCACGCAAGTCGGCAGATGGACAATCTCCGGCGAGCGTCCTCGCATCACGAGACACTTCCTTCTCCGCTTCGTCGGCGAGAGCGCAGACCATGCGGCGGATCACGTCGTGCCGCACCGCGTCGATGCTGCGGATTACCTCCGTCAGATTGTGCGGGGTTGCCGCTGGCGTTTGCTCCATGCTCGCGATCGCCAAAAAAAGCTTCGTGACAGCCTTGGTCACTGCGCTATTCACGATTTCCTCGTTGCTCATCGTCGCACCTCCTGAGCCGTCAGGCTCTACTCGCGGTGCCGGGGTCGAACCGGCGGAGACCACTCCGCGAACCTGTTTCTAGCCGATACCCGAACTAGCGTTCAGCCGAACAGCAACTGCCACGCCTCCACCAGCGCCCACCAGCACGCGGCGCCGAACGCGCACCAGAGCACGATGGCGAATAGCTCCATGCACCCCGCGCGGTTGCGTGCCTCGAGTTCCTCCGGGTACAGGCCGTCCTCGACCTCGTGGCTCTGCCACTTGTCGAACGCCTCGCCGTCGAACTTCGGCATGTTGCTCATGCCTCCCCTCCCGTCAGCCACGTCCTGAGCTTCGGCCCGAGAGTCTTCGGGCACTTGGTGTCGAGGAAAGCGAACAGGTGCTCGCCGTCCGTGCCTGTCCACAACGAGATGTCGCGCCCACGCACGACCACGAGCGCGGAATGCGTCCCCTCACGTCGCGTGAACGAGATGTTGTAGGTGGACTCGCACGCAGCCTCGTCGGATGCGAGCAGCGTGAAGTCGATGCGCGCGGATGCGCAGGCAAGCTCCAGGAGCGTCCGTGCACTCGCGAGCCCGTCGTGCTCTGTGAATAGATCGCTCATGATTGCACATCCGTGGCGAAGTATTCCGCGACGTTCGTCTCGTTGAGCCCGTGCACGCGCTTGCCCAGCGCGTCCAGGCACGTGAACTCGACGTGGATATAGTCGTGCCGCCACGTGGCATCCACGCGGACATCCAGAGCCTCCGTCCCGCGCGTGAACCGCGCGCCCCACACCCACGCCGTCATCGCGGCATCCTTCGCGTCGCGTGTCTCGTCGGACATCGTGCAGCCGATGCCGGTGCACGCGGACACGATGGACCACGCGATGCGGTCCACGACGCGCTCGCACAAAAAAGCAGGGTTGGTTTCGTCGTTCATCTCTCACTCTCCTTTTTCTGCGGGCTCTCGTCCCGCGCAAGCATCCTACGCGCCGCGCAACATTGCGCAACCGCGAAAAACCAGAATGTGGCCGCGTGGTGCGCATGGCGCACGGTTGGCAGGTGCACCAGCGCGCACGACGTGGTCAGCCATGGATCGGAGCGTCAGGGTCCAACCCCATGAACTCCATCATGGCGCGGACCGCCTCATGGTGCCGGTGCCTCGCAGCCGTGATGCGCTTCGGGTCCGTGCCCTCACGCCGGAGCTCGGTGTAGATCTCGCCGCACGCGCGCATGTGCAATCCCAGCGCATCCTCGGCAGCGTGTGCCGCCTCATCCGAGGCGTACCACGAGCGGGGATGCGTCAGCATTGCGCGCGCCCAGTGATGCGGACCTCGGCGCCCGGGAACTCCGCGCGGACGAGCTCCACCGCGTCGTCCAGCTCGTGCGCGTCCACGCCGTCGCAGCCGTCGTACTCACCGCCGATCCAGCGGGCCGCGTAGACGTGCCCGTCCTCGCCGCGGTAGACGTTGATCCGACACCCAGCCGCGCCAATGTCGCCGCTCACGACCGCACCTCCCCACCGAACTCGACACCGTTCGCCATGTCGAACCAGAGCACCCGCAGGCCGAGCCTCTCCGCGTGCCGCGTCCCGTCGCCGTAGGCCATCTCGCGGCTGGCACCCCAGCCGGAGGCGACCCGCTCGCCGTCCACAGCGTCCAGGCTCCAGCAGTGGTCCCCGGCACGGCCGTGCACCAGATGGGCCTGCGGGTCACGCTCAACTGTCAGGGTGTAGGTCGTCGTCTCGGTCATGTCTCGCTCTCTTTCCGGTGCTCGCTGGCACCTCGACTCGCTCGCCGGGGATCGGACCCAGGAACCCCTTGCGGGGCTTCGGCACCAGCCGCGAGCGCACGCACTCACGCCTTCCGGGCGTCGTCCTCAGCGCGCATGATGGCTTGGTCCGCCCAGTACTCGACCACGCGCGCACGGTCGTACTGTGCGGCAAGCACGTTCCAGCCGTCCAGCGTCGCAACTCGGCGCATCTCGTGACGGCGCCACTCCAGCTTCATCTCGCGCTCAAGGCGCGTGATGTCTCCGAGCGCGACGTTGTGCACGTGCCGGGCCCGGGCAAGCCTCTCCGTGGCATTCATGCGCCACCACCATTCCGCGCCACCCGGATGCTCACGTCCCACTTGCGGCCGTTGTGGACGCCGAGGCAGCGGTAGTAGCCGTCCTCGTCCGCACGCTCGATCTCCTCCAGCCCCAGCTCGTCCAGCACCTCCAGCGCCGCGTCGAACCAGCCCTGCGTCGGGAACGTGATCGTCTCGTCGCCCCACCCCTCGGCCACCGCGCCAACGCACCGAGCACGCACGGCATCTGGCACCACCGTCTTGATCGTGGATCTCATGACGCCACCACCTTCCGGCCAGCCGCAGCGTCACGCTGCATGGTCGCCACCGTCGCACGGAGCCAGCGCGACACCTGGGACGCGCCGTCACGGGCATGGCACACGTAGTCGCCGCCGTCGGCGTAGCGGTCCTCATCGGCGCCCAGCCAGAAGATTGCGCCTCCAGGATAGACCGCGAACGTAGCGCGCACGCACCCAGAGTCCACTTGCAGGGCGGTGCCGCCGTTGCGCACTCGACCCAAGCCATTGACCTTGGCGTCACCGAACGCGCTCACCGCAGCCTCGTGTAGGACCAGCCACCCTTCCTTCATCGCCACGGAACGCGGAGCAACTCGCCCCATCAGCCCGCACGTCCAGCAGTAGTCCGTCTCCGTCCGCACCAGCTCATCGCCGCATCCTTGGCACTCGTGTCTCATGTCTCACTCTCCATGCGTCGCGCAGGACCATTCCCTTGCGACGTCTGCACCATACATCGGGTCTTCGTATGACGCAAGTGAACCGTGGCCAGATTGTGCTGGAACGTGACGGGGGAGCACGCAAGTGCACCCGTGCCATGGACCGCTCTACCCTCTGAAACATGCTTGCAGTGGAGCGTTTTTCGCTGAAAACACAGAATCGTCCGTTTTTCATCCCGAGATCCCAGGATTTTTCTGGCCGGTGGACGGCTGGTGCTCCCAGCAGGTGGACTCACGCTGGTTGACTCGGGCTGGTTGACTCCGGCCGGTGCACCATGGGTCCGCGTGGTGCCCGTGCGCCTCCTGCGGGTCCGGCCCGACTCGGTTCCTCCGGTTGCCCGAGGGATCGCGCACTGGGGAATCCTCCCCACCCCATGGGGAATCTCACGCACCGACAGGCGTTGGGTGGGGAATCTCACCCAGTGTGGGATTCCACGCACCCCCATGGGGAATATTCCGCCCGACGTAAGGCGTTGCAGGACCGCGACTTGCGACACAATCGGACGCATGGCGCAAGGCTAGATGCGGAAAACCACCCAGTCGCCGCACTGCGGCAGAATGCCGCACTAGCGTAACCGCTTGCAGGGCAACGGCTTAGAGAATCGCGCGTTTTTCTTCGGCATGGCACGCGCGGTGCTATGTACCTTGCGCGCCGCGATAGTGCGGTGCAGAAAATAGGAGTGCCAAAACGTGAACGCGAGAGAACGTATCGAGTACCACCAGGACCGCGCGGATGCGGCCGACGCCTCCGAGGAAGGCGCACGCTACATGGCGGAGAAGCTTTTGAACTCCGCGCGTGTCGCGTTCAGGGAAAACAACTACTCCGAGTATGCCGCACTGAAGGCCAGGTCCGACGAACAGAACGCTGCAGCCGACAAGTACGCGCGCTCGTCGTGCGCGCACCGAGTGCTTGAACGCGCCGCACGCATCGCACTCGCCGAGGAAAATTTCGCCGCAACCATGGAGCGTTACTCCAATGCATGACGCGCAGAACGGACGCCCGTACAAAGAAACGAGCTCCGGCCGCGAGCTCCGCAAGGCCACGAACTGGACCGAGGAGGAGGCCTACGGCCGCGACGGAATCCAGCTTCGGAGCTACAGAACGTGCGTCGCCTCAATCGAATGGACCGCAGCGGGTCCGGTTGGCACCAGGAATGGCTACTGGAGCGTGACTACTTCGAAACACACCAACAAGTTTTTCCGGAGGCATGGACTCGACCCCGACACCGTGAAGTAGTGCCCGGCGCGCGCCCGCTACAGGAGCGGTGCAACTGGTTCAATCCCAGGCGCGCGAGTCGCCGGAAATCTCCGGCAGAAAGAGAGTGCTTTTCATGAATCCCGAAACCGAAACTGTCCCTGAAACCGAAACCGCGGCCGCGCCCACGTGCGCGCGCATCAATCGCCGCAGCATCGACGCCGCCGCCAAAATGGCCGCCAAGGAAAAAACCCGATTCGCTTTTCATGCACTGAAGTTCGCAAAGTTCGCCGGAGGCACCCGAATAACCGCGACCGACGGGAAAGCACTCGTCGCCCTGCACTGCAAGGACGCGACATGGCCCGGAGACGACGCCTTGATCGGATTGCGTACCATCGCAGCGGCCGCAAAATGCCAGGCCGTGTCCGGCGGAGTGCCCGGCGGAGTGCTGATTTTCGAGCCTGATGAACTCGGCGCGGCCATCGTCGGCAATGGAACCCGGAGCGTGGTCAGAAACGAAAGCGGGGTTTTTCCAGATCCCGCTGGAGTGATTCCGAAAACCAAGCCCGTTTTCACGTGTGCCGTTAACCCAGTCTACCTGGCCAATGCACTCCTGGCACTCGAGGCGCACGCGAAAGCGGAAGGCTACGCCATCCACAACGTGAAAATCGAGATGTTCGGCGCGGAACTGCCGATCCTGGCGACGCTCAGGGCCGACCGCGTTGATACTCTGTCTTTCGCACTCGTCATGCCCGTAACACTCCGCGCCTGACCCGCGCACCCCCCCGCCGCGGAACGACCACCCGCAGCGGCGAGGTGGCGCCTAACCTCCCCCTTCCGATCGGCCAGGTGAATATATTCTTCCGGTGATGGTAGGCTTCCGGGGCCTGAAGTCTCCTGCTGGCGCGTTGTCAGGAGGAGCCCGGTGGTCGTGGCTGTGCGATCGCCCGTTGGGTGGAGTGGTTGGGCATGGCTGTGTGGTTTGTTGGCTCTGAGAGGCTCTGGGAGCCTTTGTGGGTTGGGGGGTTGAGAGCGATGAGACCTAGGGCAGAAGACTTGCCGGTGATGTTGTGGCCTGATGCCGGAGGCCGGACGGTGAGTGAGTTGCTGAAAGACACGTGGGGAGGAGCGGTGGCGGTGGGATGGTTGGAGAGCGAGGACTTGGTTGCTGCATGGCAGGCTGCGTGCGTGTACGGCACGGCTACCGGAGGTCCGATGGAGGGGTCTGTGGTCTACAACAGCCACACGGCGCATAGGCGCGAGACGACGTACATCGCCCGGTTTGCGGATGGGGTGTGCTGGATGATCCACGGGAGGGGGGATGGCCGGGTGGCGGTTTTCAGGAGCTCAGGGACGCGAGTTTTTGGGGCGCATGAGGTTGCCGATATTTTTCACTTGACCGCGCGAGCGGTTCGGATGGCGATTTCGGGTGGTTACTTGGGGAGTCGGCTGGCCGGAGGGAGGCAGGTTTATGTGCCCGAGCGAGAGATCTGCTACTGGGGACGGCGGATGCGTGGGAGGCCGAAGAAGAGCAGCATGACGTTGGACGAGCAGGCGGATTGTGGCCTTGCAGGTGCGGGGCTTCGGGCGGATGGGTCTCCGCTGGATGTGGAGGAGGCGATGGGTCCGCTGTCGTACCAGGCGCGGAACCGGAGGCTGCGAGCGATTTTCAAGAACGTGGCGAAGAAGCCGATCCCGCCGGGGATGAGCATCGACCAGTTGATCGACAAGAGCTACGTGGACAAGGAGGCGATGCGGACGCGGATCAACAACCGTGGTGACGCGGAGATCACGCCGCGCTCGATCCTTGAGCCCAAGGTGCACGGCAGCAAGCCGTTGATCGCCGTCCGCAAGCGCATGAAGGATGCGGTGAAGGACAACCGGCGGAAGGACGCTCCGCTGAAGGACCATGCGGAGGCTGTGGCGGAGCAGCAGGCGAAGGACGCGGCATGGGGCGAGGCGCTGATCGCGAGGGACGAGAACGGGCAGCCGGTGCTGGGTGCGCTTGGGATTGGTGACGCACTGTCGATGCCTGCTGGTACGGTTGAGCTGGACCCGATTGACACGAGCGAGATCAGCCTCCGGGACAAGCTGCCGACGATCGAGGAGGAGCTGAAGGAGATCCTCCGGTCATCCCGGGAGGCTTGGGGACGACCGGAGGCGACCTGAGATCAGCTCCCAGCCTTCGCCTTCGCGCGGCTCCAGGTGTACCCCAGAGTTGCGAGCAAGTTCACGCCGAGGCCGACGGCCTGCGAGAGAGGAGAGTTTTCGATGAGGGCTCCACTCGCCGCGATGGCTCCGAGGATGTTCGCAGCGACAGCCAGCCAGAACTCGGAAGTCTGCCAACCAGGTTTCAATGTTTCCATGTGTTCTACTCCGTCTCGATGCGGCCCGCAGCAACCCGCTGCGTCGCGCACCCAGTACCCGTTGATGAGGTTGAACTCGCAGCCACACGTATCAGCATGCCATGTCCGCCATGCGGTGATCGTCGTCACGTGCGAGGCGTCCTGAGCCGATCCACGCGCTCGCCAGAGTGGAGAGCGACAACGCGGGCAACCGCTTCCACGTCGTCGTCCTCTCGCGGCACGTTGTAGTCCGTGTCCCAATCCACCACGCGCACGTTGATCCCGCCGCGCCACTGCCTGCATCTCACGCGCAGGACCTTGCCGGACTCGCAGACCGCTTCCCAGTCTCTCACTTGTCGCCCTCCGGAGGCGCCATCCATAACATCATTGCGAAAGCGCCGACGATGACGCCCACGAGAAAAACATGTGTCGAGAAGATCACCGGTCGCCCTCCGCAGGTGGCGGTGCCACCACGATCCAGCCCTCTGGCAGGGTCACCTTGTTCGCGCTCGCGCGCCATGTTCCATCCGGCATCGCGTAGAGCACGCGAGCCTCAACCGGTTCCGCGAGTCGCAGCAGGTCGCTCGGCGTGCCGTCAGCCGCGTAGATCGTTGGCGGAATCAGAACCACCCGCGCGCTCTCGGTGCCTGCGCAGGCGGTCGCGAACATGCTCGCGCAGCCCACGAGGAGCAGGCGGAGCGTCCGAGACCACGGGGTCCGGGGCCTTGCGGCGGAGGATGTCGAGCAGGGCCGGGAGAATCGACTGGATGATGGCGACGATGATGGCGACCACGGCATGGTTTCTCCGACCACGAAGAAGATGCCCGGCTGGTTCAACGGTGCGCCGAAAGGAGTGTGAGAGTGTTGGAAGGAGAGGCGTAGCGTGACGTTGCCGCCAGCCGGGCAATGTGTTCGTGCTGGATCAGGCTACCACAAACGCGCAAAGGTGGCCCCCGCCGCGATCCGCCGAGCCCCACCGACCCACCATGCCATGGGGTCCGACAGGTCGCGACAGGAGCCGAGTTGGTTCGCGCCCGTCACCGCCGCTTGATGGCGTCGAGCTCTCGCAGCAGGTTCACTTGCTGTTCTCGCAAATCGCGCATCTCGGCATGTGCCTGGACCATCTCACGGGCGAGTGTTTCGACCTGTCCTGTGAGGCGCACGATGAACGTTGTCGCCGTCACGCAGCAGAGCAGGATGCCCCAGAGAACGGCGGCGGACATGCGCACCTGCGCCTTCTCGTGAATGTAGGGCAGTGGCGTGTCGAGTGAGGATTGCCTCATGTGCGTCTTTCCGTTCCTGTGAACTTGATCCCGATGAACTGCAATGTCTGCTCGAACGTGTCGAGTCCGGCGGCAGTGGCGTCACGAACAACAACGCCCTTGACGAGGTCGTCGTAGCCGAGGTCACCGACTGCGAACACCGTGCCGAGATTCACAACAACCATCACGCCGGATGCGAGGCTCGAAACGCTATGCGTCACGAATCCGCTCGTGAGCGTTCCGCCGCTGAGTGTGGCTTCGCCGTTCGCAACGGCGCGGGCCTCCCAGCCCACACGGATGTTGTTCCCTGCACCAGCAGCAGCGGAAAGCCGGAAGTACGCCTTCGCGGTCACGATGTAGTTCAGGTCGAGGTCGTCAGGAACAATGAACTCGAACACCACGCGCGTCTTGTCGTTGTTGACGAGGTTGTAGAGACCAACGAACCCGTCGTAGTCCGTGCCAGCGCTGTAGCTCGGGTTTGTCGCGACGATTGCACCACCATCGGTGCTTGACACACCGGATGGGATGTTGGCGGAGTACCACCACGAGAGCGGCTTCGCGTAACCGAACTGCGGAGCAGAGCCTCCGGTGTCAATCTCGTTCGTCGCTTCGTTCAGCACGCCGCCACGGACTGAGCTTCCAGTGGGCGAGATGACAACATAGTCGCCATTGGAATCCTTGGCGACGTATGAGCCTTCCGTGAAGTCGGCGCTGGCGACAGGCGCTGGCTTCGACCACACGACGACGTGAACGCCCAACGATGCCGCCTGCACCGCGCCGGAAACCGTGATGCTGCCGCTCGTGTTGGAAATGATCTCGTAGTCGGTCCTGTGTGTGTGCGCGAGGAAATCGCAAATAGAGATATGGCCGCCAACGTATGCGTTCGCCGTCAGGCCCGTGTGCTCAAGCGTGAACACAGTATTCCCGCTGCCGTTGACGTTGCTGCCTGATGCGAGCGATGAGTAGATCGGCAACGGCGTCGTCACAGGCTGCAAGCCAGCCGCAGCAAGCGCGGCCTGTGCCGTCTGCTGCGCTTGGTAGACCGTGCCCTGCGGCTCAGGGATCAACGCCGGATCGATGGTGAAGTTGGCGCCGCTCGTCGTGCCGCCGAAGATGCCGCCACCGGGCCCGATCCCGAACCTGTTGCCTTGCTGGTCGCGCACGACGCTGTGCGTTGCGCCCTGCGAGTGTGACAGGCTGCCGCTGTTGGTCGGGTTGTTGATGCCGATGCCCGTGTCGCCGAACCCGCCGTTCCAGTTGTTCTTGCCTTCCTTCTTGATGACGACGTTCGTGTTGAGCGATCCATGCGCGGATGTCGAGTTGCAAACGTACGGATTCGGCGGCGCGCTGCGGTTGCTCTGGATGCACTGAAGCCTCTGCTCAGCACGCTGCATCATCTGCTGCGCCCACACCTGCCACGCGGCCTGCTTGACTCCGACTTCCTCGATCAGGGCGAGGTTGAACTCCTGCATGACCGACGAGTCATCAAGATTGAACGTAACCGTGTCGGCGGTGAAGTCGATTGTCACACCGTGCACGGTCGGCCAGAACGCGGTCAGTGTCGCTCCCGTTCCTGCGGGCGCCATCGAAGTCGTGAACCCGGCCTTCGCGCACAGGTCCAGCCAAACCGCGTTCTCCTTGACGCCGACGAGCGAGACAGCGCCACGGTAGTGCGGGTTGCAGTGCAGTTGCCACCAGCGGTGAGCGAAGTCGTCGTACATCGCCTGCTTCGAGTCTGTCGTCCAGTTCGAGGACGAGATGACATGCTCGCGCTCAAGGTTGTGCAGGTGGTAGGCGTAGCCGTCGTGGCCGCTCGCTGGATACCGCGCCGTGCGCACCTCCGTCGTCGTCTCCTCGTACTCGATGTCGATGTTCGCGGGCGGCTGGTAGCCCTTCGCATCGCACCCGGGCGCCGTGTTCGTCGTGCTCGGCTGATTCTTGCGCGGAAGCGGGATGATGATGCGACCGCCCCACCCGAATGCGCCGCCGTTGCCGATCCGGTCGATCTCGT
>SXGT01190267.1_pt1 | contig 13587 bp, 18 predicted proteins | sample 3176221 | NCBI WGS metagenome assembly SXGT01 (sample SAMN11356862, study PRJNA531348) | freshwater metagenome | isolation source: freshwater sample F1-120 | place: China: Fuxian Lake, Yuxi | collected 2017-12-25 | reverse complement strand
GTTATGTCGTTTGCTCCAGTGGCAGTATCTGCGTTTGAAAGAGCCAGTGACGATGCTTCTCCAAAAGCACCCATTGAGCTTTGGGAAACACTTTGTAACAAACCAGAGTTGAAAAGCATCACCATTACCGCGACCTATCAAGATGGTCGTGTGGAAACTAACGATTACTACTGTGTTAAATAAGGGGCCAGTATGGGTATTTTGATTCAAACTGCTGGGAATCCATTTGATGCAGTAAAGATGAGTGCGTTTGGGCAACAGCATGCCAATACGCTGCAATTCATCGAAAACCAATACAACGCAGTGTCTGGGACTTTAGATGCTGCTTCTCAATCATTTATAAATGCATCTAAAGCGATCTACGAGCGGGTTAGTAGCTCAGAAGCCATTCGCAATATGAAGGCTGCGGTAAACCGGGTACAAAGCATTTTCCAAAGCGGAGAGATTCGACAGCTTGCTTCTTTAGCAGAAATTCAAAATGCGCACATTAATCTACAACGATTCTTGATGGCGCAACCGACTCTACGGAATTTGTATCATAAACAAGGCTGTGATGGCTATAGCGATACCTATATCGACATGAACCCTGGTATGGTGGGACATAACCACTACGAGTACCAAATGGTTAATGACGGTATTGTAACGTTTAACGAAGACGGTAGCTGGGAGTCTAACACCTATCTAATCGATTACCATACTGGCGATAGCGAACTTGATCATACGCAGCAGCTTGACATGATTGCAAACTGGGATACGATTGAGAACGAATTGCGCTATGGAACCAGTGATCCAACTGACAAATACAATCGGGAGCTTTAAGCTCCCTTGGAGTTCTTGTGCCATGTCTAATTCCAAAATTCATGTCTTATAGCAATCTATCGAAGGAGTTAACAAATGAAAACAACGAACTCAGCTGCACCATCCAACTCTCTACCCATCTCCACGGGAAAATTCCAGATGGGGTTCAGCCTATTAAATACAATAATGACTGGCGGTCTCCCTATGGGACATTTCTGGACGATTGGCGCATTTAATCGTTCTACTGAAGCTCATTTGCTTTGCAAAAGCAACATAACCATGGCGTTGGCTCAAAAAGCAATTGCTGAAGGTAAGAAAGTATTATTCGTATCACCAGAGTTAATTTACGATACTGAGTACCAAAATAACCTTAACGAGAAGCTTCGTAATTTAGGAATAGGTGATTGAGTGGACAGATTTATACGAATAACAGGATGTCACACGTGTCCTTGGAATAGAACAAAATTACTTCCTGTAAAAGATGGGGTACTACGGTCTGAGTGTGGGGTAAGTCCTGCTGAAAATGGCGGGTTCAAAGATTGTCCTCCTCTTAAAATCACGAGCGAGCAGCAACCAATACCAGAATGGTGTCCGTTAGAAAGCGAAAAACATCTTACACCTAAAGAAGCTGAAGGATTGATCGTTAAAGGACAAACGGTTGCTGTATCATCAGATAGCGTTTTAAGCGCTGTGCTTTTAAATCATGAGTCGAAGCGTTTAGCAAAGCAGGCTAACGAGATATGGTCTGCATTAAGTTCAGAACCTAGTGAAAACTTTCAGAAATGCGTTGATGCGGCTGCAAAAGCCATTATTATCAACTCTGTTAACTCATTGAGGACTATGGGTGAGAGTGAACTTATTCCTAGATATCTCAGTATCTACGGATTAACAGAAGATTACTTAAAATCAGGGGATCAGGATGAATCGTCGTAATTTTATTCGTTTAGCAATTGGTAGCACTGCAGCGGTTGCGTGTGGTGTTGGTATAGCAGAAACAGTTAAGTTGCCTTTGTTTGGCATGTATGGCGTACGCTACGTTCCTACGGGTCCTGCTTTTACATTCAACAACGTTAACAACATCGATTGCGTAGCTACTTACCCACAGACGTACCAAGAAGCAAATGTTAGCAAAGACACCTTGTATAAAAATCTAAGAGGTCACTATGGAAACAACAATTACACTTACCAAAGAACAAGCCGATGCAATGGCTGATTACGAACCATCTCCAGAAGCAATGAAAAATCTGTATGCTGCCGCTGATCGTTATCGTGAAAGAAATATGTTAGAGCACGGTACGGATAAACCCGTTATGCCTTGTGTCCTTGATCTTACAGGCGACAGTACGACAACTATCGCAGAGTAGTTATTTCTGAGGTAGGTATGTACGGCGATGTGTCGCTAAACAAGTACTACGATCCATTTGCAGTAAGATTAGAAAACGAATTACAGGCAGCCTTTGCTAAAATTCCTGAAATTGCTTATCAAAAGTACGTTGAAGACAAACATAAAAAAGAGGTATCAAATAATGGATGAGATAGAAGTACCTTATAATGTCGACGACATTCCTTTGTATTCTGAAAGTGTAGTCGACTATCCTGTTTTGTTGTCTTCCCCTTGTCCCGGTAAATCAACAAATGGATCATTCGATCTAATACAAAGTTACGATAGAGAATGGGGAGACTTTTATCATTCTGCACCGCACGTTATAACTGGCGTTGGGTTTGATAATGGCGACATTGATTGTGTAGTTACTGATCCGCTAATTCCAAGGCAGTCTGGTAAAACTAGAACAGTTCACGCAATGTTAATGTCGGCGTATCTCTATCGAGCTAACGCTGAGTATACTCGTATGGCTATTCGTAGTTACGGTAACAAAAAGCGTTTTGGGCGTGCAGTGTCATCGATCCATTTTGCAACCACGCTCGATGGTAAGCGTATTCGTATGCGTAAGTCAGAATCAACTCGTTTCCTTCGTTGGGGTTCCTTGTAATGACATCTTTACGTTTTGACGGCGTCAATGACAGAATAGGTTTACCTGATCTAGATCCAACATGGGAGTCAGGTATTTGCGATTACATCGTTTTTAATGGTAAAGTCAAAATATGGCTATCTGTTACCTCTGTTAAACGCCGTGTTAATAAAAGACGATTTGGACGTAAAACAACAATTGTTTTCGGCACTGACTGTTCTGGTGTAAGAAAACACATTCGTCGCTTTTTAGAGTAGTAGAGAACTTTGGCATCCTTCGGGGTGCCTCTTTTTCCCTTTCTTTTTTCTTTTTGTGAGTTTTTACCATGCCTACATGTAGTTATACCACTTTCTCTACCAGAGGGACTTTAAAAGATCCTTTACAGGTAGTAGACCAAGCACTAGCGGATTGTTTTGTTGCCAACTATTCTCAGTCTGTGATTTACAAGGATAATATTACGTCTGTTATCTATATTCTGCAGCGTAACACCGATCGTCCCGACCAACTGTTAATTCAGATGGAAGCCGATCTCACTACGTATCTATTGCGGTTCTTTGATGTAGCTAATGTGCGTGCTAAGTTACTAGAGGACGCTGACACCGACCCTACTGATAAACGGTTTACTTTACGAATCTCCATTGACTTTACTACTGCTGGGCAGTCATACCAAATCAGTCAGTTAGCCACCATTGAAGATTCTCAATTAGTGAAAGTATTAAGAGAAGACTAAACCATGGAACGTCCACCAGCACCCACGATGCAAGATTCAGCAAAAGAATATTTAAAAAACTTGACTGCTAAAGGCGGACAAGCAGCAGACGATATTTTAAAGATAGCGCTCGAAAGCAGACCCACTATCCCAGAGTCAGTATTTAAACAATACTTCCTGCCAGTTCTGACAGACACCACAGGTACCATTAACCTGAACTACTGGCTTGATTACGGTGTTAAGAATCCTAATGTTGAAGCAGTGGTTGTTGACGATGTTACTGGCGCTGAGTTATTTGTAGTTCCGTCGATATTCAGCAGCACTGGTTTGTTTGACATGAAGACTACGAAGCACGTTTCTTTCTTTGACATTGTTAATGAAGGGAAGATGATCTTACAGAACCATTACAGTGTAGGACAAGATTTCTTGGTTCGTCACATCCATAACGGTATTGTGGCGGACGACCCTAATAGTAACTACTCTAAATGGTTGACTATTTATAAACGCTACAGCATTGCTGGAATGTCACCAGACACAGACGCATCGACTGTAGCAGATTCATCCACTAACAATTTAAACGAGATACAAAATGCTTTCTCGGGTGAGTATGAGGACTAAAGAGGGCTCTGCTCTCTGGGTTGCTACAATCTCTGATGTTCATTTAGGACACAGAACTACCAGTACACAACACATTCTTAAGAATCTAGACATTGCGTTTCCAGACAATGCAGAGACGGCTAAACTAGACGTCATCTTTATTAACGGTGACTTCTTTGATAGGCAGTTACAGTTATCTGACCCCAATGTTATCGATATCTCCATGTGGATCAATCGTTTCTTACGGATGTGTAAAAAACACAATATTAAAGTTCGGGTATTAGAAGGCACTCCACTGCACGATTGGCAGCAGAATGCTTTATTTGTGACTCAGAATGAAACAGGACATATTGGTTGCGATTTGATTTATCACAAGCGATTAGACATTGAGTACATTGCTGACATCGGTATTCATGTTCTTTATGTACCAGATGAATGGAAGTCTGGTCCTGACGATGCTTGGAAAGATACTTGTCAACGTATGTCTGAGTTAGGCATTAGTCAGGTAGACTACGCCATGATGCACGGTCACTTTCCCCACCAAATGCCAGAGATGGTTACTGGTGGTCACGATCCTGAACGCTATCGCAGTATTGTTCGCTGTGCTATATCAGTGGGTCACGTACACCATCAAAGTCAGTGGGAAAACATCTTTGCTCAAGGGTCGTTCGATCGTTTATCGCAAGGTTACGAAACTGACAAAGGACATTATCGTTTCTATGATACTGGCGACATTGGTCCTACTACGGCAACGTTTGTGGTAAACGCGGGTGCTAAGGTTTATACCACGATTGATTGTCGTGGTTTGTCATTAGAAGAGTTCTTCGGTAAATTAGAAGCTTGTCCTGATTACCCAATGGATTCTTATCTACGTATCCACTGTAGACCGGAAGATCCTGCTTTAGCAGCAATGCCTGTCGTTAAAAAGAAATACCCGCAATATAACTGGACTACTCCGAAGATTGATAAACAAACTCTGACAGTACGTGAAGTGCAGGAGATAGTCAATAGTCGGTTTACTCCAATTACGTTAACTCGCGATAATGCCGTGGAAATACTCATGCGACATATTGCTAAACGCACCACCAACAATTCTGTATTGGATCGTTGTGGGTTTCTATTAAACGAGGCGCTTCGATGACAAATTTGATTGAACGCTTTGTTGCAGGGCGTGAAGTCTCTGGATTACCGCTATCCATTGCAACCTCACTAGCAATTGAAAGTGCCTGTGGGGTTCATCCAGAGATCCCTGTTACGGTAGTACCTGTAACAGGTTATCAGCGACTGTATATCAATGTCAGAACATTGATTCGTAATGTCTACGGTGCCGTAAATGGCGATGTAAAGAAACAACTTAATGCTGAGCATGTTTTTCCCGCTATCATGGAAGAACTGGTAATAATAGAAGCAGCAATCAATCAAGCCAGTAAAGGCAGTTGTAAGGTTATCTATTATTTCTGTAAGTATCCTGATTTACGTTCAGTGTTCCCACATGCAAACCTAAAGGCAGATCAGTCGCCTATTAAAGCAGCCTACGTTGCGATGGAAGCTGGCGTGTTGTCGATGATTGCTCAAAACCGTGCAATGGTTAAACAAAAGCATCCCATCGAGGTTTATGAAAATCGAGTCGAGGCGGATGCACGTAATAACAAAGTATTAATGTTAACGCATATTCCTTCAGACTTATTGTATCGTAGTCGATTCGCTTATTTGTGGTTATTAGAGTCTCATACTGGTGCTATTAAGAATGCTGCACAGTGGACTACTAAACTCACTAACGGAAAGGAACTTACCCGCATTCCTTTCAATCGCATTACACTTCAGGTATTTGGCGATAACGGTAACCAGTTCTCCCCAATGCCAATGAAGGTTAAAGATTCATTTAAAGATTTAGCAGAGAAACATAACTGGACTGCGATAACCACAGTAGAGAAGATTATTTTTGATATTAAAAACGGTAAGGACAAAGGGTTAGTTGACCTTGTGAATTTACTAAAATAATTAACTACGCAATAGCGCTACTGTATAGTAATCCCTCCACCCCTCATTCAAACACTGATGTAAGGTAACCACCCCATGTCTGAACAACCAAGAACCTTCACTCGAACTGCCCTTGATAACTTCCGCTTGAATTTGACAGCGCCACCGCATCCAATGGGTACTGGTGCACCTGCTTTTGGTGGTAGTTTCTACAATAACGAATTCTCTTTCTGGGTACGTACTCGCGTTGAGTCAGATGCGAATAAAGGTTTTTTAAGAGCCAGTGCAAAATATCGCGATGTGTTCATTGTACTGGGTATGTTGAAGCTGGTGATTGAGCGCAAGATCACCAAAGCGCCGATTGAGTTTTACTACGGCAAACCCACTGATCGCAAATTGTCTGCTAAGATGGTTATTGCCCGTGAGCAAGATGAATCTACCGGCAAGAAAGACTGGATCTACATCGGTCTGATTAATAAAGATGTTACCCCAACCAAATTCTACTTCAGTAACTCTATTGACATGGTTATCCGCGATTTGGAAGGTAACGAATTTGATCCGGTGATGTGTTCTGAGTTAGCAGCTGAAGCATGGGCGTTGGGTTTAAGCGAACTCGTGCCAGTCATTGCTGCAACTAACGTAGCGGAAGAAAACTTCCAACGCGGTGGTCGCGATAACAATCAATCGTACGGACAAACACCAAAGCCAACCGGCGGTTACAGTTCACCAGAACCAGCGTCTTCTAATGTTTACACCAACATTGGTAGCGTGAGCGACGACTTGCCAATGTAGTTAGTCAGTAATACAAAGTAATCCATTTAGCGAGTAGGTTAGCGCCTACTCGCTTATGCACCCATCGTGATCAAAAAAATCTACAGGCATACATCATTACAATGATCCCCTTACAGAAAAGGATCAGTCTTAATTACTCCAGGAGTTCTACTCATGCAGTTTGTTATTGTCTCTAAGGAGCAACCACTGGACTTTGTTGCAGTGGAACATAACGGGCAATCAGTACAGTTTGCAACAGTAGATTTTAAAACAGCAAACCGTTCTATTTTGTTCGAAGAGCTTTACGGTCACATAAACCAATTTACACTGACACTACCACCACAGGTACAAGACGAGTTATTTGCTCTCTACGTATCTATCGATTCAACCTTTCAATCAGTTTTTAACCCAACTGAACTGTACACAGAACTGCAGCGTACAGTAAAGAAGTTTTACAGTCATTTGAAATACGACCAATTCAGTAACTGGGTCTGGTTTAAATCTGACATTCAATATCCGGCATCTTTATTGGATGTCATGCCTATTGAAGACATCAATAATGAAGAAAAGCAAAAGCTTACCTATTTGCGTAAAGACTACGTAGAGTTGGTTATCTTGAGTTTAATCTATCGTTACATGATTCCAGTATGGGGTGAGTTTACTGCAAGACAGCGTAAAGAGTCTGGTAGTACCTATAAAGAGTCTGATGCGTTTGGTCTGATTCGCGATTCATGGGTTGCTACAGTAAAACCATTGGAGCGTTTGCGCATCTACGTACAATGCATTGCTAATAAACACCCTGACTCCGATAGCGGTATCTTAAATGGTACTGGTACTGAGAACTTACCGGACTGGTTATTAGCGTTAGCGGTACTACGGCGTTTGGTCTGCGATAAGCTAAGCAGTACCGATCAGCGTGATAACATCATTGCTAAGATATGGACGTTCCTTGATAAATCCACTATGCGTTCGTTAGAGCGTCGATTTGATGGAATGATCAGCGATAAGAAAGCACCTTCTGGCGATGATGCTTCTGACCGTACTTCAAACCTTGAGCAATACAAGATCAAACAGAGCTTCCCTGATGGTGACATTGTTTTACTGAATGTCTACACAGAGAACATGGAAAGCATGGCACGTAAATGCGATCCTACTGTTGACTTGAATTTAGTGCATGAATGTTTACGTTGTATTGATGAGTTGGACTTTATTGTTGAACCGCATCACCGTACGCTAGCACAATGGATCATTGCTCCAGCCATTCCCCCTAAGGCGTTTGATAACCTGTCCTATCCTTCGATGAAACGGGTTATAGCGTGCACACAAGCCGTTTTATGGCAATGGGGTATGTACGACCTTGCTACGTTGGCAACTGCCTTACCGATCGATGCAGAGCTTGCCATGTACGGCGACATCGATAAGCGCATTAACCCCACTAAGCTTGATCAGTTGGTGGAATTGTATCCTTTTTATTATCGTGTTAACAAAGCGATCACAGATACCCCAGAACAAATTGCTAGAAAGAACAATCCAGCAATTGTAGCAATCGAAGGTATTGTAGAAGAGTTAGTGCAGCGACAATGGGAAACTAAGGCCCCAATGGCATTGCAAAAACTCTCTAGTACTCAAGGGCGTGTAAAGCGTTTTAGAGTACCGGCTAATATTCGTGATTTATTGACGGATTTAGCCATTGCCGTAGCAGCACGACGCAAGAATCTCGCTGAGAATCCGGTAGTATTGGAATTCTGGATTCAACGAGCAAGAGAGCAGTTTGCGGATCTTTACAGAGAAGCAGCGTTTTACCAAGCAAATAAGAAAATCCCATAGGAGATAATCGATGCATGAATTACGTAACCGTATTACAAAACTGATGTTTGTGACTACGGGCAGTTATAATCCGATGGTAAGTCGTCCTTATACGACAAGTGCCACCGAATACAATCTCTTGAAGCTAGCTGAAAATACAGAGCAAGGCAAAACGCTCAATGAAACAACAGTAGCTGGGGTGTGTAACCAAATCTTAAAACCAGCCGTACGACATGAGGGTTTGATTCAAATCCCTAATGGCTGGAATGAAAAGCGTTTGATGTTCATGATGGAAGTCATCACTGACCAAATGGGAGCGCAACGCAAACACTGGATCTCTGGTTATACCGATGCACCGTTGTTCCATGTTATCAATGGAAATCAGACTGTGTACGCGCATGACATGCAGTTATTCGTAAACAACGTGATCACTGTCCAAAACACAGCGCAGCAACTGGCAGGTATCGGTAATCACATGGCTCCGCGTCTGCAGTCTGCAGATCGTGTTATTCGCGGTAGCACTAATCTGCAGTTCAGTCCTAACTTTGGTGGTCAGTTGCAGGGTGATATTCCACTGCGTCCTACTGACGTATTCAATCGCATGGACATGAAGCACATTGGTGCCATGAACAACAATGCTTTTGCTACTAGCACGGAAGAAATGTTTAATGGTATTAAAATGTCGCGGATTGCTAACGACAAGCCATCTAACTATCTTGCTAATACACTGACTGCGTTTAACAATGCGATGGACAGCTCAGATAGAGAACAAGATACACTATCTGACGTTATGCGTACTGCAAAAACATCAGTGCGTGAAAGCGAAGTAAAATCCGATCCTTTGTTCTATCAATTGGGTAGCTTTGCACCTTTGTTCTTTACGCAGGGTATGTTTACCTACGGACAGTTGTTACGTATGCAACCAGATCTTGCTAACATCGAAGAACACTACGAGTCGTACCCTGCGCGCAAAACAACCAACAACCAATCGTTGATTGGTTTGGGTAATATTGACTACGGTACACATGGTGCTGGTATGACGCAAAGTTGGGAAGGCGGTCAGCAGGAAACAATGGCAGCGACTATTATTAGCCAATCCGTGCCAGCGTTACTGTCTGAGTGCTTGATTATGTCAATCTCATTGAGTGTTACTAACCATGGACGCATCATGGGTGCTCAAGAAGTAATGACACCCAAAGGTGTGTTTTATGTCTTAACCAGTTCTGCGCAAGGTTTTGGTGATTTTGATCTGATTGGTAGTGGTATGTATCAAAAGTTCATCAACAAATTCATCAATGAAGTCATTTACGACGTAACCATGCAAAACGGTATCAGTATTAATTTGCATGGTGAGTTTACGGTAGGTGTTTCTGAGACTCGCATGCAGTTACAGTTAGATGGTCGTAATCCAGAAATGTATAATGCACCATCATTTACTGACAGTCTGTTCTCTCCAGTGGTGGGTAAAAGCTTGATGACGCTGGACACCTTGGCTAAAGACTTTACGGCGATGCAAGATGTATTGTCTACCAATTTCTCTCCTGTGAGTTACAACGCACAGCATGCAGTAGCACAACCCATACGCTTTGATCAACAACTCATTAACACAATGCAACCATTCAACGGAGCTGGCCTCAATGTCCCAGGTAACGCAACCAAATCATCTCTATAGTGCAATCTTGCACGCACTCAATGTTGATATTGTTAACAATGAGTGTTTTCGAGTAGCATTCGATAGCAGTGGTAAAGAACCGCTGGTCAGTCCCGAAGGCAAACAATGGCTGGTACCCACCAACACATATTTAGCCAATCCACAGTGGGATAAATACCTGCATTTTCATCCACTGTGCGAGAGTAGCTTACGCGGCGAATCCCAGTGTCAAAAGATGCTGAATCGTTTCATTAGTGTACGCATCACTCAGGTTATCCAGCACCAAATCAATACGTTGTTGGAAATCGGTGCTAACAACGCAATTCATAAAGACCTGAAAGGCAAGCGTCACGAAGCGTTAACCCACTTAGCTGATGTGAAAGATTCTACTGTGAACGCATGGGATTCTATCAAAAAGAAAATCACTGCTTTGGGTGATCATCGCCTATTCCGTCTTTATATCAAAAATGGCGGTAAATGGAATGACATTCAATATGCTCGCGTTGCTGTGGTGCGGTTTCCTTTCTACGAAGAATTGGTAAGCGATTCTGCAACGGTATTTGGCGTTAAGCTGAACAAGACCGATCGTGCTACCTTCATTAAAGTGATGGAGTACATTCTGCCTGGTTTGGATGACAGCAATACCTACAATCGTGGTAGCAGCGGTATGACAGCAGTTACTTTCCATGCATCGATGCTTGCCTTTGGTAACATTGCAATGACCCTGAATCGTACCAGCAAGTTGTTTGCTGCCTACTTTGAGGAAGGGTTGCGTATGGAAATGGATGTAAGCTGGATTGCTGATCTTGACAACATTGCTCAGTGGCGTGATGTCTACGGCAATTTTGATGAGTCTGTGGGTGAGGCTAAAGAAGGCGATGTCGTTGATTCTGCACGTAGTAGCTTCAATCCAAATCAACTTTCGGTACCAGTGTCTACAACACCACTTGCACCAACTCATCTGAGTAACAGTAATTTCCAACAACCCACTACTACTACAGTAGCTCCGGCGCCTACTGCAAAACCAGGCACTGGATTAGACATTGCAACGTTCTTTGGTAACTACAAGCCTGCGGCAGTGTTGATCAATAACCTTGAGCAAACACAAAAGCAGGGTAACCTGTTGGTTAACAACGGCATGCAAAATGGTTTGCCGATACAACAGCAAGCACCTGTGGTTGGTATTGGCGGTTTGCCTGTTAATCCCATCGTTTCTAATGGCTTCGCCTTTAATACTGGTGTACCCGCTATGAACATGGGTATGATGGGTATTATGGGTGGAATGCAAACTAGTCGTTTGTAATTGCGGCATAAACCCCTACTCTCACGAGTAGGGGTTTATTATCTCAGATTATTTACTTGTCTGTGTTTCTCGACTATCCGCTCTACCACTGTCAAATCAGGTACCAAGAAATACTTTAAATTGAGATCTGTTTGATTTGGATGAGTAAACCCACTGATACGCATAGAAAGCCAATGGAGTTCGATGGGTATTTTGTATTGTAGCATTAAACCGTACATATCCCCTTCGTATTTCTGCGCTTCTACATCTTCAACTGCGAACTGGCGTGTTGACGGATGTTTGCGTAGATAGTGCATGTGCATCTCAAGTTGATTACGAATGTCATCTGAGAAAAAGGTTTGATTGTTGTAAGAACGCGCGAGTGCATGTACTGGCTGAGCCATGGCAATGAATCTCTTGAATGGTGTATCTATAACATTAAAAGCATATATCATTAACCTGCACTGGTGTATTTCACTTCTTAGGAGTTACTGTGAACCAAACATTAAAACCATTAGCAGAAGTATTAAAACAAGTCTATCCAAATTACCAACCCGAGGTTGGGTTGGAAGAGGTCGGTGCTCCTGCACTGAGTCCTTTCTTTACTGCATGTTCGTCATCTCGTTTGCAAATGTTTTCATCGCACCTAACCCAGCATTTATGGTTTAAAGGTGTGGAACCACCACGCTGCTTAACTGGTATCGAAAGGGAGTTTGCGCAAACTACCTTTGCATTAAAGATACCCGTAGACGCTACCATACTGGCAGTGATACCACGATACCCAATGATAGCAGGCGCAGACAGCATTCGTGAGAATCCTGAGTATGTGGTAATCTACGAAAACTTTGATACTAAAGAGGTAGGTTGCTTAGTATTACCGCGTCATCACTCTATACACAAAGACTTCGGTTTTCGGTATGTACCAGAGAACTACGATCTGATTGCTCCTAAACAAAGCATTAAGAAAGGAACTCGATTTGGTAGATCACCTGAGGTTGACGAGTTAGGGAACTATTGTTACGGCGGCGAGTTCAATGTTGCGTTTATGTCTATTCCTCAAATCGCTGAGGACGGCATTGTAATCTCTGAATCTGCGGCCAGTCGTCTAACGACCAAAGCGTTTGGTACTCGGGTTATTAAGTGGGGTAAGAAACATTTCCCATTGAATATCTACAGTAACGATCCGCGTGTCTATAAACCATTCCCAGACATTGGTGATCTCATCAGGTCAGACGGTTTGTTGTTTGGTTTGCGTACGCATGACAATTCGTTAGCGCCGGTGGAGATGTTACCGGAAGCATTGATGGAGCTAGATCAGATTTATGACAAGCCTGTCTATGCTGAACCGGGTGCTCGTGTAATTGACGTTAAAGTGTGGTGTGAGCGCACGGGTAAACCTTTGACGCCGATTGGAATGGAAACGCAAGCAGACAAGTATGCTAACGCGACACATTTGTTCTACGAGCGTATTTTGGCTGAATACAATAAATTGCGTAAACACTGGGGTGAGAATCTTCGCATTACTCCAGAGTTCCATGATCTCGTTGTAAAGGCCATTGCAGACCAAGGTCTCCCAGGGCAGAATGAACGGGTCACAAAGACCTATCGCATGCAGCCGCTGGATGAGTATCGTGTTGAGATCACTTATGAATACGAACTCAAAGCAAATATCGGTTTCAAAATTAGTGGTCGCTATGGTGATGGTTCTAAGATAACAGGACGATATGGTTTTAATGCTAAAACTGATTTCCTGTTGCTGGACTCGTCCGTTTAATGAGTAATTGTTAAATGAAACTCTTCTAATTGCGGGAAACCTCCTGTTAAGCTTTACCTACTAAGTTGCATTGGAAACGATGTAATGGCCGAGCCTTGAAATTCGGGAATAGTAAAAATGGTAAAGATAAGGGCAACCCAGCACCGAAGTCCCTCTATGCGCTGTGTCTACGAGACACACCAGTGGGATGTGGCCAACGATCAAGGGCTTACCACCCTGTAGAACCCAAGTGGGAAGAAACGATGAGAC